>Ga0075426_10002514_pt1 | contig 13115 bp, 8 predicted proteins | sample SoiMethybrSBSTD5_FD_75304 | JGI IMG/M metagenome (GOLD analysis project Ga0075426, IMG submission 75304) | Bulk soil microbial communities from a Populus tree surrounding site in Tennessee, USA - Soil MetaG P. TD hybrid SBSTD5 | ecosystem: Environmental > Terrestrial > Soil > Tree plantation...
GAGCACGATCGCGAAGATCGTCAGCAGACCGAGGATGAGGATCGGCCACTGCCCGATCCACCAGGCCCAGGTGACGACGGTCGTGTTGCCGACCGCCGAGCCGACCCACTGAGTCATGTGCGGGCCGAGCACGAGCAGGCAGAACACGAGCGCGAACGCGACGACGCCGGCGATGATCATCACCAGGGCAACGAGCCGTTTCTTCGCGAAGTTGCGCGTCTCGTCCCGCTCGTAGGCCAGATTGGTGGCCCACATCACGGTCTGCACGGCGCCCGACAGCGACCACAGCGCCAGCACCAGGCCGACGACGATCATGATGAGACCGCCGTTGTGGGCCTGCGTCGTCCGGGTGAGGCTCGAGCCGAGCAGCGCGACCGCGCTCTTCGGCATCACGGACGACAGGTGCTGCATGATCGTGTGCACCGCGCTCGGGCCGGCCAGCAGGCTGAACCCGCCGAGGGCGACGAGCAGCGCGGACGGGATGGCCAGGAACGCGTTGTACGCGACCGCCGAGGCCAGGTTGGTGACGTTGTCGTTGAGCGCCGACTTGACCCCGCGGACGATCACGGCGAAGTAGTCGCGCTTCGAGAGATCCCTCAGGCCCGGATCGGCGAGACGCGGCTCGTGATGCTCGGGCTGCGGAGTGGGGTCTGCGTCCTGCCGGAATTCGGTGCGTCCGTTCGCCATTCGATTCGGGTCGGGTACCCGCAGCCCTCCCGGGCGAAACCGCGAGCCTTGGCAGACTGCCTCCCGTGACGTCTCGCGCCGTCGTGCTGGTCGAGGGGAGAAGCGACGAGATCGCCGTCCGCACGCTGGCACGGCGCCGCGGCCGCGACCTCGCCGCCGAGGGCGTCTCGGTGCTCGCCGTCGGCGGCGCACAGGCCATCGGCCGCTTCCTCGCCACGTACGGCCCGGCCGGTGCGAGGGCGATCGTCGCCGGCCTCTGCGACCAGGGCGAGGAGCCGGATGTGCGGCGCGCTCTCGAGCGGGCCGGGCTCGCCCCGGCGCCGGGACGGGACGGGTTGGAGGCGCTCGGGTTCTTCGTCTGCGAGCGCGACCTCGAGGACGAGCTCGTCCGCGGCCTGGGGGTCGCGGGCACCGAGGCGATCCTCGCCGCGCACGGCAAGCTCGGCGCCTTCCGCACCTACCAGAAGCAGCCTGCCCACAGAGCCCGGCCGGCCGCCGACCAGCTGCGCGGCTTCCTCACCAACTGGAAGGTCGAGCTGGCCGGGCCGCTCGTCGAGGCGCTCGACCCCGGCCGGGTGCCGCGCCCGCTCGACGGCGTGCTCGCGTTCGTCTGACGGCCGTGCGTGCTCCGAATGCGGTTGGCGCGTGTCAATTCGGACGCGGTAGCCTCGCCGCCGGATGCTCGCGACCGGACGGCCACGTCGACCTCGCCGCCGCCCCGGCTTCCGCCGGCTGGGACTCGCCGTGGCGGTCGCCGCGCTGCTGGTGGCGGCCGGCGCCTGGGCCGAGACTCGCGGCGGCGACGATGCCCACACCGCGGCTCGGACGGCCGGCAAGCCGGATCCGCCGAGCACGGCTCCGGCGCAGTCCGCTCCCGCAGCCGGTGGCGGCCCGAGTGTCCGCCGGCGGCTCGCGATCACCTCGATCGGCCATCTCCCGCAGGCGCTCCAGGACCCCGCGGTGACGGTGCTCGGCGGAGTGGTCTACGCCTTCGGCGGCCTCGACGCTTCGCAGACGTCGTCGGCCTCGGTACTCCGGATCGCCGCGGACGGCGTCCGCGCGTTGAGACCGCTGCCGACGCCGTTGCACGACGCCGCGGCCGCTGCCGTCGGGGGCCGCCTCTACGTGCTCGGCGGCGGCCAGGTCACGAGCTACTCGGGCATCGCCCGCTACTCTCCGGGCTCCGGTGCGACGACGCTGGTCGGGTCGCTGCCGTCGCCCCTGTCGGACCTCGCGGCAGCGTCGACGGGTTCGTCTGCCTACATCGTCGGCGGCTACACCGGCCAGACCTTCTCGGATCACGTGCTCGCCTACTCGGGCGGGTCGCGGGCGCGGGTCGCCGGGACGCTCCCGCAGGGGCTGCGCTACGCGGCCGTCGCCCCAATCGCCGGCCAGGTGCTGATCGCCGGCGGCCGCACCGCCACCGGCCCCACCCGCGACATCCTGTCATTCGATCCGGCGACTGGACGCGTCACCTGCATCGGCACGCTGCCGCAGCCGCTGATGCACGCCGAGGCTGGCGCGCTCGACGGAGTGATGTACGTGGTCGGCGGGATCACGGCCGGCGGCAGGCCCACCGACCAGGTGGTCGCCGTCACGTCCTCCGGCCGGGCGCACGTCGTCGCGCGGCTCCCTCACCCGCTGTCGGACGCCGGTGTTGCCACTACCCGCGCGGGTCTCGTCATCGTCGGCGGGTCAGACGGGGCACGACCGGTGTCGTCCGTGCTCCGGCTGGGCTGGACGACCGTGCGCACGCCGGCGCACCGCCACCACCGCGCCGCGGCCGCGCCCCTCCCGGCGACGTTCCGCGGGCCGCTCCCGGGCGACCTCCTGATCGCCGACCGCGGCAACAACCGGATGCTGATCGTGACCCCGGCCCATCACGTCATCTGGCAGTTCCCGCGCCCGGGCTCGAAGGTCAGCCTCTACTTCGACGACGACACCTTCTTCGCCCCGTCGGGCCACCAGATCATCTCGAACGAGGAGGAGCACCAGGACATCATCCGCGTCGCGTACCCGAGCGGGAAGCTGGTCTGGCGCTACGGGCACCCGGGCCAGGCGGGGTCCGCCCCCGGTTACATGAACACTCCCGACGACGCCTACGCGCTGCCCGGCGGGCTGGTCATCGTGGCCGACGCCTACAACTGCAGGGTGCTCGAGATCCGCGGCCAGCAGATCGTGCGCATCCTCGGCACCACCGGCGTGTGCGTGCACAACCCGCCGGCGAGCTTCGGCGCCATCAACGGCGACACGCCGCTTCGCGACGGCCACGTCCTGATCAGCGAGATCAACGGCGGCTACATCGACGACATGACGCTGTCCGGGAAGCTCGTCCGCGTCTACAAGGCGCCCGTGAGCTATGCCTCCGACCCGCAGCTCACCCGCAACGGCAACATCATCGTGGCCGACTACGCGCGTCCCGGCGGAGTGGTGATCCTGAACCGCCGTACCGGCGCCGTGATGTGGCGGTACCAGCCGTCGTCCGGGCCGGGGATGCTCGACCACCCCAGCCTCGCCGCGATGCTGCCCAACGGCGACGTGATCGTCGGCGACGACTTCAACGACCGGGTGGTGATCATCGACCCGCACACGAAGAAGATCGTCTGGCAGTACGGCCACACCGCGGTCGGCGGCACGGCACCCGGATACCTGCACATCCCCGACGGGTTCGAGTTCATCCCGGTCCGGCCGGACGGCAGCCCCGACCCGGCGATGATCTGGAAGACGCGGTACTAGGCGACTGCCCGAGGCGGCCGCGTGCGTGGGGTCAGCTGGGTGTCAGGAGGGGGCGGTACCACTGGCCGGACCAGACCTTCCCATTCGCGATGAAGACCTGCGAGTGCATCTCGATGTCCCGTCCGCCCGGGTCGACGAGCCGGACGGGGGCACCGACGCCCGGGATGGCGAACATCCCTTCGGTGTTGCCGATGTCGGTGGTTGCGACGCAGTAATAGATCCCGGTCGAGGGGTCGACCTTGCCGGCGGAGGCGATCCGGTAGTACGCATCGCCGGGCGCTCCGCCCGGCACCGGGATCTTGTAGTGATGCGTCGGGGAGGCCGGCGACGCGGTCATCGTGGCCCGGTCGATGACGACGGCGGTGTCGACATGGTTGTCGGCGGCAAGCCAGATGGTGTCCGCGTCGAACGAGACCTGGCTGGACTGGTACCGGCCCGTCGGCACGACGACCTCCCACGTACCGGGATCACCGGCCCGGGTCGATCGCCACAGGGCGGCTCCTGTCAGGATCCCGAAGTCGCCGGTAGTGAGATAGACGTGGCCGCGGTTGTACGGATCCACCGCGACTGCGTGAATGTGGCGAGCGGTCCTGCCGATCGCCGCCAGCTGATCCCGCTCCGAGAAGACGGTCTCCCATGCCGTCCCGTCGAGCGAGCGATAGAGGTTCGGCCCACGCGGCGGGTTGCCGTACTCGCCGGCGTACAGGTATCGCGCGCTATGGGTGAACTGCGTGCCCGATTTGGCGCTTGTGAAATCCTGCGCCAGGAGCGGCGTCGCCACCCACCGGAACGGCGTGTCGCCGTCCGCCAGCGGAGACGTCCACACCGTCAGCCGTGCCTGCGCCGTATCCCGGCCGGCGCAGAACAGCCTGTTCTTGTGGCGGATGACCCTGGTGACCTCGGCTGCCACCGAATTCTGCGGGAGCGGCTTCGGGACACTCCACGTGGCCGCCCAGTCTCCCGATTGACGCATCGCGTGGTGGTCGAGGTCGCCGGCATACAGCACCGCGTCGATCGCGTCGATCCCGCGCAGAAGGAATGTGAACTCGGGATCGAGACGGGTGGACGTCGGGGTGGCGAGCGCCCCGGGCGCGGCAGCTGCGGCGGTGGCATACGCCGCCATGGACGCGCCGGTGGCACGCAAGAGATCTCGTCGCGAGAGCCGTGGCGTGAAGAACGGACGCCGGCGTGCGGCCACAGGCCGAGCCTCCCCGGTGACGACGTCGGAAACCCCGCCCTCAGGGCAGCGATGCGGCGGCGTCCTGCCCGCTCTGGGTGAGCCGAGCCGTGCGCGGGACATCACCGGTGTACTCCGCGAGTCCGATGTTGACGAGGTGGTCGATATTCTCGGCCACCTCGCGGTGGAGCTCGGACGAGTTTTCGCCGTGCCCAGGAGCGCGGCCCTCGCTCGCGATGCTGTTCGAGACAGAGGCCGCCGTCGCCGCGCCCTTTGCCAGCTCGCGGAGGATGTCGTCCTGGAACTGGAACTGGTTCGAGCCCATCCTGCTCATCGATCCCTCCTTGGGTCGCCCTCGGGAAGACTCTACTCCGGGAATCGCCCGAATTGTCGAGTGGGCCGTGCAGGGATCGAACCTGCGACCTTGGGATTAAAAGTCCCCTGCTCTACCAGCTGAGCTAACGGCCCCGAGGGCCGCGAAGTCTACGTGGTAGCGTCCGCGCCGATGCTGCGGATTGGCCATCGCGGAGCCGCGGCCCTCGCCCCCGAAAACACCGTCGCGGCCGTCGAGGCAGCCGTCGCGACCGGGGTGGACGGGATCGAGTTCGACGTCTGCCCGGGGCTCGTCGTCGCCCACGATCGCGGCCGTGCCGGGCCGCAGCTGGCCGGCTTCCTGGCCGACGTGCGCGAGCTCCTGCCGGCCGACGCGCTGCTCATCGTCGACCTGAAGACCGCCGGATACGAGGCCGAGGTGCTGGCCGCCTGCCGCGCCGCCGGCGTGGCCGACCGGTGCGTCTTCTCGACGTCGGAGTTCGCGGCGCTCGCGCAGCTGAACGACGTGGCCCGGACGAGCGCGACGCTCTCGGCCGGGCGGGCGTGGATGCTCCCTGGCCGGCGCACCCCGGCGGTCGCGATGTACCACCGCTCGGGCGCGCGCGACGCGACCGTCCGCCACGATACGGTCACGGAGGAGCTTGTCGCAGCAGTCCACGCGCGCGACGGGCGCGTCTATGCGTGGACGGTGAACAACCGCGCGGGGATCGAGCGGATGCGCGCACTGGGCGTCGACGGGGTGATCACGGACGATCCGCGGCTCTTCCGCGCGGCATGTTAAGCCCGCGTGTGCATGACCCAATCGCGCCGCCGCCTGTGCAATAGTGGGGAACCAAACCCGGTTTCCGGGCGTATTATCTTCGTAGAGACGCAATGACTCCGACAGCCGACACAATCACGCAATTCCCGCTCTCGCAGCGGGTGGTCTGGCTGCGCTACCTCGAACGGACGCGCGAGGCGGGCGACGATTACGCCGAGGTCGAGGAGGCCGCGTGGGACGAGCTCCAGCAGGGGCTCGCGCGGATCCCGGGCTCGCCCGAAGACGCGGCGTAACGTCGGTATCCTGCTCGCGCGCCCCCATCGGCTAGTGGCCTAGGCCCCCGCCCTTTCAAGGCGGTAACACGGGTTCGAATCCCGTTGGGGGTATGAGGAGCTGGCTCTAGTCGAGCGTTTGAACCGTGTTGGGTGCCACATCGCTGCCAAGAGACCACGTTTCCCGCATGGCTGCGGCGTCGGCACCCGTCTTACGCACCCATCCGCTCTAGGTCGCGAATGCGCGATTGAGGTCGGCGTGCCCCCTCCTACGAGGCGGGTGCGATGCGGCAGGCGCCCGTGCACGATCGTGGGGCGCAGACCCTTCAGCCTGGCCCGTGGCTCCCGGCGTTTACCAAAGTTTGAGCGCCCTCCGATCTGATCTCGGCGCATATCGACTCCATGTGCGGTTTGGTACATTACGGTGGGGAGGAACGCCGTGGACTTTCGACTCCTCGGGCGGTTGGAAGTGTGGGACGGCAGCCGTCCGGTCGCGCTAGGAGGGCCGAAGCAGAAGGCCGTTCTGGCCGCGTTGCTCCTGCGGCACGGCGAGGTCGTCTCCACCGACCTCCTGATGGACGAAGTTTGGGGCGAGCGGGCCTCGAGCGGGACGGCGAAGACGCTCCAGGTGTATGTGTGGCAGCTCCGGCGGGTGTTGGAGCCGGGCCGCCTGCCGGGCTCGCCGCCGGAGGTGCTGGTCACGCAGTCGCCCGGATACGTGCTTCGCATCGACGCCGCGCAGCTCGATGCCGAGCGGTTCGAGCGATTGGCGCACTCCGGCCATGGCGCGCTCGAGGGAGGCGAGCCCGATCGCGCGTTGGGGCTCCTCGACGACGGACTTGCGTTGTGGCGGGGCGCGGCCCTCGCGGACTTTGCGTATGAGGCGTTCGCGGAGCCGGCGATCGCGCGCCTGGAGGAGCTGCGCCTGGCGGCGGTCGAGGATCGGATCGACGCCAAACTCGCGATCGGCGGGCACCTCCACGCGGTGGCCGAGCTGGAGGCGCTCGTCACCCGGCACCCGCTGCGCGAGCGGCTGCGTCGTCAGCTGGTGCTCGCGATGTACCAGAGCGACCGCCAGGCGGACGCGCTCGCCGCCTGTCGGGACGCGCGTCGGATGCTGGCCGACGAGCTCGGGATCGAGCCCAGCCGACCGCTGCAGGAACTCGAGCGGGCGATCCTGAACCAGGATCCCGCCCTGGCGCCGCCCCCGGCACCTTCTGCACCGCGGCGGAGCGAGGTCGCACTGGGCGGGACGGTGGGGCTGCCCGCGACGGTCACCGCGTCCGAGAGCGGGGTGCTTTCGTTCGTCATCGCCGACATTCGCGGCTACACCGCGTTCACCCAATCGCACGGCGACGACGCGGCCGCCGAGCTCGCGGCGCGGTTCGCCCGGATCGCGCGGGAAGGGGCCGAGGCCTACGGCGGGGAGGTCGTGGAACTGCGCGGGGACGAGGCGCTGGCGGTGTTCCCGTCTCCGAGGCAGGCACTCCGCGCGGCGGCCGAGCTGCAGATGACCTTTGCCGACGAATGCGATCGTCGTCCGCACCTGCCGCTCCGCGTCGGGATCGGCGTCGATGCGGGAGAGGCGGTCCCGATGGACGGTGGATACCGCGGCGGCCCGCTCAACCTGGCGGCCCGGCTCTGTGCCCAGGCCGGGGCCGGCGAGATCATCGTCAGCATGAGCGTGTTCCTCTTGGCGCGCCCCCTGGAGGGAATCTCGTTCGAGGAGCTGGGCGAGGCGGAGCTGAAGGGGATGGCCGATCCGGTGCCGATCTTTCGCGCTGCGCAGGAGACGAGCGTCGAGCCTCCCGAACGTCTGGCTGGGCGCCGCTCGCCGGCCGCCCCGAGCGATCTACCGGCTGGGCTCGCCGTCCAGGTACCCGTGATCGGCCGCGACCGTGAGGTCCGGCGGCTGGGATGGGCCTGGCGTCGCACCCGCCGTGGCGGCACCGAGGTCGTGCTGATCACCGGCCCGGCCGGGATCGGGAAGACTCGCCTCCTGGCCGAGGGGGCACTGGTTGCCGCCGAGGACGGCGCGCGCCTCGAGCACGTCGACTTCGGCCTCCCGGGTGCCTATCTCACCGCCGCCGTCGCGGAAAAGCCGGACGACGGCGTGCCCCTGTACATCGCGGCGGACCGGCTCGAACAGGCATCGATCGGAGACGTGGACGCGATCGAACGCGTGATGGCCAGGGCGGAGGCCTGGCCGGCGCTGATCGCGGTCGCGATGGACGCGGAGCGCGCCTCGGCCGACGTCGTCCGCGCCGTCCACCGATTAGTCGACGAGCATGCGGTGATCCGACTCGGCGCTCTGGGACTGGACGAGATGCGCCGGATCGGCGAGCTCTACGTCGGCGGCCAGGCCGAACGGATTCCGGCCCCGGTGCTCGAAGCCACCGGCGGCGCGCCGCAACGCGTCCACCAGGCGGTGGCCGATTGGGCGCACGCCGAGAGCGTCCAGCGCCTCGACGGCTACGCAGCAGAGACGGTGATCGGACGCGACGACCTACGGAAGGCCGAGGGAGGCCTGGCCGACAGCATCGTCGACCTCCAGGTCGTCCGCGAACGCGCCCACGTCTACGGAGGGGCCAGCAGCGCCTCGACCAGTCCGCCCTACAAGGGCCTGGCCCGTTTCGACGTCGGGGACGGCGAGTGGTTCTTCGGCCGCGAGCGCGTCGTCGCAGAGATGGTCTCGCGCATGGCGGGAGCTAGCCTGCTCGGCGTCGTCGGATCCTCGGGCAGTGGCAAATCGTCCGCGGTTCGCGCTGGACTGGTCGGAACGCTCAACTCCGGCATGCTGCCCCGCAGCGACGGGCGCATCATCGCCATCATGCGCCCGGGCGAGCACCCCCTGCGCGCGCTCGACCGGGCCATCTGGGCGGCCGCTCCCGAGGCCTTGAGGGAACAGGTCGCGGCTAAAGAGGGGCTTCTCGGAGCGGTGCCCGGCATCCTCGACGGCGACGAGCGGATCGTGCTCGTCGTCGATCAGTTCGAGGAGCTCTTCACGATCTGCACCGACGAGGAGGAGCGAACCGCGTTCGTCGACGCGCTGGTGGAGGCTGCCACCCGCGCCGGCGGCGGGGTGACGACGGTGGCCGCGGTCCGCGCCGACTTCTACGGACGCTGTGCGGCCTATCCGGAGCTCGCCCGGCTGCTCGCCGCCAACCACGTCCTGGTTGGGCCGATGAACGCCGAGGAGTACCGGCAGGCGATCGAGCAGCCAGCACTCCGCACGGGTACGCGCGTCGAGCCCGCGCTGGTCGACGCCCTCGTCTCCGAGGTGCTCGGCGCGCCTGGGGCACTGCCGCTGCTGTCGACGACATTGCTTGAGCTGTGGGAGCAACGCACCGGATCCACGATCACGACCGGAGCCCTCGAAGCGACGGGAGGCGTGAAGGGCGCCGTTGCCCGGCTTGCCGAGGGCGCCTATGGCGAGCTCGATGACGACGAGCGTGCCCTCGCCCGCGGCGTCTTCCTGCGCCTTGCCGGCCCCGGCGAGGGCAGGTCAGTTGTGAAGCGGCGCGTGCCGCTCGCCGAGTTCGAAACGGAGCACAGCCCGGAGGTTGCCAAGCTCCTCGACGTCCTGGCGCGGCGACGGCTGATCACGCTCGACGAGTCATCGGTCGAGATCACCCACGAAGCCCTGCTGCGGGAATGGCCCCGCTACCAGGACTGGCTCGACGAGGATCAGCAGGGACGGGTCGTGCAGGCCCACCTGGCAGTCTCCGCCCGGGAGTGGGCCGAGCGAGACCGGGACGCGGCCGAGCTCTATCGCGGCGCGCGGCTATCGGCAGCAAGCGATTGGGCCGCACACCACGACGCCGAGCTCAACCCCACCGAGCGTGAGTTCCTCGCCGCCGGCCGGACGCAGCACCAGGCACAGATGCGAAGATTGCGAGGGCTGCTTGTGGGCGCAGTCCTTCTCCTCGTCGTCGCGGCTGTCGCCGGTGCCATCGCCTTGTCGCAGCGCGATTCCGCGCGCCGCGCCGCTACGGCGGAGGAGGCGCAGCGGTTGGGTGCTCAGGCGCTGCTTGACAAGCAAGTGGATCAGTCGCTGCTGCTCGCGCGCGAAGCGGTGAACCTGGATGACTCGGCGGCCACCCGCAGCGACCTATTCGCCGCCCTGGTTCGACATCCAGCTGCAATCGGCATCCTGCAGACCCCCCACGGATATGGCTTCGATGGGATCGCCGTCAGCCCAGACGGGCGAACCCTCGCAGTCGGGAATGACCGCGGCGACCTCATCTTCTTCAACACGCGTACGCGCCAGAGAGTAGGTACGTTCAGTCTTCCGCGCGACCCCGAGAGCGCCGCCTGCTCGTTCAATGGTGATACCGCCGTCGCCTTCCAGCCACATGGATCGTTGGTCGCCGTCGCAGCCGGCGGCAATTCCCGCATCTGGTTCGTCGACCCCGCGACCAGCCACGCAGTTGGGTCGATGTCGGTGCCCACCCCGACGGCAGGAGTGTCTCGGCTCGCGTTCTCGCCAGACGGTCGCACGTTGGTGGCCGGCTTTGCAAGCCTGGGAGGTGGATGTCCGCAAACCTTCTCGTACCGGGTACAGCGATTCAGCGTCACGAGCCACTCTCCGATCGGCGTTCCCCGCCGCATCGATACGACCTTCTATTCCGTCGACGGGCTTCGCTACACCCCCGACGGGCGCGACGTAGTCGCCAGTAGCTACAACGACAGCCGTATCGTCGTCCTCGATGCGACGTCCTGGCGAGTGGTACGCAGTTATCCCACGGGCCCAGGTGGTGCGGCCGCGATCGCCATCAGCCCAGACGGGAGAACGCTTGCGATCGGCTACGCCGACGGCACCTTGCGATTCATGTCGTTGAACACAGGACACCTCCGTACAGCGACCGCCAGCAACAGCGGAGGCGACTTCGCGGTCGAATTCACGCTGGGGGGAAAGACGGTCGTAACCACCGCGACAGACGCCACCCCGCTCGTGACCGACGTTAGGTCAGGTGAGGCCGTCGAGACTCTCACCGGCCACACGGGCAGTGTGGGTCGCGAGGCGGTCTCTCCCGACGGCCGGACGCTTTACACCAGCGCCGCCGACGGGAAGACGATCATCTGGGATCTCGCCGGCAGCCGCCGATTCGGCCGACTGCTCTCCTATTCGCCGGTAGCCCCGGGACCGGCCTATGGGCCCTATGGCGCCCAGTCGGCCGCGCTTGCGATCAGCCCAGACGGTCATCGTCTTGCGCTGACGCCAACCCCCACCCCGGGATCGACCGACAGCTCCCCCTACAGGCTCCACCCCGCCACCGTCGAGCTCTGGGATCTGCAGTCGCTGAACGCTGTGGGGCCACGACTGCGCGGGTTCCGGATGGTGATCGGACACGGGAACCCCGGGGGTCCAGAGGACATCGCCTTTAGCCCAAACGGCCAGCTGCTCGCCGCTGGCGGCGCAGCCGGCGCCAGCGTGGCGGTGTGGAAAGTGCACACGGGACGGATCGTCGGGCGCTTCCCGCTTCCCCCGCATCCACGGGCACACGGAGGCGGTCTCGCGTTCAGCCCGGACGGGCGTACCCTGGCCTCCGGTGACGGCGACCACGCCACCGTCCTGTGGGACCTCACCACCGGGAAGGCGACCCAGCTTCGGCTTGGACGAGGGTTCTACGATTACACGTTCACCCTCGCGTACAACCGGGACGGGAGCCGCCTCGCCACTGCCGACTATGCAGACCGGGTAATCCTCTGGGACGTCCGCAATCGCCACCGGCTACGGATCATCAAAGGTGTCAACGGGCCGTCCAGCTCGTCCGACCCTGCCTCAAGCCAGCCGAACGCCCTAGCCTTCTCGAGCGACGGAACAATGCTCGCGACCGCGGGCAGCGACGGCGTGGCCTTCTGGGACAGCGGCACGGGGCACACGGCCGCTCCACCCATCCACATCGTTGGCGGTGCTCACTCGATCGCGTTCTCCCCAACGGCAGAACCCTCGCGATCGACGCGAACGACGGCGTCGAACTATGGGACCTCTCCACTCGCCAGATCATCGGAGCGCCGCTTCCCGGTCCCGCCGATCGACTCGCATTCAGTCCCGACGGCCGAACGCTCGTTGGCACCAGCTTCACGGGCCAAGCCATTATCTGGAACGTCACACCCGCCGCCTGGGAACGCCAGGCCTGCCAGATCGCCGGCCGCAATCTCACCCGCACCGAATGGGCACACTTCGTCGGCACCAAGCCGTACTCTCGCGTTTGCCCCTGAGCAGGCCGACGGGCCGGGTGCCAGGCACCCGGCCCGCGGTGAATCAACCGTCACGGCTAGTCGACGACCAGCCGATGCGTCCGCACGAGCCGCGCCGCGGCCGCTATGAGAACGAGCGCCATGGCGATCGCAGCACCGCTCACGGCGGCCAGCCAGTCGAACTCGCCAGAAGGCACCGTCCGCACCACCGTGATCGGGGTCGGCACGGTGGGCAGACGAGCCGAGCCCAGGCCGTCCGCGCGGTCGGGCGGAAGCTGCACCGGCGCGTCCGGGACGGCGATCCCGATCCGGTCCACGCGATCCGGCGGAAGCTGCACCGGCGCGTCAGGAGCCGCCACTCCGATCCTGTCCACCCGGTCCGGCGGCTGCACCGTGTGCGAGTCCGCCCGCGCGGTCCCGTGCATGCACCCGATCGCCAGGGACGCCGTCGCGATGCCAACCACCAGCCGTCGATTGATCCAGGTACCGCTCATGATTCCTCCTCCGTCAGTCCGGCCGCTCGATGCGTCCGGGGTTACCACGCAGCCTGAGACGAGACGGTCAAGAACGGCTTGCGGGCCGGTATACGTCAGTAAACGCCGGCGGGCCGACGCCCTTCGAAGCCCGCGTCGATGCGTCACCCGCGCGAGCACCGTGGGAGTGATGGCGAGAAAACGAGTGTCGCGCCGACCAGGATCCACGTCGTGCTGCGAAGCTCCGTGCGCCAGGAGTCCGGGGCGGCCTGCGGTGCGGGTGCGGCGAGAGGGTCGTCCGGCACGACCAGGGGATCGTCGGGCTCGGCGGGCTCGGGCGGAGGCACGAGCGGTCGCTCGGCGACGATAGCTGTCGTGGTCGTCACCAGGCGGCTGATCGCGACCGTCCAGAGCAGGCCGACACCGACCCGGCGCCGAATCTGCTCACATCTCGCGCTCGTCACTCCGCCACA
>Ga0075426_10002516_pt1 | contig 13111 bp, 10 predicted proteins | sample SoiMethybrSBSTD5_FD_75304 | JGI IMG/M metagenome (GOLD analysis project Ga0075426, IMG submission 75304) | Bulk soil microbial communities from a Populus tree surrounding site in Tennessee, USA - Soil MetaG P. TD hybrid SBSTD5 | ecosystem: Environmental > Terrestrial > Soil > Tree plantation...
GGTGTCAGGGCGGGACGTGTATTAGGGACAGTCCCCAAGACACGTACCGGGCGGACAGACGTCCAGCCGAGCGGAGGCGCGGGCACGGCCGCCGCGACCGTGCGCTTCGGACGCGCGACGACACGGAGCTCCCACGTGCCTTCCGCTGTCGCGACCGTGATGTCGTGCATCAGCTGCTCGACGTCGAGCCACTCCGGGTCGGGCTCGTCGCCGACCTCGAGCACCGCGCGGCGGTCTTCGACTCGGTAGCCGTTGACGAAGCGTCCGAAGAGCTCGCGACCGTGCAGGCGTCGGGCGACGGCGACCGGCACCTCGGCGCCTGCGAGCGTCGTCTCCCAGAGCAGCGGCGACTGCCGCCGCAGCTCCTGTGCCGGCACCCGAGCCCCGTCGGGGAGCTCGAGCGCGACGCCCTCCCACTCGTCCGGCACGACGAGCTCGAGCTCGACGACGTCCGTGCGCTCCCGCGGCGACGGGTTCACCACGGCGAACGCGCCGTACGGAACCTGTGCCGCGATCCGCCGCACGGCGCGCTGCGTCAGCTCGCGGGCGATCTGCTCGGCCTCCGCATAGCGCACCAGCACCTGGGCCGAGACCTCGTCTGCGGAGCAGCCGCAGATCGAGTCGTGCGCGGCGTTCTGGAACATCCGCTTCCAGGCCTCGCGCAGGAACGGCTCGGGCTCGTCGTCGCCGTACAGCGTCTGCAGCGGCTCCGCGTACCGCTCGAGCCAACGCTCGGCGCGCGAGCAGGCCGCCTTGAGGTCGATGCGCGCCGACACGACCCCGGGCAAGAGGTTCGCGCGGGCGGCGGAGCGCATCTCTCCCCGCCACGACGTGAGCCCGTCCGCACGAGCGTCGGCGAGGTACTCGGCGAGGGTGCCGACGTGCGCGTCTGCCGGCAGGTCGTGCACGAGCGGCATGTGGTCGGTGCCGACCATGCCGAGGATGGCGTCGGAGCCGAACCACGGCCGGTAACGCTGCTCGAGCGCCTCGGTGTCCTGCACGTGCGCGGCGTTGCCGTAGCCGCCGGGGAGGTACTCGGCGACGACCGACGAGCCGTCGGGTGACTCCCACACGAAGCGGTGGAACCCGACCACGCACGGGACGCCGCGCCAGACGACCGCGGTCTCGATCCCCTGGCCCCGGAGGATCTGCGGCATCTGCGCCACATGGCCGAACATGTCCGGCAGGTAGCCCACGCGCATCGTGCCGCCGAGCTCGGCCGCGCGCGCGAGGCCCGTCTCCAGGTTGCGCACGATCGTCTCTCCGTCGACGAGGAACTCGTCCACGAGCGTCTGCCACGGGCCGATCGCCAGCCGGCCGGACTCGACGAGCGCGCGGATCCGCCCCTCCGCCTCGGGCCGGATCTCGAGGTAGTCGTCGACGGTCGCCAGCTGCCCGTCGAGCGTGAAGCGCAGCCGCTCGTCGCGCTCCAGCTCGTCGAGCACCTCGTCGACGACGTCGACGAGCGACATGCGGAACGACTGGAACGGCCGGTACCACTCCCGGTCCCAGTGCGTGTGCGGAACGAGAAAGACGCTTACGACTTGACCGAGCCGGCGAGCAGACCCTGCACGAAATACCGCTGCAGCGCGAAGAAGACGATCAGCGGCACGCCCATCAGCAGGAAGCCGGCGGCGGCCAGGATGTGGAACTCCTGCGCGTATGTCGACAGCAGCTGCGTGATCTTGACGGTCATCGGCTGCTTCGACGGGTCGCTGACGAAGATCAGCGCCATCAGCAGGTCGTTCCACACCCAGAGGAACTGGAAGATCCCGAACGACGCGAGCGCCGGAACCGACAGCGGGATGACGACGCGCCGGAACACCGCGAACTCGGATGCGCCGTCCATCCGGGCGGCCTCGATCAGATCCTTGGGGAGCGTGATGAAGAAGTTGCGGAAGAGGAAGATCGCGAGCGGCAGGCCGAACGCCGTGTGCGCGAGCCAGATGCCGTAGAACTCGGTGTTCAGATGCCCGTTCTCGCGGAAGAGCTTGAGCAGCGGCACGAACGCCGTCTGCACGGGCACGACCATCAGCGCGACGATGATCAGGAAGGTCGTGTCGCGGAACGGGAAGCGCGTCCACGCGAAGGCGTACGCGGCCATTGCGCCGAGGGTCAGCGGGAGGATCGTCGCCGGGACGGTGATGTAGAGGCTGTTCAGGAACGCGTGCCCCATCCCGCCGGTGTGGATGACCTGGCTGTAGTTCGCGAGCGTCAGATGGCTGGAGAAGACGTGCCACCAGCCGCTCGAGAGCGCATCGCTCCGGGGACGGAACGACGTGACGAGCAGCGCAACGGTTGGGACGAGCCAGAGCGCCGCGATGGCGATGAGCACGAGGTGCACGGGCGACCGCGTGAGCCAGCCGACGAGGCGCTCGCTGAACGTCCGCGGCTGCGCCAGCCGAGCGGTCTCTGCACGGGTCGCCACTACGTCATCACCCGCTCGCTCTTGAACCGGCTGACGTTGAGGATCATCACCGGGATCATCAGCAGCAGCATGATCACCGCGACAGCGGCGCCGCGGCCGGGGAAGCCGTTGAAGGTGTCGACAAACATGGTGTAGGCGATCACCCGGCTCGACGTGCCCGGCCCGCCCGCCGTCATCACGTAGATGATGTCGAAGACCTTGATCACGTTGATGAAGAGCCAGACCGTGACGATCGAGATCGGCAGGCTCAGCATCGGCAGCATGATGCGGCGGAAGATGTTCCACTCACCCGCGCCGTCGACGCGTGCGGCTTCGATGATCTCCGTCGGAATGCCTTTCAGCGCTGCGGATAGGACGACCATCGCGAAGCCTGTCGACGCCCAGACGTAGGCGATGATGATCGCGTAGTTGACGGTGTTCGTCTGCCCCAACCACGACACCGGGCTCCCGCCGAGGCCGTGGATCACCGCGTTGACGGTGCCGATGTCCGGGTTGGGGCTGTAGACGAGCAGCCAGATCACGGCGACCGCCGTGGCCGAGATCGCCATCGGGATGAAGATCACCGACTTGACCGCGGACTCGTAGCGCACCCGGATCGTCATGACCGCGAGCGCGAGCCCGAGAATCAGGCACAGCGAGATGTAGATGACGACCCACTTCAGGTTGTTGAACACCGCGCCGCTCGGCGGGAAGTGGGAGACGTCGAAGAAGTCCTTGTCCTGGAAGAGATCCTTGAAGTTCTGCAGCCCGACGTAGTTCGTGAAGCTGAAGAGGTAGTCGCTCTTGTAAAAGGCGAGGCGCACGGTGTAGTACGCCGGGTAGACCACGAACAGCCCGAGCACGATCATGGCGGGCGCGGCAAACGCGATCCCTTGCAAACGCTCCTTGAACGTGCCCTCGCGCGGCCGACCGTACCGGCGCTTCGGCTGCGGAACCTGGACTGGTGGGGCTTGTGCGCTCAAGGCGGAAACGACAGCGCCCGCCGGGCAGCGGGCGCTGTCACGTCGTTGCGGCCTAGAACTCCTTGGCCGCCTTCTTCTGGAAGTCGGACAGCAGGCTGCTGACGCTGCCCGGCTTCTGGATTGCGTTCTGCAGAGTCGCTCCCCAGTCGTCGGCGAGCGTGCCCGGAAGCGTGTCCGAGCCGTCGAACAGGAACGTCTTCGCGCTCGCGACCTGCGCGGCTTCCTTCCGCACGAGCACGTTCGGATACGCGTTCGCCTTCACCTGCTTGTTCGGCGAGATGATCGCGCCGGTCGACACCCAGATCCTCCCGGCCGCGGCCGAGGAGATGTACTTCAGGAACGACCGCACGTCGGCGTTGTCCGTGAACGCCGCAGCGAGGTCACCGCCGCCGACCAGCGGGCTGCCGTACTGCGCCTTGATCGTCGGCCACGGGAAGGAGTTGATCGTCTTCCCCGGCTTGAGCGCGGTGTTCACCTGATCCAGCGCGATCCCGCCTACGAAGCCGCCTTCCATGTACAGCTGCGCCTTCGCGCTCTTGCCGAAGACGCGGCCGATCCCGTCCACGAACGCCGTACCGAGGGCGCCTTGGACGCCGCCCGCCAGGTACTTGTTGTTCAGGATCTGCGTCATCTGCAGGATCGCCCTCTTCACGGACGGGTCCGTGAACTTCGTCTTGCCGCTGAAGAGCGACAGATACTTCGCCGGCCCGGCCGTCCGCGCATAGACGTTCTCGAACCAGTCGGTGAGCGTCCAGGAGTCCTTCGCACCCTGTGCCCACGGCGTCTGGCCTTTCGCCTTCAGCTTCTTCGTCACGGCGAGGAGCTGCCCCCATGTCTGCGGGACCGTCAGCTTGTACTTCTTGAACTGGTCCGGCCGGTACCACATCACGCTCTTCGAGTTTGCCTTCGCGGCAACGCCGTAGATCTTGCCGTTGACCGTGCCGAGCTTGATCCACGCCGGGCTGTAGCGCGCGGTGAGATACGACCTCGACAGCCCCATCGTGCCGAGGTCCTTGACCGCACCCTGCTTGGCGAGGTCGGAGAGGACGCCCGGCCGCGGGATGATCGCGACCTCCGGCGGGTTGCCCGCCGCGAGTCGCGTGCGAATGACCGGCACGAAGTCACGCGCCGTCGTGTAGTTGACCTTGATCCCGGTCGCCTTGGTGAACGCATCCGTCACCTTGATGAATGCGTCTTTCTCGCTGCCACCCCACAGCGAGAGCACTTCGATACTGCCTGCTGAACGTGCTGCCGGCTTCGAGCTTGCGGTTGCGGCGAACGTCGCCGCGACCGCGCCGAGTACGACGGCCAGCACAGCGAGCCAAGAACGTCGTTTCAACTCAATTCCTCCTCGTCCCAGGCGGCTTGCTTCTGGGCCGCCACTTTTCAGAGCCCCGCGGCGATCCTACCCGTTTCAACCCGTAGAGACGAGGCTTTCCTCGGTCTCCGGATCGAACATGTGCAGCTTCTCGTTCAGGATCGTGAACTCGACCTTGTCACCGACCTGGACCTTCCGGTCGCTCGCGACGAGAGCCACGATCTCGTTGCCCTCGACCTGCGCGTGCAGCAGCTCCTGATTGCCGAGGTACTCGACGACGTCCACGTTCGCGGGGAAGCTCACCGCCCCGTCGCCCGTGCCGTTGGCGATCTCCAGGTCCTCCGGCCGGAACCCGATCTCGAGCTGCTTGCCGTGCCGCTGCTCCGCGATCTTCGCCCGCGAGCCGCTCAGGTGCAGGAGCTGCTCGCCCATCTTCAGCTTCCCCTGGTCGGCGTGCACGGTCGCGAAGTTCATCGCAGGCGAGCCGATGAACGCGGCCACGAACTTGTTCACGGGGCGCTCGTAGAGCTCGGGCGGCGGGCCGACCTGCTGCAGCACGCCGTCGCTCATCACCGCAATCCGGTCGCCCATCGTCATCGCCTCGACCTGATCGTGCGTCACGTACACCGTCGTCGTCTCGAGGCGCTGCTGGATGCGGAGGATCTCCGCGCGCGTCTGGACGCGCAGCTTCGCGTCGAGGTTCGAGAGCGGCTCGTCCATCAGGAACGCGGCGGGCTCGCGCACGATCGCGCGCCCGAGCGCGACGCGCTGGCGCTGGCCGCCGGAGAGCGCGCGCGGCTTGCGGTCGAGAAAGCGCTCGAGGTTGAGGATCTTCGCGGCGTCCTCGACGCGGCGCCGGATCTCCTGCTTCGGCGTCTTCAGCAGCTTCAGCCCGAACGCGAGGTTGTCGTAGACCGTCATGTGTGGATAGAGGGCGTACGACTGGAACACCATGGCGATGTTCCGGTCCTTCGAGGGGACGCGGTTCACGACGCGCTCGTCGATCTTGATCTGGCCGTCCGTGATCTCCTCGAGCCCCGCCAGGCAGCGCAGCGCCGTCGTCTTGCCGCAACCCGACGGCCCGACCAGGACGAGGAACTCGCTGTCCTTGATCAGGAGGTCGAGGTCGTTGACCGCGACGACGTCGTCTGCGTAGGCCTTGGTGACGTGGTCGAAGGTGACGCTCGCCATCGGCGCCGAAACTCTACTGCGTCAGCGCCTCGGTGCAAAGCCGCTGGAAATGCACGACCAGTTGCTCGCTCTCGCTCAGGAGCCGGCCCTCGGGCAGGGCGCCCGAGCGCACCCCGCGCTGGACGCCCTCCACGAGCGCCGTGTCCTCGCGGCCGATCTGGTCGTCGAAAGCCATGAGCTCCTCGATCCAAGCCTGGTCGACGCCGGGCGCGAAGAAGTAGTCCAGGAAGCGAGCGGTCCGCTCCGGTCCAACCGGCAGGATGGGCCCGCACGAAAGGTTCGGCTGCCCCGGGAAGACGTTGATGCCGAAGTTCGGCCAGAGGAAGTGGAACTGGCTGCGGCCGACCTCGCCGTGGGCGAGGAACGAGCTTCCGTTCTCGCGGAGCGGCCCGAGCTGGCTCGACGTCAGGCCGGCTGCCTCGAGCCGGTAGGAGTCGAGCGAGACGTCCACGGCGGCCGTGAAGCCCGGGTGCGCGACCGCGCAGTGGTAGCACTCGAGGAAGTTCTCGCAGGCGACCTTCCAGTTGGCCTCGAGCTCGAACTCGGTGCGAAAACGGAACTCGAGCGCGTCGACGTCGACGATCTCGGCGAGCCTCGCGGGCAGGTCCCCGAGCGCCTCGGCGAGCGGCGCGGCGTCCGGGTCGGGATTGACGAAGACGAGCGGCCCCCAGGTGTCGACGGCGATCTCCTGCAGGCCGAGCTCGCCGAGCTCGAACCCGGGCTCTCGGTCGGCGCGCGGCGCTGCGCGAAGCGCGCCGTCGAGCCCGTACGTCCAGGCGTGATACGGGCACTGCAGCGTCTCGCGCCGGCCGGCGCCGGTCGCGACGACATGGCCGCGATGGCGGCAGACATTGAGGAACGCGTGGAGCCGGCCGCCTCGCGCGCGTGTAACTACTACGGGAATCTGTCCTGCGACCGAGGCGAAGTAGGAGCCGTCGACTTCGAGCTGCCCCAGGTGGCCGGCGTACTGCCAGGAGCGCGCGAAGATCCGCTCGCCCTCGCGCCGCAGCACCTCGGGGTCCGCGTACCACGACCACGGGAGCGTCCGTTCCACACGGCGAACTATGCCTGCAGGGTTTTCGCGAGCGCCTCGACCACGGCCGGATCGAAGTCGGTGCCGGAGCACCTGTGCAATTCGGCGACGGCCTGCGACGCGGGGAGCGCCTTGCGGTAGGAGCGGTCGGTCGTCATCGCGCTGAACGCGTCGCAACAGCGGACGATGCGCGCGACGAGCGGGATCTCCTCGGCACTCAGCCCGTCCGGGTAGCCGGTTCCGTCCCAGTCCTCGTGGCACGAGCGGACGATGTGACCGATGCTGCCGAGCAGGCCGCCGACCTGCGACAGCAGGCGCTCTCCTTCGACAGTGTGCGTCTTGATCAGCTCGAACTCCTCGTCGGTGAGCTTGCCGGGCTTGTTGATGATCTCTGCAGGGATCTTGATCTTGCCGACGTCGTGCAGCAGCGCCGCGAACTCCGCGTCGCGGCGTGCGCCTCCCTCGACGCCGAGCTCGCCGCAGACGGCGAGGACGAGCGAGACGACGTCGCGGCTGTGCAGGCCGGTGTAGGCGTCGTCCGCCTCGACGACGTCGCCGAGTAACAGCGCGGTGCCGCGGTACGCGTGCGAGAGCTCGAGCGCATGGTCGATCCGGACCTGCCGCTCCCGCGCGAAGATGAACAGGAGTGCGACCAGAGGCAGGGCGAACGTGAGCGCCACGGGATGCTCGTACGCCACCAGCGCAACCAGCAGGCCGACCGGTGCGAGCGCGGCCTCGACGAGGAACGCCCAGGACATGTAGCGCGCTGCCACCGAGAACCGCAGGCCGTAGACGAACCACTGGTGCGGCGCCTGAATGCCATAGTCGACGCTGCATTGCGCGACGAGCGCGGCGACGTAGAGCGGCCAGTCGGAGAGCGTGGGTGCGCGCTCGCCCGCGATCGCCAGCACGGCGACCGGCCCGATCGAGTACCACGAATTCAGCGGGACGATCAGGATGCGCTCGAGCGGCAGGCCGCGGCGCAGCAGATCCGTGGAGGATCCGAGCAGCAGGCCCGCGCAGATCGCTGCGGGAACCCAGCCGAGCGGCAGCAGGAAGAGCATCGGCACGAAGATCAGCCCGGTCGGAAGGAAGAGGCCGGTGCCGACTTCGAAGCGCGCTTGCGACGCAGCGGCGTAGGCCACGAGCAGCGCGACCACGGTGGCGATGCTCGGCGAGCGCGACGAGTGAAGAAGGATCGGCAGCGTGGCGGCTATCCCGAGAAAGCCGGCCGCGAAGAACACTGCGGTCCAGAGGTTGCGCCCACGCATGGCGCCGGCCTCGCTCTCCCGGATGGCGCCGACGTGCTGATCGACCTCAGGGTCGAATGTGGCGGCCGCAGTCGTCATAGAACAAAGATCGGCCTGCGCGCGCGCCGAGATTCCCTCGAACGAGGGATCGGGATACCCCGCCGGGGTGATGCGGCGGCCACCGCCCCGAGGAAGATGCGAGAGCGGGTTTCAACGGCTCTGGAGGAGGGCTCTGTGGCACGACGTTCTGCGGTTTGTCTCGTCTTGATGGCGGCGCTCGTCGCACTCTGCGCGCCGGCGGCGATGGCTGGTGGTTCGCTGCTTGGCCTGAACAACGACTGCGGCTCCACGTCGCAGCCGTTTGCGCAGTTCGGCGACTACCGGAACTACACGTTCGGCGCGAACGGCGGCCTCGAGAGCGGCTCCACCGGCTGGTCGCTCGGCGGCGGACAGATCGTCAGGGGCAACGAGTCGTTCTACGTCCACTCGGCGTCCGACCGTTACTCGCTCATGCTCTCGCCGGGCGATGCGGCGCTCTCGCCGAACCTCTGCATGGGGACGACCTCGACGGTGACTCGCTTCTTCGTTCGCAGCGACGACGGCGGGCGCGTCCGCGTGCAGGTCGTGCTGAGGGGCCTGCTCGGTCAGGTGCTCGGCATCGTCCAGGTGTCGGACGTGTCGGCGGGGTCGAGCTGGTCGCCGGGGCCGGCGGTCCTGAATCTCGACTCGCTGCTCGGCCTCGTCGGTGTCTCGTCGATTCAGTTGAAGCTCACGGAGCTGAGCGGCAACGTCCAGGTCGACGACCTCTACGTCGATCCCTGGGCGTCTCGGGGCTAGCGCGTGCGCGTGACCTTCGTCAGCCCGATGGGGCTGTCGATGTTCGCGCCGCGCAGCTTTGCGAGCTGCACCGCCGCTACCTGACCGGGAACGACGGTCAGGAGCGGGCTCAGCCACTCGGGTAAGTCGGGGACGAGCGGGAAGGCCGTCTGCGCCGAGGCGAGGAAGTCGGTGTCGTCGCTGATCGCGATCAGCTCGGCGCCGCGCTCGCGGATCTTCTGGATCGCCTCGCGCATGCTGTCCAGCGTGCGCCCGCCAGGCGCGATCACGATCGCGGGCCGGCCGCGCTTCAGCGCGGCGATAGGCCCGTGCAGGAGGTCGGCCGACGAGAACGCCTCGAACGGCGCACCCGACAGCTCCCGGATCTTCAGGGCGATCTCGAACGCGGTGCCGTAGTTCACGCCGCGCGTGACGACGGTGCCGCTCTCGACGTCGGTGTAGCGGTCGAAGCGGCCGGCGACGCCGAGAGTGGTCTCGATCTGCCGCTCGACGGCGCCCGGAGCGGCGCGCAGCGCCCGCAGACGCTCCTTGTCTCCGAGCGCGACTGTGGACAGCAACGCGACCGCGGCGATCGAGTTCAGGTACGTCTTCGTCGCGGCGACCGCGCGTTCCTCGCCCGCATGGAGCGGCAGCACCCAGTCGGCGGTGTCCGCCAAGGGTGACCGCGAGTTGTTCGTGATCGCAAGGGTCGGACGCCCCTGGCGCTTCGCCTCGTCGAGCACTGCGACCACGTCCGGCGACGCACCCGACTGCGAGATGCCGATCACGGCCGCAGGCCCGAGCTGCGGCGGTGCCTCGTAGACGGTGTACAGCGACGGTGTCGCAAACGCGACGGTCAACCGGTTGGCCGTGCCGAACAAGTACTGCAGGTAGCGCGCAACGTTGCTCGAGCTTCCGCGCGAGACGATCAGGAGATACCTGACGTCGTCGCGGACGAGGCCGCGCGCGATCTCCGTCGCATGCGCCGTCTCGGCTGCGAGGAAGCGCTCGATGGCGGCCGGCTGCTCGCGCAGCTCGGTCTCAACCCACGACATCGGCCACCGCCTCCCGGACGACGCCGCGCGCGGCGCTCAGGCGCGAGCGTGCGGTGTCCGCGTCGACGCCCGCCAGCAGCGACACGATCGCCACCTTCGCGTCACCGTCGGCGGCCGCCATCGCCGCCCTCACGTCGTCGTCGGGTGCCGCGGTCGCGAGCGCGACTGCGGTGCGCGCCCGCGTGCGCAGCTTCTCGTTCGTGGGCGCCACGTCGACCATCAGGTTCCCGAACGTCTTGCCGAGCTTGACCATCGTCACTGTAGAGATCGCGTTCAGCACCAGCTTCTGCGCCGTGCCCGCCTTCATGCGGGTGGACCCGGAGATGAACTCCGGGCCGATGTCGACCTCGATGGCGAGGTCGGCAGCGCGCGCAAGCTCCGACCCAGGCACGCAGGCGAGGCCGATCGTGAGCGCGCCGGCGGCCTTCGCGCGGCCGAGGGCGCCGAGCGTGTACGGCGTGCGCCCGCTGGCGCTGACGCCGAGCGCGACGTCCCGCACGCCGACGTCGAGCTGGGCGAGCTCCTCGTCGTCCTCCTCAGCGTCGACCTCGGTGTGGACGGCGGAGATCAGGTCGGTCGAGAACGTCGGCCCGCATTCGGCCGCATCGGCCGCGGCGATGCGGCCGGACGTGCCCGCACCGACGTACACGAGCCGCCCGCCCGCGTCGAGGCGCGCGACGATCGCGTCGATCGCCGCGGCGATCTGGTCGGTCGCGCGCGCGACCGCGTCGGGAACCGTCGCGTCGCCGACGTTGACCGCGCGGACGAGGTCCGGGGTGGGCCGCAGCTCGAGCGCGGGCCGCCGGGTGAGCGCGCGCGTCACCGCCTCCCACACGAGCGGTGCATCGGGCGTGGCGAGGTGCGTCATGTGGCCGCACGCCTCGTAGCCCCACGTCCAGATGTCGTCGACGCCGGCGGCGCGCGTCGCCTCGATCACGGCCTCGAGGTCGGGGAGGTCCTGGCGCGTGAGACCGAAGCTCGGCACCCACAGCTGCGGGTGGACGCCGTGGCGCGCCGCCGTCTCCGACAGCAGCTGCGCGAACCGGCCGACGAATGCGCGGGGCTCCTCGTCGAAGTTCTTCCAGTACGGGTCGGTTGCGAAGACGTCGAGGCCGGGCAACGCCGCGACCGCGTCCCAGTCTCTGATCCCGTGCGATCCCTCGGTCAGCGGCAGCAGGCAGATCGTGTTCCTGCCGCCGCGCGCGGTGACGTGGGCGAGCATGTCCCGAAGGAAGTCGACGAGCGACGCTTCCCTGAACTCCTGCGTGGGCGTCCCGTCGGCGAGCTCGCGGCAGACGTCGCAGAAGCACGCCGTCCGCGCCGATCCGTCGGTGATGCCCACATGCTCGGGCACCGTCCAGTGCGGCTCGTCCCAGAACACGTAGTCGGTCCCGCACTCGAGCGCCGCGTCGGCCCACTCCTTGCAGAAGGCGCGGTACTCGGGGTGGTTGAAGCAACCGGTCGCGACGCGCCGGCCGTCGTCGAGCACCTGGCAAGCGTCGGGATGCATCGTCACCCAGCGGCTCTCGGCCTCACCGCCGAACGTGCGGCCGACGCCCCACGGGCACATCTGCACGTCGAGCCCGACGTCGTGCGATGCCGAGACGATGTCCGCCATCGTGCCGCGGTAATACGCGAGATCGTTCTCCGAGAAGGTGTGCAACACGGAGCTGAACCCACGCGCCGCGATGTCGTCGAGATCCCGACGAACGTGACGGAGAATGCGGACGCCGAAGTACGAGACGCCGGCGCGGCTCATTCCGCGGCGACGAGGGCTGCTTGCGCGGACGCGGGGCGGTCACGGCGCTGCGACAGCTCCGCGACGAGCCGGTAGCGGTCGCCCCGGTAGAGCGACCGGACGAACTCCACCGTCTCGCCGTCGTCCGTGCGGCTAGTGCGCTCGAACAGGAATGCGGGCGAGTGCAGCGGCACGCCGAGCAGCTCGGATTCCTCCTCGTTCGTCACCGTCGGCTCGATCGACTGCGTTCCGTGCGAGATGACGACCCCGTAGTCACGCTCGAGCAGGTCGTAGAACGACGAGTTCTCGAGGCGCTCGCGCGTCAGGCCGGGGACGAGCGCCGCCGGGACGTGCAAGGTCTCGAGCGCCATCGGCTCGCCGTCGGCGAGGCGCAGGCGACGGATCAGCATGACCCGGGAATCCGGCGACACGCTGAGGGACCGGCCGACGGCGGCGCCGGCATGGATCTCTCGGAGCTCGATCGTGCGGCTGCCCGCGACCATCCCGCGCCGCCGCATGTCCTCGCTGAAGGAGGTCAGCGTCAGCTGCTGGGCGATCTTCGGCTCGCTGACGAAGGTCCCGGCGCCGTGCCGGCGCTCGAGGTAGCCGTCGCGCACGAGGTCGTCGAGCGCGGCCCTGACCGTGAGGCGCGAGATGCCGAGCTCGCTGCTCAGCCGTCGCTCGGAAGGAATCGCCTGGCCGACCTGCAGCTGGTCGATCAGCTCGAGCACGCGCTGCCTGGTCAAGACCTGCTTCCGCATCCAGTCCGTATGGAAGCACAGGCTTCGGCCCATGGTCAAGACCACTTCGCCGCTACAAGCGCTGTTTTCACCCCCTTGACACAGTTATTGGTCTATGCCAATCTCTCGCCGGTGGTTGGTGGTCTTAACCAATCCGGAAGCCAGGGAGGCTTCCGAGAGCTCCGGGAGGCGACATGAAAGTTCGTTACCTGGCGGCGGGATTGCTCGTCGCCATGCTTGCCGTTGCGGCTTCGACCGCAAGCGGCGGCACGTCGCGGAGTCACGCCACGAAGATCGTGGTCTGGCTTCAGAACGACGCGCAGAACGGTTGGCCCGAGGCAGTCGCACTGGCCAACAGGAACTTCAAAGCGCAGCACCCGGACGTCGACGTCGACGTCCAGTACCAGAGCTGGGGCACGCACCTGACGAAGTTCGACGCCGCGCTTGCCGGCGGCGACGCACCGGACGTCATCGAGATGGGCAACACCGAGATGACGAAGTACATGGCTGCCGGCGCGTTCAAGTCACTGACGCAGTCGGCGTTCCCCAACAGCGCGACCTGGCTCCAGGGCCTCAAGGG
>Ga0075426_10002517_pt1 | contig 13109 bp, 15 predicted proteins | sample SoiMethybrSBSTD5_FD_75304 | JGI IMG/M metagenome (GOLD analysis project Ga0075426, IMG submission 75304) | Bulk soil microbial communities from a Populus tree surrounding site in Tennessee, USA - Soil MetaG P. TD hybrid SBSTD5 | ecosystem: Environmental > Terrestrial > Soil > Tree plantation...
GGGCGCTCGAGCACATAGTCGGCGCCTTCGCGACCCGGCGGCGGCTTGCCGACGCCCAGGCGAAGCCGCCAATAGTCGTGCGACGCGAGGCGCTGCGAGATGTCCTTCAGGCCGTTGTGCCCGGCGATGCCGCCGCCCTGCTTCACGCGCGCGACGCCCGGCGGGAAATCGAGCTCGTCGTGGACGACGAGGATCTCTTCGGGCTTTATCTTGAAGAACCCGGCGAGCATCTGCACCGGCCGGCCGCTCACGTTCATGAAGGTCTGCGGCAGGAGCAGCCAGGCGCCGGCGGCGTCGTGGCGGCCGACGAGCGCCTGGAACTTCGCGTCCTTGCGAAGCACGATGCCGTTGGCCCTGGCGTAGCGCTCGACCAGCCAGAAGCCGGCGTTGTGGCGCGTGCGCTCGTACTCCTTGCCGGGGTTCCCCAGCCCCACGACCAGCCGTATGGCCACGCCTTACTTCTTCTCTTTCTTCTCGCCCTTGTCGGCGGCCGCGGGCTTCTCGGTCGCCTTGGCGGCGGGCGGCTTCTCGGTCGCCTCGGCGCCGGCTTCGCCTTCCTTCGGCGTCGCCGCCTGCTCGGTCGTCGGCACCTCGGAAGGCGCGACCGCAGGCGCGGCTTCTTCTTCCTCGGTGACGAGCGCCGGCACGACCACGGTCGCCATCACCGGGTTCTCGTCCTTGTGCAGCGCGAGCTCCACGCCCTTGGGCAGCGGCACATCGCGCACGTGGAGCGAGTGGCCGACCGCGAGGTTGCCGAGATCGATCTCGACGTATTCCGGCAGGTCGTCCGGGAAGCAGACGATGTCGAGCTCGTTCAGCACGTGGTTCACCACGCCGCCCTGCTCCTTCACGCCGGGGGACTTCTCGGCGTTCACGAAGTGCAGCGGCACCTTCATGTGGATCTTGCGATCCTTCGAGACGCGCTGGAAGTCGATGTGCTGCACCTGCGCCTTGAACGGATGCATGTTCACCGCGCGCAGCAGTACCTGCTCCTTCGTGCCGTCGAGCGCGAGCGTGAGGATCGAGGCATGGAACTTTTCGTTCCGCAGCCGCAGAAACAGATCCTTGTGGTCGAGCTCGATGGTGACGGCGTCCTTGTCGCCGCCATAGACGATGCCGGGCACGCGGCCCAGGCGGCGCAGACGGCGGCTCGCACCCGTTCCCTGCGCCTCGCGCTTGCGCGCGCTGATTTCGATTGCCATTTCGCTTTGCTCCTAGTTAAGGCCCAGGCCCGCGACCAGGCACTGGACGATTGAGATTCCTATTCGATAAAGAGGGAGCTGACCGACTCCTCGGTGTAGATGCGCAGGATCGTCTCGGCGATGAGGCCGGCGACGGAAAGGCTGCGGATCTTCTTGCAGGCGCGCGCGTCCTCGCGCAGCGGAATGGTGTCGGTGACGACGAGCTCATCGAGCGCGGAGCCGGCGATGCGCTCGACCGCCCCGCCCGAGAGCACGGCGTGCGTGCAATACGCGACGACCTTGGTCGCGCCTTCTTCCTTCAGCACCTGCGCGGCCTTCACCAGCGTGCCGGCAGTATCGACCATGTCGTCCATGATGACGCAGGTGCGATCCTTCACCTCGCCGATCACGTTCATCACCTCGCTCACGTTCGCCTTCGGGCGGCGCTTGTCGATGATGGCGAGATCCGATTCCAGTCTCTTGGCCAGCGCTCGCGCCCGCACCACGCCGCCGACGTCCGGCGAGACGACGATCACGTTCTCGTAGCGCTGCTTCCACACGTCGCCGAGAAGCACCGGGGCGGCGTAGATGTTGTCGACCGGCACGTCGAAGAACCCCTGGATCTGGTCCGCGTGCAGGTCCATCGTCAGCAGGCGCGCGACGCCGGCGGACGTCAGCATGTTGGCGACCACCTTGGCGCTGATCGCGACGCGCGCCGAGCGCGGACGGCGGTCTTGCCGTGCGTAGCCGAAGTACGGCATGGCGGCAGTGACGCGCGCAGCCGAGGAGCGCTTGAGCGCGTCGATCATCACCAGCAGCTCCATCAGGTTGTCGTTCGTCGGCGCGCAGGTCGACTGCAGCACGAACACATCCTTCCCGCGGACGTTCTCGAGCAGCTCGACCATCACCTCGCCGTCGGAGAACTTGCCGACGATCGCGCGCCCGAGCGAAAGGTTGAGGTGCCGGGCGACGTCCTGCGCGAGCCGCGCGTTGGCGTTGCCGGTGAACACCATCAGGCGGTCGAGGGCTGCGCTGTTCATGCCGGTGTTCATCGCGGTCATAGGGAATGGCTGGGGAGGAAGGATTCGAACCCTCGTATGGCGGAATCAAAATCCGCTGCCTTAACCAGCTTGGCGACTCCCCAATTGTGTTTAATCGGCCCAGTCATGCAGCGGATGCCGCTCCAGTCCCCGCGCCACGAAAGCGCTCATCCCCGAGGGCAACTCGGAGTGGACCGCCGCTGCGTCGGCCTGGGTTGCGAACTCGGCGAAGAGGCATGCTCCGGAGCCCGTCATGCGCGCCTGCGGGCATCGTTGCCTGAGCCACGCGAGCGGCGCTGCCAACTCGGGGTAGCGGCCGACGACCACGGCTTCGAGATCGTTCGCTCCCTGCCCCGAGAAAAAGGGCGGTATTGTGAGTCGTTTGGACTGCCCTGTCAACGCAACCGCGAAGATTTCCTTCGTGGAAACCGCGACTTGCGGCGTGACGACGAGGTACCAGGCCGCGGGCAGATCGAGCGCCGTGAGCCGCTCGCCGATGCCCTCGCCGAGCGCGTTGCGGCCGAAGACGAAGAACGGCACATCGGCGCCAAGCCCGGCCCCGAGTTCCATAAGCCGCGCGCGCGGCAGCGCGAGCTTCCAGAGCTGGTTGAGGGCAAGCAGCACGGTGGCCGCGTCCGACGATCCGCCGCCGAGCCCGGCGCCGACCGGCAGCACTTTCTCCAGCGCGATGTCTGCGCCCAGGGCTGTGCGCGTTGCCTGCTTCAGCGCCCGCGCGGCGCGAAGGCACAGGTTGTCATCGCCGAAGGGGCCGCTGAAGCGCAGCGCGCCATCCGGGCGCACATGGATTGCTATGCGATCGGCGCGCTCGATGAGGCGGAAGACCGTCTGCAGGTCGTGATACCCGTCAGCGCGGCGGGCGAGCACGTGCAGGAAGAGGTTGAGCTTTCCGGGCGCCGGGAGCGCGCTCAGTTCCACTGCGTGATTGCGAGACGCAACTCGACGCCCTGATAGGTGAGACGCAGGAGCGAAGGTCGCTCGCCCTCGTAGCGCTGGTATTCGACCGTCCAGCCGCGCTGCTCGAGCATGCGGAGCTTGCCCTCCGAGGTCTTTTCGACGCGCGCCGGCGCGCCAGGCGAGGCGCGGCCCTGCACCCAGTCGGCGAGGCCCTCGAGCGGAAGGCGAAAGCCGAGCGTGCGCTCCGTGAGCGACTCGGCGTCCGGAGCGCGGTAGTCCTTGCCGTCCGCGGTGGTGAGCTGCACGGCGTCGCCTTGGCGCACGATGCGCGCAACGCCCTGCCCCATCGGCGTCGTGATGAGCATCTCATCGCCCGTCGTAGCGTGGCGCCACTGCAGGTTCCCGGTGAAGGCGTCTTTGCCGTAGCGCGCGGCGATGCGGCCGAGGAGGTCGAACTCGACCGTGGTGGGCGCTTGCAGCTCGACATGGGCGCAGGCGGCGATGAGCGCCGCCGCGGCCGCCAGCGCGCGCTTCACTTGCGCAGCCGCTTGATCGTCTTCAGGAGCGTTTCGTTCTCGGGCGCGCTCTTCAGCGATTCCTGCCACACGCGGTTCGCCTCGCGGCGCTCGCCCATCACCCACAGCACCTCGCCGAGGTGCGCGCCGATCTCGGCGTCGGGCCGGCCGTCATAGGCGCGCTTCAGCGTCTGCGCGGCGCCCTTCAGGTCGCCTTCGCGGTACTGCACCCAGCCGAGGCTGTCGACGATGAAGTAGTCCTCGGGGGCGAGCTCGATCGCTTTCTCGATCAGCTTTCGCGCCTCCGGGAGGCGCGTGTTGCGCTCGGCGAACGAGTAGCCGAGCGCGTTGTAGGCGTGCGCGTGGTCGGGCTTCACCTCGATCAGCTTGCGCAGGTCGCGCTCGAGGACGTCGTAGCGCTTGAGCTTCTCCGCGGTGAGCGCGGAATCGTAGAGGAGCTCGGGCTGTTCGGGCTCCGCCTTGAGCGCGTCGGCGAGGACCTGGAACGCGTCGTTGTTGCGATCGGCGTCGCGCAGGAGCTGCGCCTCGGCCACGGTGAACTGCACTTCCTGGCCCGGGAATTCCGCGGCCGTTTTGTGCAGGTAGTCGCGTGCGGCATCGAGCTTGCCTTGCTTGGCGATGGCGTTGGCGGTGCGCAGCCGCGCCGGCAGCGCATGCTCGCCGTCCTGGATCTGGTCATACCATTCGATGGCATTCGACCAGTGCTTCTGATCCTCGGCGATCTCGCCGAGCAGGAATCGGGCGCCGTCCGGGTCGCGGTATTCCGGCGCGCTCACCAGCCGCTTCATGTTCTCTTCGGCGACCGGATAGTCCTTCAGCTGGAAGGCGAGCACGCCGATCGTGTAGACGAGGTCGGTGTCGCCCGGATTGGCGGAGAGCAGCGCCTCGTACTGCTTGCGCGCCTCGGGCACGCGCTTGTCGGCGACGAGCGCGCGCGCGTAGGCGAGCCGTCCCTGCCGCGAGCTCGGATTGCGCTCGACGAAGTCGCCCAGGCGCTTCGCCGCCTGCGCGGTGGAGCGCTTCTGCAGCACCTGCGCCTCGAGGATCGCGGGCGCCTCCCACTCGGGACGAAGCCCGGCGGCGCGGCGCGCCTCGGCGAGCGCCGTCTGCTCGTCCTCGGCAAGCGCCGCGGCTTGCGCGAGCGCGAAGTGCGCGGGCGCGAGGTCCGGGTGCCGCGCGGCGAGCTTGCGCACGACGCGCAGGTTCGACGCCTTGTCGGGATTGCCGGAGAGGAGGCGGTTCACCTGGAGGTAGGCGCGCTCGAGATCGACGCCTTCGGCATCGAGCAATTTTTCCAGGTACGGCTCGGCCTCATCCACCTTGCGCGCAGTGACGAGGAGCGAGGCGACGACGCCGAGCGCGGCGGTCGATTGCGGCTCGATCTCGTACCAGGTCCTCGCGGCCGCGAGCGCCATGTCGGGCAGCTTGCCCTGGTTCGCGACCTCGACCGCGCGGCGCGCGATGCGCGGGTCACGCGTGCTGCGCGCGAGGTCGAGAAAGGTCTTCGCGGCGAGGGCGTAGTCGCCGCGCTGCTGGGCGATCTCGCCGAGCAGCATGTCGTAGAGCGGCTCATCGCCGCTGTCCTTCGGCTCTTGCTGCGCGAGCGCCGCGCAGGAGCCGAGCGCAGCGATGACAATGGGAAGAAGCAGGCGGATCAGCATCGGGATATTCGACCGATCTTAGGTATATTTGGTGCCCCGCACAAGCAACTGTCTGTTAATGCCCGAGTTGCCCGAAGTCGAAGTCACGCGCCGCGGCCTGGCGCCGCATCTCGCCGGACGCGTGATCTCCGCGGTCGAAGTGCGCCAGCCGCAGCTGCGCTGGCCGGTGCCGCAAGCCGTGCGCAAGCTCGCCGGACTTACCGTGCGTGCCGTGCATCGCCGCGGCAAATATCTGCTCGTCGATTGCGGCGCGGGTCACCTGATTCTCCATCTCGGCATGTCGGGAAGCCTGCGCTTGCTGCCGCCGGGAACGCCGGCGGAGAAGCATGATCATTTCGATCTCGTCCTCGGCGACCGGCTGCTGCGGCTGCGCGATCCGCGGCGCTTCGGCGCCGTGCTGTGGACGCGAACGGCGGTGCACGAGCATCCGCTGATCGCAAACCTCGGGCTCGAGCCGCTCTCGCGCGCGCTGCATCCGGCGCGGCTGCATGCGCTCACGCGCGGGCACCGCAGCGCGATCAAGCTGTTTCTGCTGGATGGCCGCCGCGTCGTCGGCGTGGGCAACATCTATGCAGCCGAAAGCCTTTTTCGCGCCGGCATCGATCCGCGGCTGCCGGCGCGGCGCCTGTCGCTCGCGCAGTGCACGCGGCTATCCAAGGCGATCAAGGACACGCTGCGCGCCGCCATCCGCGCCGGCGGCTCTACGCTGCGCGACTACGTGGGCGCCGATGGCAACGCCGGTTATGCGCAGAGCCGCTACGGGGTGTACGACCGCGAAGGCAAGCCGTGCCGGCGCTGCGGCACCGCGATCCGGCGCCTCGTGCAGGGAAGCCGCTCGACCTTCTTCTGCCCGCGCTGCCAGAGCGCGCGCTAGGCCTTCTAAATGGTGACTGTCACCATTTAGGTCTTGGCTTTTTGCTTTAGCCGCTTGGCGACGAGCGGGTGCACGAACTGCGCGACGTCGCCGCCGAGCGCGGCGATCTCGCGCACGAGCGTCGCCGAGGTGAACATGTGCTGCTCGGAGGGCGTGAGGAAGATGGTCTCCATTTCGGGGTAGAGGTGGCGGTTCATGCCCGCGAGCTGGAACTCGTATTCGAAGTCCGATACCGCGCGCAGGCCGCGCAGCACGACGCGCGCGCCCTGCTTGCGCACGAAATCGGTGAGCAGGCCGCTGAAGCCGAGAACCTGCACGTTCTTCACGTCGCCCAGCACTTCGCTCGCCATGGCGATGCGATCGTCCAGCGAGAAAAACGGCCGCTTCGCTTTGCTGTCGGCGATGGCGAGGATGACGCCCGCGAAGAGCGTGCTCGCGCGACGCACGAGGTCCTCGTGGCCGCGCGTCAGCGGATCAAACGTTCCCGGGTATACCGCCTTGATCATCGCCTCTCCACTCGAAGAGCTGGTAGCTCACCTGCCCGGCGCGGTCGCGCCTGAGCTCGCGCCAGCGCGCCCCCGGCGCGCACGCACTCGCCGACTCGATGTAGATGCGCGCGCCCTGCGCAAGGCGCGGCTCGAGCCGCTCGAGCGCCGCCGGCAGCGCATTCTGCCTGAACGGGGGATCGAGGAAAACCACGCCGAAGCGCTCTTGCGAGCGCGCGAGGTAGCCGAGCGCATCGCCGAACACGAGCTCGACGTTCGCCGCGCCGATCAGCGCGCGCGCCGCTTCGAGCGCGGCGAACGCGGCGCGATCGGCTTCGACCATGACGACGCGCGCCGCGCCGCGCGAGGCGGCCTCGAAGCCGAGCGCGCCCGAGCCCGCGAAAAGGTCGAGGCAACTCTCGCCCTCGAGCCATTGTCCCAGCCAGTTGAAGAGCGTCTCGCGCACGCGATCGGGCGTCGGCCGCAGTCCGGGGCGCGAGGCGACCTTGATGCGCCGGCCGCGGTAGCGGCCCGCGATGATGCGCACCTGCCCTTTGTTAGAATGCACTGATCCATGGTAGCAGCGCTGTCCTGGGCCGCGCGCCTGAAGGCCGGTCTCGCGCGCACGCGGGACGTGCTCAACACGCCGGTCTCCGAGCTCTTCGTCCGTCGCCGCGTCGACGAGTCGCTCTTCGAGGATCTGGAAACCGCGCTCCTGCAGGCCGACTGCGGCGTCGCCGCGACCGACTGGCTTCTCACCACGCTTCGCAGCCGCGCGCGCACGGAACGCATCGAGGACGGCGACACGCTCAAGCGCGCGCTCAAGGATTCGATCACCGAGCTCCTGCTGCCGCTCGAGCGCAAGCTCGACACGTCGCGCGCGAAGCCCTTCACGCTGATGATCGCGGGCGTGAACGGCTCGGGAAAGACCACCTCGATCGGCAAGCTCGCCAAATGGCTGCAATCGCAGGGCGCGAGCGTGCTCCTCGCGGCCGGCGACACCTTCAGGGCGGCGGCGCGCGAGCAGCTCGTCGCGTGGGGCGAGCGCAACAACGTGCCGGTGATCGCGCAGGCGGGCGGCGATCCGGGCGCGGTCGTCTACGACGCGCTCAGCGCGGCGCGTGCACGCGGCAGCGACGTCGTCATCGCCGATACCGCCGGCCGGCTGCCGACGCAGCTGCATCTCATGGAAGAGATCCGCAAGGTGAAGCGCGTCGCCGCCAAGGCGCAGGCCGATGCGCCGCACGAGATCCTCCTCGTGCTCGATGCCAACACCGGCCAGAACGCCATCGCCCAGGTGAAGGCGTTCGACGATGCACTCGGGCTCACGGGGCTCGTGCTCACCAAGCTCGATGGCACCGCGAAAGGCGGCGTCGTGTGCGCGATCGCGCGCGAAAGGCCGGTGCCGCTGCTCTTCATCGGCGTCGGCGAGGGCATCGACGACCTGCGGCCCTTCGTCGCGCGCGAGTTCGCCGAGGCGCTGGTTGGTTAGCTTCTCGGCGGTGGCGAAGCGCTACCCCGGCGGCGAGGAAGCGCTGAAGCAGGTGAGCTTCACGGTCGAGCCCGGCGAGCTGGTGTTCATCACCGGCCGCTCGGGCGCGGGCAAGTCCACGCTGCTGAAGCTGATCCCGGCGATCGAGCGCCCGAGCTCCGGCACGGTGCTCGTCAACGGACAGAACGTCGGCGCGCTCAAGCGCCCGGCGATTCCGGTCCTGCGGCGCAGCCTCGGCCTCGTGTTCCAGGACCAGAAGCTCCTGTACGACCGCTCGGTGTACGACAACGTCATGCTGCCGCTCGCCTTCTCCGCGCATGCGCCGAAGGAGGCGGCGCGGCGGGCGCGCGCTGCGCTCGACAAGGTGGGACTCCTCGCGCGCGAGAAGGCGAATCCGATCCAGCTCTCCGGCGGCGAGCAGCAGCGCCTCGCGATCGCCCGCGCAGTGGTCAACCGGCCTGCGATCCTGCTTGCCGACGAGCCGACGGCCAACCTCGACGGCGAGTCGGCGCGCCGCATCGTCGAGATCTTCGTGGAGTTCAATCGGGTCGGCGTGACGGTCATCATCGCCACGCACGACCAGGCGCTCGTCGCCGCCTACGGCAAGCGCCTGCTGCACCTCGCCGACGGGCGCCTGCAGTGAGCGCGTGGCTGCGCCAGCACCGGCACGCGCTCGTGCGCGGCTTCGGGCGCGTCGGAGCGCTCAACGCGCTCGTGATCGGCGTCGCGCTCGCCCTTGCCGTCGGGGCCTACGCGCTCATCGAGAGCCTGCGCTCCGTCGCCGGGCGGGTGACCCTCGAGCCGCAGGTCTCGGTGTTCCTCGACGCAAAGCGTGCCGATGCCGAGGCGCTCGCCGAGCGCCTGAAGCGCGATCCGCGCGTCTCGCGCGTGCGCTTCGTGCCTCGCGACCAGGCGATGAAGGAGCTCGCGGGAATCGAGGGCGTCTCCGACCTCGTGGCCGCGCTCGGCCGCAATCCCCTGCCCGATGCGTTCGTCGTCGGCGCCGCCGAGGGGCAGGTCGAATCGCTCGCGGCGGATCTCGCCACATGGCCGGGCGTCGCCCATGTGCAGGCCGATGCGCTCTGGGCGCGCCGGCTGGCGACGCTCGCGCGCCTTGCGCGCCTCGGGCTTTGGCTGCTCGCCGGACTGCTCGCGGCCGCGGTGGTGGGGGTGACGTTCAATACGATCCGGCTGCAGGTGCTCACGCAGCGCGATGAGATCGAGGTGTCGCGCCTGCTTGGCGCGACCGACGCCTTCATCCGCCGCCCGTTCTATTACGCCGGCATGCTGCAGGCGCTCGCCGGCAGCGCGCTTGCGCTCCTGCTGGTGGCGGGGTCGTTCGCGTTGCTCAATACGGAAGTGCGGCCGCTTGCGCTCAGCTACGGCTCGGACTTCCGGCTTTCCTTCGTCAATGGCGGCGACGCGCTCGCCACCGTCCTCTTCGCCGGTTTGCTCGGCTGGCTGGGCGCCCACCTCTCGTTGCGCCGGCATCTGGACTAGTGTTAGCACTCGCTACCGTATAGAACAAGGCCGGGAACCATTCCGCAGGTTAGCACTCTAATTCTCGGAGTGCTAAAATTCTCGCCCCAAGGAGGAAACCGAATGGCGGTGCAAGCAGCGATGCCTTTGCCTGTCGCGGCGGCGATGCCGATGCCGACCGGGAGCCTCGACGCGTATATCCAGACGGTCAACCGCTTCCCGATCCTGAGCGCGGAAGAGGAAGGCCGGCTCGCACGGCGCTTTCGCGATGACGGCGATCTCGAGGCCGCGCGCCAGCTCGTGCTTTCGCACCTGCGCCTCGTCGTGGCGATCGCGCGGGGCTACCTCGGCTACGGGCTGCCGCATGCCGACCTCATCCAGGAAGGCAACATCGGCCTCATGAAGGCGGTCAAGCGCTTCGATCCGGAGCGCGGCGTGCGCCTCGTGTCCTTCGCGATCCACTGGATCAAGGCCGAGATGCACGAGTACATCCTGCGCAACTGGCGGCTGGTCAAGGTGGCCACCACCAAGGCGCAGCGCAAGCTCTTTTTCAACCTGCGCTCGATGAAGCAAGGCCTCGCGCCGATGACGAGCGCCGACATCGACCGTGTGGCGGGCGAGCTCAAGGTGAAGCCCGAGGAAGTGGTCGAGATGGAGACGCGGCTCTCCGGGCGCGAGCTCGGCTTCGAGGGCGAGCGCGACGACGACGAGAGCTATGCGCCGGTGAACTACCTCGCCGCGGACGAAGCGGCCGAGCCCTATCGCGTGCTCGAGGCCGAGGAAAGCGAGCGCGTGCGCACCGAGGGCCTGCAGAAGGCGCTCGCCACGCTCGATCCTCGCAGCCGCCGCATCGTCGAGGCGCGCTGGCTGCGCGAGAAGGACAGCGCGACGCTGCACGACCTCGCGGCCGAGTTCAAGGTCTCGGCGGAGCGCATCCGCCAGATCGAGGCGAAGGCGCTCGACAAGATGCGCAAGCTTCTGCCCGCACCGGCCTGATTACGCCGATTCGATAATCCGACGGCCGCCGTGGCGAATCTCATCGGCACGGCGGGCGTGGCACTGCTCCTCGCTGCGTTCCTACTCAACCTGCTGAAGCGGCTGCGCGCCGACGGCGTCGCGTACAGCGTGCTCAACCTGCTTGGCGCTGCCCTCGCCTGCTATTCGTCGTACCTGATCGATTTTCTGCCCTTCGTCGTCCTTGAAGGCGTGTGGGCCGCCGCGGCCGCCTTTGCCCTCGCCCGCAGGCCGCTCAGCCGCCGTTCAGGATGACGGGCAGATCGTGCGGCAGATCCGCCGCCAGGCGATCGTGCCGCACGAGGAGCCGCAGCCGCCCCTGCGGATCGATGACGTAGCTCTGCGCGCTGTGGTCGATGGTGTAGGTCTCGCCCTGCTTGCGCTTCTCGTAGTAGATCTTGAAGTCCTTGGCGACCCGCTGCGTCGCGGCGGCGTCGCCGCGCAGGCCGATGAAGCGCGCATCGAAGGCGTGCACGTACTGCGCAAGGTCCTGCGGCGTATCGCGCTCGGGATCGAGCGTCACGAACAGGACCTGCACGCGATCGGCCCCCGGCCCGAGCGTCTTCATGACACCGGCGAGATCGGCGAGCGTGGTCGGGCAGACGTCCGGGCAATGCGTGAAGCCGAAGAAGAGCACCACGGCCTTGCCGCGGAAATCGTCGAGGTGGCGCACGCGCCCGCTCGTGTCCTGAAGGTCGAGCGCCTTGCCGTAATCGACACCGGTGATGTCGGTGCTCTTGAACTTCGGCGCGACGTCGCAGCCGGCGGCCGCAAGCGCCAGGCTAAAGGTAATGATCGACGAGAAGCGCAGCGAAGAGCCCGGCCAGGTAGACGATCGAATAGCGGAAAGCCTTGTACGCCGCCGCGTCGCTGTAGCGCAGGTAGATGCGCAGGGCGTGCGCGATGAATAGGGCGCCCAGGGCGATGGCGGCGACGAGGTAAGGCAGGCCGCTCATGCGCACCACGTACGGCAGCAGCGTCGCGGCGAAGAGGATCAGCGTGTAGAGCAGCACTTGCAGGCGCGTGTAGTCGCGCCCGTGCGTCACCGGCAGCATCGGCACGCCGGCGCGCGCGTAGTCTTCGGTGCGGTAAAGCGCGAGGGACCAGAAGTGCGGCGGCGTCCACGCGAAAATGATGAGGAAAAGCAGCGTCGCCTCCATGCTGACGTTGCCCGTCACCGCGGCCCAGCCGAGCACCGGCGGCATCGCGCCCGAGGCGCCGCCGATCACGATGTTCTGCGGCGTGGCGGGCTTCAGCAGCACCGTGTAGACGACGGCGTAGCCGACGAAGGTCGCCACCGTGAGCCACATGGTGAGCGTGTTGACGAAATATGCGAGCAGCCACAGCCCGAGAGATCCGAGCGCCGCGGCGAACACCAGCGTTTGCGCCACCGTCAGCTCGCCGCGCGGCAGCGGCCGACCGCGTGTGCGCTGCATGAGGGCGTCGATGTGCTGCTCGACGAGACAGTTGATGGCGGCCGCGGCTCCCGCGACGAACGCGATGCCGAGCGTGCCGGCGAGGAGCACCTGCACGGGCACCATGCCGGGCGACGCGAGGAACATGCCGATCACTGCGGTAAAGACAATGAGCGACACGACGCGCGGCTTGGTGAGCGCATAGAGCGCACGCAATCGATGCGCAAAGCCGGCAGAAAGAACGTGGACGGTCAAGGGGCGGGGCGTAAGGCGCGGAAGGCGAAAAAGTTTAGCACGACGAGTGACACGAGAAGGAGCGCCGCGCCCGCGTTGTGGGCGGCGGCGAGCGCGAGCGGCAGCCCGGTAGCGACATTCGCGACACCGAGCGCGAACTGAAGCGCCGCCGCCGCCGCGACAAGCCGCGCAAGCCCGGGGGCGAGGCGCCACGCGCGCGCGGATGCGATCCAGGCGAGCGCCACGACGACGAGCGCGAACGCGCGATGGCTCCAGTGAATCGCGGTGAGCGCATCGGGAGAAAGCGGCGCGCCCTCGGCGGTCTGGCCGAGCTCGCGCACGACATGAAAGCCGTTGGCGAAGTCCATCGGCGGCACGAGCTTCCCGCGGCATAGCGGCAGGTCCGGGCAGGCGAGCGCCGCGTAGTTCGCGCTGACCCAGCCGCCGAGCGCGATCTGCACTGCGAGCGCGGTGAGCGCCAGCACCGCAATCAACCTTAGGGCGCGCATTGCCGCACCCTCGGCGTGGGGCCATTGCGCGAGTGCAAGCCAGGTGAGAAGTGCGAGCGTGGCCATGCCTCCCAGCAGGTGCGCGGTGACGATGGCGGGCTTAAGGAGCATCGTCACGGTCCACATGCCGAGGGTCGCCTGCAGTGCAACCAGGGCGATGATCACCGTGGCGAGGCGATGCGAGCGGCGCAACCGCCATGCGGCCGCGGCGAGCACGACGATGAGGATGCCGAGGCTGCCCGCCAGGTAGCGGTGCGCCATTTCCTTCCACGCC
>Ga0075426_10002518_pt1 | contig 13101 bp, 11 predicted proteins | sample SoiMethybrSBSTD5_FD_75304 | JGI IMG/M metagenome (GOLD analysis project Ga0075426, IMG submission 75304) | Bulk soil microbial communities from a Populus tree surrounding site in Tennessee, USA - Soil MetaG P. TD hybrid SBSTD5 | ecosystem: Environmental > Terrestrial > Soil > Tree plantation...
GCCCCCTCCGCCGCCGGAGCAGGCCGCCAGACCCAAGACGAGCAGCGTAGTAATGAACGTGTACAACCAAGTCCGCTTTGTCATTGTCGTCATTGTTCTCCCTCCCTTATAAGGGCCGGCTCGCCTCCCAGCGAACCGCGCAGGACTTCCCCGCGGGGGATACTAGCGGAAACCGGCTTGCGTGACTAAGACCAGGTGACAGGACTCCGGGATAAATACTAGTCGCGCAAGTCGGGAACTGCTGATCGACTTCTTCGACGCCGAGTCTTCTAAGTCGCGATGTGAACCCTTCAAAAACAAAAAGGGCGCGGCCCGGAAGCCGCGCCCCTATTGAAAAGTACAGCTTGCTTAGAGCGCGTCCACCTGTGCCCAAGTGAGGTTAACGGTATCGGTGGTCGCCCCATCGGACGCATCCACTCTTACTCCGACAACCGGACTGGAGATCACGGTCAGCACGATGTTCCTCCCCGGCGATGCCGACGAGGTGATGGTGACAGTCCCGGTACTCGGATGCGGAGCGCTCTGCGGCTGGAAAACGAGGGGCGGCGAGACGGCCACCGTGACCGAGCCGTTGATAATCGTGCTCGCGTAGGTGTAACCCCCGGTGACCGTCGTCCTGCCCTGTGTATCGTCGTCGTCGACAGAGAAGTTGAAGTTCGTCAGGAGTTCGCGGACCGTGCCGTTCGAGGTCAGAATGTTCGCGTTGCTCATCGATATCTGCACCCGGTTCGGCACGCCCGGCTGCACGCCGCCATTGCCTGCAGCTTCCATGATCCCGGAGAAGCCTGCGATGAAATTGAACGAGCCTTGCGTGACGGCGCTCGCGGCAGGCGCAGTACTGGTAATCGACAGATCGACGGTGAAAGTCGCCGAGACAGTAATGCTGTAGGTACTACCAACCGTCGGGCCCAGGTTCTGACCTACGCCGACGTTCGAAGCAGAGACGGTGCCGTGGATGAGCGTTCCGCCTTCGCTGCAGTTGACGAAGACCTCGGTCGAGCTGAGGCTCGCATCGTCGAAGGCGAAGGTGAGCGTTCCGCCCCCACTGCAGGGTTGCGTTTCGACCTGCAAAGCGCTGGTCGGGGAGCTCTTGTGGTCCTTAATCTTTTCCGCATGGCGGCGAACGATGACGCCGAAAGTCTCGGCTTGCGGGGTGTCGGCATGGGCAGATACCAGCCCCGATGCCGTGGTAGCGCTGCTCATCGCGCCACTGGACGACTGGAATGAATTTGCAGCGATGTTCTGGTTCGTCGGCGAGGTCGCCCCGCCGCCGTTCGTGGTGATCGTAACCGGCGTTGTCGGCGGCGGCGCAATCGCGGCGTTGGTTGCCGTTGGAATGCCGTTGCCGCCCCCGCCGCCACCGCCCCCTCCGCCGCCGGAGCAGGCGGCCAGGCCAGAGATGAGCAGCGTTGTTACCAACGTGTACCACCAAGTCCGCTTTGTCATTGTTTTCCTCCCGAATAAGTGTGCGCTGGACTCGCGCGGATACTAGCGGAAACCGTAGCACGCCACTGTGACCAAAGCCATAGGACAGGAGTCCCGGATAAATGAACCGCTGTCACTTGGCTTCGCTTCAAGCTGTAAACGCAACTGCGCCTGAACCCGTTTACTCGAGCGTGTGGAATGCCACTAGATTCTTCGGGCTCGCACTGGCGCTCGCCTGCCTGACGGGCTGCGTGCAGGGCGCGTTCTATCATCCCGACCGGGTGCTGTACGACACCCCGGCGCGCCTCGGCCTCAAGTACGAGCAGGTCACGTTCGCGAGCCAGGATGGCACGCGCCTAGTCGGCTGGTTCATTCCGGCGCGTGGCTATGCCGATCCGAAGCGGGCGAAAGGGACCGTGGTCCACTTCCACGGCAATGCGCAGAACTTGTCGGCGCACTGGCAGTTCGTCGACTGGCTGCCGCAGCGGGGATTCAATCTGTTCGTGTTCGACTACCGCGGCTATGGCGCCTCGCAAGGCAGCCCGGAGCCGAAGGGCGTGTTCGAGGACTCGCTCGCGGCGCTCGATTACGTGCGCGCGCGGCCCGACGTCGATCCGGAGCGCCTGCTCGTCCTCGGACAGAGCCTGGGCGGCACCAACGCGATCGCCGCGGTGGGGTCAGGCAACCGCGCCGGGGTCAGGGCGATCGCCATCGAGTCGACCTTCTTCTCCTACTCGGCGATCGCGAGCGACAAGCTGGTCGGCGCGGGCTCGCTGGTGGACGACACGTACAGCGCGGATCGCTTCGTCGGCGCGCTCGCGCCGATGCCGCTCCTGCTCCTGCACGGCACCGCCGATGCCGTCATTCCCTATTCGCACTCCGAGCGCCTGTACGCCAAGGCCGGCGAGCCCAAGCGCCTGGTCAGGATCGAGGGCGGCGCCCACGCGGAGGCGTTCACGCCGCGGTTCGGCGCGGTGTATCGCGAGCAGCTGGTCGACTTCTTCGACGCCGCCCTGGCGATGTAGGTCAGCCGCCGCGGCCGGCTTGCGGCGTTCGCGCGCCGTCCTTCGCAACCTTGTCCGCCTTGTCGGTCGGAGCGGCGGCGAAGAATTGCGGAGCCGCGGGATGCAGCACGATGAAAGTATTCGGATCGATTCCCCGGGCGTTCCAGGTCCGCGCGACGATCACGGCCGGGTGCTCGCCCAGGCCTTCAGCGACCGCCGAAGTTGCCAGCGACCCGAGCACGAGGGCGGCGGCGAGCCGCTGTAGCGTTTTGATGTTCATTGCTGCCTCCTTGAATAAGGTTGCATGCACCATCGCGTACCGGTGTTTCGCGTCAATTCCAGCGCCCATTGCAGCTGAAACGGCGGCATCGGTCTGTGCATATTCATACGTTGCGCGTGGCAATATGGTTCACTTAGCACAATAAGAAAAAAGGGAGGGCGGCATGAACGAGGACAGCTTCGCGAGCTACCTGGCCAAGCACTACATCGGCCGCAAGGGGTTCCAGCCGGGCACGGTGCCGGAGGCCGAGCCGCTCGCGCAGGTCTGCGACATCGTGCTGACGCAGGCCGACGGCATGAGCTTCCAGGTCGTGTGCATCGTCGATCGCGAGAAGAACCCGCAGAAGACGTTTGCGATGCCGCTCGACGCGCTGCTCGAGATCGGCCAGCGCTGCCTGAAGTACACCGGCAAGGTGAGCGGCCAGCAGATGCCGGTGACGCTCCAGATCGTCGAGGTCGGCCCCGGGCCCGGCTCGCCGCAGGACCGGCAGCGCCTCGGCGCACTGAAGAGGAAGTCGGCCTTCGGCAAAGTGGTCCCGATCGCCTGGCGCCTCGACACGACCGCCGGCAGGGCGTGGACGAACGCCCCGTTCGGCGGCTTGCTCATGGGCAAGCGCGCAATGGAGGATCTGATGCGCGGCCCGCGCCTCGCCGACAAGGACCTCCAGGCGCCGCAGCTCGCCGTTGGCCGTGAGCGTTTCCCGGCGCTCACCATCGCGCTTCTCGCCGTGCTCGCCGCAGTGTTCGGCGCCGAGCTCTACCACGGCATCGGCGAGTGGTCGGGGCCCCTGGCCCCGAGCATCCAGACCCTCGTCGCGTTCGGCGGCCTCTACAAGCCGGCCGTGCTGGACGGCGAGTGGCATCGCCTCTTCACCTCGACGCTCCTGCACGGCGACATCCTCCATCTGGTCTTCAACGGCGTCGCGCTCTACATGGCCGGCATGGTGCTGGAGAGCCTCGTCGGCCGGCGCTGGTATTTCACGCTCTTCGTCCTCGGCGGGCTCGGCGGCAGCCTGATGTCGCTCGCGGTCAACCCGCCGACGGTCGTGTCGGTCGGCGCCTCGGGCGCGATCATGGGACTCTGTGGGGCCGCCCTCGTCTGCAGTTTCCGCTACCCGTCCGGCCCGGCGCGCACGCAGATCCAGATGGCGATGATGCAGGTGCTGATTCCTGCGCTCATCCCGATCGCGACCACACGCACGGGCGGGCACATCGATTTCGGCGCGCACCTGGGCGGCGCTGTCACGGGCCTTGTCCTCGGGTTCGCGATGCTCAGGACGTGGAAGCCCGACCAGGAGCGGCCGGCGCTCCTGCCGGTTGCGACGCTGGTCTGCGTCGCCGCGGTCACGGCCTTCGGCCTCTCGGCGCTGCGGGTCGTGCGCGACCACCATGGCTACACCCTCGACGCCGTGCTCATTCCGAGCCGCGAGCTGCCGGCCTCGAACGCCGAGGCGAAAGACAAGGCGCCCAGCCTCGCCAAGCGCTTTCCGCGCGACCCGCGCGCACGCCTCTACCTCGCGAGCGCGCTCCTCGACGCCAAGGACCTGCCGGGCGCCGAGCGCGAGCTGCGTGCCGGGCTCGCCGAGAACGAGATCCTGAAGACCAAATTCAAGCCCGAGCTCGAGGCACGCATGCGCGCCCTGCTCGCGCTCGTGCTCGACGACCAGGGCAAGACTGCGGAGGCGAAATCGGAGGCGCAGTCCACGTGCGGCATCAGTGCGCCGGCGCTCGCCCAGATGCGCGAGCTGCTCGTCCAGCAGCGGCTGTGCGACAAATAGGGAGGCGGGGCGGGGCCGCGCGGGCGTCACGCCGCGCGGGCGTCACGGCCCTCGGCGCAGCGCCTTGAAGAGCTCGGGCTCCCAGGACCTGACTGCAAGCAGAACGCTCACCGGCTGCCGTTGCTCGAGCGGCAGCCGGGCATCGGCGTTGTGCTGCTCGCTGTATTCGCGAGCGATCTGCTCGATCTGGCGAAGCAGCGCGACCTGCGCTTCGGCGGAGACGCGCACGCTGATCAGGCGCATGAGCTCGCGCTTGCCGCCGAAGGAATGATCGAAGAAGTCGGCCGTCTGCGAGCGCACGTAGCGCATGATCGGGCCGTCCGGGATCCAGGAGAAGGTGCGGGAAATAAGAAGCCGGATACGGTTCTTCTCGTGGAGCTCCAGGATGCCGATGCGTTCCAGGCGCAACAGGCACTGAAGGCACTGAGCGTCGGTCAGCTTGTAGGTCTCGACGATGTCCTCGGCCCGCAGCTGCTGCAGCGCGGACACCGCCACCAGCAGCAAGGCCGGATCCGACATCAGCTCTTCTTCCTGTTGCTGCGTCAGCCGATTGATCAGGCGGCTTTCCCTCGGCATGCCGCGCGCGAGCTCGGCCAGATCGACCTGGACCAGCTCGCACAGGGAGTCCAGCCTCTCGACGGTGCAGTTCTTGGCCGCGAAGATTCTCTTCACGGTCGCTTCGGAGATGCCCAGCGCCCGGGCGACGTCGGCGTAGGTCATGCCGCGTGCCTTGAGGTGCATCTTCAGCCCCTCGAAAACGAATCCGGAAGACAAGCGGCCCCCTGGCTAAGTATCAATTAATGATACCGGAATAAGGATTGCCTGCAACTCCGTATCGTCTTCTTGAACCCGGTGACCTGCTCTCGGGATACTGCGCCGCACGGCGAGGCCATCGCCTCGCGTTCCTAGAGGAGGAGACGTGAAGACCAGGCTTCTTGCGGCGGCTGCCGCGGTTTCGGCGTCAGGCGTGCTGGCGGGCTGCTACGTGATACCGATGGACCCTCGCTACACGCCATCGGAACAGGCCGCCGTGGTCGCCGGCAAAGCGGCTCCGTCCCCGGTTCCCCAGGGAGGACCCACAAGCCTGATGGCGAGGCTTTATCCGCTGAACGACGTCGCCGGCGGGATGGGGCCGCTCACGGTGACGCTCACCGACAACGCGAGCGGACATGCGAGCTTCGTCCTGACGTATGGCGGCGAGGTCTTGCAGGGCGAGGCGACCCGGGTCGGGCCGAACTACCCCGGCTTCGGCAGCGTGCACAAGCAGGTGTACGGAGACGGACGGATGCCCGCCGGGCAGCGCGGCATCGCGAGCGCGGCCGGAGCTCGAGGGATGTACGTCAACTGCGAATACGCCCTGACTGCGCCGAATCGCGGCGCCGGGGCGTGCCTCTTCTCCAACGGCGCGAAGTACCAAGTGCACTTTGGTACGTAAGGCAACAAAACTTGGGGGGCATCGATGGACATGCGGATCTGCATCAGTCGGGCGATCTACTCCACCCTGAAGCAGCACGGCATCGAGCGGATCAGGGGCTGGACGTTGAGAACGGCGCGCAACCGCATGCGGCTCGCGCGCTCGCGCCGGGCGGCCTACCGGGGCATTGAGGTCCGCACCGAGCGCATCCCCACGCAGTGCGCGCTGATCCTGGCCGCATTCGCGCTGTATGGAAACGCGCTGGCCGAGCCGGCGGCCGTGCATGGCGCGCTCGAAGGCACGCGATTCGGGCTCTACACCGGGAGCGATTTCCGGCTGCTCGACGGCGCCTGCGCCGATTGCACGACCGTTCCGCAGGCGCTGTGGTACTTCCGCGACGACATGATCGCGGTGCCGCGCCGCCCGGCGTCGGGGTTCGTCGCGGGGTTCAGCGCGCAGGACGACGTGCGCGCGTGGCTGCTGTCGCATCCCGCGGGCGACCAGTCCATGCCTCCGCTGCTGTGGGTCGGCGCGCCGCTCGTGGCCGAGGGCGCGCGCCTGCCGTTCTCCGTGGTGCCGAAAATCGACACCAACCTGTCCTATTACGACGAGTCGAGCGAGCGCCATTTCGCCGGACGGAGCCTGCGGCTGCGCGGGCGCATCGAAGAGGGACGGTTCGTCGCACGCACGATCTGGCCGGAAGACTACGCGCTCGACGCGGCCCGCGTGCCCTACCGGCCGCTCGGTCCCGGCGAGAGCCTGGAGTCGCTGGTGCGCTCCGAGAACGGCGGCGCGGCTCTGCCGCTCGCGGCGCGCGTCCTGTGGCGTCGGAACTCGAATTCCTGGAATGGCAAAACCGTGCTGGCGGTGATGCTGAACGGCGCGCAGGGCGACGACGACGAGGCGCACGCGGGCCACTTTGCGATCGCCACCGGCGCCTTCGGCCCGCGCGGCGAGTGGGGCGACTGGCTGGTCAACAACTTCTACAACCTCGACTCGGTGAGCGAGAAGGGCATCATTGCCGCCAGCCTGCCGATGGACAACTACCTCGCCGACCTGAACAGCGGCCAGTCCTGGTACCGCCCCTCGTACATGCTGGTAGCCGTGCTCAAGGACGAGCGCGCCGCGCGCCTCTACCAGGAAGGAATCGGCCGCGTCTACAACCACTTCTACCGCCACGACTTCAGCTATCGCCACGCGAGCGCCAATTGCGCCGGCATCAGCATGGAGACGCTGCGCTCGATCGGCTGGATGATTCCCACGGAGGGTACGAGCGGTCGCGTCAAGGCGGCGCTCGCGCTGCCCTACATGACGCTCAAGGAGCGCAGTCTCGAGAGCGGCCGCAACGCCTATGACTACCTCTCCGTCGAAGTGACGGACCTCTATCCGTTCGCCGCCTTTCAGGCGGCGGGACGCGACCTGCTCGAGCGGGTGCCCGCAGGCCGCGGTGCGCCCGGCACGGCGTACGAGCGCATGCTGGCGGAGGACCTGGACGCGGTCCTCTACGTGCGCATCCCGCAATTTCCTTCGTCGCGCGCCTTTGGCCAGGCGCCCGTGGCGTCCATGGACGAGTACATGAAGCGCGCACCGGCGGACCGCTCCAAGTGGAAGATCGTCCCGGTCGCGCCGCGTCCTTTTCCTGCCGAGCTGCGCGACCCCGCCTCGGCAGGGGATCCGCCGCGCGCCTCCTTGTACGCGCTCGGCGCGTATGCTCTCGCCTTGCTCATCGGTGCGGTGTGGATCTGGCGCTGGGTTTGGCAAATGAGAACGCGCAGGCTGCGCCGCCGGAACGGGAGGGAAGCATGGGTAGCCAGTGGCGGCTGATGCGCGAGCGGCGCTTCGGCCCGCTTTTTTTCACGCAGTTTCTCGGCGCATTCAACGACAACGTCTTCAAGACGGCGCTGGTTACCCTGATCGCCTTCCAGGCCGGACGCCTGACCAGCGCCGACCCACGGATGCTGGCGACGGCGCTGCCGGGCCTCTTCATCGTGCCTTTCTTCGTCTTCTCGGCGACGAGCGGGCTGCTCGCCGACAAGCTCGACAAGGCGGCGATCGCGCGCGCGGTGAAGGTCTTCGAGATCGGGGTCATGTCGCTCGCGGCCTGGGGTTTTCTCACTAACGGCCTGTGGGAGCTCATCGCGGCGCTCTTCCTGATGGGCGTGCACTCCACGGTGTTCGGCCCGGTCAAATACGGCTACCTGCCGCAGCACCTGCGCCCGGACGAGCTGGTGGGCGGCAACGGCCTGATCGAGATGGGCACCTTCCTGGCCATCCTGCTCGGCGAGGTGCTCGGCGCCTGGCTCGCGGTCGGACCGCAGGGCGGCGTGTATACGTCGATCGCCGTCGTCGGCGTGGCGGTCCTCGGCTACCTGGCGAGCCGCGGCATTCCAGCCACGCCGCCGGTGGACCCCGCGCTCAAGGTGAACTGGAATCCGTTCACCGAGACCTGGAAGAACCTCCGCTTCGCGCGTCGCAACCGCACCGTGTGGCTTTCGCTTCTCGGCATCTCGTGGTTCTGGTTCTACGGCGCGACGATGCTCGCGCAGTTTCCCAACTACGCAAAGGACGTGCTCGGCGGCGACGAGACCGTGTTCGTCCTGCTCCTGACCGTGTTCTCGGTCGGCATCGGCACGGGCTCGCTCCTCTGCGAGCGGCTTTCGGGCCGCAAGGTGGAGATCGGCCTGGTTCCTTTCGGCGCGATCGGGCTGACCGTGTTCGGCGTGGACCTCTTCTTCGCCACGCCGGCGCCCGCGGACGGCGCCAGTTTCACCGCCTTCATCGCCGCTCCGGGCCACTGGCGGCTGCTCGCCGACCTCGCCCTGCTCGGGCTCTTCGGCGGCTTTTACTGCGTGCCGCTCTACGCGCTGATCCAGACCCGCAGCGAGAAGAGCCACCAGTCGCGCGTCATCGCGGCGAACAACATCCTCAACGCGTCCTTCATGGTCGTATCGGCGGTGGTGTCGGTGCTGCTCCTGTCGGCAGGCCTGACCATCCCGCAGCTCTTCCTGGTGACGGCGGTCTGCAACGCCGCGGTCGCGGTCTACATCTATGGCCTGGTACCGGAGTTCCTCTACCGCTTCCTCGCCTGGCTGCTCGTGCATTCGATCTACCGGCTGGAAAAGAGCGGCGTCGAGCACATTCCGGAGGAAGGTCCGGCGGTCATCGTCAGCAACCACGTCAGCCTGGTCGATTCGCTCGTGATCACCGCGGCCAGCCCGCGGCCGATCCGCTTCGTCATGCACCACCGCATCTTCGAGACGCCGCTCCTCAGCTTCATCTTCCGCGAATACCGCGTCATACCGATCGCCGGCGCCAAAGAGGACGCGGTGGTGATGGAAAAGGCGTTCGAGGAGGTCGCCAGGGCGCTCGACGCGGGCGAGCTCGTATGCATCTTCCCCGAGGGCAGCATCACGGACACGGGCGACATCCATCGCTTCCGTCCTGGAGTCAGGCGCATCCTGGAGCGAAATCCGGTGCCGGTCGTGCCACTGGCGCTGCGCGGCCTGTGGGGCAGCTTGTTCAGCCGCAAGGCCGGCGGTGGCGGGCCGGGCCCGTTCTCGAAGATCGCCCTGGCCGTCGGCGCGCCGCTGCAGGCGGCAGCCGCGACGCCCGAGCAATTACAGAGTATCGTCACCGCGCTGCGAGGCGACTGGAAATAGCGCACTCCGAGTGAATATCCGCGACCTGCCCGGCCCGCGCGGGCTGCCGATCCTCGGCAACTCGCTGCAGATCGATCCCGCCAGGATCCACCTCATCGCCGAAGCGTGGGGCCGCAAGTACGGCGACTACTTTCGCGTCCGGCTCGGCGGGCGGCAATTGCTCGTCATGAAGAACCCCGAGTCGATCGCGGCGGTGCTGCGCGACCGCCCGGAAGGCTTCGGGCGCACTCAGCGCATGAACCGGATCGCGAAGGAGATAGGCTTCGACGGCCTGTTCTCAGTGAATGGGGAGCAGTGGCGCCGCCAGCGGCCGATGGTCATGGCGGGCCTGGACCCGGCGCACATCAAATCGTACTTCCCGGCGCTGGTGAAGGTCACGCAGCGGCTTGCCGGGCGATGGCGGCGCGCGGCGGCCGCGGGCGAGACGATCGAGCTGCAGGCGGACCTGATGCGCTACACGGTGGACGTCACCGCCGGGCTCGCCTTCGGCGTGGACATCAACACGCTCGAATCGGACCAGGAGGTGATCCAGACCCACCTCGACAAGGTGTTTCCGGCACTCCACCGGCGGCTGCTGTCGCCGTTTGCCTATTGGCGCTGGTTCCAGCTAGGGGCCGAACGCGAGCTCGTTGGCCACCTTCGCGAGCTGCATCGCGCGGTCCAAGGCTTCATTGCGATGGCGCGCAAGCGCATGGACGCGGATCCGTCGCTTCGCGCCCAGCCCAGGAATCTGATCGAGGCCATGATCGCTGCGCGCGACGTCGAGGGCAGCGGCCTCGGCGATGCGGACGTCGCGGGGAACGTGCTCACCATGCTGCTCGCCGGCGAGGACACGACGGCGAACACGCTCGCCTGGGTGATCTGGCTCCTGAGCCGCCACCCGGAGGCGATGCGGCGAGCGCGCGACGAGGTGCGCGGCGTCATCGGGGCTGAGCCGCTCCCGACCCAGTACGAGCAGCTCTCGGCGCTCGACTACGTGGAGGGCTGCGCGCACGAAACGATGCGCTTGAAGCCGGTCGCGCCGCTCCAGATGATCCAGGCGGCGCGCGACAGCGTCGTGGCGGGCATCCGGATTCCCGCGGGCCAGCTCGTCATGCTGCTGATGCGCCCGGCGGCGACCGACGAGCGCCACTTCCCCGATCCCCAGGCGTTCGACCCGGCGCGCTGGTTGACAGGTCACGAGCAGGGCTCGGCGCCGGGCCGGGCCGCGGCCTCGGCCAAGCGCGTGGCGATGCCCTTCGGCGCCGGGCCGCGCCTGTGTCCCGGGCGCTATCTCGCCATGCAGGAGATCAAGATGGCGATCGCGATGCTCCTCGGCGGCTTCGAGGTCGAGAGCGTGGCCACGCGCGATGGCGGCGAGCCGCGCGAGCAGCTTTCGTTCACCATGGCGCCGACGGGATTGCGCATGCGGTTGCGGTCACTTGATTAAGGGAGAAACATGACATCGATCACGAAGGCAATGGCCCTCGCGATTTCGCTCGGCCTCGCCAGCGCGCTTCACGCCCAGACCCCTCCGGCAGACGGATGGCGCATGCCGCCCGAGAGCGAGCGCTGCCCGTCTAAGTGGGGCGCCGGCGACCAGCGCGGCACGGCGAACATGATGACGCGCGAGAGCGTGGTGCGCGCGGCGAAGCTGATCAGGACCGGCGAGAGCTTCGAGCTCGGCGCGCTGCTCTCGCCGGATCCGAAGGAGGCGTTCATCAACGCCGGGCGCGTGTTCAACATCTACACCAAGCCCTCGCCGCCGCTCCAGAACGCCCGCCAGGTGAACGAGGAGCTCGTCGTCACCGAGCTCGGCCAGATCGGCACGCAGCTCGACGCCTTCGCGCACCAGATGTGGGGCGACAGCTTCTACAACTGCTTCAAGCTCGGCGACATCGGCACGCGCACGGGCTTCAGGAAGCTCGGGGTTGAGCACGTCGGCGGGCTGATGGCCCGCGGCGTGCTGATCGACGTCGCCGGAACGAAAGGCGTCGACATGCTGCCCACCTCGTACACCGTCACGCCGGACGACCTGCGCCAAGCCCTCGCGAAGGCGGGGGTGAAGCTCGAGCGCGGCGACGCGGTGCTGATCCGCACCGGGTGGTCGAAGCTGATGGGCAAGGAGAACGAGCGCTACGGGACGCAGAACGCGGGCATCGGCATCGCGGCGGGCCAGTGGCTGCTCGCGCAGGAGCCGATGCTGATCGCCGCCGACAACTGCTGCGTCGAGGTGCGCCCCTCGGAGAAGCCGCACAGCCTGCCGATCCACGCCATGATGCTGATCCAGCACGGCGTCTACCTGATGGAGAACCTGGAGCTCGAGGCGCTCGCGGCGGCGCGCGCCTACGAGTTCGCCTTCATCGTGCAGCCGCTGAAGCTGAAGGGCGCGAGCGGCTCGGCGGTCGCGCCGATGGCGATCCGCTGACGGTCAGAAATAGGGACTGTCCCTGCTTTACGGAATGCCGGCGATGTTGACGCGGATCTTGTAGATGCTGGTGCGCGCGGCGATATAGAGCGTCTTGTGGTCGGGGTCGCCGAACTCGACGTTGGCCCCGAGCTCCGGCGTCAGGATCGTCCCGAGGTGCTTGCCCTCCGGCGAGACGATCCACACGCCGCCCGCCGCCGTTTCCCAGACGTTGCCCTTGACGTCGACCTTCAGGCCGTCGGTGATCCCCGGCGTCTTGTCGCCGCTGATGTCGATGAACATCTGGCTGTCGGTGACGGTGTCGTCGGGCAGGACGCGGTAGCGCCGCACGTACTTGTCGCGGCTGCCGTTCGCATACAGGTATTTCTCGTCCGGCGACAGCGCGAGTCCGTTCGGGTTGGGAATGTCGCTGATGACGAGGCGCGTCCGGCCGTCCTTGATCATGTAGATGCCCTGGTACTCGAGGCCCTTCCGCGGGTCCTTCTCTCGCTGGCGCAGGCCGCCGAAGGTGTCGGTGAAGTAGATCGTGCCGTTCTTCTTGACGATGACGTCGTTCGGGCCGTTGAACTGCCTGCCTTCGTACTGGTTGGCGAGCACGGTGCGCTTGCCGTCCTTCTCGATGCGGTCGATCGACCTCCCCGCCCAGGTCGCGATGACGAGGCGGCCCTGCCGGTCGAGGGCGAGGCCGTTCGAGCCGATCATGTAGAACTTCTCGAACAGCGGATCCGCCGGATCCTTGCCGTTGGTCTGCTCGAAGCCCACGCGCCAGATGTCGGGCTTGGTGTAGCCGCTGCGCTGCAGGTAGATCGACGCCGCGCCCTTCGGCGTGAGCTTGTAGATCACGTTCGCCGGGATGTCGCTGAAGAGGAGGTAGCGCCCTTTCTCGACCCAGACGATGCCCTCGGTGAAGCCGAAGCCGCCCTTGACCAGCTCGAGCTTCGCGTCCTTCGACACGAGCGCGTCGAGCGCCGGGTCGAGCCGCACGACGGTGGGCGGCTTCTCGTCCTGCGCGCGCACGCCCGCCGCGCAGGCGATGGCGGCGAGCACAATGGCCGAAGAAATCAGCGCTTGTCTCATGGGACCTCCCCTGTAGACGGAGCAGCCTAAGGCGGGTTTCTACGCTTTGTCCAGCGTG
>Ga0075426_10002519_pt1 | contig 13100 bp, 10 predicted proteins | sample SoiMethybrSBSTD5_FD_75304 | JGI IMG/M metagenome (GOLD analysis project Ga0075426, IMG submission 75304) | Bulk soil microbial communities from a Populus tree surrounding site in Tennessee, USA - Soil MetaG P. TD hybrid SBSTD5 | ecosystem: Environmental > Terrestrial > Soil > Tree plantation...
GCGAGATTCCGGATCGCCCGGTCTTCCCACTGCGGAGACTTCCGCCTGCGCTCTGCTCGCTCGGGAACTTCGATCTGAATTGAGCGGCCCGCTTTACGCGTGAGATAGCGTTCAACAACGTCTTTTGGAATTCGCAAGACCCGATAACGGCGACGATTGATATTCTCTGGCCGACCGAGATCGATCACTCCATCAACTTTTGCAAACCGACGGATGACAGAATCCTCGGAACAGTGGAGCACCTGAGCAACGTCTCGAACTGTAAGCAACTCAGACATGGGCACTCCACGATCGCGTAGGCACATTGGCTAATCGCTCTTCAAAGCGTTTGGACTGCAAACTAGCGTAATGCTTCTCGGTCACAGCAACGGTATCGCCGAGCATCGCAGCAACTTCGGTCATTGAACAGCCTTTGCCGAGCCAGAAATCTACAGCGGTATCCCGCAACCGATGCGACACATTCCCTTTAATCCACAAACCCGCATCTTCCATTAGTTTTCTCAAATCGGCTTGCCATTTTGTGACAGCCGTACTCGGCTTTGATGTACCGTTCCAGAAGATGTACTTCGGGTTCCCGTTCGCAACTGCGAGTAATTCATGGTGTAACCCTGCGTCGAGCTTTTGCTTGACCGGACGCCGCGTCTTTTGCCGTTTGATGCGAAGCCAACCACCGCTAAGACTATCGCGTTTCAATTGCACGGTGTCCCGAATCGCAAGCCCTGTACTCGCCATGCAATGAACCAAGGCCGTGACCCGTCCAGCCTTTGTGGAATTGGGAAATGTCACGGGAATTTGTTCCAAGAGCCGCGTCAATTCCTCCTCTGTAAACGGCTGTGGTTCTAAACGCTCCTCATCCGCGTCAGACAATTGAATTGTGTCCAGGGCGTCAAGAAGTTCGGTGCGATTCTCTTTACAGCACGAACGCAGGAAGCCCCTGAGATTTTGTTGGGCTTTCTGCTTGGTAGTGCTCTGCCAGGTCCAGCGGGCACGAAAATCAATTACATCCTTTGGCGTGATTTCAGTGGGAAAGAATTTAGAGCGACTCGCCATGAATTGTTGAAACTGGCCAAGCTGGAAACGCAGCTTGCGAATGCGGGCTTCACTGATCTGTTTGCCCTGTTTCTTGCTGATGAAGGTTTCGAGGGCTTCCTCGATGGTCGATTGCTTCTCTACCGCTGGGGCAGGTTTGCCCGACAAGCCCGCGTCCAACTGCTTTTGAAGGTCGGCAGCTTTCTCCTCAGCCAAGCCCCATGTGCGTGTCCCCGCGTTTACGCGGTGTTGCCTACCATTGAGCGAATAACGCAGCCATTTCGGGCAGTCGCACTTCGGGTACGACTCGCCTTCATCGGCACGGGGGCACATCTCCCGGTGCCGTACATAAACCGATACTTCCGGTTTGCGTATCCTGAGTACCATGCCAGAAGCTAACACGCTTTCTAGCACGGGCACAAGCAATCTTTAGTAATAGCCAGTGTTTATGCGGATAACAAGATGGCGGAGAGAGTGGGATTCGAACCCACGATACGGTTTCCCGTATACACGCTTTCCAAGCGTGCGCCTTCAGCCACTCGGCCATCTCTCCGGCGCCGGTTGTAGGGAAGCGCGAAGCGGAGCCAAGCTCCGCCTCGCCTTTTCAATTCTATGGCCTTGCGCCGAGTACGGCAAACTCAGGCGAAGGTGGCAGCAACCACCTGCGGATAATCCGGCCGAAAATATCTAACGAAAATTTGTGAGATCGTTCTGATGGGTGGCTGATTTCAGCCGCTGCACTTTGTCACTCGGTACCCTGTGCCCGGCTCCTACTGCCGGTTGCTGGACCGGTTGCTGAGCGCTGCGAATTCTTTTTCCTCGTCCAGCGCAGCTTGTGGTCTTGCAGCAGAGACCGCCAGTCGAGGCGCGTAAATAAGTAGATGAGGGCCAGGCACGCCACCTGCACCAAAATGAAATATGCGCTCATGTAGGTTTCAGGGGCCTCAATGGCGAGCTTGTGCGCTGCCGCCGAGCCCAGGTGCGCCCAGAAGTTGTAGCCGATGAGCCGTCCCAGAAAAAAGGGCAGGGCCAGTACCCGCAGTTCCAGCGTGGTCAGGCCATAGGCGATGAACAGGTAATTCGAAGGCAGAGGGCTGAAGGCATAGAACAGGCAGGCACCCGCGGTCCAAGCCCGGCGCTTTTGCAGGCTGTCCCTGATGGCATCAATGTTCTCGCGAGTGTCCTGGCTGAGCAGCTTGCCGCGCACAATGCTGCGGGCAAATTTTGCCAGAATGACTCTGCCCAGGGTGGCGGCTGTGGCGCCCACCAGGGCGAGCATGGCGATATCGTTCTCAGGAAATTTGTAGCTGAAGAATGAGAGCGCCATCCAGGTGGGCGGAGCGAACGCCGGCAGCAGGTTCAGCGCCAGCACCACCAGAAACACCAGCCAGATTCCTTCCATGGCCTGCCGTCCCGCGCGCCCTCAGGCGCCGCCCCCGATATGCTTTTGCGCCGAATTGCCGAAAGAGCTTGCCGCCTCAAAATCCGACATGGTTCGCGTGGGCAGCGCCACCCGAACCGCGTTGAGCACCGCCAGCAGATCAATAACCTCCTGCGCGATCGCGCCTTCCAAAGCGGGCAGGTAGCCGGCGGCCGCGACAACCATGCCGACGATGCTCAGCGCCATGCCGCCCAACGCGCTCTGCAGGGCAATGGTGCGCATGCGGTCGCTGATGTGGAACAGTTCATCCACCTTGACCAGCGACGTAGTCATGATCACCGCGTCGGCGGCCTCGGAAGTGATGTCGCTATTCGGCCCGAAAGCCACGCCCACAGTGGCCGCCATCAGCGCCGGCGCATCATTGATGCCGTCGCCAAGGAAGAGCGTGCGCCCGCGAGCGGTTTCGTGCTCCACGATGGCCACCTTCTGTTCCGGGGCCTGGCTGGCATGGACCTCGGGGATGCCCACCTCCTCGGCCAGGTAGCGCACTTCAGATTCGCGGTCGCCGGAGACCAGCATCACTTTTTCTACCGCGTGCTTAGGCTTCAGATGATCCACGAACGAACGGCTTTCGCTGCGCGGCGCGTCGTGAAATCGGAACGTGGCGGCATATCTGCCGTCCACGAACACCAGGCACTCCAGCCCGCTCACAACCGCCGGCAGCGCCAGATTCCGCTCCGCCACCTTGTTGCGCCCGGTAATGCGCACCACGCGCCCTGCCACCACTCCCTCCAGGCCTTCGCCCGGACGCTCGCTAACGTGGCTTACCGCCTGCAGCGCCAGCCTGGCGCCCTGCGCCGCCACCACAATGGCAGAGGCCAGCGGGTGCTTGGAGTACTGCTCCAGGCTGGCCGCATTCTGCAGCACATCCTCGCTGGTAAATCCGGCCGCTGGAATCACTTCTGTGAGCGACGGCTTGCCATAGGTGAGGGTTCCCGTTTTATCGAAAATCAGCGTGCGGCAGGTAGAAATCTGCTCCAGCACCGCCGGATTTTTGATGATGATGCCCTGGCGCGCCGCCAGCGAGATGGCGCCGATCACCGCCACTGGAATGGAAATCAGCAGCGGGCACGGCGTAGCGATTACGACCACGGCCAGGAAGCGCATTGGATCGCCCGTGGCTACCCAGGCTGCCCCGGCGACGGCCACCGCGACCGGTGTGTACCAGGCTCCCAGCTTGTCACCCAAGCGTCGCAGCTGTGGCCGCTTCTGTTCCGTTTCGTGCATGACGCGCATGATCTTGGAGTAGCGCGAGTCCACCGGCAGCGCCTCGGCCTGAATGGTCAGCGCGGTATCGCCATTGATGGCGCCCGACAGCACCTTCGAGCCCGGCGTCTTCGACATCTGATAGGGCTCGCCCGTCAGGTAGGACTCGTCCATTACGCCGTGGCCTTCCACCACCGACCCGTCCACCGGGCAGATCTCATGCGGAAACACCACCAGCAGGTCGCCAATGGCAATCTGCTGCAGATCTGCGTCCGCGATCGCGCCATCGTTCTTTCGGTGCGCGACCAGTGGCATGCGCTTGGCCAGCGCGTCCAGCACCGAGGAGGCGCGCCGGGTGGCAAACTGCTCCAGGGCCGCCCCGCCCGATAGCATGAGTACGATGATGGAGCCCACCAGGTACTGCCCCAGCAGCACCGAACTGAGAATCGAAATTCCCGCCAACAGGTCAGAGCCAAACTCCGCCTTCAGCAGACGGCTCACCAAGCCCACCAGCAGCGGCACGCCGCCAATGGCCAGGGTGAGATAGAGCGGCAGGTTGTAGATTTCTGCCGGCGCGCCCGCCAGGTAGCGCAACACAAAATGGGTTGCAATGGCTGCGGCCGCCAGCAGCGAAATGTAGGTTTCCCGGGAGCGGAATGTTGCTGGTGAAGCTGGGGGCGAAGGTGCCGGTAAGGGCCGAGGAGTTGCCGCGTGCGGCTTCGATGCTGCCGGCACTGCCGACGTAACAGCTGCGTTTTGGGCCTGTTGCGGCAGGCTGCCCCCTCTCCCCGGAAAGGTTCCTGCAGCAAAATCTACGCTTTTCGCCCGCTCGCCTCAGTGATGTCCATCACTTCGATAACCGCTTTGCGGTAGGAGTCTTCCAAATTGAGCGGATTGCAGGAATGGGAGCACCACGCCTGAGTGGACACGGTCCACGGCAAGCGGCGAGTCGGTGCGGTGAGGGATCTCGCGAGGCAACTCGCGCGCCCCGCGCCAATATTGCAATCAATCAGCCGAGCAACAAATCTTACCGCGTGGTGGCCACCGCCCCGCGCTTTTCCATGGGCACGAAGGCGCGTTCCTGCTCGCCGGTGTAAACCTGCCGCGGGCGGGCAATCTTCTGCTCCGGATCCGTCAGCATCTCGTTCCACTGCGCCAGCCAGCCGGCGGTGCGCGGGATGGCGAACATCACCGTGAACATCTCCGGCAGAAAGCCCATGGCCTGGTAGATGATGCCGGAATAAAAGTCCACGTTGGGGTAGAGCTTGCGCTTGACGAAGTATTCATCTTCCAGCGCGATCCGCTCCAGTTCGAGGGCGATGTCCAGCTTAGTATTGCGGCCAGTAGCCTCAAACACGCGCTCCGCCGTCCACTTGATGATCTTGGCCCGCGGATCATAATTCTTGTAGACGCGATGGCCGAAGCCCATCAACTTGCTGTGCCCTTCCTTGATGCGCTTGATGTAAGCGGGCACGTTCTGTTTGGAGCCGATCTCGTCGAGCATGCGCAGCACGGCTTCGTTGGCTCCCCCGTGCAGCGGGCCAGCCAATGCCGAAGCGGCTGCCGCCGTGGTCAGGTAGGGATCGGTAAGCGCGCTGCCCACGGAGCGCATGGCGTTGGCGCTGCAGTTCTGCTCATGGTCGGCGTGCAGGATGAAAAGGATGTCCAGAGCCCGCTCCAGCACCGGATTCGCCACGTACTTCGGCTCCATCATCCGCCACAGCATGTTCATGAAGTTCCCGGTATAGCTCAGGTCATTATCGGGATAGACGTAAGGATAGCCCTTGCTGTGCCGATAACAGTACGCCGCGATGGTGGGCACCTTGCCAATCAGGCGAAACATCTGGTGCTTGCGAATTTCCGCGTCCTCCACATGCTTGGCTTCGGGATAAAGGGTAGAGAGCGCCGCCACCGTGCTTACGAACATGCCCATGGGGTGGGCGTTGTAGCGGAAACCCTCCAGGAGCTTCTTCACCGTTTCGTGCACCATGGTGTGGTGGGTGATCTGGTAGATCCAATCATTCATCTGCGGTTGCGTCGGCAACTCGCCCCATACCAGCAGGTAGGCGACCTCCAGAAAACTGCAGTGTTCGGCCAGCACCTCGATGGGGTAGCCGCGATAGCGCAGGATGCCCCGATCGCCATCAATGTAGGTAACGCTGCTGCGGCATGAGGCTGTATTGGTGAAGGCCGGGTCGTAGCCCATCAGCCCGAAATCTTCGGGACCGGTCTTGATCTGCCGCAGATCCATCGTCCGAATGGTCCCGTGTTCGATGGGCAGCGTGTAGCTGGTTCCGGTCCGGTTATCGGTCACTGTGAGCGTATTGTTCGCCATTGTTTCTCCTCGCCGCCAACACCCGGGCTCCGGGTGCCAAAGGCTGATTCCAGATTCTACCAAGCCGGGAGCAGGACAGTCCGCCCCTCGAATCATTGTGACTAGCCCGGACAGTGCCCATCTGTGAGGCGAATCACCCCTCGTTGTGAGCGCCGGCAGGCCCATCCATCACAGAGGACACCAAGGTAACGGAGGAAAATCTTCCAGGGAGGCGGTTTTCGCAGGAAAACTGGAATCCGGCGCGAATCGCGGAGAGTCCCGCCCGCGATAGTATGGAGGCAATGACGGCCCTGGGTATTTTCATCACCGGCGTTACCGCCACCGTCCTCGTCATCGAGTTCCTGCGTCACCGGCGGGCTCCTCTGCCAGGCTACGGCTGGATCGGAGTGTCTTTGCTGGTTATTGCCGAGTGGCTTATGTTTCACCACTTTGAGCCGGCAGCCACCTTCTTCACGCCGATTGCCTGGACGGCTTATATCCTGCTCGCCGACGCCGCCGTGAAGGCTATTACCGGCCACTCCCGCCTGCACCATCATCCTGCCGAATTCGCCACGATGGCGCTGCTTTCCATTCCCTTGTGGCTGATTTTCGAGGGCTATAACCTGCGCCTGGCTAACTGGACCTATGTGGGCTTGCCGATGAGCCGGGCACTGGCCCTGCTCGGCTATGGCTGGTCCTTTGCCACCATCACTCCCGGCATTCTGGAAACGGCCGACCTGGTGGAAGCTTTCGGCTGGTTTCCGCCCGCCGTTCCCTTCCGCTTTTCGCCTCGAGTACAGGCTGCCTTCGTGATATTTGGAGTTGCCGGCCTGGTCCTGCCGCTGGTGCTGCCGCAAGCCACGGCTGCTTACCTGTTCGCATTCGTGTGGGTGGGATTCATCTTCCTGCTCGATCCCATCAATCACCATCTGGGCCTGCCCTCGATTGTGGGCGATTTTGCCGCCGGCCGGCGCAGCCGGTTCTACTCCCTGTTGATTTCCGGATTCATGTGCGGCTGGCTGTGGGAGTTCTGGAATTACTGGGCGGCAGCCAAGTGGCATTACATATTTCCCATGTTTCAGCAGTGGAAGATCTTCGAAATGCCGGCGCCTGGGTATCTGGGATTTCTGCCGTTCGCCGTGGAATGCTTTGTCATGTATGTGACCGCGTCCTGGCTGGTGACCAGGCCGGCAGCTGCGGCGCTGAACTCGCGTCTGCCCGGAACCAGCCAAGACCGCTGAGCCTCGCGTTGTCTCGCCCGGCGGGCTCTGCTATCGTCGGTCTTTGCGCTCACACTCTGAACGGAGCCCCTTGTGAAAGTTCTTTTCGCGGTTCTAATCCTCTCACTCGCGCTGGCCGGGCAGAATCCTGCCACGAAGCCGGCTGCTCCCTCCTCCCGGGACGGAAGATCCATTGATTCCATTATTCACGCCATGTACGACGTGATCTCCGGTCCCGCAGGGACGCGCGACTGGGTCCGGTTTCATTCCCTGTTTCTTCCGGAGGCCACGCTGGCCACCGTACTGCACAAGGACGGAGAAACCCTTCATAAGGTGATGACTCCCGATGATTACGTTCGCGGCGCCGGGGCTTATTTTCAGCAGCACGCGTTTTATGAGTCGGAGCTTGCCCGCCGCACCGAACAGTTCGGCAACATTGCCCACGTCTTCACCACCTATGCCTCGCGTCACCAACCCAAGGAGCAGCCCTTTGAGCGCGGCATCAACAGCGTGGAACTGCTTAACGATGGGACGCGCTGGTGGATTCTCACGATTTCGTGGGATAGCGAACGCGGCGATAATCCCATCCCGCCGGAGTATCTGAAGACCGTGCCCCAGTAGTGTCGGGATTTGATCTGCGCGTTCATCCGCGTGAATTCGCGGCGGACGAACTGCTCGTGGTGAATAAAAACAAATATGGCCCGGGCCAGCCACCCGGGCCATACTGTTTGGGTGAAACGTCCTGCGGCACGCCAGCGGGGCCGTCACCGCACCGTTGTGCTGTCCGCGTTCTGCCAGGTTTCTCCTGCGCGCTCGCGCGCCCAGGTGTACGCTGCCGGGCCGGCATTCGCAGCGGATGCCGGCTGCCTCGTACTTGTCCGCGGGTTACCAGCCCGCGGGCCGCTCTGCCAACCGTTCAGTCCCGTTACCAGGACTTCAGGAGCCGCAACGCCCGGGTCCATCTAAGAACCCACCGGCAATTCAACCCTCGTGGAACCGCCGGGAACCGCTGGCTTTCTGCGACGCTCTGGCACAACGTTCAGGACATCTCACGTCTGCATTGCCTGCACTTTGCCAAAGCTCCAATGCGCCCGCAACCGTAAAACCCGCCCGCTTTGTGCAGAACCTGTGCGTATGTCTGGATTCTTGTGGATGCTTGCGGAAAACTTCCGCAGGCGAAAACACGGCGCGCTCGCTGCGATTTTGATTCGACGAAAGACCCCAAGCGAATACAATCGCTGCAACTCACCTGTATGTCTGTGCCCCAACCAGTACTGGCTCGCTCCCGGCCACAGTTGCGAAAAAGCCTGTTCCGGACCCTGCTCCTGCTGGTTGCTTTGCTGCTCGGGTGGGGGGCGTTGCGTGGCTCCGACCTCAGGCAGTTCAGCCTGTCTGACTTCGGCGAGTATTGGGCCGCGGGCCGATTGCTGCTGGCAGGCGGCAATCCCTATTCTGCCGCCGCCCTGCGTGGCTTGCAGAGTTCGGTGGGCTTTCCTCAGCAAGACGCCATCATGATGTGGAACCCGCCCTGGGCGCTCAGCCTGGTGCTGCCCTTTGCCCTACTGCCCTATCAGATGGCTTCATTGCTGTGGCTGGCGGTAAATGCTTTTCTGATTCTGTTTTCCGCCAGCATTCTCTGGAAGGTTTTTTCCGCCTCCGGCCAGGGCTACGTGCCTCTGATTCTGGCCGGCACATTCGTTCCCGGACTCATCAACCTGCGTGCGGGCCACCTTACGCCGTTCATGCTGCTGGGAATTGCTGGCTTTCTCGGCTTGCAGCGGGCGCAACGGCCTTTCCTCGCCGGCGCTTCCGCTGCCCTGTGGCTGCTCAAGCCTCACCTGCTGTGGTTGGTTTTACTGCTGCTAGGCTGGGACATCGTCCGCCACCGCCGCTTTCGGCTTCTCCTCGGTTTGCTGAGCGGGACCGCTGTCCTGCTTGCCGTCCCTCTGCTCCTCCAGCCAGCGGTGCTGCAGGAGTATGTCAGTGCCATTCGCGCTTTTCCCATGCTCGCCAGCTATGCCCCGAATTTTGGGGGATTACTGCGCATGGCCTTCGGAGACCAGCATCACTGGCTGCAGTTTGCTCCCTGTCTCCCCGGTTTCGCATTTCTGATCTACGCGGTGGCGCGCCACCAGGAAAGCCATTGGGAACACTCGTTCGCGCTGCTGGCCCTGGTTTCCTTTATTACCAGCCCGTACGGCTGGAGCTATGACGAGGTTGTGCTGCTGCCAGCGTTTTTGCAGATCGCCGGCCGCATGCGGGAGCAGCCGCTCTGGCTGCGCTGGACTGGATTGGGAATTTACCTGACCGCCAACGCTGCCGTGCTCTTGGTCAGCCTGTGGCGGCCGCATGATGCCTACCTGCTGTGGACCTCCCCGATGTGGTTGTTGCTGTACTGCGTTGGTCTCTCGGTTACCAGGCCGGATCCCGTTCCTTCGACTGCCGCCAATTTCGCCTGACGCGCTGCGGTATGCGCTGCTGCCGCATTTCCGCACGCACGTGCTCACCCTTGACTTCGCTTTTTATTCGCCGCATAATTTCCCCTCGGGAGCCTGGCGTGAAAGCGCAGATTTCATCCCCGATTTCCGCATTCCGCGTCCGCAATTCACAAGCGCGCACAACGGCTTTCCGCGCTACATTCGTAAAACCGACTCCACATCATGGCGACCGCTGATTACACCCTGGAAAGCACGCTGCCCGCCAGCGTGGATGCCGAGCGCTCCATCCTCGGCGCCATCCTGCTCGACAACTTCGCTTATAACCAGGCAGCCGAACATCTGCGCCCGGACGATTTCGCTCTCGACGCCCACCGCCGCATTTACTCCCGCATGGTGGATTTGGCGGAAACCTCGCGGCCCATTGACACGGTGACGCTCACCGAAGAACTGGCGCGCCGCCGCGAAGTGGAAGCGGTGGGCGGTGTCGCCTACCTGACGTCGCTCACTGACGGCCTGCCCCGCCGTCCCAACATCGAGCACTACGTCAAGATCGTGCGGGACAAGGCGCTGCTGCGCGGCCTGATCCACGCCGCCAACACCGCCATTGCCCGGGCCGCCGAGCAATCCGATCCGGCGGAAGAAATTCTCGATGCCGCCGAAGCCGCCATCTTCCAACTGTCCGAGAACCGCATCGGCCGCGGCTTCCTCGATATCCGCGAAATCGTAAAGGAATCCTTCGGCTCTCTCGACGCACTTTACGAGCGCGGGCAGCGCATCACCGGCCTGGAAACCCACTTCGTGGATTTCGACAACATGACCAGCGGCCTGCAGCCTTCGGACCTGGTCATCATCGCCGCCCGTCCTTCCATGGGCAAGACCGCCTTCGCCATGAACATCGCCGAGAACGCCGCCGTGCGCGACAAGAAGGTGGTGGGCATGTTCTCGCTGGAAATGTCGCGCGAGTCGCTGCTGCTCCGGCTCCTCTGCTCCCACGCCCGGGTGGACTCGCACAAAATGCGCACCGGCTTTTTGGGCCGCGAAGATTATGCCAAGCTGGTGACGGCTTTGGGCGAACTCAGCGAATCGCCCATCTACATTGACGACACGCCCGGCATCTCGCTTTCGGAAATGCGGGCCAAGGCGCGCCGCCTGCAGCAGTCGCAGGGCAAGCTCGACCTGATCATCGTGGATTACCTGCAGCTCATGTCGGGCGGCGGGTTGGGCGGCCGCCGATTTGAGAACCGCACCCAGGAAGTCTCGGCCATCTCCCGCGGGCTGAAGGGCCTGGCCAAGGAACTGCGCGTGCCCCTGATCGCCTTATCTCAGCTCAGCCGCGCTCCCGAAAGCCGCGGCGGCGACCACCGGCCGCAACTCGCCGACCTCCGCGAGTCTGGCTCGATCGAGCAGGACGCCGACGTGGTGGCCTTCATCTTCCGTGAGGAAGTCTATAAACACGATGACCCTGACCTGGACGGGTTGGCTGAACTTATTATCGCCAAGCAACGCAACGGTCCCACCGGCAAAGTGGATTTGGCATTTATCAAGCGCAGCACCCGCTTCGAGTCCCGAGCCAGCGAGTGATGACCGCGGAGCACGCTAAGGACGCCGAGGCATCAATTTCAGATCAGGCGGGAAGCGCGGTGCTTATCTTTTTCATGAGTTTCTCAGCAGCTCTTGCGTCCTCGTCGGTTTTGCTTCCTCCAAATCTGTGCAAAAGTGCTTGGTTGCCCGAAATTTTCTAGCTCTCAGCCGTCCTGAGTGCCAATTCCAGCTACAATCCTAAGGTGTTGCATCTACAACGTTTATGCCATGCTCCAGCCGTGTTGCACTCTTTGTAAGTTGATGAATTCAGGTACCCTGCAGGACAGCGGGTCGGCGAATCCACAAGCTTTTCCACAGCTCGTTGGAAAAGACAAGCACCCGTTAACTCTGCTTGTAAACCATTTTCCCGCGGACGATCGTCGCGATGACATGTCCTGTCAGGTGACAGCCATCAAACGGGCTGTTGCGCGCCAGGGAACGCGACTTGCGCACGTCGTAGGTCCAGCGTGCCTTGGGATCGAAGATGGTGACGTCCGCGTGATAGCCGCGCTGCAGGCTGCCCCGCGACTTAAGCCCGATCACGCGGGCCGGCCCGGTGGAAAACAGCTCCACAATCCGGCTTAGCGGAACTGCGCGCTCGCGGTGCAGCCTGGTGATGGCCAAACCAACTGCGGTTTCCAGCCCAATAATGCCGAAGGCGGCGCGCTCGAACTCCACCTGCTTTTCGTGCAGCGCATGAGGGGCGTGGTCGGTGGCGATGGCGTCCACCGTGCCATCAGCCAGTGCCACCTGCAAGGCTTCCCGATCGGCGGCCGAGCGCAGCGGCGGATTCATTTTGAAATTGGTGTTGTACTCGCCGACATCTTCGTCGGTGAGAGCGAAGTGGTGCGGTGTGGTCTCGCAGGTTATCTGCACGTGGGCGCGCTTGCCCCGGCGCACTGCCTTCAGGGACTCCGCCGTGGAGAGATGGGCCACGTGGTAACGCCCTCCCGTGGCTTGCGCCGCCTGCACGTCGCGCTCGATCACGCTGGCCTCGGCTTCCGTGGTCATGCCGCGCAGTCCCAGGCGAAAAGCAGTGGGGCCTTCGTGCATGGAACAGCCGCCGGTCTGCCGCGTATCTTCGGCGTGCTGGATCACCGGAACGTGCAACTCGGAGGAACGTCGCAGGGCCTCCTGCATCAGTCCGGGGCTAAGGATCGGCTTGCCATCATCCGTGAAGCCGACCGCTCCCGCCCGCTGCAATGCGCGGAAATCCGTCAGGTGCTCGCCCAGGCCGCCCTGCGTAGCCGCGGCGATGGGAAACACATTGACCACCGCCCCACGCTCTGGCTGCAACATCCAGGAGGTAATTTCGGGTGAATCGTTAACTGGCACGGTATTGGGCATGGCGCAAACCGAGGTGAAGCCGCCCGCCGCCGCGGCGGCTGTGCCGGTCGCAATGGTTTCCTTGTAAGCCTGCCCCGGCTCGCGCAGGTGGACGTGCAGGTCAATGAATCCAGGGGCAACAATGAGTCCCCGCGCGTCGAAAGTCTCATCGGCTGAGCCACGGATTTTCTTCGGTGGCGCCACCTCGGCCACGCGCCCGTCGCGCAGCAACAGATCAAGTTCGGCATCCACCCGCGCCAGCGGATCAATCACTCGCCCACCCCGGATGAGGAGCGAGCCCGGCTTGTCATTTCCTTTTGACACGTTGTTCTCTTACTTCATTTCCTCGGATAAACGGATTTTCGCGGATTCTCTTTCTATTCTCATTGGGGACCTCCAGTGGTCCAGCCACAGTTTACTTCTCTGCCACGGATGAACACCGACTATGACGTATTCTGTATCTACAATTCTCGGAGACGTAGTGTCGAACTGGACTTCCGAACGAAGCCGATGAGCTTTCCCCTCTTTCTCATCTTTGAAATCCG
>Ga0075426_10002520_pt1 | contig 13098 bp, 15 predicted proteins | sample SoiMethybrSBSTD5_FD_75304 | JGI IMG/M metagenome (GOLD analysis project Ga0075426, IMG submission 75304) | Bulk soil microbial communities from a Populus tree surrounding site in Tennessee, USA - Soil MetaG P. TD hybrid SBSTD5 | ecosystem: Environmental > Terrestrial > Soil > Tree plantation...
CAACGGCGACATCTGGCTGGCCGCGCTCGATCACCCGCAGCTCTTCGTCAACTGGATTCTGATCGAGGAGAAAGCGGAGGGGGGCGACATGCTGGCGCGCCTGGCGCGCGAGCATCCAGCGTTTCTCAGTGGATACTCGCGCGCGTGCGAAGCGGCGGGTCTCGTGCTCTACAAACGCGACGCGCTTCGCTCTTTCAGAATCGAAAATTGACCGAGAACAGATAGCTGAACCCGCCGAGATCGATCGTCGGCACGGCGTTCGGCGTGCTCGTTGCGAATCCCTGATCGGTCGGCAGCTTGCCTTCGGCGGATTGATGCCGCAGCTCGAACCCGAGTGCGACCTTGTCGAGCGGCACGCGAATGCCGCCGAGGATGAGCGGCCCGACCTCCGATCCACTGCCCTCGTACGTCTGGCGGAAGATGCTGTTGTCGCTCGGGTCGACCCATTCACCGGATTCGGTGTATCGCCAGTTCAACACGCCGACGCCCGCGCCGATGTACGGCTCGACGGAGCTGTGATGGCCGAGCGGCAGGAACCTGATCGTCGCGGTGAACGGGATGACGCGAAGCTTCAGCGTCTGTTCGATCTCGCTGCCGTTGCTGTTGATTTGACTGCGGTACACCGACGGAACGGAACTGTGGGCAAAGCCGAGACCGAGGCCGGCGTCGAGATAATTGCCGAGGCCCACGAGATACTCGCCGCCGAACGTGACGGTGTTGAAGTCGCTGAGATTGAAGGCGAGGAAGTTGAGATCGTTCCTCAGCACGTCGTCCGCGCCTCGCGAATCTTCGCTGGGCGCGGTCGCGCCGCCGATGTAGAGGTTCAGCGACTGCTGCGCCGACGCAGACGGCGGCGCGAGAAATCCGATAACAAGCGCGGCTGTGCAGATGCCCAGTCCTGCGCAAATCACTCGACGCATGGCAACGCTCCTTGGATACGGCTGACTAGCAGAACGCTTGCCAGAGATCGCGGGAGAATTACGCCCAAATAGGCCGTAAATCGCGGCACTGTCTCTCGCGGATATCAGAACGTCCGCTGCGGAGCACGGCGCCGGAAGGTCCGGATGACGTCGAGCATGGCGTCGTGAATGCGGCCGTTGGTCGCCAGCACATGACCGCCGCGCGAGGTAAACGGCGCGCCATCCATGCCGCTGACCCGTCCGCCCGCCTCGGCGACGATGAGCGCGCCGCCGGCGATGTCCCACGGCTTCAGATCGCTCTCCCAGAATCCGTCCATGCGCCCCGCCGCCACGTAACACAAATCGATCGCGGCGGAACCCAGCCGCCGCACGGCGCGCGCCTGTGCGACGAACGCGCCGAAGAGGCCGACGATCTCCTCCACGCGCGAGTGCACGTCGTACGGAAACCCGGTGACGAGCATCGAGTCGACGAGCCGCTCCGCGCGCGACACGCGAAGCGGTGCGCCGTTGAGATATGCGCCGCCGCCGCGCTCGGCGGTGAACAGCTCCCGTCGCGTCGGATCGAAGACCGCGGCGAGCTCCGGGACGCCGTCGACTTCGAGCGCGAGCGACGAGCAGAAGATCGGCAGGCCGTGCGCGAAGTTCGTCGTACCGTCAATCGGATCGAACACCCAGCAGGGACCCCGCGGAACCGACGCGCTGCCGCCCATCTCCTCCGCGAGCACCTGATGATCGGGAAACCGCGACGCGATGAGATCGCGGAACATGCGTTCGACTTCCACGTCGACGTCGGTGACGAGATCGATGATGCCTTTCTTGTCGACGGTGAGATCGCCGCCGAAGCGCGTCATCTGCAGATCGCCGGCGCGCACCACCGCCTCGATGGCGGTCGTCAGAAGCAGCGGGTCGGCGGGCACTCAGGCACTGGCAGGATGGCTCGAGTCGTCGGCGGACTGCACGCGCTTCACCATGCGGATCTCCATGCCGCCGTCCGGCATGCGCTGCAGATGAACGTGGTCCATGAAGTTTCTGATGAGGAAGATGCCGCGGCCGCTCGACTTCAACAGGTTTTCGGGCGCGAGCGGATTGGCGAGCGTCTCGGGATCGAACCCTTCGCCTTCGTCGCGCACGCGAATGAGGAGCTCCGGAACGGCTGTGTCCGTGGTGGCTTCGAAGTCGACGAACACGTGCTTGCGCGCGTCGTGGCGGTTGCCGTGTTTGATCGCGTTGATTACCGATTCGCGAATCGCGACACCCACCCAGTGCGCCGCATCGTCATCGAGTCCGACATCGCGCGCCATATGATCGCTGACCACCTGCACAAAATCGACCATCTCGAAGGCGCTGCTGAATTCGAGCCGGACGATGTTCGGGCCGTTACCCCTCACGCGCCACCTTTAATATCATAAGTTCGACTGAATGATGCCTCCGTCTCACGCCGCAACGATTGCTCCCGCCCGGCGCCTGCGCGGGCGGCTGCGAGTCCCGGGCGATAAATCCATCTCGCATCGCTACGCGATCCTCGCCGCGCTCGCGGACGGCCCGTCGCGGCTGACGAACTATGCACCCGGAGCGGATTGCCGGTCGACGCTTGCGTGTCTGGGCCGGCTCGGCGTCGACATAAAGGAAGGGCCAGACGGCGCACTTACTGTACTGGGACGAGGTTCGTCGGGCCTGCGTTCGCCCGATCAGCCGCTCGACGCCGGAAATTCGGGGACGACGATGCGGCTGCTGGCCGGCGTGCTCGCGGGGCAGCCCTTTTCGACCACGCTCGTCGGCGATGCGTCGCTGTCGCGCCGGCCGATGCGGCGGGTCATCGAGCCGCTCGAACGGATGGGCGCCAGCATTTCGTCGACCGACGGCCGCCCGCCGCTGACCGTCCGCGGCGGCCGGTTGCACGGCATTTCACACAGCCCCGAAGTCCCCAGCGCACAGGTGAAGAGCGCGGTCCTGCTGGCCGGGCTCGCCGCCGAGGGCGAAACCACGGTCGTTGAACCGGCCGCGACGCGCGATCACACGGAGCGAGCGCTGCGTGCCTTTGGCGTCGCCGTCGGCGTCAACGGTCGTGTCATCTCGCTGCGCGGCGGTCAGCGTCTGACCCCGCAATCGGCCACGATTCCCGGCGACATTTCCTCGGCCGCGTTCTGGCTGGTCGGCGCCGCCGCCCTTCCCGGATCGCGGGTTGAGATAGACGAGGTCGGCCTGAACCCGACGCGCACGCATCTTCTCGAGGTCCTGCGGCGCTTCGGCGCCAGCGTCACCGTCTTCGAGACCGCGTCGTCCGCCGGCGAACCACGCGGCACGATTGTCGTCGAGGGGGATCGCACGGGCACGCTGGAGATCACGCCGGAGGAAGTGCCGGCGCTCATCGACGAGCTGCCGGCGATCGCCGCGCTCGCGGCGCACGGCGGCGACGTCGTCGTCCGGGGCGCAGGCGAGTTGCGCGTAAAGGAGAGCGACCGCATCGCGGCGCTCGTTGCGGGCTTTCGCGCGCTCGGCATCGACGCGGAGGAGCACCCGGACGGATTTGCCGTTCACGGCCCCAGGACCGGCAGCGCGCGTCCGCGCGTTAGCGGCGGCGTTGCCGATGCGCGCGGTGATCATCGAATGGCGATGGCGTTCGCCATTGCCGCGCTCGCCGGCGAGGGCGCATCGACAATCGAAGGCGCCGACGCGGTCGCGATCTCGTACCCGGAATTCTTCGACACGCTGGACCGGCTCGTCAGGTGAAGGCTGACAAAATCTATCTGGTCGGCTTCATGGCCGCCGGCAAGACCACCCTCGCCCGCGCGCTCGCCAAAACCCTCGACTGGCAGGCGGTCGACATCGACGAGCTGATCGAGCAGCGCGAACGCTGCACCGTGGCCGACATCTTCGCCACGCGCGGCGAGGCGTACTTCCGATCGATCGAACGCGCCGTGCTCGTTGATCAGCTCGCGCCGAGGCACCTCATCGTCGCCACGGGCGGCGGCACGTTTGCCGACGTTCAGAATCGTGCCGCGATCAACAGTGACGGCGTGTCGGTGTGGCTCGATGTGCCGCTCGATCGGCTGATCGCGCGCGTTCCCGCCGACGGACGGCGACCGCTTGCCGCGGATCGTTCGAGCTTCGAACGCCTGTATGATTTGCGGCGAGTCGCGTACGCGCAGGCGCATGTCCGGCTCGACGCCGGCCGCGCCAGCATCGACGAGCTCGTCGAACAACTTATTGATTGGTTGAAGCAATAACTCTTATCAAAAGGGTGCCAGAGTGCCAGAGTGCAGGTGCCAGAGTGCGGAGTGCAGAGTGCGGAGTGCCAGAGTGCGAGTGCCAGGAGTGTGAATGCCGAACTGCGGACGTGCGAGCGGCGCCTGCGATGCTAGAACGCGCAAGCAGGAATCTTCCGCGAGCGCTTCACTCTGGTGCTGTTGCACGTTGCACCTGGCACTGGCGCACCTGGCACTCATGCACCTTGGCACCCATGCACCGTGGCACGTGGCACCCTGGCACTCTTGTCATCCGTTTTAGTTGAGTAGATGCGCTTTCTTGTTCTGACCGACATTCACGCGAACCTGGAAGCGCTCGATGTGTGTCTGTCCGATGCCGCGGCGCACGGGTACGATCACACGCTCGTGCTCGGTGATCTCGTGGGGTACGGCGCGGATCCAAACGCGGTGATCGCGCGCGTGCAGGCGCTGCAGCCGCTTGCAATCGTGCGCGGCAACCACGACAAGGTCGCGTGCGGTCTGGACCAGGCCGAAGGATTCAACGCCGTCGCGAAGGCTGCCGCGCGCTGGACGCTCGACGTGCTGACCCCCGCGAATCGCGACTGGCTCGCTGTGCTGCCCGAAGGTCCGCACATCGTCGACGATCTCATCGAGATCTGTCACGGCTCGCCCTTCGACGAGGATGCGTACATCTTCGACGAGCTCGACGCTGTACGCGCGCTGAAGACGTCCACGCGTCCGCTCTGCCTCTTCGGTCACACGCATTATCCGGTGACGTTCGAGCTGTCGGCGGACGCATTCGACAGCATCGGCCCCGCGACCGACGCCGAAGCGCAGATCGAGTTAATCGATGGCTGGAAGTATCTGGTGAACCCCGGATCGGTTGGTCAGCCGCGCGATGGCGATCCGCGCGCGGCGTACGCAATCGTTGACGAGGATCAGAAACGGGTCGAGCTGTTCCGCGTGCGGTATCCGGTGGAAGAAGCGCAGATGAAAGTGCTCAAGGCGGGGTTGCCAGAAGTACTGGCGCAGCGGCTGGCGGTCGGCCGTTAGCCGCTGCGCCAGTAACTGAAAACTTAAAACTTAAAACTGGCGCGTTTACCGTACTGATGTAGAGCGGGGCTTTCAGCCCCGCGCTACACGCATCCGGAACCGCACTAAAACGTAAGGCTTTCGCGGGAAATGAAGGTTGAACCGCACGCTTCGCCTTTAGAGCTTCAGTCTTAAGTTCTCAGTTTTAAGTTCTCAGTTCTCAGTTCTCAGTTCTCAGTTCTCACTTTTCGTCGTTCTTCGCGCCGTTTCAGTTCGACCGCAAATGCGTCGCGTGCCGCGCGCGATCCCAGGACCCATCCGATGACGATCCCCACGAGCAGGACAGCGGGAATGAAGATGAAATGACCCGCGGTCACCTCGGGCTCCTCGTCTTGCTGCCGAGCGCGCGCATGTCGGCTTCCACTTTGTTCAGACGGCGCCAGATCGACCAGAGATAGAACAACACCGCCACCCAGATGAACGCGTACGCGGCGACGAGCAGCGGCGCCGCTGGAATCGACTCGGTCGGGGGCAGATCCTTCACCGGCACGAACTCGCTCTGACCGGCGGGCGGCTGCAGCGCGAGCAACGCGACGAACAGACGTGCGATCATGATTCCTCTTCAGCCAGATACAGCTCGTCGAGCGTCGCGCGCTGGCGTTCGAGGTGCACGCGCGCGGCGAGCAGCAGCAAGTACAGCACGAGGATCGCGAAGAAACTGAACCAGAACGGACCGCGCAGGAGCGGCGGCAGTTTCGGCACGACCGACGTTTTCGGGTGAAGCGTGCGCCACACGTTCACCGACACATAGACGAACGGCACGTTCGCCGCGCCGAACACCGCGAGCGCCGCGCCGAGCTTGTCCGATCCCGGACCGCCGTACTTCCGCACGAACAGGTACGACACCGAGATCAGCCAGCCGACGAACGACATCGTCAGGCGCGGATCCCAATCCCACCAGATACCCCACGCTTTCCTCGCCCACAGCGGTCCGGTGACGATGACGATGAGTCCGAACAGCGCGGTGAGTTCGGCGGCGGCCATGGCGATGTGATCGGCGGCCGGGTTGCGGCGCCACAGATATATCGCGCTCGCGACGCCGCACACGAACGCCGACAGCAGCATGATCATTCCGGACGGCGCGTGGAAGTAGAAGATCTTCTGCACGAGCCCCATCGTGGACTCGAACGGCGCCTGCGCGATCATGACCGGCGCGTACGCGAACATCACGGCGGCGACGACGACCAGCGGACCGAAGAGCTTGCGCATATACGATGCCTATTCTGTCATGACCGGCTCGAACGTCCAGAGTGCGAGCGTGATGAAGACGATGTCGATGGCCCCGAGCAGGCCGATCCACATGACGGCCATCGGCAGGTCGGCCGGCGATTGCAGCAGCGCCGTCGTGCCGCGCACGCCGCCGATCATGATCGGCACGGTCATCGGATACAGCAGAATCGGCAGCATGACGTCGCGCGTGCGCGCGCGGACGAGCATCGCGGCGAACAGCGTCCCGACCGCGGCAAAGCCGATCGTGCCCGCCGCGAGCAGGGCGGCGAGAAGCGCGGCCTGCGCGAACAGCGGCGCGTGAAACAGGACGGCGACCAGCGGCACGAGGAGCGCTTCAGCCACCGCGAGCAGCAGCACGATGCCCAGCATTTTCCCGACGTAGATCGCCGCGCGTGATGCCGGCGCGAGCAGCAGCGCGCGCAGTGTCTCGGAGTAGCGCTCGCGCTCGAACGTCCGGCCGAGTGCGAGCGTGCCGGCGAATTCGATCGCAATCCACAGAATCCCGGCCGCCGCGTCGACCAGCGGCTCGCCTTCCTTGACGAACGCAATCGCAAAGACCAGCACGCACGAGACCGCGAACAGCAGCGTGGTGTAGAGAATCTCGCGGCTCTTCACCTCGATCGCGACGTCCTTGCGCAGCACGAGCAGCGCGGTTCGCACGAACATCAGCGTCGCCGCCTCACCGTCCCACCAGCGCCCGGTAGCGCGACCGCAGTCCCGCCGCTGCCGGCTCGTCCGAGAGCAGCCGGCCGTCGCGCACGAGCGCGACTCGCGTGACGAGACCGTCGGCGAGATCCAGATCGTGCGTGGCGACGATGACGATCGCTCCTGCCGCCGCGTGCGCGCGCAGCCGTTCCGACACGACGCCGACCGCCTGATCGTCGAGCCCGGTGAACGGCTCGTCGAACAGGACCAGCCGCGGATGATGCAGCAGCGCGCGCTCGAGCGCGAGCCGCTGCCGCATGCCCCGCGAAAATCCCGCCACGTCGTCGTCGGCGCGATCCGCGAGTCCCGCGCGCACGAGCGCCTCCCGCACCGTGTCCACGGATTTCAGTCCATACAGCTGCGCGAAGAAGGCCAGATTCTGGAATGCGCTCAGCTCCGGATAGAGATGAAGCTCGTGCGCGAGGAGGCCGATGCGCCCGCGCAGCGCGGGGCCCCAGGCGCGCGCCGATCGGTCGCCATACAAAACCTCACCTGATGTCGGCGTCACCAGCGTGGCGAGGACGCCGATGAGCGTCGACTTTCCCGCTCCATTCGGGCCCAGCAGTCCGATGATGTCGCCGGCGCGAGCGGTGAGGGAAATGCGCGACAGCGCACGGCGGCGGCCGAAATGACGGGAGATGTCGGTGAGACGGACGGCGTCGAAGTCGTTCACGCGCTGGCGATAGATCGGGACGCCTTCAGCTCGCTCAGCGGCGCCGCGACGCCGCCGCGATCCGCCGAGTCCGCATCGAACTCGTCGGTATCGAGCGCGCCGTACGTCTGTTCGAGCGCCGCGATCAGTTCTTCGCGGCGCGCGGCGTACCGGCGTTCGTCTGCGCGGCCGGCGCGGCGATCGTTTTCGAGCTTCACGAGATCGTTGAACAGCTTGTCGCGCTTTGCAATCAGGCGCTTCCGCTCGGCCGCTCGACGCTGCACGTCGCTGTCGGGACGCCGCGCCGCGAACGCGCCCGCGACGATGATCGCGGCCGCGAGCGACAGCGCAATCCACCGCGGCGACGAGCTGTGATGCGGAAGGCCGGCGAAGTCGATCGTGATCTCCTGTCCGGCGGGCACGGCTTTCCCGGTGCTCGCGATGTAGACCTCGTTGTCCGCGGGAAATTCCTGCTGCCGTTCGAACTGCGGCGACTTGACGGTTGCGCCGCCGACTTTCTTCACGACGACGGCAAGCTGATCGAGGTTGGCCGGAAACTTCTGCGCGACGTTCACTTCCCCGCCGCCGGCCGGCAGCTGGCATCCCACCTGGACGACGGTGTGACCCGGAGGAAACGGACCCAGCACGCGCACACGCGTGCCGCTGACCGTCGCAAGCTTCGACGATCCTTCCATGAGCGTCGTGCCGACCGCCGCCCTCGGCATGTCGAACACGAACGGCTTCGACGGGTTCACCGGTGACTTCGATGGGTTCGAGATGTCGAGCAGGTAATACAGCGTGACGACTTCGTCAGCCGGCTCCATGACGATGCGCGACTGGTTCGTCAACGTGACCTCGCCCGTGATCGCGGGTCCTGCCGCAGCCGCCGCTTCTTCGGCGGCCTTCGCGCGGTCGGTCGCAACGAGCATCAGCCTGATGCCGCCCTGCGCGGGCACCGCGAACTCCTGCGACTCGAGATGCTCGCCGTCGACGTCGGCGGATGCCTTCACCGTTGCGCCGGGTGTGAGATGGTCGAACTGCGCGCGCCCACCGTCGTCGGTCTTCACCGTCGTCGTCTTCGAGCCGATGTGCAGCTGAACCGGGAATTCGGTGATGTTGTTCGACAGCGCGCCGCGAATGAGGCGTACCGATATCGAGCCGGTTGGCAGATCGTCGACGGGACGCGGGATGCCGGACATCTGCTTCGGGTCCGGCATCTGGAATTGCGCGGAGAGTGTCGCGCCCCCGAAAACACAAAGGACACAAAGGATACAAAGGACACAAAGGGCGCGGAGGGCGCAGAGAAGCCGCGATGGGGTCATAGCTTCGCTCCGCACGACTTGCAGAAGCGCGCGTCGTGATCGTTGATCGTCGAGCAGGACGCGCAGACGTGTTCCGGGCGCGCGGCTGAAGCCTTCGCGCCGCGATCGTCTGATCGCTCGCCTGAAAGGCTTCCGTCTTCGCTCGCAGGGCGAGCTTCGGCGGACGAGCGCCCCTCCGTATTGTCGTAGCGCGAGCCTTTCAGGCGAGCGTCACCCAGACGCTTCTCCAACTCGCGCTCGATCTGCGCACGATATCCGCTCCCCGCGTCGAGCTGGCGGATGAGACGCGCCGCGCGGGCGCGCAGTCGCGTCGACATGTCGCGGAAGTCCTCTTCCGACAGCTTGCCCATCGCGCGATCGAACTCGAGCTCCTTGATCGATCGCAGCGCCAGCGTCTTCTCGCGTTCGAGCGCCGCGCGCGTGCGATGGCCGACCATCGGCGTGCGATCCTCTTCAGGCGAGACGAGCGGTTTCAGCACGCGAAGCGCCGCGACACCCGCGAGCGCCGCCGCAGCCATCAGCACGCTCAACAGGATGATCGAGGTGGCGTCGCGGCCGCGCGCCATGAATGTGACGGCCGTCGCGCAGCCGAGCGCGGCAAGGACGAAGAACTGCCAGGGCTGGAGCGCCTTGTCCGCTTCGGTTCTCGCGCCCGCTGGTCTAGTCGAGATCTCTGAGCTCATCGTCGAGCCGTTCCTCCAGCTCTGGATCGGCCGGCGGCACGGCTTCTGGTGTGGACTGCGGATGCCTCGACCAGCGGATCGCGGCAAATGCCACCGCGAACGCACCGGCCGCGCCGAGCAAATAAGGAAAGAGCCAGGCGAGGCGATTGAACCCCTTGTTCAGCGGCGCGCCGAGCATCTCCTCGCTGCTGTACTTCGTGACGAACGCCTGGATGATTTCGTCGTGCGACTTACCCTGATCGATGAAGGCGGCGAGCTCCCCGCGCATCTGATGCGAGACGCCGCACGCGTCCTTGCGGCACTCTCCGATGTTCGCGTGACCGCACGCGCCGCACGTGCACACGATCTCGTGCTGCAGCTGTCGTTCGAGCGGCGTGCGCGCGTAGTACGACGTCCGCACGTCGTCGGTCGACTGAACGGGCGGCGGCCCCATGTGCTGCTGCTGCTGTTGTGCGGACAGCGTTGCGCCGCCGAGCAGAAGCATCAGCAGAAATGCCGCCGTGCTCGTCGCGGCCTCCGCCGGCAGCTTCGCGAGCGCGAACGAGAACGCGCGCTCCGGCAGCAGTGCGATACCGGTGCCGAACGCCAGCACGCCAAACCCGAACCAGATCCAGTTGACGAGCGGATTTACTACGACCTGCAGCGTGGCGTTCTGCGTGGCAACGCCCTGCTTGTCGGCGGCGAGAACGATGTAGAGATCTTCCGCCACGGTGCGACGGATCGCCACTTCGGTGGTCGGCTCGTTCTCGTGCTTCTGGTAGTACCAGCGTGCGGGATACAGCGTGTCGATCTGGTTGCCGTTCTCGAATACCGCGATGTACGCGGTGATCATCTGCTTCTGGCCGTCGTCGCTCAGCTTCACGCCGTCGTTGCGCAGCGTGTACCGCCCGATGGTCATCTGCTGACCGGGCTTGAGCTGAACCTGCTCGTCGCGCTTGTACGCGTTGCCGGCAAAGCCGAGGAAGACGAGCACGATGCCGACGTGCACGATGTAGCCGCCGTAACGGCGCTTGTTGCGTCCGACGAGGCCGATGAGCGCGGTGAGGAAATCGGTGCCCGTATTCTTCCGCCGGATGACTGCGCCCCGCCAGAACTCCTGCGTGATCGTCGCGGTGACCAACGCGCACAATGCAAAGCATGCGAGCGGCGCCCACTGCCGCAAGCCGACGGCGGCGAGCGCGGCCAGCGTGACGACCGCCGCAATCGTCGGCCACATGAACTGATTGCGGATGTTGTGCAGCGTGGACTTCCGCCAGGCGAGCAGCGGTCCGAGTCCGGTGAGGAACAGCAGGACGAGACCGATCGGCAGCATCCACTTGTTGAAGAACGGCGGACCCACGGTGAGACGCTCGCCGGTGACCGCTTCACTGAGCGTCGGGAACATCGTGGCGAACAGCACGAACACCGCGCAGAACACCAGAATCCAGTTGTTCACGAGGAACGCGGCCTCGCGCGACATCCAGGAGTCGAGCTCGTTGCGCGCCCTGAGCAGCGGCAGACGATAGATGACGAGCCCGAAGCTGAACGTGAGGATCGCGATCATGAAGATCGTGAACAGCCACGCGAGCGTGCGATCTTCACCGAACGCGTGCACCGACTGCACGACGCCCGAGCGCGTCATGAACGTGCCGAAGATGGTGAGGAAGAACGTGAGGATGACCAGCGTGACGTTCCAGACGCGCAGCATGTTGCGCCGCTCCTGCACCATCACCGAGTGCAGGAACGCGGTGGCCGTGAACCACGGCAGCAACCCGGCGTTCTCCACTGGATCCCAGGCCCAGTAGCCGCCCCATCCGAGCTCCTCGTACGCCCAGATCATTCCCAGCGTGAGGCCGAACGACAGGAACAGCCACGAGAACATCGTCCAGCGCCGCACGGCGCGAAGCCATGAGTCGTCCAGGTGGCCGGTGACGAGCGCGGCGATCCCGAACGCAAACGGAATCGTCATCCCGACGAACCCGGTGTACAGAGACGGCGGATGAATCGCCATCCAGTAGTTCTGCAGCAGCGGGTTGAGCCCTTCGCCGTCGGCCGGCACGTTGGTCAGGTAAGTCGTGAACGGGTTCTTGTGCACGACCATCAGGTAGAGGAAGAACATCTCCACCGTCGAGATCGTCGCGACCACGTACGGGATCAGCTCGCGGTATCGCTCGCGGTTGACGGCGACGGCAATCGTTCCGAATACCGACAGCAGGAACACCCAGAACATGATCGAGCCGTCGAGCCCGCCCCAGTACGACGTGATCTTGTAGAACAGCGGCTGCACGCTGTCCGAGTAGTGGACGACGTACTTGATCGAGTAGTCACCGGTGAGGAACGCGTTGATCATGACGGCCGATGCGACCGTCATGAGCGCGCAGGTCAGATAGAACGCGCCGACGCCGCTCTCGATAAGGCGGCGCGAACCGCGCCGGGCGCCGACCACCGAGATGACTGCCGCGTAGCTGCAGACGACGAACGCGGCGAGCAGGAGAAACGAGCCAAGTGCGGCCATGGGGCCTTTCTAGGTTCCGGCGATGCCGGCTTTCGCTTCGTACTTCGACGGGCACTTCGCCACGACGCCGTTCGGATCGGTGTGGAAGCCGTCGGAACCGAGGCTGCCGCGCAGCACGACTTCCGCTTCGTCCTTGAACGTGTCGGGAACGATGCCGGTGTAGGAGGCTTCGACGACGCTCCCGTGATCGGACGATCGCGCCGGATTGTTCTGCACCTTGAACCGGTACTCGAGCGAGTCCCGCTTCCGGTAGATCGAACCTGGCACGACGTACCCGTGGAGCTGGAGCTTCTTGCCTTCCCACGCCTGGCGGTTCGTCATCACTTCATCGACGTGCTTGAAGTACTCGGTCCCTTCGCGCAGCGTCGACCAAAGCAGGCCGGTGAAGGCGAGCAGGAGGACGGCGACGGTCACACTTATCTTGATATATCGATGTGTCATAAGGACTTCCGGCGGAGCGGCGAGATGTCAGGATAGCCCGTACGTGGGGCGGATGCAACTACCTGAGTGTGCCAGACTTCTGGGTCATTTTACCGCGCGGCGGTCGGGAGCTGACGGATGTGCGACAGCACACCTGCCACCACACGATCGCAACGGACTGCGTGGAACTGAAACGCGCTCGCGCTCGCTTCACCAATCTGCGCAGTAATTGATCGGCGCAGCATCGCGCGTGCGCGATGCAGCCGCGTCTTCACCGCCTCCTCGCCGAGCTCGAGCCCATCGGCCGTCTCTGTCGTGCTCATTCCGTCGACGTCGCGCAGCATGAAGACGGTGCGGTAGGTTTCCGGCAGCTC
>Ga0075426_10002521_pt1 | contig 13098 bp, 8 predicted proteins | sample SoiMethybrSBSTD5_FD_75304 | JGI IMG/M metagenome (GOLD analysis project Ga0075426, IMG submission 75304) | Bulk soil microbial communities from a Populus tree surrounding site in Tennessee, USA - Soil MetaG P. TD hybrid SBSTD5 | ecosystem: Environmental > Terrestrial > Soil > Tree plantation...
TCCATGTATTCTCCGATGATCTGCAAAGATCCGCAAAATTGAAGGCGCTGGTAACCACGGGCCGTTCAGCGAGAAGACAACAACTAGAATAACATTGTCCGCGTTGCAATGCTTGGAAACTGTGAAAAAGGTTGTGGAAATAGACTGGGAGACTGACAGCGAACGTCTGACAACCAAGCTCCTACAGTTGTTTTTGAAAAACGGCATCGGGAACAAACCAGGGGCGGTGTAACGAAATGCTCACAAAAGCACACAATCTCGTAGGCCAAGAACTTGTCTTGGCTCATGAAGAGCCTTCAAGGATTTCGCGAGGAGCAAAGATGGCACCTCAAGGACCCTACGTATTTCGCAAACTGCTCCGGGCCGCTAGCATCGTGGCCTTCGGTGTCCTGCTTCTCTCTTGCAATCCGCCCAACTATCCGACAAAACCGATCGAACTGAAGTACTACGCCAACGGGCCTTGGATGGTCACCGTTTCAATTGGCTCTTATTGTTGCGATTCGGTCGGAGATAAGTTCGATGTCTATTATCCCAGCAGCCCGGCCCCGCCTTCGGGCGGCTTCCCGATTCTGACCTGGGGCAACGGCACGAATTCGCTCTCCACTAATTACACCTTTTTCCTGAAGCACATGGCCTCTTGGGGATTCGTAGTCATTTCCGCGCAAGACAAGAACGCCGGTTCCGGCCAGACAATTCTCGATGCAGCAAAGTTCATGATCGCGCAAAACTCTGTTCCCGGACCCTTCCAGAACAAATTGAACGTCAACCAAGTCGGTGCGTTCGGGCATTCGCAGGGTGCGGGTGGTTCGATCAACGCGCTCATCAAATCCGCCGGCATGATCAAAACCGTATTGCCCATTGAAATGCCGGCACAGGCGTTCTGCCTTATACCTGCGGATTGCCCAGACACCTCGCACATCACGCAGGGCACGATTTTCCTTATCAATGGTTCCCTCGACCTTCCCATTTCCCCGCCGACGCAGCCGGCTTCCGCGACCGGCTTGCAGTCCGTCGCCGCGTTCTACAACGCGGTCCCAGCGGGCATCGTCAAAGTCAAAGGGACACTGATTGGTCCCACTCACTGTGACGTTCAGGGCTCCCCGACGTGCACCGCGGCAACCGTTCCATGCCTTCTGGGCGTTTACGGCTACTTGGGCTATCCGACCGCATGGATGAGGTTTCAGTTGCAGAACGACAGCTATGCCCATGGCGCTTTCGTTAGCGGCAGTGGCGAGATTTTCTCGGAGACAAAGAACTGGCAACTCGTCGCCAGCACCGTCCCATAGGCCGGCTCCCCTTCGAACTGAGGCATCCGGTTCAAGTATTTCTTGTGTGTTCTCGGTATGGTCTCAGGCTGTTTTGGTTGGCGTGAGGCCAAGCAGGCAGGCTCAGGATTGCGGCGCGCCCCGTTTTGGAGTGCGGCGGCTTGTTTATCCTGAGCCTTCGCGAAGGGCCGCCGCTTTTCTTTCGGCTGACGCGTTCAGCGTTTGCCCCTTCACGCTTTAATCTTCCACAGAATGTGCCGCAGCATCCCGAGTAACAGTTCTGCATCCGCACCCGAGAGGTTCATTCTTCGGATAAACCGGCGAATTTTTTCTTTGATCGGCGCGGCAGAACGTGATTTCGCCTGGTTCTGAGAGCTTTTGATATAACCGCTGGCTTGCAGCGCCTCCAGCAAGAGGGAAGTGAGGCGTTCGAGATCACCCGCCGCAGCGAGCGCCAGTTTCTCCGAGGCGAACGAAGACTTCTGATCGCGGGCAAGCTCATGCAAGCAGATGGCGACGGCCTGCCCGAGATTCATCGAACGGTGCTCTTTGCGCGTAGGGATGTGCAGCAACCAATGGCAATGACTGAGGTCCTCATTCGAAAGGCCGCGCTTTTCCGAGCCAAACAGCAAGGCCACGCGGCCCGAAGCGAGGCGCTTTCGAATCAGGCGGGCTCCTTGCTGCAAGTCGCGCACTATGTGTTGAGGGTCGCGCCGGCTCAGGGCCGTCGTGCCAACCACCAGCGGGCAGTCCGCGACGGCTTCCTCCAGCGATTTGAACTCTTCGGCTTGCGCCAGCAGAGGCGCGGCTCCCACCGCGGAACGCGCCTCACGAAACGCCAATTCGAACGGATTCACTACGCGCAAGTGCAAAAAACCAAAGTTGCTCATCGCGCGTGCCGCCGCGCCGATGTTCAGCGGGTTCCGCGTGTTCGCCAGCACCACTCGCAGCCCTTCATATTCGCTTTTTCGAAACCAGCATTGTCTGGTCAAGGGGTCTCTAATCTATGCCAACAAAATCTATGCCAACCATCCGGGCGGCAACCATCCGAAGGTATTCAACAATACGCTGAGTTGCAACAAAACCGACCCTTAACTTAGACTGTCCTCGGGTAGAATCATCGCGCCTTGCCAACCCGGGCCGTGCGTTCCCGCCTTTAAGAGGCCTGTTGGTATGGCCGGCTCCATTCGCTTCTGGACCTCGCATTGCGAGGGACTTTACTTCGAGCGGTAAGGGTGTCGCAAGGCACTCATGCGTCGCGGACTGCAAATCAGCGGCGGGACCGCGCGAGCAGGGAGAGCAAGTGGCGGCTCCACTGGAAAGCTGGGTTGAGGAAGCAGCGCGGCTCACCAAGCCGGATCGCGTCGTGTATTGCGATGGCTCCGAAGCCGAATACCGGCGGATGATCGACCTGCTCCTGCGTGCCGGGGACACTTTTGTCCTCAACGAAAAGACCTATCCCGACTGCCACCTCCACCACAGCTCTGTAAACGACGTGGCGCGTACTGAGCATCTGACCTTTATTTGCTCTCGCGACAAGGACGACGCCGGACCGACCAACAATTGGATGGACCCGGACGCTGCGAAGCACAAAGTCGGCGCGCTCTTCGATGGCGCCATGCGCGGCCGCACCATGTACGTGGTGCCCTACATCATGGGACCGGCCAGTTCGCCCATCAGCAAAGTCGGTGTGGAAGTGACCGATAGCCCCTACGTCGTGGCGAGCATGCGCATCATGTCTCGCATGGGCCAGGTCGCGCTGGATCGTCTCGGCCCTTCGAATGAATTTGTTCCTGGCTTGCACTCGCTGGGTGATCTCGACCCCACACGGCGCTACATTGTGCATTTCCCGGAAGAAAAACTGATTTGGAGCATCGGCTCGGGTTATGGCGGAAACGCCCTGCTCGGCAAGAAATGTTTTGCGTTGCGTATCGCCAGTGTGATGGCCCGCGAACAAGGCTGGATGGCCGAGCACATGCTCATCCTTGGCCTCGAGTCCCCCGGAGGAAAAGTCACCTACATGGGAGCTGCCTTCCCCAGCGCCTGCGGTAAAACGAACCTCGCCATGATGGTGTCCGCTCTCGAAAGCCAGGGCTACCGCGTGTGGACCGTTGGCGACGATATCGCCTGGATGCAAATCGCCGATGACGGCTATCTCCACGCCATCAATCCGGAAGCAGGATTCTTCGGCGTCGCCCCCGGCACCGGCATGCTCACCAATCCCAACGTGATGGGCGCTCTGCACAAAAACACTTTGTTCACCAACGTCGCCATGACCGCCGAGCGCGAGCCCTGGTGGGAAGGAATCGGCAGCGAGCCTCCCGCCGGCCTCACCAACTGGAAAGGCGAACTCTGGGATTCCTCGAAAGGCCCAGCCGCGCATCCGAACGCGCGCTACACCGTTCCAGCCCGGCAGTCGCCCAGCATCTCGCCCAAATGGGAAGCGCCTGAAGGCGTGCCCATTTCCGCGTTCATTTTTGGCGGCAGGCGCGCTCGCGTCGCGCCGCTCGTCTACGAATCCTTCAATTGGCAGCACGGCATCTTTGTCGGCGCGACAATGGCCTCGGAAACCACCGCCGCTGCCACTGGCGACGTGGGCGTCACCCGCCGCGATCCCATGGCCATGCTGCCTTTCTGTGGCTACAACATGGCGGATTATTTTGGCCATTGGCTGCAAATGGGCAAGAAAATCCCGAAGCCTCCGAAGATTTTCCACGTGAACTGGTTCCGCAAGGGCGCGGACGGAAAATTCCTGTGGCCCGGCTACGGCGAAAACGTCCGCGTCTTGAAATGGATTCTGGAACGCGTGGAAGGCCGTGGCATCGCGCAGGAAACGCCGATTGGCTATGTGCCCGCAAAGAATGGATTGACGCTCGATGGCCTGAAAGTCCCCAACGATGCGCTGAACGAATTGCTCCGCGTGAACCCCGCCGATTGGGAAACCGAGATGGAAGATTCAAAGCAGTTCCTGATGAAATTCGGCGCGCGCCTGCCCGGGGAAATCCGCGAAGAGCACGGCAAACTTGCAAAACGCTTTGAACCCCTCGTCACCGCCTGAGCAGTCTGACGAAAACCTTCAGACCTCAGCTTCCCGGATGGTACTCCCGATCCGTGTGCCCCTTAAGCTGCTCGCGATAAAAGTAGACCTCGCGCAAGTCTCCTGTGCTATACCGTGCCGCCTCGTCATTGAAATGCAGAGATGCCGGATGGCCGCTCTCCCCCCCGGCCGTTACGGCACGCGCATGGATTTTGGGTCCAAACTCAACCACCGCGACGAAGCTGTTCCCCGACGTGCCATACCATTTCTTCGTCGCCGGATATGCGCGCGCCCCGAAGGCGGCCAGCGAGCCCCAGAACGATGAAGTAAATCCCACGGGAATGCTCGGCCCCGCGTCGCTGAACGGCTGGACGATGTCTCCCGTCAAGCGCTGGAAGCGATTGATGTCACCCCAAGGCGTCTTCCACGAGCCAAAATCAGCGCTCAATTTGTCGGAAGCTTCGGCAAGAGATTGCAAGAGAGCTTCTGGGGGAACCTTCGCGCAGATGTAATCGCTGAGGTAGATGCCCGTATGCCGGGCGTCCGTGCCAAATCGGTGCTGCAAAACGTCGCCCCAGAACACCGCCAGCGACGTGGGCACAGAGTCCACGCCCCACCGCAAATCCCATTTGCGCAAAGCTTCCATCGGCTCCGCAAATTTCGTCTTCTGCAGATTATCAGCCGGCGTGTCGTCCCAAGCCTTGACCAAACACGGAACCGGCTTCTCAAACCACGGCAGGTAACTGTCGTACGCCGCGGCAATCAGTGAGTCCACCGAAAAATTCTTCTTGTCTTGCAAAACCCGGATGGCGTGCAGCCCACGCGCCGTCTCTCCGCCCGTCTCGACATACGCTGGAAAATCTTCTTTTTTCGGGCTGTCCGGTCCCGCTGCTGACCACGGCCAGTTGTTCGAGTTGTAGAGCCAGCCCACTTTGGGATTCAGCAGGTGCGGTGTCTCATCAAAGGATAGAAGCCCATGCCAGTCCGTCGCCGGATTGCTCCCGTCCACAGGTTTTGTCCAATCAAAACTCGTATCTCGCCGCGGAATGAAGTTGCCGTGAAAATAAGCTATATCCCCATCTGCATCAGCGAAAATCGTGTTATTCGACGAGTTTGTGTGCAACTCCATCGTCACTCGAAACGACTTGTAATCCTTCGCTTTCGTGCGCGTGTAAGATTGCGTCAGCGCCTTCACCGGCTCTTGCATCAGCCGGATGCTCACCCATTTTCCGTCCGCCTCTCGGATGATTGGCCCATGCTGCGTGCGATACGCGGTGAATTTCTTCTCCGCCATTCCATGGTCCGTCTTGTACGGTACCGTGATCTCCGTCGCGATGACCGGCCGTTCTTCATTCCCGTACTTGTAATAAAGGCGATCGCCCTTCTTCACCACCGTCTCCAGGTATTCGCTGATCGCATTCACTCCGCTCGATGTGTGCATCCACCCGGCGCGCTCATTGAAACCCTGGTAGACAAAAAACTGCCCCCACGTCACCGCCCCGTACGCATCCACGCCTTCATCACTAACCATTTGGAGCTCCGACCGAAAAAAGAAAGACGTGTGCGGATTAATCAGCAGCAGCGCGTGGTGGTCGACCGTATTTGAAGGACCAATCGCGATTCCGTTGGAACCGCTGGGTTCTTCCGTGTCGTCCTCCTCAGAAGGCTCATGCGTCTGGCTCAGTGCGACTTTTCCGTAAAACGCTTCCAGTTGGCTCAGGTTCAACCTCTCGATGTCGCCTCCAATGCTCCCCTCGGTAAACGTCAGAGCCATCCACGGCTCAAATCGCTGAATCACTCTCGGCTTCACATCTGGATGTTTCGCCAGAAAGTAGTTCAGCCCGTCCGCCCACGCGTTCATCAGCTTTTTCAGCCACTCCGGACTCTTCGCGTAATCTTTTTTGATTTCCGCAGGGTCAATAAACAACTTCATGCGCAAGTCCTGATAAATCTTCGATTCACCCTCCGCCTCCGCCAGCCGCCCCATCGCGTTGATGTAGTTCGTTTCCACGCGATTGAAGTCGTCTTCGGCCTGCGCGTAAATCATCCCGAACACCGCATCCGCATCCGTTTTCCCATAAACGTGCGCAATGCCCCAGTCATCGCGAACAATCGTGACGTCCCGCGCCTCCCGCTCCCATCGCGCGACTTCCTGGTTTTTGCCCGCCTGTCCAGCGAAAGAGGTTGACGACACCGCAAAGATGAAAACCAGAGCCAGCTTCTTCATGGTCTCCCCTGCGTGAATGAATCAGCGCCCGCCGCGGGATTTGACCTCGGGCCATTCGCGCAAACGCGCAAGCTTAACACACCCTCGCCCGCGGTCATGGCGCGCTAAGCTCTTCCCACCCGCTCGTCCGTCGTGTAAATTCTTTGCTCTCATGCGCATAATTCTTGCGGTTTTGGGCTTGCTGGGTGCGAGCAGTTTAATGGCCGCGCCACCGGATGGCATTCCGCGGGACCTGGCTCGGCAGCGCGCCGCCCAGATCTCCGATGTTCGCTATCAACTTCGCTTTACGCTTACCCCTCACGCGCCTTCCGCCGCGGGCCACGAAGAGCTTCGCTTCCGCGCCAGTTATTCTGGCGCCATTTTGCTCGACTTCCGGGAGGGCACCGCCGCGAACCTCACCGTCAATGGCCTGGCGGTTCTCGCAAAAATAGAAAGCGGCCACATCGAGTTGCCTGCAAACGCAATTCATCCCGGTGAGAATGTAGTCAGCCTCGATTTCACCGCGCCGGTCGCTCCGGCTGGAAAAGCCATCACTCGTTTCGAGGACAAAGACGACAACACCGAGTACCTCTACACGCTTTTTGTTCCCATGGACGCCGAAATGGCTTTTCCCTGTTTCGATCAGCCCGACTTGAAAGGCCGTTTCCATCTGGAACTCACTGCTCCGGAGGACTGGGCTGTCATTTCCAACACTGCTATCGAGTCCCAATCGCCTGGTAACTCCGGCCAGCGCACAACAGTCTTTTCCGAAACTCGTCCCATCAGCACTTATCTTTTTGCCTTCGCCGCGGGCCCCTTTCGCAAAGTGCATGAAACTCCCGGCCTGCCCGGACTGTATGTTCGCCAGTCAAAACTTAAGAAAGCCCAGGAAGAAGCGCCCGAAGTGCAACAAATCACCGCGCAAGGAATCGATTATCTTTCCAGTTTTTTCGCGCAACCCTTCCCGTTTCCCAAATACGACATGGTCATGATTCCCGGATTTGCTTACGGCGGAATGGAACACGCCGGAGCCACTTTTCTGCGCGAAGAATCCGTTCTCTTTCGCGTTGCCCCCACTCACAGCGATCATCTCAATCGCGACACCCTCCTGCTCCACGAACTGACTCACCAATGGTTCGGCGACCTCACCACCATGCGCTGGTTCGACGATCTCTGGCTCAAGGAAGGCTTCGCGCAATACATGGCATACCAGGCGTTGGCTTCTCTCAATCCAGATGAAAATATTTGGAAGCGCTTCTATCAGTCCATCAAACCTGCAGCTTATGGAATTGATTCCACCAAGGGCACCACGCCGATTTATCAGGACATTGTCAACCTCAAGGATGCGAAATCCGCTTACGGCGCCATCGTCTACTCCAAAGCTCCCGGCGTCATAAAACAGCTTGCCTTTGTCCTTGGCGACGAGCACTTCCGCGACGGCCTCAGGCTTTATCTGAAAGAACATACTTATGCCAACGCTGAGTGGAGCGACCTCGTTCGCGCGTTCGAACGCGTCTCTGGAAGATCGCTGCAAGATTGGGCGGCCTCATGGATTCGCCGCCGCGGCATGCCCCAAGTAGATGTAGTCTGGTCCTGCGATGCTCAAGATCAGATTGACCGCTTTTCATTGACGCAGCGCGACGTGCTCGGCGAAGGCGGCACTTGGCCCGTCGCGATGCAAGCCGGACTCCACTACAACGGCCGGGCAACAATTCATCTGCGTGGGGAACTGAACGCCGAAAAGGCGGAACTGCGTGAAGCCATTGGGAAGCCGTGTCCGCGATATGTATTTCTAAACGATCAGGATTTCGGCTACGGCCGTTTTTTGCTGGATGAGCGCAGTCGCAAAGCCGTCATCGAAAAGTTGGGAGAAGTTTCCGATGTATTTGAGCGAACTTTGCTTTGGGGCTCGCTGTGGGATTCCGTCCGCGAAGCCGATCTCGCGCCCCGCGATTTTGTGCAACTCGCGCTCCGCCTCCTCCCCGCCGAGACCGACGAATCGCTGGCGCAAAATCTCATTGGCCATGTCGCCACCGCTCTCCACCGCTACGTAAACCCAAACGTGCGCGCGGAGATTGTTCCCCAATCCGAAGCGCTCGCTTCGAATCAAATGCTCCATTCCCCAAGTCAGGATTTGCGCATCATCTGGTTTCGCGCTCTCCGCGCCATCGCTGAAAGCCCCGAAGGACGCGCTCGACTCAAAGAAGTTCTCAGCGGAAAGCTCGCCGTGCCCGGTGTGGAACTTCGCCCTCTGGATCGCTGGACCATCGTCACCGCGCTGATTGCCTTGCATGACCCCGAAGCAGAAGCCCTCCTCGCCACGGAACAGAAGCGCGACAACAGCGGCGACGGCCAGAAATATGCCTACATGGCTCAGGCGGCCCGCCCGGAGAGCGCCTCCAAGCAGCGCTATTTCGACGACTATCTCCACGACTCGTCCCGCCCAGAGGATTGGATCGAGCAGAGCCTCGGTCCTTTCAACTACTGGAACCAATCTGAGCTTACGCTGGCGTATTTGAAACCCGCTCTTGAAGCGCTTCCGCAGATCAAGCGCGAGCGCAAGATATTCTTCGCGCTTGGGTGGCTGAACGCATTCATTGGCGGGCAGCAATCCGCTGCAGCGCAGGCGCAAGTCCGCGAATTTCTAAGATCTGCAGCGCTCGATAAGGATTTGCAGCTCAAGATTCTGGAAGTTTCCGACGAACTGGACCGCACCGTGAAAATCCGGCAGCGCTATCCGTAAAATCCGCGACTCCGGACATTTTGAAGAATTCGCAGAAGCACGCCATCACTTTGAGATTCTCCGCGAACAGAAAAATACAAGCTGGGAGCATGGCGACTGTCAAAGGATGGATTCGATTTCGGCGTCGAGGGAGACGTGGGTGGCTGCGATGCCGTTGATGCGGAATTTCTGTCCCTCGCCCTCGGAGAAATGGAAGAAGCGGCTGATGTGGTAGTCCTCGTCGTAAGAGGAGAAAAGGCGTTCGATTTCGGCGTGGTCGAGCGGAAAAACGGAAAGCGCGACGGGCAGGCCAAATTCACCGGCCTGCGAACGATAGCGGCGAACCAGTTCGCTCAACGACATGATGGGAGCGCGTCGTGCCGCTTCAGCGCTCATGGAATTCTCCTCGGCCAAGTGTACAGCCGGGGACCCACTGAAAAAATCTCAAAATCCTGCGGCGGCCGCCGTGGACTAAGCCGTCGCGGCCTTGACCTGCGACAGCGCCGAAGCGACTTCCTTGAGATCCGGCACGACGGGAATGTCATAATTTTTGAACCAAGCCACTTTGCCCGCTTTATTGACGATGGCGATGGCGCGGCCGGTGATTCCCTTGTCGGCCAGATAGATGCCGTACTTTTCGCTCATGGCGCCGCGCGGATGAAAATCCGCCAGCAGGGAATACTTGATGCCCATTTTGTCCGCAAACGCTTTGTGCGACCACACACTGTCCACGCTCACGCCGAGCACTTCCGCGTCGAGTTGGTCGAAATGTTTCATGTCGTTGACGAAGCAGACGTGTTCGTTCGTGCAGGTGGGGCTCCAGTCCAGCGGATACCAGACCAGCACGACGTTCTTCTTCCCCGCAAAATCGGACAGCTTCACTTCTTTCTTTTCCTGATTCAGCAATGTGAAATCCGGCGCAACTTGACCAACCGCAATGCTCATGATGATTCCTCCCGAGTGTCGCAAATTGTCCCGACCATCTTACCGAATCTCGCTATTCCGGCCAACCGCCGCTCTTTCGCTCAATTCGTGTTTCTCAGTGATCGGTGTTCGCGTCGTAGACAATTTTGCCTCCGACGAATGTTTGGAGGGCATGAATGGAAAGAATCTGCGGTGGGGGAACTTTCTGGATGTCTTGCGAGATGACGGTTAAGTCGGCCAACTTACCTTTTTCGATTGAACCTTTATTGGTTTCCTCAAATTCCGCGTAAGCGGCCTCCGTGGTGTAACCGCGGAGCGCTTCTTCGAGCATGAGCTTTTGCTCGGAATGCCATCCGCCCGGCGGATTGCCCTGCGGATCCTGCCGCGTGATGGCCGCGTAGATTCCATAGAACGGATTCAGCGTTTCGCCAGGAAAATCCGAGCTTAGCGGCAAATGTGCGCCGGAATCCTTCACCGAGCGCCACGCGTAAGCGCCTTTGATGCGCTCGGGGCCGACGCGCTTTTCCGCCCACGGCATGTCGGAGGTGGCGTGCGTGGGCTGCATGGAAGCAATGACGCCAAGTTTGGCGAAGCGCGGAATATCTTCAGGAGCGAGGACTTGCGCGTGCTCGATACGCAACCGCCAGAGGAAGAGCGGACGGGCATCGTGAAGGTCGCGCATGGCGCGTTCATAAGCGTCGAGCGCACTGCGATTGGCCGCGTCGCCGATGGCGTGCGTGCAAACCTGAAAACCAGCTTGCAGGGCGCGGAGCGTCAGGCTGTAAACTTCGGCTTCGGGCGTGGTCATCACGCCTTTGGTTTGCAGAGCGTCGCTATAAGGCTCGAGCATTGCTGCACCGCGCGAGCCGAGCGAGCCATCGGCAAAAAGCTTGAAGGAACGAATCGTCAGTTGGTGATGCGGATCGATTTCTGGGCCGCGCTTAAGCCATTCGTCGACAAGATTCTTGTCCGCGCCATCGAGCATGACGTAAACGCGCAGAGGCATGCGCCCTTCGCGCTCCAGTTCGTGAAAAGCCTGGATCATGAGCGGCGTGACTTTTGCTTCGTGGACGGAAGTCAGCCCGTTGCGGACGCATTCGCGAGCGGCAAGCTGCATGGCGCGTTTCGCCTGCGGCAGGGTCATCGGGGGAATGTGCTTGGACACCAGCTCTTGCGCATGATTTAGCAAGATGCCCGTGGGTTCGCCGGTTTTTTCGTCGCGAAGAATTTTCCCGTTCTCGGGGTCCTTGGTGTCTTTGTTGATTCCGGCAAGCTCGAGCGCGCGGTGGTTGGCCCAAGCCGCGAAGGTATGAAGCCCGACGAGGAAGACGGGATTGTTGGGCGTTGCTCCGCTCAAAGCCTGATTCGTCGGGTAGTTGGACGCCCACTTGCCTTCATCCCAGCCCCACCCGACAATCCATTCGCCTGGCGCAGCGGAAGCGGCTCTGTGCTGCACCCGTTCGATGATTTCCCTTTCGGTGGGAATGTCTTTCAGGTTGAGGCGGACGAGACTCTCGCCAAGATTGATCAGGTGCCCGTGGGCATCAATGAGGCCAGGAAGAACCGTAGCTCCGTGAAGGTCCATCGTGCGAGCTGTTGGATACAACTTCTTTCCCTCGTCGGAATTGCCGACCCACACAATGCGTTCGCCTCGAATGGCGACGGCCTGCGCGGAGGGCTGTTTCTCATCCATGGTGACGACGTGCGCGTTCGTCAAGAGCAGATCAGCGCTGGAAGATCGCGATGGAGCGGATTGAGCCGACATAGAAATCGCGGCAAAGAGGATGGTCACGAAAAGCATGGTGCAAGCTCGCGGCAAAAAATCCGGTCTGGCGAGCACGGTCTTCATTTCAATCCTCCTGCTGCAGGCGCCGGTTCCGGGCCCCAGGCAACCTGCTCCACCCGCCCAATCAGAAAAATCCAGGACGCGGCTCCCAGGAGGCACATTACCGCAGTAATGGCGAAAGGCCAGAAGAAACTTCCCGTGCGGTCCAGCACGAGGCCGGTCAGCGCGGGAGCGACGATGCCCGCGAAATTGCCGACGAAGTTTTGCAGCCCGGTCCAGCGGCCCGCGGCTTGTGGCCCGGCCAGCGTCTGCGTGATGGCCCAGACGTTCGATGAACTCATGCCGAGGAAAGAAGTCGTCAGGATGACCGCAGCTGTGGAGAAGCCCGGGCCGGTCAAGACACAGGCAATCGCGAAAATGGCGGCGCCAGCCATTCCACCACCGGTAAACGTCTTGCGGACAAGGGTTGGGGAGGCTCCGCGGCCAATCCACCCATCCGAGAGGCGGCCGCAAATGGCCGCAGTGACGGCGCAGGACAAATAGGAGCCGCCGGCGACGACCGCCATGCGATCCATGGAGAACTGTCGCCCGCGGACGAGGTAAAAAGGCAGCCAGGTGATGAAGAAATATTGCAGGTAGTTCAAGAAAAACAGGCTTGCGAAGGTTCCCCAGACGGAAGGCACGCGCAGGATTTCGAGAGTGCGAGGAGCAGCGGCTGCCGGGCCGGTTTGAAAGTTTTGCCCGCGAGGCATCCAGCGAAGCCATGGCAGAAGCCACGCGAAGCTGGCAAGGCCTAGGACGATAAAAAACGGGCGCCAGCCAAACCGAGACATCAGGATTCCGCCAAAAAACAAACCGAAGGCGGGTCCGGCGTAAAAGCCGGCGATGATGACGGAATTGGCAAAGCCGCGCTGAGATTCGGAAAAATGCCGGGCAAGGATTCGGGAATAGGACGGGTACGCAACGGATTCGCCCATGCCGAGCAGGAGCCGCAGCAGGAGCAAGAGCGCAAACGTGTGGACAAAACCGGTCGCGGCGGTGGCTGCGGACCACAAGAAAAATCCGGCGGCGATGACCCAACTGACCTCGAAGCGGTCCACGAGCCAGCCGGAAACGAGCTGGAAGGTCGCATAGGTCCAGAAAAAGGCGGAAAGCAAA
>Ga0075426_10002522_pt1 | contig 13096 bp, 14 predicted proteins | sample SoiMethybrSBSTD5_FD_75304 | JGI IMG/M metagenome (GOLD analysis project Ga0075426, IMG submission 75304) | Bulk soil microbial communities from a Populus tree surrounding site in Tennessee, USA - Soil MetaG P. TD hybrid SBSTD5 | ecosystem: Environmental > Terrestrial > Soil > Tree plantation...
GGGCATGTTTTCCACTCGCAACTCGGGCAGGTAGTAGTCTTCATCGGTAAAGTAACCCGCTGCCCACACCAAGCGAGTCGCCGCCGTTTCAGACTTGGCCTCTTCCCCAAGTTTGGCTTTCCAACGGACACCTTGCTCGTCTACAATTTCGAACTTTGCTGCGGTGCCCTGCTTGCCTTCGTTGACGAACGTGAACTTGCCGGTCGGCTGGTGCTCTTTGCCACCGGGTCCATCGACGAGATTGAGCGACTTTCAAGCGGTCGGCCTCGGCCTGAGCAGCCGCCGTTTGTGCGTCATTGTCCCGCTTGACACAGGCGGCTTCGCCTTTGGCTCTAGATCGCGCTTCTGCTGCCTCTCGCCTGACCCGGTCCGTTTCCGATTGCGCCGCAGCGCGCCCATTCTCGGCGCGCGATTCCCGTTCCGCACCCGCTTGGCGTTCGGCCGCTAGCAGTTCGTCATCCTGGCGCTTCACTGCGATGGCCCGTGCGTCTTCAGCGATCTGCGCAGCCTGCCGTGCGGCCATGGCCACCTGCTTCGATCCGGCGTTCCGCGCCCGGTAGGCCTCCGCCTGCTTCAGGTTATCTTCCGCTTTCTGAAACGTCTCTGTGGCATAACGGTCCGCGCCGCTCGAACGCGCAATTTGTATCGCATTGCGGGCTTCGTAGAGTTCCAGCGGCACCTTGCGGTTGACCCGCAAGTCGAGGACCTTCGCCAGATGTTCATATTGACCTCTCTGCAGCAGTTCGTATTTGGCGTCGATCAACTCGATTTTCCCGGTGGTATCGGGTCGAACCACATTTTCCATCACGACCACGTCGCTCGGACGAGACACGGCGAAGTATGGTTCCGCTGTCACGAGCAGGCCGAACACCTGCAGTTCGGTGGTCACGTCCAGCTTGCTGCTGGTACCATTGCGGAGAATTTCGCCCAGATTGGATGCACGGCCTTCCGGAGTGATGGCCCACAAGACATATGTAAGATACTCGGTGCCGAATTGGTTTGCCTCAGAAAGATTGCGGAATGCCACTTCGATTTCGATGTAGCCCTGCTTGCTCTCCACCTTGGCCTCGCCGTGGGCGTTCGGCATGAGCGCGGTACCACGGAAGTCGATCTTGGTCGCTCCGCTGCGATGCCGGTAACTGATCGCCTTCGCGGTCCGTTGGGTCACGGTGACGCGGTAGACGGGAGTAAGCCCCGCGGCAGTCCGGCTGGCATTCTCTCTTTCCTGCCCCGTCGTCTGCGCCGATAGAACCCCGCATACCGTCAGGAGTGCGCCGATAAGAAGGAGTTTCATCTCTGTCACCTTTTTTCCATGAACGGTTGAATCCGCTCGGTCGAACCCGCATTCGGCGTGTGAACCAGTTCAGTTATCAACCAACGTGTTAGTCTGATGCCACATGAGATCCTAACTTAGCAGATACATGGCTTGGGGTCTGTTCAAAACTGCTCAACATTACTTATGCGGGTTCTCACCCGCCAAGTTGGCCCAAGCATTCGGCGGTGCTCTTGTTAGGCCAAATCAGATTTCCGGGTACTACAATCATCGCAGCGAGTCCCCCATGATTTCGTAAACACGCCAAGCTGTGCTAAAACTCCTATCAAGTGCCGGAAACGTCCACTTCGCCCAAGCCGCCTGAAAAGCCCCATAGCCTGAAAATCATCGAGCTGTTGCGTCCTCACTGGAAAGCCTTGAGCTTGGCTCTGGTGGCGGTGATCGGGGAAACTGTCACCGACCTCTTGGACCCCTGGCCGCTCAAGATCATCGTCGACAACCTGCTCCGGTCAAAGCCCTTGCCGCCCTGGCTTGCCGGGATCGTAAGCCATATCGCCGGGCAGAATAAGTTTGCAGTGCTGAACTTCGCGGTCATGGCAGTGGCGCTTATCGCCATCGTAGGAGCGATCAGCTCTTACACGGAAAAATACCTTACCACCAGCGTCGGCCAATGGGTGATGCACGACCTGCGGCGCACGCTCTATCAGCATATCCATCACCTGTCTTTGGCGGAACACGATGAAAAAAGAACCGGGGACCTGATCAGCCGGGTCACCAGCGATATCGAAGCCATTCAAGATTTCATCACCTCAGCGCTGCTCGGCATGCTGGTGAACGCGCTAACGCTCGCAGGCATGGTTGCCGTGATGTTCTATTACAACTGGCGGTTTGCCCTGATCGCGCTCTCCATTGCTCCGGCACTTTTTCTGGTCGTATTTATTTTTACCAAACGGATCAAGAAAGCATCGCGCGCGGTGAGGCAGAAAGAGAGTGAGCTGGTTAACATTGTCCAGGAAGTTTTCTCATCCATCCGCGTGGTCAAGGCCTTCTCTCGTGAGGATTACGAACAACGCCGCTTCGAGGAGCAGAGCCTCGAGAATGTAGAAACGGCTCTACAGGCCCGGTCCCTGAAGGCCAAGTTGTCCCCCGTCGTAGAGGTGCTTGCGGCCCTGGGCACCTGCTTGGTTCTGGGATATGGCGGTCGCCTGGCGCTGGCCGGCCAACTCAGCGCGGGCGATCTGATCATCTTTCTGGCTTATCTGGGAAAAATGTACAAGCCCATGCGGGACCTCTCCAAGATGGGGGACACGGTCTCGAAAGCAACCGTAAGTTATGAACGCATCCAGGAAGTGCTGAATACCGTCAGCCGCGTGCGCGATCTACCCCGGGCGCGCCGCGCCAGGCCTTTCAAGGGCAAACTGGAATTCGAAGGAGTGTCCTTCAGTTACACTCCCGATCACCCGATCCTGAAAGACATTAGTTTCCAGATTGAACCTGGGCAGGTGGCCGCGTTTGTGGGTCCCAGCGGGGCCGGCAAATCGACCATCATCAGCCTGATCCCTCGTTTTTACGATCCCACTTCAGGCCAGGTGAAGATTGACGGATCGGATATACGCACCTACACTCTTCGATCCGTCCGTGAACAGATGAGTTTTGTTCTGCAAGAGACTCTCTTGTTTCGCGCCCCTATTTGGCAGAATATCGCGTATGGCAAGCCAGAGGCGAACCGCGCGGAGATCATCCGTGCCGCAGAGTTGGCCAATGCCCATGAATTCATCGCGAAGATGCCGGAAGGGTACGACACGATGGTGGGGGAGCGCGGCGTCACGCTCTCGGGAGGCCAGCGTCAGCGTATAGCCATCGCGCGGGCGGTCATCCGCAACACACCGGTTCTCCTTCTGGACGAGCCGACCTCCGGACTGGACGCCGAATCGGAACAATTGGTATTTGAGGCACTTGGCCGCTTGATGGAGGGCAAAACCTGCGTGGTCATCGCCCACCATTTGGCCACCATCCAGCGAGCCAATATGATTTTCGTGGTGAAGGATTCTTCATTGGCCGAGCGGGGGACCCATCAAGAGTTGCTCGCGGCTGGCGGCTCATATGCGGAACTTTATGGCATACAAATTTCGAACGGCGGGGAAGAAACGGGCAACACTCCGCCGGCCGTGAGCCCGGCGCCCGCCGGCAAGCCCCTCTTATAAATGGTTCAGCAGTGCAACACGCCCCTGGACAACTGCGGCGAAGCCCTCCACTTCCTCCGGCGAATACCCGGCGGCGCGAAAACAATCGCGGATTTGTTCTGCCGAAAGGCGCCCGAGCAACTGACCCACCCAATGGGCATGCGTGCGCGGGATCTTCTTGACGATCCCTTGCATTTTGGTGCGCGTGATGTAGTTGGGGACGTCAATCACCGCCAGAAAAAAGGGACGGCTGCGTAAGACAAAATCTAATTGTTCTGGCGTGGTCTTTTGAATGAATTTTGCTCCGCGGTAATCCTTCAAATTGCTCTTGGACCGAGTGAAAGGATTGCCCGTCCTCCCGAAGGTTGCGCCTAGGTCGCTAACCTCGTAGTAACGGGCACCGCTACCCTCTTCATAAACCGCATTGTTGACCTCTTTCAAATCCCAATTGTTTATGAGGGCCATCATGGTCTTTAACCCATTCAGCTCCTTTGTTCCAACGAAGGGGTTATCGAACCAGCTCCAATTGCCGACTTTCGTTTGTTCCTTGTGTCCCCGCTTTAGCCTGGCGCCGCGAATAACGCCATCTGCCGAGATAAACTTATTACCCCGGCTGAGTTTTGGCATCCCTTCCACGCGCAATTCAGGCAGATAGTAATCTTCATCGGAAAAATAACCCACGGCCCATAACAAGCGCGCCGCCGCAGTCTCGGGTTTGGCTTCTTCACCGAGCTTGGCTCTCCAACGGACGCCTTGTTCGTCTTCGATGTCAAACTTCGCGGAAGTCCCTTCCTTGTCCTCTTTGACGAACTTAAACTTGCCGGCGGGTTCGTGCGCTTTGCCTCCCGACCCGTCGCGGAGGTTGTGATATGAAATGTCACCCGGGTCGTGCCATAGCAATACTGACGCCCCGCTGTTTGTTTCTACGCGAGAAACTTTGTTTTTGGCTGACTCGGACGCGCCGACGGGAAGACAAAGGCCGAGACTAATGCCGATGCTGGAAGCGATCCACAGCTGACGGAGTCGGTTCATTTGGATCTCCTGGACGGCCTATAACAGTGTAAATGTTCCAAATGAAAAGGTCGATGGAACTGAAATTGAGCCTTACGTGGCAAGGGTGGGGTCAACAACTCCGCCCGCCTCACGATGCGTTTTAAATGATATCGTAAGAAGTCATCGATGACGAAGGAACCCCGCAACCCGGAAGATTGATTTTGAAACTCTTGGTACAACCCGACGATGGCATCGCGCCCCTTCTTGCGGCAGTAAAGAGCGCCAAGAAAAGCATTGATATCCTGATCTTCCGCATGGACTGGAAAGAGCTTGAGGCAGCGTTGAAAGCAGCAGTGGGCCGGGGCATTGCCGTCCGCGCGCTTATCGCTCACACCAACCAGGGCGGTGCGCAGAACCTGCGTAATCTGGAAATGCGTTTTCTGGAGGCTGGCGTTGCAGTCATGCGCACAGCAGATGACTTGGTTCGTTACCACGGCAAGATGCTGATCATCGATCGCCGCACGCTTTATTTGCTGTCGTTCAACTTTGTCCATATGGATATCGACCACAGCCGCGGTTTCGGCATCGTCACCAAGAGCGTCAAAGTCGTGCAGGAGGCGGTGAAACTGTTCGAGGCCGATACAACCCGGAAAACATATACTCCCGGGCTAAGCACTTTCATCGTGAGCCCTGCCAATGCCCGTAAACAGCTGGCGGCGTTCATCAAGAAAGCCCGGAAGCAACTGTTGATCTATGATCCTAAAATCAACGATCCGCAGATCATACGTCTCTTGCAAGACCAGGCGAAGGCAGGGGTAGACGTCAAGATTCTGGGGAGCATAGCAGGCCGTGGCACAAACCTGGCGGTAACGCGGCTCACCACAATGCGTTTGCACACACGAACAATTATCCTCGACGGTCAGCATGCCTTCGTGGGCAGCCAGAGCCTGCGAAAACTGGAATTGGATTCACGTCGGGAGATCGGAATCATCGTTCGGGATGCGAAAGTAGTGAACACATTGCTCGCTACGTTTGAAAAAGACTGGGCCGCTACCGGCTTTACCGATAGCCATGCGGCGGTGAAGGAAGACGACGCGGAGCCGCCACCAAAGAAGATAACGCAAAAAGAGGTGCGAGCTCTCGCCAAAGAACTGCCGCCGCTGGCCATCACTGTGAAAGAAGCTATCAAGAAGGCGGTCAGAAAGTCAGGTACTGAAACCCTCGACCATGAAGAGATGGCCTCAACGGTGAAAAGCGCGGTTAAGAAAGCTGTAAAACAGGCTGTCAAAGAAATCATCCGGGACGAAGAGCAAAGCTGAGGTATGGCCGCGAGCGCAGTGATTTTCTTGATCGGGTTGGTCGGGTCCGTTCCCGTAGTCGCTGGGGCTCTGCAAGCTCCGCCCCCGAGCCAGGAGTCGCAAGCATTCGACGAGTTCACGCAGCGCGTGAAGGAGTACTTGAAGCTGCATAAGACGGTTGAAAGGTCGCTTCCGCGCCTGAAGACGACTAAGCATGGGAAAACGATCATCGACCACCAGCATGCGCTCGCCCAGAAGATCGCGGAGGCGCGCTCCAACGCCAAACAAGGCGATATCTTTACTCCGGAAATCAGCGAGCAGTTCCGCCGCGTCATCCGAACCAAGTTTCACGGAGCCGCCGCGCATAACATGAGAAGGACCATGCAGCAGGGCGAGCCTTTGACGAACGTACAACTGATCGTAAACGGCGCTTATCCAGGGAATTTGCCGCGGACCACGGTTCCTCCGACTCTGCTGCTCAACCTTCCCCAGCTACCGCGGGAGGTTGCGTACCACATCGTCGGTCATGATCTGGCCCTGTTCGATACTGAAGCCAGGATAGTCATCGATTTCATTGCCGGGGCCATTCCCTAGAGTTTTTTCACCACTCCGGACACAACATGCAACGCCGGCTCTTCCTCAAGACGGCACTTTTGACGTTACCGACGCGGTTGTTGCGGTCGCAGGGCCTCACCCTGCCGGTGAAATCCGGCTCGGTTCGCTTCGCGGCTATCGGGGACATGGGAACCGGGGACTCCGCCCAATACGATATTGCAAAACGCATGGTGGAATACAGGACGAAGTTTCCCTTCGATTTAGTGATCATGCTCGGCGACAACATTTACGGAGGCAAGAGTCCAGGGGATTTGGCAAAGAAGTTTGAGATGCCCTATAAGGCGTTGCTCGATGCCGGCGTACAGTTTCGTGCCTGTTTGGGCAACCACGACGACCTTAACGAGCGCTTCTATCAATTCTTTAACATGAATGGACAGCAATACTATTCTTTCAAGAAGGGCAATGTCCGCTTCTTTGTTCTCGATACGAATTACATGGACCCCAAGCAGCTGGCGTGGCTGGAAAATGAACTCTCGAATAATTCAGGATCGGATTGGAAGATCTGTTACTTTCACCATCCTTTATATTCATCGGGGGCATTTCACGGCTCTTCGACCGAGCTGCGTCTTATATTGGAACCAATCTTCTTGAAATATGGCGTGGACGTCGTGTTTGCGGGACATGAACACGTGTATGAGCGGGTCAAGCCGCAAAAAGGGATTTATTACTTCGTTGAAGGCGCTTCCGGCGAGCTGCGTGCCGGCAACCTCAGGCAAACGGATTTCAAGGCGGCAGGATTCGACCGTGACCGCTCCTTCCTGTTAGTTGAGATCAGCGGTGACGAGCTGTATTTTCAGGCCATTTCCAGATCGGGACTGACCGTCGATTCGGGGACCATTCGGCGAACGGTCCACCTTCAGCCCGCGGCGCCACCCTCTGCTGAACTCGTTAGACCACCGGCGAACTGAGCGGCCTTGACTCTGATCTAGGCACCTCATAGTAAAATACGGCGCGAGGTGTTACAAGATGCGTTGAATTGCTGTGGTAGCTCTGTCGATTAGCACCGGGTTCATCGCCGCTATTCCGTCGATAGGACCCTGTCAGTATTCTGCGTGGACCGCGAAATAATCCCCTTGGACCTGGAATGCGTCGCCGCCGTCTCGACTCCACACGCCTGCAACCACTCGTCCCAGCGATGGAGGACCCGAATTCCGCCCGACATGAACAAGACTTTCGCTCAGCAAGCCTTCCTCACGGGCTCGCGACCGACTGTGGTTGAGCTAGCCAGCGCATGCTCGACGCCGCAGATGAGATCCTCGATCCGAAACGGTTTCGGCAGCAGAGAAAAGCCGCGCATCCTCTGCGGCAGTGCGCCGCAATGCCCGGACACAAACAGGATTGGCAGCCCAGGCCGCAGTAGCAGGAGCCGCTCGGCGAGATCCACTCCGCTCATCTCCGGCATCTGGACATCACTGACCACGAGAGCGATGCGGGCTTCGTACTGCTGGAATAGGCTGAGCGCCTCCGATCCGCTGGCGGCTTCTATGACCGGGTAGCCGGCCTGTTGGAGATAAGCGAGAATGCACTTACGCACGCTCTCTTGATCATCCACGAGCAAAATGGTTCTTCCGCTGTTTTCCATAACGCCCTCTTAAACCGTAGAGCCGGTTCTCGCCTCCACACTGCGGCCAATTAACCGATCCAATACTCAGTAACACGCGCAGGCGCATCAGCATGCTGTTTCTGAGCGCTCGGTACTACGCGGGAGGCAAGCGAATATCGCAACTGTTTTAGCGCGCCTCTGATGGCGGCCATGGCGTTCGAGTGCGTCTTCGACACACTCATGTGATCGCCATTGCGAAATTTCGCGGAAACGGTGCACAGCCTATCCATGCCCCCCTTGCTCTCATTCGCACCTCGAAGACGAACTGTGATCTGCCGAACGTGGGGCTCAAACCCACGGGTCGCGAGTTGCAGCCGCCGTTCGATTCGCTTTCTCACCGTCGCTTTGATAAGCAGATGCTGTACTGAAAAAAACAACAACACGACGCCTCCTTCCAGTCACGATTGTTCGCATGGTTAATTACTCAATTGCAGCCAACATCATGAGCACTGCCTGAAACTCGAAGGCGGCAATGGCAACGCCCGCGGTCCAGCGCACGATCGCACGCTTGACTTGGGATTGCGATTCGGTCGATTCCACGACTCGGGTGAACCTGTTTGACATTCCTTTATCCTTTCGTCACGGTTGGTGACAGCGGGCACGTGACTATCCGAAAGATCTTCTTGCTTCAACGACCTTTCCCGCGCCCTCGATGGCACAAAGCCGTGTCATTACTTGGCCGGTCGTGGGCTTGGGGTCCACATTGGCCTACGAACCAATCGTGGCGACCTTGCTGCGGAGTGCTTCGAGTTTGTCCTGAGTGCTGGCCAGTTCCAAGTGCAGATCGACAGATTCCTTCATCTCACCGGCTCGATCGGCGATCATCTTCAAACGATCGACGTACACGGGAGCCCAGAGATGGCTCCGGCTCTCGTTCAAGTGCTGGATCGCAGCCTCAGTGTGCCCGACCAGACTCACGGCAACGGGCACAATCGAATCGATAGCCCGCTGTTGCCACGGCGCAGCGATGTGACGAATGGCCTGGAGCCTTTCGAGCCGCTCGCCGATTTCGTTGATATGCTCCTTGGCTAACGTCAACTGGTCGGCGTGGCGGTGCCACGTAAGCCCCCCGCGCGCATAGGATTCCAGTGTTGCGGCGTCGCGCGAGAGCTTGTTCGCGGTGGACTGGATCTCCTTGAGAAGCTGTGAGGCTTCTGCCGGAAACTTCCAATCTTCCGATTGGACTTTGGAGGCGCTCGGCTTGACAGCTGGCGCAGCAGCAAGCAGCGATCCGCCCGCCAATACGGCGGCTGTCAACAGACACGTGACCTTCGGAAAATTCATCAGCTTCATGTTCATAATCTCCTCGTAGTGAATTGTTTGGACCCTCACAGCCCGCTGCGTTCAGAGACAGTTTTGCGCGTAACACAGACGACCTAAGACCGCCGCTCGGTTGACAGAAGCCTTAAATGGCCTTCAGGCGGTAGGCGGTGGGCGAGCCGAGAAAGTACGCTTCTCGGCGTCAATGTTTGCAGATAACGCGGTGTGAGACACTGATTCCGCAAAACGCAGGTGCTGTACGGGCAGCCCTGTTGCGGGGGACGCGGATTCGTTTCGCGTATGGCGCTGGATCTTGAATGAGCCGATTGTGGCGCTTCTCCCCACCGGGTCCATGTGTACGTTCGCCGCCGCGGCTCTCAACGAAGAGCTTGCTGCGCCTTCCCGATGGACAGCACACGGATCAGGGCAAAATTCTAAACCTGCCGCAAAGACTAGAAGGCATACGGCAGCAATGATTGTTCGTGAATAGGTGATCATTGTCCGCATACTGTTACTTTAGACGTTGCAGCAACTTCAAACGTTTGGGCCAACTATGATTCATCTCCGCACGAATGTGTCCAACGCCCAAAGCAGGGAAAAAATCGCACCGGTAATTGCCAGTACACCGATCGTGGCTCGAACTGTTTCGAACGGACGCAACTTCCGAGACGCATAACGGGTCGCATCTGACGCGGCTTCGTCTTTGGCTACGCCGCTTTGCCCGGTCACCGCCTTAGCATCGGCTGGCTCGTGACAGGGCTTCTGCGACTGGTCCGCCTGACGACCTGGGTACATTCTCAGCATGGCGCCTTCAATTCCACTTTTATCACGGTCGCCATGATCCTAAAAATAGAAACTTTGATGATGATCCATCGGTTTTATCTATGCTTATGCCGTAACTTGGGCCGGCAGGTCCGCGTCCGAGGGAGTGAGACAAGCATCGTGAATCGTATGAAGGACGATACGTTTGGCGCGCTGAACGCGCTGCTGTCAGCGCTCGGGGTCCACGAATGCCTGGATCGAGAGCATTGCGCTAACTGCCGCCATAGGCGGCTACTGGCTTTCGGACCGGATGGTGCAACGCATGTTTTGGACACTACGAGTGGGACCTAGTGACGTTTTTCCCGCTTCATGGTCGACGAAACGGTGATATGGCCAAACGTATACTGTCGTACGCTTGTCTCTTTGCCGGAGTGGCTGGGCTCCTCCTCCCGTTCCTGCCCGGCATTCCTTTGGTGATTCTAGGAATCAGCTTGCGCGAGCGAGATGATTGGCTTAGAAAGCGGGCCGCCTCTCTCCTGAACAGGATACGCAATTCAAAATGAACATGCCGCTGTTTCCGTTCGCCGAATATTGGTGGTTTTACGTTGCGTTCTCGGCTTTCGTGTTGCTCTTGCTTGCGGCCGATCTCGGTATCTTCCACCGCAACGTGCATGCGATAGCCTTTCGTGAAGCCGCGATCTGGACCGCCGTCTGGGCCAGCTTGGCGCTGCTGTTCTGTCTCGGCCTCTATTGGTACGTCTACGCGAAGTTTGGTCCCGCCTCCCGGCTGGCAGCTTTGGAATTTCTGACAGGGTACATCGTCGAGTGGTCTCTGTCGCTCGACAATATGTTCGTCTTCGTGCTTATTTTCAGCTACTTTGGAGTTTCAGACCGGTTCCAGCACCGTATCCTTTTCTATGGCATTCTCGGAGCGCTGGCCTTTCGCGGCGCCTTCATCGCCATTGGCTCGGTTTTGTTGCAGTACGCCTGGATGGTCGGCATTTTCGGTGTGTTTTTAGTTCTCACCGGCGCCAAAATGTTGTTCACGCCGGCTCGCCCAGTAGATCTTGCCAAGAGTCCGGTCATGCGTCTGTTACAGAAATGCCTCCCCATCACTTCGAATCATGAGGGGCGCCAGTTCTTCGCACAGGTTCACGGGAAGCTATACGCGACACCGCTCCTCGTGACGCTCGCGTTTATCGAAATTACGGATATCATTTTCGCCATCGATTCCGTCCCGGCGATCTTCGCGATCACGCGAGAGCCTTTAATCGTTTTTACGTCAAACGTTTTCGCGATCCTCGGACTGCGGTCCATGTACTTCCTGCTGGCCGACGCCGTAGGGCGTTTTCATCTCCTGCGGTACGGTCTGGCGGCAGTTTTGATTTTTGTTGGTCTCAAAATGGCTTGCCTGAACCAGATTTGGCACGGCCATTTTCCTATGGGTATTTCACTGGCCGTCATTGGCAGCGCACTTGGGGCGTCGATTGGACTGTCGCTCGCGTTCCCGAAGAAAATGAATACACCCCGGCTCGCTCGCGGTGGATAGGCCGTCTCACGACGCGAATAACTTCCGAGCGATCTCGGTGATAGCCGCTACGGCAGGATGTTTGATCTTGCGCTCGGCGGAGACCGCATAGAATTCTTCAATGACTGAGTCCAGCCGGCCGACTACAGCCACTCGGTAGATTCGGCGGACTTCTTTTTCGATGGCGCTGGGCGCCGCGAAAATACCTGCACCAGCTTGGCCGAAGGCGCCCAGCAGCGCATTATCCTGGAACTCGCCGACGATCTGCGGACGGATCCCTTCCGCGGCAAACCACTGCTCCAAACCGCGTCGCGAAGCCGACCTCTCCATGGGAAGTAGGAATGGCGCGCCGTCCAGACACGACGGAAACCCCTTCCTGTACTGCGCCGCCAGCACACTGGTGGCAAACAGGGAAACGCCGCATGATCCGAGACGATGATTGAAAACTCGGACGGAGACGGCCAAATTCGCGGGCGTGTGGCTCAGTACGAGATCGAGCCGATGCGCCGATAGCTCGAGCAGCAATTGGTCCGGCTGATCCTCAAAGCAGGCGAGATGCACCCGCTCCTTCAACCTCAACGCCGGCTGAAGAATACGGTGTGCGATCAGTTTGGGTATCAGGTCGGAGATCCCCACCGTCAAACGGATGGGCCGCCCGCGGGGCCTTCCCTTCAGTACGTCGGAAAGCTCGCGGCCCAAACCGAAAATCTCATCGGCATATTGAAAAACGAGCTGACCGGTTTCCGTGAGCACCAGCCGGCGGCCGAGACGCGTGAACAGCTTCTCTCCGAGATTTTCCTCTAGCGCGCGAAGCTGTCCGCTGATGGTCGGCTGAGCGAGATTCAGTTCCTTGCAGGCACGCGCGATGCTGCCTTCCCTGGCAATCATCCAGAAGTAGAGTAGATGATGATAATTTAGCCATTCCATCCTCTGTCACTATACGCTTATTTCGATCTCAATACATCGAGATAACCGATGCGTAACGTCCAAAGGATCGATATACCGAATGCGCACGGCACACGTCTATTTGGCAAGGTGCCTTTACAGACGGACGGTGCACAGAATGCGGCATGAAAAATATCGGATCGAACTCGAGCTCAAAGCGGAGGACCTGAGGCAAGGCGTTCGGCGGCGGACCCAGATTGAAGTTGAACGAGCCTCTGATGACCTGGATGAGAAACTTCTCGCAGCGCAGAGGGAATCGGCTACACACGACCTGGAGCGGACATACCGCCTCCTCCGCCAGGTCGAAGTCGCGCTGGCGAGGTTCCAAGCTGGCAAGTACGGTTCTTGTCTCAGCTGCGAACGTGAAATTCCTGAAAAGCGACTCAAGGCTGTTCCGTGGGCTGTCTATTGCGTCGACTGCCAGGGAGAGGTGGACCGCCTGCACGCGCGAATAAATGCCCTCCGGAAGCCGGCCGCGTAAAGGTAAAGCCCGCCGCGGGCGGCGGAGTTCGATAGTGGTGGGTCATTACCGGGCTGCCAATCATCCCCAGATACCGGGTTCTGAAAGATCGGTCCTGGACAGTCCCGGTCACGAAAAGCACTGGTCGCGTTTTAGCCCGACGGCGGCACGCCAGC
>Ga0075426_10002524_pt1 | contig 13095 bp, 13 predicted proteins | sample SoiMethybrSBSTD5_FD_75304 | JGI IMG/M metagenome (GOLD analysis project Ga0075426, IMG submission 75304) | Bulk soil microbial communities from a Populus tree surrounding site in Tennessee, USA - Soil MetaG P. TD hybrid SBSTD5 | ecosystem: Environmental > Terrestrial > Soil > Tree plantation...
CGGCGGCCACTTCCTCCAGGAATGGGGCGACGAGGTGATGAACGCATGGTCGCGTACGACGACATAGCAAAGGCGCACGAGCGCATCAAAGGCGCCGCGCGGCGCACGCCGGTGCTCACCTCGTCGAGCGCCGACGCCCTGGTCGGTGGCCGGCTGTTTTTCAAATGCGAGAACCTGCAGCGCATGGGCGCCTTCAAGTTTCGCGGCGCCTACAACGCGCTGTCGCAGCTCACGCCCGATGAACGCAAGCGCGGCGTGCTTGCATTTTCATCGGGCAACCACGCCCAGGCGGTAGCGCTCGCCGGCAAGCTGCTCGGTATCCGCACGCTGATCGTGATGCCGGAGAATGCGCCGCGCGTGAAGCTCGAGGCGACGCGCGGCTATGGCGCGGAGGTGGTCACCTACCGCAAGGACGAAGATCGCGAGACGGTCGCCGCGCGCATCGCCGCGGAGCGCGGCATGGTCACCGTGCCTCCGTTCAACCACCCGCACATCGTCGCGGGCCAAGGCACGGCGGCCAAGGAATTGCTGGAGGATGCCGGGCCGCTCGACATGCTGCTTGTGCCTTGTGGCGGCGCCGGCCTGCTCTCCGGCTGCGCGATCGCGGCGCGCGAGCTCGCGCCGAAATGCCACGTCGTCGGCGTCGAGCCGGCGGCAGGCGATGATGTGACGCAGTCAGTGCGCAGCGGCAGGATCGTCGCCATCCCGGTGCCCGATACCATCGCGGACGGCGCGCGCACCACGGCGCCGGGCACGATCACGTTCCCGCTCGTGCAGCGCTACGTGAACGAAATGGTTACGGTGCCGGACGACGAGCTCCTGCGCGCGATGTTCTGGCTCTGGGAGCGCATGAAGATCGTGGTCGAGCCGACCGGCGCGCTCGGCTTCGCCGCGCTCATGGCGCGCAGGATCGCGCCGCGCGGGCGCGTGGGCGTCGTGCTATCGGGCGGGAACGTCGATCTGCGCTGGGCGGCCGCGCAGCTGCACGAGCGCTAGCACGGCGGCGCCGAGGATCGTCGCGACGACGGTGACGTCGAAGCGCGGCGACACGGTGGCGACGGCGCAGGCGAAAAGCACGAGACGCAGCGGCCAGGCGATGCGCCGCAGGCCGAGGTATCCCTGCATTGCAAACGAGGCGAAGGTCACCATCGCGATCGCGAACGCCACGCACTCGACGATGTAGAGCGGGCCGCCTTCCATGTTCAGCCCCGGATTGAAGAGGAAGTAGAAGGGCAGGATGAAGCCGCCGATCGCGAGCTTCACCGCGTAAGGCCCGAGCGCCATCGGATTGACGCCGGCGATCGCGCCTGCAGCGAAGTTGGCGACCGCCACGGGCGGGGTCACCGCCGAGAGGCAGGCGAAGTACAGCATGAAGAGGTGCACTTGCATCTCGGGCAGGTTGAAGACGCCGCGCAGCACGGGCGCAAGGAGCGCCGCGCCCATGATGTAGACCGCCGGCGTCGGCATGCCCATCCCGAGGAGGATCAGGAAGACCGCCGAGAGCAGCAGCGTCGGCACGAGATAGCCGCCGGAGATCATGCTGATGAGCAGCGTGAACTTGCCGGCGAGCGCGCTGATCTCGATCGCGCCGATGACGACACCGGCGGCGGCCACGGCGCCGACGAGCGGCACGAGGCGGGAGATGGTGTCCGTGCAGCAGACGACGAAGCGTCGCGGCCCGATCGCGGTGGGGCGGTGAAACCACGACAGCACGATCACCGCCGCAGTGGCGCCGGCGGCAACGTATACCGGGGTGTAGCCGGCGACAAGCAGCGCGATCAGCGCGCCGATCGGCAGCAGGTGACGCCAGCCATGCGCGAGCGCCTTGGAGAGCGGCACGATCTGATCTTGCGGCAGCGGCGCCTCGTTGTTGCGCACGGCCTCGTTGTGCACGAGAAGATAGATCGAGAGGTAGTAAAGCAGCGCGGGCAGCACCGAAGCCCGCGCAATGCTGGCATAAGGGATGTTGGTCAGGTCCGACATGATGAACGCCACGGCGCCCATCACCGGTGGCAGCATCGCGCCGCCGCTCGAGGCGGTCGCCTCGATCGCGCCGGCGCGTGCGGGCGGGATGCCCATGCGCGTCATGATCGGGATCGTGAGCGGTCCAGTGGTCGCGACATCCGCGGTCGGGCTGCCCGAGATGGAGCCATACAGGCCGCTGGCAGTCACGCAGGCTTTTGCGGCGCCGCCGCGCATGCGGCCCGTCACCGCGCTCGCGAGCTCGAAGAAGAGCTGGCCGCCGCCCGCCATCTCGTAGAAGCTGCCGAAGAGGACAAACAAGAACGCATAAGTGGCCGCCACCTCCAGCGGCGCGCCGAAGATGCCGTTCTCGGTGATGGTCATCATCTCGATGAAATACGGCACGCCGAAGTTCTCGTGGCGCAGGGGGCCGGGCATCCAGTGGCCGAACACCGTGAAGACGAGCAGCAAGATGACGAGCGACGTGAGGCCCCAGCCGACCGAGCGCCGGCAGAGCTCGATCACGAGCGCGAGCAGCGTGAATCCGGCGATCACGTCGCCGGTGGACGCCATGGAGAAGCCGCGACTCCAGTTCAGGAACCGGTCATTGAGGACGATGTAATAGACGGCAACGCCGACCGAGAGCGCGGCGAGCGCGATGTCGGTCGAGGCGAGGTGCGCGCGGCGCGGGTTTGCCGTGGTGGTGAGGAATGCGATCGGAAACGTGATGCCGATGAAGATCGAGATGTCGAGGTGGAACTGCGCGGTGAAGGCGCGCGCCCACGTGCCGAACGAGACGAGCGGTTCCCAGCCGAGCGCGACGCCGGCATCGAGCGCCCAGGTGCCGAAGATCTGCGCGAGCGCGCCGATCCACAGAACATACAGCGCGGCGGCGACCGAGCCCGCGCGGATGAGAAAGAGCCACGCGCCGCCCGGGCGGTGGCGCCGGCCTTCGCGCAGCAGCTCGAACAAGCGCTACTTCACCAGCCCCTTTTCCTTGTAGTAGCGCAGCGCCCCCGGATGGTAGGGCAGGTTCGCCGGATCGGTCGCCATCTTCGCCGTGGTGAACGGCGAGCTCTTCAGCGAGCCGCCGATCGACTGCACGCGCGACTCGTTCTCGGCGATCGCCTTCACGTACTTGTACACGACCTCATCGGGGACATGCGCGCCCGCGACCAGCGATACCCACATGCGAACCGTCGGGTAGTCCTTTTCCATGAACGGATAGGTGCCCTTCGGCACCATGTCCGCCTTGAAATGGAAGGTATCGGCCGCTTTCTGCATGTGCTGCATGTCGCCGTCGATCCAGAGGAGCGCGCGCTTCGAAGCGATGTCCTTCAGCAGCGAATCGCCGAGGTTGCGCGCGTTCATGAACACGTCGGCCTTGCCGTCCGTGAGCGCATCGAGGCCGATTTGGCTGTTGCCGAGGACGTACGACCCGCCCCATTTGGCGATGTCGTTGATCGTAAAGCCGTAGGCCTTCATTACCTCGTACGGCCCGCCGATGGTGGTCTGCGGGTTGTCCGGCCGGTTGATGGCAAGGCGCATCTTCGGTTTCTTCGCGGCGATGTCGGCCCAGCTCTTGATGCCGTTCGCGTCAGCCCATTCCTTCGTCATGACGAAGTGCATGAACTGGTTGTCGTACAGCATCATCACGTAGCTGAGCTTGCCCTTGAGCGGCGTCTTGTACGGGTCCTTGCCTTCGAGGGCGAGGCGGATCTCGGTGCCCGTGGCGGTCGCCGTGAAATCCGCCTGCTTCTCCGCCACCGCGAGCACGCCGCCGCCGGGCGAGTTCGGCTTGAACGAGACGGACGATCCGGGATACGCATCGCGCACGACGGCGTTGAGGCCTTCCACCATGGTGCGCGGATAGCCGCTCGGCGTCGCGCCGGTCACCGTGGCGTTGATCGGATTCTTGTCGTTGAAATCCGCCCGCGCGCTCATTGGACCGAAAACGGCAGCGACAAGCGCGGCCGCGAGAACTGCGACTCTCATTCTTGCTCCTCCTAGTTGTGTGTGCGGCGCTTCACGGCTTTTTTCTTGGCCTTCTTGACCTTCTTCGCTTTCACTGGCTTGCGGCGCCTCGGCTTCTTTCCTATCACGCGCGCCGGCCGCTCGCCGGGCTTGGGGAACTGCAGGATCGCGTCCTTGAAGAGCTGCACGAGCCCGAGCACCGCCGCGGCCTGCGACGGGTAGAGCGCCTCGGTGCGCACGATCAGCTCCTCCTGATTCTGCGGGTTGTAGAGCTCCGCAAGATATTTGCCGCTCGACTGGTCCAGCAAAAATTCGACGCGAAATTGGGCCACCGGGACTCCTCCTCGTCGCGGGATAATAGCGAGCACCATGCGTGCAGTCGAGATTAGCAAGCCCGGCGCGGCCGACGTACTGCGCCTCGCCGATGTGGCGAAGCCCGCGCCGAAGGCGAACGAGATCGTCGTGAAGGTCGCCGCCGCGGGCGTTAACCGCCCCGATGTCTTGCAGCGCATGGGCAACTATCCCGTTCCCGCCGGCGCCTCGCCGCTGCCCGGCCTTGAGATCGCCGGCGAAGTCGTCGAAGCGGGCAGCGCGGCCAAACTGTGGAAGCCCGGCGATAAGGTCTGTGCGCTCGCCAACGGTGGCGGCTATGCCGAGTACTGCGCGGTCCCCGAGACGCAGGCGCTGCCGGTGCCGAAAAATTTGAGCATGGCCGAAGCGGCGTCGCTGCCGGAGACCTTCTTCACCGTTTGGGGAAACGTCTACGACCGCGGCCGCCTCGCGCCGGGAGAGACGCTCCTCGTGCAAGGCGGCACTTCGGGCATCGGCGTCACCGCGATCCAGATGGGCGCGGCGACCGGCAACCGCGTCTTCGCTACCGCCGGCTCCGACGAAAAGGTGGCCGCATGCCTGCGTCTCGGAGCGCAACGGGCATTCAATTACCGCACGCAGGACTGGGTCGCCGAGGTGCGCGCCGCCACCGACGGCCAAGGCGTCGACGTCATCCTCGACATGGTGGGCGGCGACTACGTGCCGCGCGAGCTGAAGTGCCTTGCGGAGGAAGGGCGGCTCGTCTTCATCGCGTACCTGCGCGGGCCGCGCACCGAGCTCGACATCGACGCGGTGATGCGCCGGCGGCTCACCATCACCGGCTCGACGCTGCGGCCGCGCAGCGCCGAGTTCAAGGGCTATGTCGCGCGCAACCTGCGCGAGAAAATCTGGCCGCTCATCGAGGCGGGCCGCATCAAGCCGCAGGTGTACAGGACCTTCGCGCTCGCCGAGGCTGCCGAGGCGCATCGCCTCATGGAGTCCTCGCAGCACATCGGCAAGATCGTGCTTACCGTTTAGTCACTTCGCTTTTCAACCACTCGACGAACTCGCCGACCTCCGGACGCCCGGCCGAGGCGGGCGAGGTGATGACGAAGTAAGAGCGCGCCGGGTCGGCGCTGCTCTTGAACGGCGCCACCAGCTGCTTCTCTGCGAGCAGATCCTTGACGAGCGGGCTGCGGCCGAGCGCGACGCCGTGGCCGGCGATCGCCGCCGGGATGATCTGCTCGTAGCCCGAGAAGGAAAGCGTGCCCGCCGGGCGTAAATCGGGAATGCCCGCGATCTCGAGCCACGTCTTCCAGTGCAGCCATGGATGGCGCGCCTCGGGATCGTCGTACTGCAGCAGCGTGTGGTTTTTCAGATCCGATGGCTCGCGCAACGGATTTTTGCGCAGCAGCTTGGGGCTGCACACCGGAAAGACGCGCTCGCCGAAAAGCCGAACCGCGTTCGGCCCGGCGAGCGACGGCGGCCCGTGGCGGATCGCGAGGTCGAGCCCGTCGCGCACCAGGTCCTGCACGCGCGTTTCGGCGGTGATGCGCACGTCGATTCCCGGATGGGTGCGGGTGAAGCCTGCGAGCCGTGGGATCAGCCAGAGCGCGGCGAAAGAGCTGGTGGTGGTCACCGACAGCGGTCGTTTGCGTCCCGACTGAGTACGCAGGCGCTCGGTCGCGCTGCGCATCGTGGTCATGACCTGCGCCGCGGCGGCGTAGAACTGCTGCCCGGCATCGGTGAGCGCGAGCGCGCGGTGGCGGCGGTGAAAGAGCGCTACGCCGAGCTGCTCTTCCAGTTCCTTGATCTGCCGGCTGACCGCCGATTGGGTGAGGAAAAGCTCCTCGCCCGCCTTGGTGAACGACAGGTGCCGCGCCGCCGCCTCGAATCCGGCGAGCAGATCGAGGCTCGGCATGACATTCCTATTTCTCATGGGTGGCTTGAGAATTTACCGTTTGAGCACGCGGCTCCCAGGATGCATTCTACGCATGCCAAAAAGTCAGGAGTACGCCATGAAACTGGAATTGAGGAAAGGCGCCGTGAAGCTCGGGCCGAACCAGACCCTGAAGGTCGTGGATGGCGCCGGCAGCACGGTCTGCGCCGTGGAAGGCTCGGTATGGATCACCGAGGAAAACCAGGCGAAGGACATCGTCCTCGAGCGCGGCGGCTGCTATCGCCTGCGCCATCGCGGCGTGGCCATCGTCAATCCGCTCGGCGGCGAAGCCGCCGTTTCGTTCGCTTGAAAGGACGACCATGAGAATCGATCTCCCGGATCTGGAAGTGCTGAACGCCAAAGCCCGCCGCGAGCGCGCCGAGGCGGTCTATGAGCTCGTCGTCGCCCCGATCGCGCGATTCTTCAACAAGAAACGCGATGCGCGCCCCCACGCTTGAGGAGCTGCGCCGGCGTCCGGAGCTCTGGGACGACCTCGTGCGCCGCGCGCACGCTCAGCGCGCCGAAGCGATGACGCGCATGTTCAAGCGCACCGTCGCCGCGCTGCGCGCCCGGCTAGAATGGGCGCTCCTTCCCCGGAGCGCGCATGTTCAAGGACGGCCTGCTCAAAGGTAAGCGCATCCTCGTCACCGGCGGCGGCACCGGCCTCGGAAGAGAAATCGCCGCGCAATACCTTTCGCTCGGCGCCGATCTCTGGCTCGCCGCCCGCCGCGGCGGCGTGCTGGAAGACACCGCCCGCGAGCTGATGGCGAAGCACGGCGGCCGTGTGCGCACGCACGCGGTCGACATCCGCGATGCCGCGGCGGTGGACGCGATGGTCCAGCGCATCTGGGACGAGGACGGACCGCTCAGCGGCCTTCTCAACAACGCCGCCGGCAACTTCATCAGCCCCACGAAGGACCTCACGCCGAACGGCTTCAACGCCATCGCCAACATCGTGTTCCACGGCACCTTCTACGTCACGCAGGCCGTGGGCAAGCGCTGGATCGCGGGCGGCCACAAGGGCACGGTGCTCTCGATCCTCGTCACCTGGGTGCACACCGGCTCGCCCTACGTCGTACCTTCGGCGATGTCGAAGGCCGGCCTGCATGTCATGACCAAGTCGCTCGCCGTCGAATGGGGCCGCTTCGGCATCCGGCTGAACGCCATCGCGCCCGGACCCTTCCCCACCGAAGGCGCGGCCAAGCGCCTTCGTCCCGGCGGCGGCTTCGACGATTCGGCGAAGCTCAATCCCATGCGCCGCATCGGCCGCATGGAGGAGCTGCAGAACCTCGCGACCTTCCTCATGGCCGATGGCTGCGAGTGGCTCACCGGCGAGACGATCGCCGTTGACGGCGCCGGTTATCTCGCTACCGGCTCGGGCGCCTACTTCACGGAGCTCGACAAGCTCTCGGACGCCGACTGGGAGCGCATGCGCGCCATGATCAAGGCGCAGAACGACAAGGATCGCGCGGGACGTAGCGCATGATCACAGATGTGCTCGGCACGCAAAAACCCCTCGTGCTTGCGCCCATGGGCTCGGTGTCGGGCGGCGCGCTCGCCGCGGCCGTGTCGCGCGCCGGCGGCCTCGGCCTCATCGGCGCGGGCTACGGCGACGCGGAGTGGATTCACCGCGAATTCCAGCGCGCGGAAAGCGCACGCGTGGGCATCGGCTTCATCACCTGGAGCCTGGCGCGCAAGCCCGAGCTGCTCGATCTCGCGCTCAGTCACAGGCCCTGTGCGGTAATGTTGTCCTTCGGCGATCCGCGGCCTTTCGCGGAGAAGATCCGCCGCGCCGGCGCGAAGCTCATCTGCCAGGTGCAGAGCCTCGCCATCGCGCGTCAAGCCCTGGAGGCGCAACCTGATGTGCTGGTTGCGCAAGGCACCGAAGCGGGCGGGCATGGCGGCGAGCGCTCGCTCTTCGCATTGCTGCCGGCAGTGAAGGATCTGGCTGCGGGAAAACCCGTGCTCGGTGCCGGCGGCATCGCTGATCGCCGCGGTTTCGAGGCGGCACGCGCGCTCGGCGCGGACGGCGTGCTGGTCGGCACCCGGTTCATCGCCTCGCATGAATCGCTCTCCGTGCCGGCCGCGAAGGAACGTGTCGTGCAAGCCGAAGGCGACGCGACGGTCCGCACCACGGTGTTCGACGTCGTGCGCGGGTACGACGGCTGGAATGGCATCACCGGCCGCGCGCTGCGCAACCGGTTCACCGCTGCGTGGCACGGACGCGAGGCGGAGCTGCGCAGCCGCATGCAGGAAGAGGGCAAGGCCTACAAGGCCGCCGTGGAGCGGCAGGACTTCGACACCGGCGTCATCTTCGCCGGCGAGGCGGTCGATCTCATCGACGCCGTGCTGCCGGCGGCCGAGATCGTGCGGCGGATCGTGCACTGATGGCGCAGGTCGCGCGGCCGGCGGCCACGCTCGCGCTCCTGCGCGATGTGCCGGGCGGGCCGCAGGTGCTGATGCTCCAGCGCACGCCGAGCGCCGCCTTCCTCGGCGGCGCGTACGTCTTCGCCGGGGGCGCGCTCGATGCTGCCGATACGGACCCGCGCGTCGTGCAGCGCGTTAAGAACCTGCCGGCCGACAACCCGCCGATCGCCTACTGGATCGCCGCGATCCGCGAGTGCTTCGAGGAGTCCGGCATCCTGCTCGCCTGCGACGCGGACGGGCAGCTCATCGCGCCCGGGCGCGCGGCAAGGCTCGCGCCCTATCGCAAGCGGCCGTTCATCGAGCTGCTCGAGGCCGAGGACCTTTATATCGCCGCCGGCGAGCTCGCCTATGTCGGCCACTGGGTGACTGCGCCCGGACGCGCGCGGCGCTTCGATACGCGTTTCTTCGTGGCCCTCGCCCCGCAGGGGCAGGAGGGCTCGCACGACGCGAGCGAGACCGTGCATGCGCTCTGGATCTCTCCCGCCGAAGCGCTCGCGCGCGGCGCACGCGGCGAGATCGAGCTCGTCTTCGCCACCAAGCACACGCTCGAGGAGCTGAAGCCCTTCGCTGCCGCGGCCGAGGCGATGCGCCATATGCGTGCCATCACCGAGGTCCACGAGAACCGCGCCTGCATCGCGATCGGACGAGAAGGCGAGAAGGTGTTTCGGCGCGCCGATCCGCAGTACCACGAGATCCACTGGAGCGATCCCGGGGAGACGGGCCAGACGACCTACGACCTCGTCGCGGGCGAGCCGAAGCGCCTCGACCGCTGGGTCACGCGCCTCATCGCGCCCAATCCCGGCATGATGACCGGGCCGGGGACGAACACGTACATCATCGGGGAAAAAGCGCGCGCGGTGATCGACCCCGGGCCGGACATCGCCTCGCACATCGAGAAAATCCTCGCCTGCGGCGAGATCAAGTGGATCCTGTGCACGCATACGCACATCGACCACTCGCCCGCCGCGGCGGCGGTGAAGGCCGCGACCGGGGCGCAGGTGCTCGGCCGCCCGGCGCCGGCAGGACAGGATGCGAGCTTCACGCCCGACTTCGTGCTCGAGAACGGGCAGCGCATTGATCTTGGCGACATCACCCTGCGGGCGATCCACACGCCGGGTCATGCCTCGAACCACCTCTGTTATCTGCTCGAGCAGACGAAAATGCTCTTCACCGGCGATCACGTGATGCAGGGCTCGACGGTAGTGATCAACCCGCCCGACGGCGACATGCGCGCCTACCTGCACTCACTCGAGAAACTGCTCGTGGAGGACATCGCCATCATCGCGCCCGGGCACGGCTATCTCATCGGCGCGCCGCACAAGGAGCTGAAGCGCCTGGTCGCGCATCGCCTCGCGCGCGAGCAGAAAGTCGTCGCCGCGCTCGTCAAGATCGGACCCGCCTCCGTCGATGAACTGCTCCCGCTCGTCTACGACGACGTCCCGGTGCGCATTCACCGCGTGGCGGCGCGCTCCCTCACCGCGCACCTCGACAAGCTCGCCGCCGACGGCGACGTTCGTGCCTCGGACGAGCGCTACGCACTGGTAAAATCACGCCCTGCTGGATAACATCGGGCGTAACACGGAGGACGAGCCGTCATGGCCGCAGACGATAAAACAGTGCGCATGGTGACCAACCTCGACCGCAAGGCGATCGAAGGCAAGCTCGCCGGCGTGCGCCAGGCCGCGCAAACCGCCAACCTCACCGAGCTCGCGTCGATGTTCAACGGCGTCGAGGGAATGCCGAAGGCCCAGATCGAGCAGCGCGTGAAGAACGCGCTCAACTGGCTCGCCGACAAGCCGCAGCACGCCCGCATCACGACCGAGCTTGAGCTCGTCGAGCTCAACCTGAAGAACCTGAAATAAGCTTCGATTACGATCTCTTCACCATAGGAGGCGGCTCCGGCGGCGTGCGCGCGAGCCGCGTCTCGGCCTCCTACGGCGCGAAAGTCGCCATCGCCGAGTCGCATCTCTTCGGCGGCACCTGCGTCAACGTCGGCTGCATCCCGAAGAAGCTCTTCTCCTACGCGGCGCACTGGCGCGAGGAATTCGAGATCGCGCGGGCCTACGGCTGGTCCACTGACGCGCCGCGCTTCGACTGGCCCACTCTGCTCGCCAACAAGGACCGGGAAATCGCGCGCCTCAATGCCGTCTACGAGCGCGTGCTCGCGGTCGCCGGCGTGGAGATCCATCGTGGGCGCGCGACGCTCGTCGATGCGCACGCCGTGGAGATCAACGGCAAGCGCCACACGGCGAAGCACATCCTCATCGCCACGGGCTCCTGGCCCGTGCTGCCGCCGATACCCGGACGCGAGCACGCCATTACGTCCAACGACGCTTTCCATCTCGAGCGGCTGCCAAGCCGCGCGCTCGTCGTGGGCGGCGGCTACATCGCGCTCGAGTTCGCCTCGATATTCCAGGGCCTCGGCGTGAAGACGACGCTTTCCTATCGCGGCAAGCGGCTCCTGCGCGGCTTCGACGCGGATCTCGGCGAGCGCATCGCCGACGAGATGCGGCACAAGGGCATGACGATCCATTTCGGCGGCGAGCCCGCCTCGATCATCAAGCACGCGGACTGCCTCGAGGTCTGCTACACCGACGGTCCGCACCAGAAGACCGATCTCGTGCTCTTTGCCACCGGTCGCAAGCCGAATACGGCGAGCCTCGGGCTCGAGCGCGTGGGCGTGAAGCTCGCCCCCGATGGCGCGGTGATCGTCGACCAGTATTCCAAGTCGAGCGTCGACTCCATCCATGCGGTAGGCGACGTCACCAACCGCATCAACCTCACGCCGGTAGCGACCGCCGAGGCGATGTGGCTCGCGCGCACCCTCTTTCGCGGCGAGCCGACGCCCGCCGATCACGACAATGTGCCGACGGCGGTGTTCGCCAACCCGAATCTCGCGAGCGTCGGCCTTAGCGAGCAGCAGGCCCGCGAGCGCTACGGCGCCGTCGATATCTACAAGACGTACTTCCGGCCGCTCAAGCTCACCGTCACCGAGAAGAAGGAGCGCGTCTTCATGAAGCTCGTCGTCGACCGGGCGAGCGAGCGCGTGCTCGGGGCGCACATGATCGGCCCGGACGCCGGTGAAATCATCCAGGGCGTCGCCATCGCCGTGAAGCTCGGGGCCACGAAGGCGCAATTCGACGCGACGATCGGCATCCATCCGACGGTCGCGGAAGAATTCGTCACGCTGCGGGAGAAAGCCAGCCCCTGAAGCTCGGCCGCCCGCCTGAGCCGGGCGTGTTTTTTGCAAGCGGAGCAACGGTGACTTTGCGAGAGGACGCCATGCCCCGCCACGAATCCATCTGGTCCGCCACCGCCGCGATGCCCGAGTGCGGCCCCATCCAGGAGAACGTGCACGTCGACGTCTGCATCGTCGGCGGCGGCATCGCCGGCCTTAGCACCGCGTACCACCTGGTCAAGGCCGGCCGGTCGGTCGCCGTGCTCGACGACGGACCGCTCGCGAGCGGCATGACGCGCATGACGAGCGGGCACCTCACCAACATGCTCGATGACCGCTATTTCGAGCTCGAGAAGCTGCACGGCACGGAGGCGATCCGCGTCGCGGCCGACAGCCATACCGCGGCGATCGAGCGGATCGATGAAATTGTCCGGAGCGAAGCGATCGACTGCGATTTCTCGCGGCTGGACGGCTACCTCTTTCTCGCCGAAGGCGACAAGCGCGCGACGCTCGACAAAGAGCGCGACGCCGCCCACCGCGCCGGGCTAAAAGACGTCGAGCTCGTGCCCCGGGGGCCATTCTCCTGGGACACCGGTCCGTGCCTGCGCTTCCCGCGCCAGGGGCAATTCCATCCGCTGAAGTATCTCGCCGGCCTCGCGGAGGCGATACGGCGTGGCGGCGGCCGCATCTTCTGCCACAGCCACGCCGATCATGTCGAAGGCGGCGTGCCGGCGCTCGTGCACGTCGGCAAGCACGTCGTCACGGGCGACGCGCTCGTCGTCGCGACCAACGTGCCGATCAACAACCGGCTCGCCATCCACACCAAGCAGGCGCCGTACATGACCTACGTGGTCGGCGCGCGCGTGCCGGCGGGCGCAGTGCCGAAAGTGCTCGCCTGGGACACGGGCGACCCCTACCACTACATCCGCCTGCAGGAGGACCTGCTGATCGTCGGCGGCGAGGACCACAAGAGCGGACAGGCGCAGGACTCGCCGCAGCGCTACCGCACGCTCGAAGCCTGGACGCGCCAGCGCTTCCCCATGATGCAGGAGCTCGAGTTCACCTGGGGCGGGCAGATCATGGAGACGATCGACTACCTCGCCTTCATCGGCCATAACCCGATGGACCACGACAACATCTATGTCGCGACCGGCGACTCGGGCATGGGCCTCACGCACGGCACGATCGCCGGCATGCTGCTCTGCGACCTCATCCTCGGGCGCAAGAACCCGTGGGAGAAGGTCTATTCGCCGGCGCGGGTACCGGTCAAGGCGGCGAGCGAGTTCGCGCGCGAGGACCTCAACAT
>Ga0075426_10002528_pt1 | contig 13087 bp, 13 predicted proteins | sample SoiMethybrSBSTD5_FD_75304 | JGI IMG/M metagenome (GOLD analysis project Ga0075426, IMG submission 75304) | Bulk soil microbial communities from a Populus tree surrounding site in Tennessee, USA - Soil MetaG P. TD hybrid SBSTD5 | ecosystem: Environmental > Terrestrial > Soil > Tree plantation...
CGGCTCGGGCGCCTCGATGCACGCGTTCAGCAGAGTCACCAGGCGATGCTTTTCCTCGATGGCCGCAAGCAGATCCCGGAGTTGCGACTGATCGGCGAAATCCACAGCCCCGACGATCTGTGCCGTTCCCTCCACGTGCATTTGCGCGGCGGACGCGTCGTCCAGCATGCCGGGGTCGCACAGCGCAAGCGCATTCTGCGCAATTCCCTCGTAGCGCTCGCGCTCAGCCGCCAGCTTTTGCAGCAGGTCCGTTCGAATGGCTTCGAGCGTCCAGCCGGAATAGTGCCGGTTCAGGAATTCCGCGGTGGCGTCGAGCTCCACCTGAGTAAAACGGCGGCTGGGCTGCAATATCTTGTCACGCGTTTTCCCGCCCGGCGAAATCAGCACAACGACCACGCGTCCATCGGGAAGCAGCCACATCCGTGCGTGCTCCAGGACGGTTTTGCCGAGCCGCGGCGAAACGACAATGCCCAGGCCATTCGAAACTTCAGCAAGCACATGGCCCGCGCGCTCCGTAATTTCCGCGGCCGTTTTCGCCCCGCCCATCTCGCGCTGGATCCACTCCCGATCCGTGACGCTAATCGTGGCCTGCGAAGCAATCTCCTGCGCAAAAAAACGGTACGCTGCCGCCGTCGGAACCCGCCCCGCGGAGGTATGCGGCTGGTACAAGAAGCCGCTATCTTCCAAATCCGCCATCACGTTGCGAATCGTCGCGGTACTCAGCGACTCCTCGAAGCCCTTGGAAATCGCGCGTGAAGACACCGGTTCGCCCGTCTCAATGTACGTTCGAACGATGTCCGCCAGAATTTGGCGGTTCCGCCGTTCCTGTAGCGCCGCGGTTGTCATGGCAGCACTGTGCTCCGAGTGCTAGAGGCCCTTCTTCTATTGTAGAAAGTGTGTCAAGCGCGGTCAACGCGCGCGCGGCGTCTTGGTTCCTCCGGCGGCCACGAGCTTTCCTAATCGGCCTTAATTGTTGTCGATTTGCGCGCGCTGGAGTTTGTCGGAATAGTCGATGTAGACGCTCTTCCACTCGGTGAAGAAATCGATCGCGGCGATGGCGGCTTCGCGATGGCCATTGCCGGTCTGCTTGGTGCCGCCAAAAGGCAGATGCGTTTCCGCTCCAATCGTGGGCGCATTCACGTACACGATTCCGGTGTACAAGTCGCGGGTCGCTTGGAAAGCGCGGTTCACGTCGCGAGTGTAAATCGAAGCGGAAAGCCCGTAAGGCACGCCGTTGGCCACATTGATAGCTTCGTTGAAGTTGCTGATCGGAATCACCGAAACAACCGGCCCAAAGATTTCTTCCTGCGCGATGCGCATGCCGGGCGTGCAATCGCCGAAGACGGTCGGCTCGTGGAACCAGCCTTTGCTGTACGCTCCGCTGCTTAGACGATTCCCACCTGTATGCAGCTTCGCGCCTTCGTTCTTGCCGATCTCCACATAGCTCATCACGGTGTTCAGTTGCTGTTCGTTGATGCACGGCCCCATTTCCGTCGTGGGATCCAAACCATCACCGGCTTTCAGCATTTTGGCGCGCTCCGCGAAGCGCGTGACGAATTCCTTGTAAACGCTCTTGTGCACCGCCACGCGGCTCGCGGCCGTGCACCGTTGTCCCGTCGTTCCGAATCCGCCCCACACCGCGCCATCTATCGCCAGATCAAGATTCGCATCATCCATCACGATAATGATGTTCTTGCCGCCCATTTCCAGGCTGCAGTGTTTGAAATCCGGCGCGCAGGCTTGCGCAATGATCCGCCCCACGGAGGTTGACCCAGTAAAGCTGACGACCGGCACATTTTTATGTTGCGCGAGCGGCGCTCCCGCGTTAGGACCGTCGCCACTCACAAGATTTACGACGCCGCGCGGCACGCCCGCTTCCGTCAATACCTGAACGAGGTGATAGGAAGAAAGCGGCGTGTCCTCCGCCGGCTTCAGCACGACGGTATTTCCGCTGATCAGCGCCGGCATCATTTTCCACGATGGAATGGCCATCGGAAAATTCCACGGCGTAATCATCCCACACACGCCAATTGGCTGGCGGACGCTCATGGCGAATTTGTTCGGTAATTCCGAAGGCGTGGTTTGGCCAAAAAGCCGGCGGCCTTCGCCGGCCATGTAATACGTCATGTCAATGGCTTCTTGCACGTCGCCGCGCGTTTCCGCAAGAACTTTGCCCATTTCCCGAGTCATGTCCTTGGCAAATTCTTCTTTGCGCTGCACCAGCAATTCGGCGGCGCGAAACAGAATCTCCGCGCGCTTGGGGGCGGGCACGAGGCGCCAAGTTTTGTAGGCTTCTTTTGCCGCGTCCACCGCCAGGTCCACGTCTTCCGCGCTCGAAGAGACAAACATTCCGACCAGTTCATCGGTATTTGCCGGATTGCGGTTCTCGTGAGCTTTTCCGGAGCGCGACTCCACCCATTCGCCATTAATGAAATTCTTGAAGACTCGAGGAGCGACCGCCGTAGCCATATTTTCTCCTAACCCGCTGATGCTTGATTTGGCTTTGGGACACTGCGGAGTGCAGCGCGAGCCACTTTTCCATGGAAACAAAATTTTACCGTCGCCCTCTTACAGCGTCAAACCCGCGCCTCTTTGAGGTAATGGACCGGTTTCCGGTTTGCCGAGAACACGGTCACGGCCAGTCCGGGTTGTAAAATACTGTGGCGTCAGCCGGGAGTGACACTCCCTCGGCAAGAAGGACTGTTTCAGACAAGGGATTCTTGCTGGAGCGAGGGTTAGTGTGCTGCGTAACCACAGATTTCGAAAGTAGAAAGTAGGGCGGGATGAGAACGCAATTGCTGCGATTCGACGGCGCTGTCGAGCGGGATCCCGCCATCGATGCATGGATGAAAGAGCATGCCGGTGAATTGGGGGCCATCGCGCGTGAGTGGTTTGAGGTGATGCGAAAATGCGGGGACGAAGTCCGGGAACTCCTGCATGACGGCTGTCCGGTTGCATGTTTGGGAGATGCGCCTTTCGGCTACGTCAATGTATTCAGCTCGCACGTAAACGTGGGGTTCTTTCACGGCGCAGCTCTGTCGGATCCGGCCCGCTTGTTGCAAGGCAGCGGTAAGTTCATGCGCCATGTGAAGCTGACACCGGGAACGGCCACCAACGCCGCAGCGCTAAGCACGCTCATCGAGACGGCGTACTCGGATATAAAGGCGCGCGTCGAAAACGGCTAGCTCCAGAGAAACGCCTTGAGAGGCCGACGCGGATATGCACCACCAGATTAGTAACGATATGTCGCATGGTATTCGCTGGTCGTGGGCGGATAAAAAGCCGACAGCTCACAACAAAGAAGGGGCAGAGCGGGTAAACGGGAAGCAGGAAGGGCTAGCCGAGGAGCGCACGGATTTTGGCGCGGACCTCTGCCAATTCCGCAGGAGATACTCCTCCTTTTCGCTTAGCTCGTCTCCTCCGCCAATCGAGGCTCTTAATTTGGTCCGCGAGGACGGCGCTGCGTGCCGGCCCGGCAATTAGCACCTCGAAGGGATAGTTCTTGATCTGGGTAGTCATCCGGCAGCAGAGCATTAGACTGGTCTTTGCGTTGTAAGCAGCCGGGCTCAGCACAACCGCAGGGCGGTGTCCTGCCTGTTCATGCCTGGCTTGCGGATCAAAGTTAATCCACACAATGTCGCCTGCATCGGGCACATAGGCAGGGGGCATCACCAAACCTCTTTGCCCACGGGTCTGCCAAAATCGGCCTCCTTGTGCAAATTCTCCGGCGTGATTCTTTTGAGGAGTTCCGCGAGATCGTACTCCTTGCGCGGGACGGGTTCGATGACAATGCGGCCGGACTCCTCACGCACGTCCACGGAATCTTCCAAGCGGAGTTTCGCGGCCTGGAGGACGGCGGAGGGGATTCGCACCGCGGCGCTGTTACCCCATTTCTTGACGACGGCCTTCATAGCGGTCAACGCCTCCTTGCACAAACATTGTACTTACATGGTGCCATGGCTGGCGCGGGTCAAGCACGTTAAGGGCACGTTAAGGGAAGGTCCCACCCGCGTTCGGGATAGCGAGGAGGATGTCACCCTCCGTAGCTAAATTAAAGGTGCTCCACCCGCCGCGTCTTTTGCGCTCCGATCGCCTTTACGGGGCCAGGGATCTGCTTTTCTCTTTGCTCGCCACTCGCCACTTCTTCTTGCCTCCACCCGCCACGGTTCTGCCTCCCATCCTTTCTCTTGGCGCATCCCCCTCCGCGCTGTACCATGGCTACCGCTGCAATCGGAGGACACCATGGCCAGGAAAACCAAGCTCACGCGAGTCGCGGCGAAAATCGGCGCCGCCATGGGGCGCGCCGATCGCAAAGCTCATCAGATCGCCAAGGCCGGCGTGCTCGCCAAAAAAGAGCTCGTCGACATTTCCAGGCAAGTCGACGCCCTCAAGCGCCAATTGCGCAAAACCACCAGGCGCCTGAAGCGAGCCCTCGCTTAAACCCCGCGCCTTTCCGTCCCCCCGCCCACTCGCCAAACGGGAAAAGTTGTAGTGGCCGGTCTTTAGACCGGTTCTTTTGCTCTCTGCACGATTGTCATTCCGAGCGAAGCGAGGAATCAGCTTTTTCTTTAGTTCGCCCTTGGAGCGAAGAGAAGAATGGCTTACCCGCCGTGGAAAACCAAAAACTGCCTATTGACAGGTAGTTCTACCTTGTATATCTTTGTTGCGCTAGTATAATTCGACTCTGGAGGTCCAATCGTGGATGAAAGTAAGGGGTTCGTGACATTCAGGGTGGATGCAACGTTGAAGGAGGAGCTAGTCCAGGCGTCTCAGCTTGAGCACAGGTCCCTCTCCAACTTCGGTCGGCTGCTTCTGGAATACGCCTGGGGCCAATACCTCAAGGCCGGTTCCATTCGGGAATTACTCGAACAGAAGGAACACTCTCAAGTACAGGAGGATTGAAACAGTGGATGAACCAAGGGTAGTGATAACCCAGCGAGAACTCAAGGAGATCTCGGAACTGGAGCGCGAAGTCGCATGGCGAGTAAAGAAGGCCGACGAGATGAAGTCGAGCGTGAAGGCGATGCTGCTCGGCCACATCCGCGTTGAGCCGGGGCGCTTCGACGCAAAGCTTCGGAAGGCGTTCTGCAGGAATGTACCGTGGAAATCTTTGGTCGTGGAGAGACTTGGCGAGAGCGTTGCGGACTGGTTCCGGAAGCTCCATCCGGTGCGTGTCCGGTTCGAAGTCCACGTTGTTGAGCACGCCGTGGAGCCGCTCTGGAAGGGCAAGGACGACAAGGCCATCGAGATAAACTAGCTGGGTGCTTCAAGACGACCGGCCCTCCCGCCCTTGCGACGGCTTCGGGTCCAGCTAGGTACTCATGGGTTGTGCGTACCGCGATTAAACGAAGGATGATAAATTACGCGCCTATGGTAGAGCCAAAGGTAAGTCTCACGACCAAAGATGTGGCAACCCTTCTGCAGCTTGAGAAATCAGGACAGTTAAAGCTTCAACCTGAGTTTCAGCGCGAGGGCGTGTGGCCGAAGGTGGCAAAATCTTATTTCATCGACTCGATTTTGAACGGTCGCCCGGTCCCCCCAATCTACCTTCAACGGACAACATCGATACAGACAGGCAGAACGGAATTCGCCGTAATTGATGGACAGCAGAGGATTCGGGCGGTAAAGGAGTTCTTTGAGGACGGCTTCTCGCTTAGCGAACTGGGCGAGCACAGCGTTGCGCTTGCGTTTAAGGATAAAAAGTATTCAAGGTTAACCCAGGAGATGCAACAAAAACTCTGGAACTTTGATTTTGTTGTTCAGGAGTTGTCAGGGTATTCCGAGTCCGACATTCAGGACATTTTTGCGCGGATCAACAAGTATGTCGTGAGGCTGTCGAAGCAAGAATTGAGACACGCCCAAAAGCAAGGCAAGTTTAAGGAGTTTGTGGAGCGGATTTCTAAGTGGCCGTTCTGGCGTCTAAAGGGAGTATTCACTCCCGCACAAATCGCCCGAATGCGATCTGCGGAATTTGCCGCGGAGGTTGCGATCCTATTGATCGAGGGAGGGCCTCAGCACCGAAAGACGGCGATAAATCTGTACTATCACCAGTATAGCGACAAATTTCCAGAGGGTCCTACTATAGAGTCAAGGCTCAGGTCATATCTGGAGTGGATTAACACGGCGCTTCCGGACCTCCAAACGCGCCGCTATCGTCGCTCGAACGAGCTATACGCCCTCATCGGTGCTCTGGATCTAGCTACCAAGAAGGGTACAACTCTGGCTAATGTTGACTCGATGACTGCTGGGGAAATGCTTAGGCAGTTTGAGGTGGAGACTCGATCGAGGACGCCGAGAGGTAACGTAGCTCAATATGTGATCGCTGCGAGTAAGCATACGGACGATCTGGAGCCGCGAAGGACGAGGATTGACATCCTGGGATCGCTAATCAGCTGACAACAAAATGGCGCGTACTCGTAGATCGATTGCGGCACGATTCCTCAAGAAATTTAAGTCAGAAAAAGAAAACCATGAACTAGCGGCCAAACAAGCCGAAGCCCTGATTAGAGAGATCCTCGTCAACAGTCCCGCCCTAGTTCAAGTCGTCAGCGGACGATGTAAGGAAACCGCATCTTTATGGCTCAAGCTTTGTGAGAAAGGTTACGGTCAACCCGCGCGCCAATTTACCGATATCACTGGCGTTCGCGTTATCGCTTATTACAAGGATGACATAGAAATAATTGTTCGCGCTTTAAGTGACGCACTTGAAGTAGATCCGCACAGGTCCATAAACAAACTCGAGGAATTGGAAGCGGTTGAGTTTGGCTACAGATCGATTCACCTCATTGCTCGGACTAAGGGTGGTTGGGCGACCTCACCACAGTATTATGCTCTCCGAAATAGATGGTTTGAGATTCAGGTCCGGAGCATCTTGGAACATGCGTGGGCCGAAATCGAACACGAAGTGGTGTACAAGAGCGGTATCCATTTTCCACCGATAATTAAGAGGCGATTTGCTCGTATGGCAGGCGCTATCGAAATGATGGAAGAAGAATTTGTGGCGCTTCGAAATCAACAGCAAGTCCTGATCAACTCTTACAAAGATCGGTATAGTCGCGGGCTGGACGATGCGGTTGAACTCGATTCTGTGAGGTTAATCGCCTTGCTAGAATTCGAGCGGCCGAATTCGCTCGGTTGGAGGAGCGCCGCTGAGAAGGGAATGCCTTTTCCTCCCCACATCGACAATAGATGTGTCCAGGCCCTTAAGCGCGCTGTTGTACAGACTGGTCGAGCACTCAAGAGATTGCTTAACTCGAAGGTCCTAAAATCAGCTGAAAGATCGTTCGCGCGTGAGCATCGGCTTTCTGAACCAGTCTCTCACCTGAACACAGCACGACTTGCGGTCCTTGTGGAAAGTCGCGCAATTTTTGCCGATTTCTTCCCCGAACTGATGACGGACTCGGCCATAGAGCGGCTGTTGAGATAGCAATGTTATGTATCTGGCGGGCGGGTGAGCAACCCTTAACACGCCGACAAGATTTTGACTTTGCTTATTTCCGGCGGGCGGCCCATGGTGGGTGGCCACGCTTTCGGCTTTTGAAAGCGTGCCTCACTGAGGGGCACACACAAATCTAACAAGGAGAATATCCGATGAAACAAAACGTGATGTTACCCATCGCGTCTCTGCTCTCGATCCTCTTGCTGACGCTTCACATTACGGACGACATCGTCCGTGGGATATCGAAGGCCGAGTCCTCCAACATTGCGTTGGCCGTTCTCGTGGTGTTGCTGTACGGGACGCTGGTGCTCGCCGAACGGCGATCGGGGTACGTCATCATGCTGCTCGTCGGGTTGTTCGCGGCAGCCATGCCCGTCATGCACATGAGGGGGGCACATTACGGCGAAATCGCCAAGTCCACCGGCGGCTTCTTCTTCGTCTGGACACTCTGGGCGCTCGGCGGGCTCGGGGGCCTCACCTTCATCCTCTCGGCGCGCGGACTGTGGAGTCTGCGACGGGGCCAGCCCCGGTAGTCTAACTACCCGAACAGAGAAAGGTTCGTCGCACGGCGGAAGCGATCGACGCGGAGGTCCGGCGCTTAGGAGACAGATTGGGAGTCGAATGCGGTGCCCCAGGTTTGGTTTGTAAACCTGGGTCTTAGCGATCTGCCCTCTAGTTCAACTTGCCCCCGCCCGCGCCATTCACCCCTTCATCCTTACCATTCAACCCTCATTTTCGCCCGTTCCCTTCATAGTACTTTACCAATCTCTAAATCCATGCTATCGTTGCCTTTGGTAAGCAGGCTCAACCCTGCATTCTATGTCCCCGCGCTCGGCCGTCCCTCAAAGAACCCCCGCTACCCGTCTACCCCGAGCTTCGAGATGTTCGTTTACTACCTTAGCGCCCAGCATCGGGCGCAGCCCCGTGCGGGGACCTTCCCATCCTCTTCTGTACGGGTCACGGAGCACTAATCACGGGTCACGCCCTTCTTCTCTTGAACGGTCAACGGTAAGCTGTAAACTGTCAACTCTTTTGCCCTCCCTTTCTTTTCAACAACTTACAACAATCAAATCTGGCAACCCCTTTGTTTTGATAACGATGCAAATTGCCGGGGGGGTGGGGTGCCTGCCGTGATGACTAGCCTCAAGTATTACTTTAACTCCCCGCCTCTTGGGAAAAGAAAGGGCGCGCGGACATGGTCGTCAGGGGTGATCAACCTCCCGAGTCCGGATTCGCCCATCGGCGCTAGAATGTCACGTTGCGGGAGGGACCGAAAGATGAACCTCAAGACCAACATGCCCGAATGGATTCTTCCTGATCACATCAAGGATGCCCTCGTGATCGGTTTTGTCCTCAGCGTTTTCAGCTATGGTATGGAAGTGTTGCTGTTCTGGTTGCGGATGCCCTCGGCAGTAACCGTGTTCAACGACGTGGCGATCGGGTTTCTTGGCGCCGGACTCGCATTGTTCTACATGTCTTCTGTCAGAACGAATCAGGTTTACTTGCGCGCCAAAGAAAGAATGATTCTCATCGCGGAGCTCAACCATCACGTCCGCAGTGCCCTCACGACCATTCATCAGGCTGCTTCGCTCGAGGACCCGGTGACGCGAGCGCGGGAGGTGGATGAAGCTCTTGAGCAGATTGACCGTGTGCTCCTGGATCTCGTTCCCACGATAGGAAGCGCAAACGCACCACGATACTCATTCCCCGAACAGAAATAGCACGCAACTGCACAGCCAATGACCGAACTTGCGGGCGGTGATAGACTGTGCAGGCCGCGGAGGTTACAAACATGGCGAAAAAAGCGAAACAAAAGAAAGCGAAGCGCGGGGCAAAAAAGATTACGGCGAAAGCGAAGTTGAGCCGGAAGAAGGCTGCCCCGAAGAGAAAAGGGGCGCGCAAGCCTGCAGCTCGCAGGCGGCCCGTTCGCGAGACGCAGGTGGTGCTGGGCAGCCAAAGCGTCGCGACGGTGCCGTTGAAGCGTCGCGCGCGCACGGCGGCTGCGGGAACGGGCGGCGGGGACTTCGGCGGAGCTTCCGTGGTGGAAGGCGTGGATTCCGAGAGCGCGGACGAATTGTTGGAAGAAGGCCAGGCGTTCGAGGCGGGAATCGTAAGCGGAGTGGAAAACGCTCCCGATCCGGATCAAGGCGAAGTCCGCACGCGCGAAGTCCCGCAAGACGACGTGCCGGAAGAGTACGAAGACAAAGACCGCCCGTAAGCTCCAGCTTTCGATAAGCTGATTCCGCCACTACCGGTAACGGGCCGCGTCACCGCCGTTTCGGAGATTTGAATGGACATCCAGGATGCGCAACGCGAAAGTCGGTCCGAGCGGGCTAATGCAGCTGAACTTTCGTTTTGTCCACGACCACGGCGCCGGCTTTCATGACCCAGCGCACATTGTTAATGGCCACGTTGATGTCGGCGAGCGGATCGCCTTCGACTGCGACAAGGTCGGCAAAATAGCCCGGCGCGACGGCGCCGAGTTCCTTTTCCTTGCCCAGCAATTCGGCGGCGTTGGTCGTGGCGGTGCGCAGCGCCTGCTCCGGAGTCATTCCCGCTTTCACAAACCAGCCCAGCTCGCGCGTGTTCTCTCCGAACATGGTGTAAATCGCGTCGGAGCCCATGGCGAATTTCACGCCGGCCTTATGCGCTTTTCGCGCCGTCTCCAAATTGCGCGCAATGAACGCCTTGGTCTTCTCCTGAAAACCGTTCGCATAGCCAATCTTCTGCCAGTTGTCGAGGTAATAGCGGTTGTGATCAATCGTGGGCACATAAAACGTGCCGCGCTTGGCCATCTCAGCGATGGTGGCGTCGTCCATGTCGGTGGCATGCTCGAGCGAATCGGTTCCCGCGCGCACGGCGTCGCGCGCTCCGTTTGGACCGTAGGAATGAATGGCAATCTTCTTTCCAAATTGATGCGCCGCGTCCACTGCCGCCTTGATCTCCTCGTACGAATAGGTTTGAAACTGCGTCGTGTCGTCATCCGTGCCCGTAGAGGCGTACATCTTGATGACGTCCGCGCCCGCGGCGATTTGCTGGCGCACGACGCGAAGAACTTCGGGCACACCATCGGCAATTCCTCCGGCGGGAGGATTCAGCCCGGGCTTGTACGGCGTGTTCGTGATGTACAGGCCGTAGCCGCAGACAAACATGCGCGGGCCGATCATTTCTCCATGGTTGATCAGGTCGCGCATGGCAATGTCCATGTATTGGTCAGCGCCAAGGTCGCGAACGGTGGTGACACCCGCTTCCAACGTGCGCAGCGCTCCCTTGCGCGCAAGGAAAACTTCCACGGCGGGCGGATTCACGGTGAGCTGCTTGAGCATCGGTTGACCCGGGGTTTCGTCGGTGTAAATAGTCATGTGGGTGTGGACGTCAATGAGTCCGGGCAAGCCTGTGTATTTCGAAAGATCGATTACTTCTGTGCCCGAAGGGATCGCGGAGGCATCGCTCGTCACCGTCTTGATGCGGTCGCCTTCCACGATGACGATGGCGTTGGTCCACAACTTCCCTTTCGCGTCCCATAATTTGCCGAAGCGCACCGCTTTGATTGCTTTCGCGGCTGGCTTCTCTTGAGCCCAAGCGACAGAAAGCCCGAGCGCAAGAAGCGCAATGGAAAAGAACAAGCGGAACCGCTTCATGGAGCACACCCCTTCGTTAACGCGCAATGACCGCGCGCAACGTCCGCTTTCTAATGCACTTGCCGCAGGAATGCAATCGCAAAAGCAAAAGAGGAGTTATTAATCCGCTTTAATTGTGAGGCTGACCGCGATGGTTGGTTACGGGCGTCATCCCCAGCGAAGCGAAGGACCTCAACCGATCCCCAATCGGCAGTTTCGTTCGACTGAGATTCTTCGCGATCCTCATTGGATGCGCTCAGGATGACAGCCACTTTGATGGATGAGCTTAGCGCTGGCGTTGAACCGCTTGTGTCGAAGGGGGCGTTAATTTGGAGCTTGTTGTGGAAGGGAGCGGTGGGGCTACGCCTGTGATGGACGAGCCCAGCCCTAATTGCTGAAGACTCTTGGCATCCAGTTTTCCCGTCGGATTCAGCCCATGAGATTCCTGGAACTTCCTCAGGGCCTCCTGCGTCGAGTCGTCCCACTTTCCGTTGGGTGTTCCCGTGTAAGAGCCGTTCTTGGCCAGCGCCTGCTGGATTTCGGCAATACGATCGGAAGTCGGCGTTTTCTGACCACGCTCGCGCCGTCCGGATCTCTTGGAGGATTTCTTCCCATGCGATGCGCGGCGCGCAGCGGGGCTGGCAGGCTTTCTGGCACCAGGGCTCTTGGCTTGCGCGGAATCGGAAAACACACCCAGCCCCGCTGCGAGAAGCAGCGACGAGGCCAGGTGTGTTGCATTCCGAAGTCTGATGCGCATGATTTTGGATGTGCCCCGAGTTATTGTTGGCTTTCTGACGGAACTTTTCCCGACAGATACAGCGTCAGCATGCGGTCGCCATCCTGCCGGCGCAGAACCTTGAAAGTAATGTCCTCGCCGGGCTTTAGACCGGAAACCGCCTTACGGTAGTCCGCAACCGAATAGATAGGCGTGCGATTGATCTCGGTAATCACGTCCCCACGTCCGAGGTTAATGTCCTCGGCAAAGGAAGCTGGCTCCACTTCGGTTACAATGACGCCTTTTTGTCCTTCGACGCCCACGCGCTTGCCACGATCCGGCGTAAGTTCTTCGACGTGAAGACCGAATTCGGCCGGACCGGTCTCAGTCGGCTGCTCGCCCGCGATACGGCCGGCAGTGTTCGGGAAAACCCGGGTGCGGTCACCCACTTCCAGCGTGGCGTCCTTTTGGACGCGGTCACGCATGTAGGTGACCTTAACCTTGCTGCCAATCGGCGCATCCGCGATCGGATTGACCAGGTCATTGCCCGTCTTCACTGGATGACCGTTCAGGCTGGTGATGACGTCGCCGCCCTTGAGTCCGGCCTTTTCCGCCGGGCTCCCAGCTTGCACGTTCTCAATTACCACACCGTAGGGTGCGCCCAGCGATTTCAGGGTAATCGGGTTGGTACTGATTTCTTCCTGGAAGCTGACACCAATCGAGCCGCGCGTCACGCGTCCCTGCTTGATAATTTGATCGTAGACGCGAATAGCGGTCGTGGACGGAAGCGCAAAGCCTACGCCTTCGTACCCACGGCTGCCGGTGATGATGGCAGTATTGATTCCAATCACCTGTCCGGAAAGATCTACGAGCGGCCCGCCGGAGTTGCCAGGATTGATGGCCGCGTCTGTTTGCAAGAACCTCTGGAATTGCTGGCCGATGCCGCCGCGATCCTTGGCGCTAATGATGCCCGCCGTGACCGTCGCCTGCAATCCAAACGGGCTGCCGATGGCCAAGACCCAGTCGCCTACCTGCACGCCATCCGAATTGCCAAGTTTCGCCACGGGCAATTCTTTATTCGCGTCAATTTTGACGACAGCGAGGTCGGTATCCTCATCCACGCCTACAAGCTTCGCCGTGTACCGCGTTGTGTCCCCATTCAACTGCACTTGAATCTTGGTGGCTTGCTCGACAACGTGATTGTTGGTGAGGATGTAGCCGCGTTTGTCCACGATGACGCCGGAACCAAGGCTGCGATCCGCCTGGGGAGGCCCGTCGGGGCGGCCATCAAAGAAGCGGTCAAAGAAATCCTGC
>Ga0075426_10002529_pt1 | contig 13087 bp, 10 predicted proteins | sample SoiMethybrSBSTD5_FD_75304 | JGI IMG/M metagenome (GOLD analysis project Ga0075426, IMG submission 75304) | Bulk soil microbial communities from a Populus tree surrounding site in Tennessee, USA - Soil MetaG P. TD hybrid SBSTD5 | ecosystem: Environmental > Terrestrial > Soil > Tree plantation...
GCTCTCCCTATTGGTCCAGAACGCCGGCGAGATCGTTCCGCGAGAAGTGCTGCTGATGCGGGTCTGGGGCTACAGCAACCAGATTCGCACTCGCACGCTGGACGTGCACATTCGCAGGCTCCGTACGAAGTTAGGCTCGTACAGCGGACAATACATCGAAACGATTTTCGGAATCGGCTACCGGTTTCAGCCGTTCCGGGCCATGCAGCGCTTCGGGGCGGAAATCAATCCGGAGCTCGCGCTAACCGCGTGACCATTGCCCCGACGCGGACACGCACATGAATAGCGAAACTCCGGCGCCGGGCCTGGACGGCCGGCGTAGTCCTTCAAGCTGCGCCTGCTTCTTCTCAAGCCGCCGCCGTTCCGCCAAGTCTTCGACTGCGGGCAGCAACTTGGAAGCTGTGGCCCAGGCTTTGGCGGGCGAAATTTGAGAATGAAGGCCGAGCTCCAGTTCATGGTCGATAATTCTGACCAGGTCTCGATCCGTCCTCATACGAATCTCGGCGAGTTTCGACAGATTGATCGTCGAGGTCATTTCCAGATTGGATGTCAGAAGAAAGTGGATGGGTTCAGGTGAAATCCGGGTTCCCTCGGAAACACTTGAAACAATCAAAACGGATATATTCCCAAAACCTTGGATCTCGAAGCGCGGTCCAAGACGTATCTTCATAAAGACAGGCCACTTTTGAATGCTCGGGAAATGGGCACCAAAATGCTGCTCCACTAGATACCGGAAGTTAGGCTATGGTGTCTGATCGCCTTCGAATTCGGCTTATGCGGCGCGAGGCCGTGCTGGTGTTGATTGACCGCCGGCGCGCGGAGACCGGCAATCCGAACCTGGCTTGGGCGCTGGAGAAGAAACTTCTGGAACTCGAACTGGCTGATCTGGAAAGCGCCACCGCTGCCCAGGATAGCCTGGAACACTCATCGCGCGATTAGCGTGCGGCTCTGCGGCGCCTCATTTCCTCTCTAACACCGCGCCGTGTTGTATGATGCCCGCATATGCCCTCCTCTGAATCGTTTTCCCGCCGTACTTTTCTGGCCGGGGCGTCTGGCATGGCGCTGGCCCGCGGCGCCACCTCGAAGGACCGGTTGAAGGCCGGGCTGGTGGGCTGCGGCGGCCGCGGCACGCAGGCCGTCGTGAACCTGCTGACCGGCAATGAAAACGTCGATCTGGTTGCGATGGCCGACGTTTTCGAAGACCACCTGGAAGGCTCGCTCAGCCGGCTGCGGACCAACGACCGGTACGTCTCGCGCGACGCCGGCATTACGGTCGAGCGCAACGGCAAGCCCGTCGAGATGAGCGCCGAGGATCTCATCGCTTCCATCCGCCCGCGCATCAAGGTCGATCCCGAACATCACTTTGTGGGGTTCGACGCGTTCCAGAAACTGATCCATTCCGATGTGGACATTGTCATGCTCGCCACCCCGCCCGGTTACCGGCCGCAGCACTTCGAAGCCGCCATCAATGCCGGCAAGCACGTGTTCACCGAGAAGCCCATTGCGACCGATCCGGTGGGCGTGCGGCGTTTCATGGCCGCGGCCAAGCTAGCGGAAGAAAAAAAGCTGACCGTGATGTCCGGCGCGCAGCGTCACGCGCACCGCGAGTACGTCGAAACGGTGGATAAGATTCATAACGGCGCTATCGGCGACATAGTCGCGCTCAATTCGTATTACTTGAGCGGCCCCGTGTTTCACGCTGACGCGCGCGACGCGAAGTGGGGTGACATGGAATGGGAGCACCGCAACTGGTATTCCTTCATCTGGATCTGCGGCGACCAGATCGTCGAGCAGCATTTCCACAATATCGACTTCATGAACTGGGTGATGGGCGCGCATCCGGTCGAGGTCGTGGCTTCGGGCGGTGCAGCCTGGCGACCGCGCGAACCGCTCTACGGCAACATCTACGATCACATGTCTTCCGATTTCGTCTATCCCAACGGCGTGCACCTTTCCAGCCAGTGCCGCCAATATCCAAAAGGCTTGTTCAGCAATGTTAGCGATCTGATCATCGGCACCAAGGGGCGCAGCGACGGCATGGACATGGGAGGCAAAGGCATCAACCCCTACGTACAGGAACATATCGACATGATCAAGAGCATCACCGGCACGGGGCCGTATATCAATCAGGGAATGCGCGTGGCCGAGAGCACCATGACCGCCATTATGGCCCGCGAATCCGCCTATTCGGGCATGAAGATCACCTGGGACATGATCATGGCGTCCAAGCAGGACCTGCAGCCGAAGGAATTCAACTACGACCAGAAGATGGAGCCGATGCCGCTGCCTGTGCCGGGCGTGTATAAGTTCGTGTAGGGAACGATTTGCTACCGGACTCCACGGATTGGCCCGGTCCGGCGTCAAGTCAGATAAGCATTCTGCGAAGGAGGTGCTCGTGTTCCGGCTCATTGCACTTCTGGCTGTTTTAGGCCATTGCTCGTTGGCCGCGAACGATCCGATTCGCGAGGTAACGTCGCAAGCAACGCGGGTCGGGAATCAGCTCGTTCCCGCTTTCTACAAAGGGTATATCTACTGGGTCGGCCTTTCCGGGAGTGATAGGTCCGTCACGATTTATGCGCCTGACGGGCATCTGGCGCTCAGTTTCGTAACCGAAAACGGACCAGTCGATAGCATCGCTGTCGACACCGATGGCACCGTGGCTGTGGCCTGGGGCCGCTGGGCTTCAAAAAACGGTGGCGGTATTGATTTTCGTGACGGCTCCGGCACGTTGATCAAAACCATACACAAGGGCAGGTATCTCCCGGCTCACATTTCGTTCGCCGAAGATCATTCGCTGTGGAGCCTAGGGTGCCAACTCGACTCGGCTGACGCGAGACAGCCCGACCAACACGACTACATGACGGTACGGAAGTATCTGCCGAATGGGACAGAAGCTGGAGCATATCTGCCTCGGTCTCTGTTCCCGCCTGGAGTGATGGAACCAGGCGATGTAAGCTGGCAAAGATCGAGCAGTATTGCCGTCGCGCATGATCGGGTCGGACTCTGGGCCTACTCGGGCGAGAACGGTGACCAAACGGAGTGGGTGGAGCTGGACCTCAATGGAAACCTATTGGGCCGGTGGAGGCTCGATCAGTTCAATTGGGACACAAGAATAGCTTTCACTGCGGACGGCCACCTGTTTGTTCAGAGTCGCGAGCCGCAGGCACCAGTTCTCCGGCTACGCGCATTGGACCGCGCTTCTTCCACTTGGCACACCATTGAAGCACCTCCGATCGGTCAGCTGGAAGGCGCCGACGGAAACGCGTTGGTGTTTTCGAACTTTGTAAACCCCGGACCGATGCACCTTAGCTGGTATCCACATCCTTAGGCACCCTCCCGCGCGCAGCCAGCAGCTCCAGTTCTCTTACATAAAGCGGGCGCAGAAACCGGGTGGTGAGAGCGCGCTCGATCACCCCGAGCACGCCCGCCCTAACCGGCAACTCGGTTGAAATTGTCACCTCCGACGTGCCCTGATCAGGGCCGGGATTTACTGTGAACGTGGTGATGGCTCCGTTCGTCTCCAGATACGTCTCGACCAGCACACGGCCGGGCTCGGGTTCGGTGACGGCGGCGCGGCACGTCTGCGTTCTTCCGAAGACTCGCATTCGGAAGTGGATGATGGTTCCGGCGCCCGTACCGCCGCGTTCCCACGGTCAGACCGCTGAACGCGTCCGGCAGAATACTCGGATGTCCATTGCGATAATCCGCGAGGATGCCATACACGCGTGCCGGAGCGGCGTGAATCTGCGCAGCCACTGTGACAATGTGCTTGCGTTTAGACTTCTCAGAACTCATCCAGAGACTATTGGAACTCAGATTGACCGCAAACGGGCGTGGCACTCGGTCTGCCACAAAAGGAGTAGAATTAACGCACACAATAGGGGCCTTCTCGCGCGATCGTCCCTAACAGCGTCGTCCAGGTGGTGATGAGCGTCAGTTCGCACAAGCCGGCCAGGCATCCGTCCGTTGCCGCAGTTGTGCCGTACCTTATGTGGTGTTTCGTGGCGTTACCAATAGGCGCCCAAACGCAGGCCGCCGGGGATCAGAACGCGGCGGAGATGAGTTCTCACGAAACGCCGGCCACATTCAAGTCCAAGGTGAATCTCGTTTTAGTGCCAGTGGTGGTGCGGGATGGGCAGGGGCGCGCGGTGGGCAATCTCAAACAGGAAGATTTTCAGATCCTCGATAAGGGCAAGCCGCAGGTGATCTCAAAGTTCTCAGTCGAGAAATCAGAGCGCCAGGTTACCGGGGAGAAGGAGCGCCCGGGTGGGACCGCGGCTGAAACGGCGCCGGCCGCAAGCGCCGCGCCTGTGGCACCCGAACGTTATGTCGCCTACCTCTTCGACGACGTCCACCTGGTTTTTGCCGACCTGGTACGGGTCCGGGATGCAACTGATCGTCATCTGTCGTCGCTCGAATCCACGGATCGGGCCGCTGTCTTCTCGACATCCGGCCAGATAACGCTCGATTTTACGGACGATCGCGCCAAGCTGCACGAGACCCTGCTCCGGCTTCAGCCCAGGCCCGTCTCTCGATCGACGATCCCGGAATGCCCGGACGTGAGTTATTACGAGGCGGACCTGATCCAGAATAAGAATGACCAGCAGGCATTCCAGGCGGCCGTCGCGGACGCCATGAGTTGCATGCGGCTGGATCCGGCACAACCAGCCTCGTTGCAGATAGCGCAAGGGGCGGCGCGGTCGGGTGCGTCACGCGCCATGAGCAGCGGTGACAACGAGACGCGCCTGGCGCTCAACGTGGTGCGGGACGTGGTCCGCAGGATCTCGGCTATGCCCGGGCTGCGAAGCATAATACTGGTTTCCCCGGGATTCTTTACGCCGTATGATGTGGTGCAGTACAAAACCGAAATCATGGACCGGGCCATACATGCCAACGTGATCATCAGTGCGCTGGACGCGCGTGGTCTCTACACTATCATTCCCGGGGGCGACGCCAGCCAGAAGGGATCCGACCCAATTTCCGCTCCGTTCAGGGCGCAGTATCAGACCAGCGGCGCGCTGGCCGAGGCCGATGTACTGGCGGAACTGGCCGACGGGACCGGAGGCTTGTTCTTTCACAACAGCAACGATCTGGATGCAGGCTTCAAACGGGTGGCCGCGCGGCCGGAGTATTACTACGTGCTGGGCTTCTCGCCGCAGAACCTGAAACTGGATGGCAGTTTTCACAATTTGAAAGTTACCGTGAAGAGCCCAAGCAAGGTGAATCTCCAGGCCCGGCGCGGTTACTATGCCCCGCGCCACGTGGCCGACCCGGCGGAGGCGGCCAAACAGGAGATCGAAGACGCGCTGTTCTCCCGAGAGGAACTGCACGACCTTCCGATCGAGCTGCACACGCAATTTTTCAAGGCCAGCGAGGATAGCGCCAAGCTTTCGGTGGTGGTTCGCGTAGACGTGAAACATATCCGCTTCCGCAAGGTGGAGGGGCGCAACCGGAATGATCTGACCGTCGTATCCGGCCTGTTCGATCGCAATGGGAACTACATTACGGGAGTGACGAAAGTAATCGAGATGCGTTTGAAGGACGAGACGCTCGAACACAAGCTGCAATCGGGGATCACGCTCAGAACGAGCTTTGATGTGAAGCCGGGAAGCTATCTGGTCCGGCTGGTGGTGCGGGATGCCGAGGGACAGGTGATGTCCGCGGAGAATGGCGCTGTCGAAATTCCGTAGGAGGTGAAGTATGCAGTTTCGCCACTTGGTGCTGTTAGCAGGAGTTCTCTATTTAGCCGGTGCACGGGCACAGGCCCAACAGGCAAATGCCCAGACTCCGCCTCAGTCCTCGGGTGTGATTCGGGCGGAAACCCGGCTGGTCCTGGTGGACACGGTGGTCATGGACAAGAAGGGCAACTACCTTCATGATCTGACCGGCAAGGATTTTCGAGTATGGGAAGACAACAAGGAGCAGGAGATCAAGAGTTTCTCATTCGAGGCGGATCCGAACGCGCCAGCGGGAGCTCAGAAACGCTACTTGGTCCTTTTCTTCGACAACTCGACGATGCAGCCCGGCGACCAGGTGCAGGCGCGGCAGGCGGCAGCCAAGTTCATCGATTCCAATGTGGGGCCTAACCGGTTGGTGGCGATCGTCAATTTCGGCGGCAGCGTACACATCGCGCAAAATTTCACGGGTGATGCCGAGCGTTTGAAGAAAGTAGTAAGCGGGGTCAAGTTCTCGGCGGTCTCGCCAAATGCGCCGGTGGAAGTGGCTTCGCTCGGGATGCCGCAATTGGGCGGCGCCGAGGCCGATTTTGGCGCCCGCAGCGTGATCCTTGCGCTCAGAACCATGGCGAAGAACCTGGCCTCGGTTCCCGGCCGGAAGACGCTGGTGCTATTCACTTCAGGTTTTCCGATGACGGACGAATACCGGTCCGAGCTGACGGCCACGATCGACGCTTGTAACAAAGCCAATGTCGCGGTTTATCCCATCGATGCGCGCGGACTTGTTGGCGGAATAACAGCGGTCGGGCCCGGTGCGGCCCTGACAGTTCCGTCCGGTTTTCCGTCACCCCGGTTGCTGCCGGCGGCGTTTCGCTACACCGGAAGTCCTTTTGGGAACGCCTTTATGGGCCAGCGCGGTGGTGGCGCGGGTGGAGGTGGCGGGGGAGCTGGTGGCGCCGGCGGAGCCGGTGGCGGCGCGGGAGCTGGCGGTGGGCGTGGAGGCGGAGGAACCGGAGGCGGCACTGGCGGCGGGACGACCGGTGGTGGCACGGGTGGCGGAAAGGGCGGCAGTACTGGCGGCGGAACCGGTGGCGGCAAAGGCGGTACAGGAGGCGGGACCGGTGGCGCAGGCCGAGGTGGAACTGGCGGTGGCGGGCGCGGCACAATGCCGGGCCAGCCTTACGCCCTGAATCCGTACAATCAGGCGCGCCAGATTATCCCGGCATTTCCGCCGAGCGCCACGACCAATCAGGAAGTACTCTATATGCTGGCCCAAGGCACCGGCGGCTTCGTCATCACCAACACCAACGATCTGCTGGGCGGGCTGGAAAAAATCGCCAAGGAGCAAAACGAGTACTACGTGCTGGGCTACACGCCCACCGATTCGCCGGAGGGAAGCTGCCACACCTTGAAGGTCAAGGTGGAGCGTGGCGGCACCAATGTCAGGTCGCGCAGCGGATATTGCAATGTCAAACCGGTGGACCTGCTGGCAGGCAACCCGGCGGAGAAAGACCTGGAGAATCGCGTAGCCGGAACGCAGCCCGGCAATGTGACGGCTTCCATGCAGCTTGCGTTCTTCTACACGTCGCCCAACACGGCGCGCGTCGATATGGCCATGAACGCTGATGCGGAATCCGTAAAATTCGACAAGGTGAAGGGGAAATTCCATGGAGCCATGAATATCCTCGGAATCGTTTACCGGCCGGATGGCACGGTGGCGGCGCGGTTCAGCGACACTGTGAAACTCGATCTGGAGAACAAGAAGGAGGTGAAGGCGTTCCAGGAGGAGCCCCTGTTCTATGAGAATCAGTTTGAGGTAGCGCCAGGCCAGTACACGCTCAAGGTTGCGTTCAGCTCGGGCGGCGACAGCTTTGGAAAGGTCGAAAAGCCCCTGGTGATCGATCCATATGACGGCAAGCAGTTCACCCTGAGCGCTGTCGCGCTGAGCAACGATATCAGCCGCGTGTCGGACCAGGAGTCGGGGCTCGACGCGGAATTGCTGGAGGGTAAGAAACCGCTGGTAGTGCAAGGGATGCAGATTACTCCTTCGGGCGCCAATCGGTTCAAGAAGACGGACCGCGGCGCACTTTACGCGGAAGTTTACGAGCCGGGTCTGCTGGGTCCGAACCCTCCCGAGGTTGGGGTGCAGCTTCGCGTACTGGACCGCAAAACCGGCGAGCAGAAGCAGGACACGGGTCTGATGCGCGTGTCCGCCGCGGTTCACTCGGAAAATCCCGTGATCCCGGTGGGCCTTAAGCTGCCGATCGATGGATTGGTGGCGGGCGCGTACCGGGCGGAGCTGAAGGCCGTAGACTCGGCGGGCCACACCTCCGCGATTCGCACGGCGGACTTTGATTTGGAGTAGGTTGGGGGACTGAAGAGGACGCCCTGCGTTGTGACGACTGGCCTCAGGCCGGTATGTTCGCGGGCCCGCTGGACGGCTGCTTGCCGCTGAGGTGGGACTCTATCTTGCTGGCGATTTGCTCGGAGAGATTTTCCTGAACGGCGAACATCTCATCGGTGGTTCGCTCATAAACTTCGGACCATAAGACGCCGCCGTCGGCCACATCGATCAATCCGGCGGAAACGCGCAGGCGATGTCCGTCGGAGCGGACGCTGCCTTCCACCAGCGCGTCCACGCCCAGACGCTCGCCAATGCTGCGGATATCATCAGTTTTACCCTTGAAATGGAACGCGGAAGTGCGCGCCACCACGCGCAGAGCCGCATCCCTGGACAACACATGAATCAGCTCTTCAGTGAGGCCGTCGCTGAAGCGCTCATTTTCGTCGGGCCCGATGTTGAGAAAGGGCAGGACCACGACGGAACGCCGCGTTTCGGAGCGGCCCGCCTCGGCTTTATCCGGCGGCCGATTTGTCTTCGCCGGCGTCACGGCGCGGAAGCGAAAAGTAGGAACATAGCCGCCGCACGGCAGATCGATCACGATCGCCTCGGCATGCCCGTCGGTCTCATAGTAAAGACTCAGCTTGGAACGGAGCCTGCGGGCCTGTACGCGCACGATGGGATCCGTGCCCGGGTTGAACATTTCGCCACGATCAAAAACCGCCACGCCAATCAGATATTCCTTGAGCCGCACGGTCCGGTTGCGCAACTTCTGTTCCACCGCGAATTGCAGAAAGCGGCAGAGCTCCTTGGAACGGGAGAAGATCCGGTTCTTGAGGATGCGGTGCAGTTGCTGCTGCACGGCTTCCGCCGTTGGAGCCGGTGGCGGCAGTTCTCCCACGGCGGCAGGCTCGCGCGGGTAGGCAGGCGTTTCAGGAGCCATGTTGGCGATCACAGTTCTCTTTCTCTCGAGGTCTCAGCCGGCCAGGATGGTTTCGCGCATCCGCTGGGGAAGATCTTGCTTCTTATGCCACCGCAGGAAGACATCCACCAGTCGAGGGTCGAACTGCCGGCCGCTTTGCCGCGAGATTTCCGCCAGCGCTTCGGCCTTGGAAACGGCCGCGCGGTAGGGACGCTCGTGGGTCATCACGTCGAAGGTCTCGGCAATCGCGACAATGCGCGCGGCGACCGGTATATCCTGCTCCTTGAGGCTCGCGTAACCGTTGCCGTCCCAGTGCTCGTGATGGCAGAGTGCGATTTCTTCAGCCATCTGCAGCAGGGGCAACTGGGTTCCGGAGAGCATCCGTGCTCCAACCGCGGCGTGCAACCGCATCTGATCGCGCTCATCGGAAGTCAGCGGCCCAGGCTTGCGCAGGATCGTTTCGGGCACCGCGATTTTGCCGACGTCGTGCAACTGCGCCGCCAGCCGGATCAGTTCGACCTGCGCCTTAGGAAGGTTCGCGGCTCGCGCCAGGATCGCGGCCGTCTCGCCCACCCGCTTGGCGTGCTCGCCGGTGGGATCCTCCCGGAACTCCGCGGCCAGGGCCAGCTTCTGCAGAATCTCAACGCGGGCTTCTTCCAGTCCGCGGGTCTTCTCCTTTACCTGCTCTTCCAGGAGCTCCATCTGGTTGTGCAGATGGAGGTGCAGGAACCGTGTTTCGAGCAGATTCTTGATGCGCAGCAGAACCTCGGTGGCGTCCAGCGGCTTGCTCAAAAAATCCTTTGCGCCCATAGCGAGCGCTTTCCGCTTGGCTTCCGCGTTCATGTCCGCACTGAGCACCAGGATCGGCAGATAGTCGCCATCCTGTACGCGTGGACAGATCTGCTGCATCACCGAATAGCCGTCCAGGTGAGGCATCATGATGTCCAATAGGATCAGGTCCGGTTGAAACTTGCCGAACAGGGGCAAGACCTGGCGCGGATCTTTCGTGCTCATGAAGTTCTTGTAGCCGGCGGTCGCGAGCAGCCGCTCGAGCAGAAGCACGTTGGCGTCCTGGTCGTCGACGATCAGGATACGGGCATTTTTGACGGTTTCTTCTTTTATCATTGCGAATGATCCATTCCGCTCAAGCACGTGTCGAGCAATTGGAGGAATCTCTTAATGTCCAGGGGTTTGGGAAGGTAATCCAGCACTCCCATGCCGAGCAGGCGTTCGATACGGCCACGCGTGGCGTCAGCGCTGATAACGATCACGGGGGTATTCACCAATTCGGGCTGCTGGCGAATACCTTGCAGCACCTCTTCCCCGGAGATGTCGGGCAGATGCAGATCCAGCAGGATGAGGTCGGGCCGATGCTCGCGCGCCAGGTCGAGACCCAGGCGGCCCTGCATAGCGGCTACCAGCTTTACTTGAGGCCGGTGCACGATGATGTGCTCGATCAGCGTGATGTTGGAGAGATTGTCCTCGACGTAGAGCACGATGCGCTGGCGTTGCTGTCTGGCCGGCTCGGCGGGAGCGGGGACGGCCGGAAGTTCGCTCTGTAGCTGGGCGACCGGATCCTGCACCAGCGGCAGTTCCATCCAGAAAGTGGCGCCGCGGTCGGGGTTGTTCTCGACGCCAATCGCGCCGCCCATCACCTCTAACAGGCGCTTGGATAGGGCCAGCCCAAGACCTGTGCCCTCGACCCCGGTCTGCTCCGCCCCGAGGCGCTCAAAAGGCGTAAACAGCTTGGTGAGACTGCCCGGTTTGATGCCGGGACCTGTATCGCGTACTTTCACTCTCAGCCGCACACCCTCGATTTCCTCGGCAGAGATGGTCACCGTGCCGCCGTCGCAGTTGTACTTGATCGCATTGGAAATCACGTTGAGCAATATCTGCTTGAGCCTCTGTTGATCGGCCATCACGTGGCGGCGGCGGTCCTTGGGCATCTCGTCACGCAGCTCGATGTCGCGACGCGCGGCCATGGGAGTCAGCAGATCCAGGGTCTCCTGCACGGCTGAGTTGATAAGCACTGCTTCCGGGGAAAACGACAGGCGGCCGGCCTCAATGCGCGAAATCTCCAGAACCTCATTAATCAGACCCAGGAGGTGTTGACCAGCCTTCAGGATCTGGGCCACGGCTTCACGCTTGTCGCGGTCGAGCGCGCTCATTTCCAGCAACTGCGCAAAACCCAGAATGGCGTTCAGGGGTGTGCGCAGCTCGTGGCTCATGCGCGAAAGGAACTCGCTCTTGGCGCGATTGGCCTTTTCGGCCTCTTCTTTGGAGCGGCGCAGTGCCAGGGTGAGCCGCTCGCGCTCGGTGACCTCATTGGCAAGCAGCTGCTCGGCCAGACGCCGGTCGGTCACATCCAGCAGTACCGAACGGATTCCGGTCACTTCGCCGGCCCGGTCGCGGATGAGGCCGTCATAGATTTCGAGGATCAGATAGCCGCCGTCGCGCCGGAGAAAGTCGCGCTCAAACGGAGCCAGGTGCTCCTCGCCCGCCACTTTGCGGCGGATCGCCTCGCGGCACTGTTCCTGCTGATCGGCGGCCACGAAGTGCCAGACCGGCCGGCCGATCATTTCCTCACGGGTGTAGCCCAGCATGCGGCATTCGGTCTGGTTGACCCGGCGCAGGACTCCCGCGGCGTCGATTTCGTGATACGAGACTGGTGCAAATTCAAATAATTCGCGAAAAGGTGAGGCAATGTCCGAAGAATTTGGGGTTTCCGGCGTCTCTTGTTCCGAAGCAGAGTGGTGCGGTTCCGACTGGGTATCGGTGGGCAGCATCTTTTAACCTTGTACAGTAAATTCCTGGTATTTGCAAGCGACTTTACGGAAAAATGGCAACAATTAATTCCTAAATTATTGCAAATGAGGGCCGTGTTGCTCTGCAATTTCCGGGTTTGACACCGGGATCAAGGGCTCGAGGGGCCTCGGGCGCGTAACCGTAACGGTGCTGGGCGGTCTCTGGCGCCACGCCTCCGAGCGGCATCTGGGCCTTTGTTCTGAATTCAGAACAAAACTCTTGCATCCTGCGCCGCCCTTTGATAGAAAACAGATAGATTGTGAACGCTTCTGTTCTGATACTGGAACAGAGAAGGCGGCACGACGCCTGAAGAAGGCGTGTCGCGCGCTGGCGCGTAGCGCAGAAAGTGCGGAGTTGCGGTAGCCGGACTTTATGAGCTCCGGAGATACAGTTAAAACAACCGTTCGCCTGCCCGCCGACCTGCACTGGCAGTTCCAGGGCGAACGAGCGAAGCGCCGCCTTTCCAACGAAAAAGCGATCTCGGAAGCTTTTGCGTCCTGGATCGCGCATCCGCCGTCCGGTTCGGGTGGATCGAGAAACGCGCATTCCCGCCGCAACTGCTTGCTTCCCACTGGCCCACATGAGCGCGAGTATGTCGGGATTCTCCTGCAGATTCTTCGTGACCGGGATAATCCGGCTCGCGCCGCGGCGCTCGAAGCGGTTCTTGAGGCGCTGTCCCGCCATCCGTGGGAGGGGCCCGGAAAGAAGCGTCCTGGCGCTTCTCCGCCGGGATCGGGTGATTTCGAGAAAGGAACCGGAATTCCTGGAAGCCGGGTGGGCACCAAGAAGACACAGCGTCCAGGACCGCCTCCTGATAGGCGCTGAAATCGAGGCCTGTGGCAGAGTAGATTGAAGCACAAGGCGAGGCGCGACATTTGACGGCTGCGGGAGGGTGCTATCCCTCGAACCTGCCCCCTTCCGATAGAAGCTCATCTCTGTATTCCGCAGGCGCAACCTTCGTGCGGTTTACAACGGCGCGCCTCATCGCCGCGAGTTCAATGGTAGGGTTTCAAGCCGGGGGTAACAAGTAACGGGCGTGATTTACCGTAAAGCAACGATATTGATGGCTTAATAAGGCCGGAAATAGACGCTCTGATTAGTGCCTCACATAGCTCAATAACCAAAGCAATATAGACTGCGGCAAACGGCAAACTCTACCATAAGTGTTGAGGGCGTCCAATCCTGCTCACGCGCGTGGTAGCAACCATCAATCGATCCTGGGCAAACCGCTCTCTGCGGGCCAAAGCTCTAACCCTGCTCCTGCTGCCATTGCCCGTGCTGGTGGCCGCCTCAGCCGGCCTCTACCGCGCTCAGCAGGGCGAGCAGCAAGCGCGCGGCTGGGTT
>Ga0075426_10002531_pt1 | contig 13083 bp, 11 predicted proteins | sample SoiMethybrSBSTD5_FD_75304 | JGI IMG/M metagenome (GOLD analysis project Ga0075426, IMG submission 75304) | Bulk soil microbial communities from a Populus tree surrounding site in Tennessee, USA - Soil MetaG P. TD hybrid SBSTD5 | ecosystem: Environmental > Terrestrial > Soil > Tree plantation...
CCTATTTTGGCCTTCGGCTAAGAACCCATCACTGAGGGCTTTACTCCCTCAATGTTAAGACAAGATCACGAATGAAAGCCGCCTCGCGCGCGAGGCGGCTTTCATCGATCCACAGCCACACCACCCCCCGTTAACGGCCGTTGTAGTACGGATCGCGCCGGCCGTCGGCGTCTACCCTGCGATAATAAAAGCAGCCCGCGATAGAAGAAATGAGTATCGCAACCAATGCGGTCGTAACGACGCTTTTGATGATCTGCATTCCCTCTCCTTTTCGACCATTAATTCAGATGAGCAACGGGCATGCCAGCGAATAAATCTCGAAGTTTCGCGGCATTGCGCTGCGACTCTGCGGCTGATCATCCGGAAAAAACGTCTACCGACGGGAAAAAATTACGCGTCTATGAAGAGTTTTCGACTTCGATGCGGCGTGGCACGCCAACCGTGGTCGCTAAGCCGATTTGGACGAGCGCGCGGCCGCTCATTGAAAAAACTGCCAACCCTTGACCCCTGCTCAATTTCCTTTAACCTGATGATGCGAGAAGCGGGGGAAAATTCTTACATGCGAGCGAAAACAGCACTTCTTGTTATCTTGACGGCGGCGGTGGTTTTTTTGGCGCATCCGCGCAGCGCGGCCGCCGGCGAACCGACCGAACAAATCCGCGTCGCCGTGAATCAAGGCGTTGAAATTCTCAACAAAGCCCGGCTGGACAATGCGGCCGGCAAAGCCGAGACGATCGCGCGGCTCAAAAAAGTTGTCTATCCGCTGTTCGATTTCGACGAGATGGCGCGGCGCTCGCTCGGTGCCTATTGGCGCAGCCTCAATCCCGCGCAGCAGAAGGAATTCGTCGCCGTTTTCACCGAGCTTTTGGAAAAGACCTACGCGAAAAACATCGACCTCTACGACGGCCAGCGGGTCGCCTACACCGGCGAAACGATCGACCAGGACTACGCCGACGTTCAGACGAAGCTTCTCGGCAAGAAGGGCGAAAGCTACACCGTCGCTTACAGGCTTCACCTCGTCAACGGCAGGTGGCGCGTTTACGACGTCGTTGCCGAAGGGATCAGCGTCGTCAACAACTACCGCTCACAGTTCAACCGCGTGATGGCCAACTCCAGCTTCGATGAGCTGCTGCGCAAAATGAAGGAGCGAGGCGTCTGACGCGTGCGGCCTTTACCCGCCGCGAGATTCTGAAGCTTGCGCTGGGTGCTGCTGTGGCGGGACCCAAAACGTTTGCCATGGCGGCCGAACGCATAATCCAGCGGCCGATACCACGCACGAGCGAATCGCTGCCGGTCGTAGGACTCGGCACCTGGCAGACGTTCGACGTTGCGGACGGAGCCGCTCGCGCGCCGCTCCGCGATGTGTTGCGAGAATTCGCTCGGCTCGGCGGCACCGTCGTTGATTCTTCGCCGATGTACGGCCGGTCCGAAAGCGTTGTCGGCGACCTCGCCGTCGAGCTCGGCCTGCAAAAACAACTTTTCATCGCGACGAAAGTCTGGACCAGCGGCGCCGAGGCCGGAATCCGGCAAATGGAGGAATCGTTCCGCCGTCTGCGCGTCGAGCGCGTCGATCTCATGCAGGTGCACAATCTTGTCGACTGGCGGACGCAACTGCGCACGCTCCGCGCATGGAAAGCGCAAGGCCGGATTCGCTACATCGGCGTCACGCATTATACGGAAAGCGCCTACGATGAGCTCGAGCGCGTGCTGAAAAGCGAAGCGCTCGACTTCGTCCAGCTTAATTATTCCATCAGCGAGCGCGCGGCGGAGCGGCGCATGCTGCCGCTCGCCGCCGACCGCGGCCTCGCCGTGCTCGCCAATCGGCCGCTCGCACAGGGCGCTCTGTTCGGGAAAGTCCGCGGCAAGCCGCTGCCGGCGTGGGCGTCGGAAATCGGCATCGAAAGCTGGGCGCAATTCTTCCTCAAATATACGCTCGGACATCCCGCGGTCACCTGCGCGATTCCCGCGACCAGCCGCGTCGATCATCTACGCGACAACATGCGCGCCGGCATCGGCCCGCTTCCGAATACCGCGACGCGCGAGCGCATGGCGCGGTTCATCGAAGGATTATAAAAAACAGCCCGCCGGGAGAGGCCTCCCGACGGGCTGCGGTGTCCGTAGCGGCTTCGCGAATCGCCGCTACGCAGAAGACGCGATGCCGCTCAGCGAACGAACGCCATCAGCTGGAGGTTGTCGCTGTTGACGAACTCGCCTTCGACACGGACGTAATCCCCGTTGCGAAGTCGGCGGAAATTATCGATATCGGCGCCGCGCGCGTTGTAGGGCAGCGCGACGGTCACGATTCGGCCTCCGCCCCGCGGGCGCAGGTCGAAGACGCCGCGATCATAATCGATGCGCTCGACCGTGCCTTCGAAAATCTGAGGCCGCGGCGACGGCAGCGGTGCACGCGCATATATCGAGCCGGCAGCGCGCGCCTGCACGGGTACTTGCAGGCTGATGCGATCGACGTAGGGGACGGTCCGCGGCGGCGGCACGAAGGCGATCAAGTCGCCCGCTTCGAGCGCGTCCGCCGGGTAGTCGAAGCCATGATAGAATACGCGCGTATAGGTGATGTCGTAGGGAATGATGTCGCCCCGGCCGTTGTCGGTCCAGATCACCCGAATCTCGCGTCTGGCCGGATCGACGGCCGCCACTTCAGCTCGAATTTCGCCGGCGGCGAGCGAGACGTTGCCTTCCTGCGGCCGCTGTCCCGAGCGCGCCTCCGCCAGTGTGGGCCGGCTCGCGACTTGAGCGCTGCAGCCAGCGAGCATCAGCAAGCTAAAAGTTATAACCGCATAAGAAATCGCGGATAAACCATATCTCGATTTCATCGAAATTCCCTCCCTTCACCGTGCTTTCCTAAATCGGCCTCCATTTTTGATTGTGGACTCGCTTGTTTAGCAGTCAATTGAGGGGAAAACCCGCGATGTGTAAACACGGGTAAAAATTCCGTCAACAGTTTCGTTGTCCGGACGTCTAACACTCACGGAGGGGTCAGGGCGGGCGGTGTAGTCGGGGAAATACCCGATACGAGAGGGTTGGGGCTAAATGTTAACATTAAATTGGCGGAGCAGGATCAGACGAAGGGGGGAGGAGTTCATGAGAATGCGGTTTTTTGAGGCGGTTCGGCGGACTTTAGTAGGCATATTGGCTGTAATATTCCTTCTTTCAATGACGCCGCAGGCGGCGCGCGGCCAGAATTACCAGGATAATTATCAGGATAATTACGACGACGACGTCGATCAGATCGTCGCGCGCGTGTCGTTTCTGCAAGGGCCCATTTCCTTTGCGCGCGGCGACGACCCGGACAACTGGGACCCCGCCGTGGTCAACATTCCCTTCGGGCTCGGCGACAAGCTCTATTCTTCCGCCGACGGCCGCGCGGAGCTCACGCTCCCCGGCGGCAACTTCGTCCGCATCGGAAGGCGCAGCTACATCTCCGCGCTGACGCTAACCTACGACACTAAACAATTCTACGTCGGCAACGGCGCCGCCACGTTCAACATCCGCCGGCTCGACCGCGACGAAATCTTCGAAGTCGATACGCCGAGTGTGGCGGTTACGCTCGATCAGCCGGGAAGATACCGCGTCGAGGTCGACGACAACGGCGACACGCGTGTGATCGTGCGCAGCGGCGTCGCTTATGTCGCCGCCAACGGCCGGCAGGTGACGGTCGAGCGCGCCGAGATACGCATCTACGGCCTCGACGCCGCGGAATACGAGATTGTCGCCCTGCGCGCGGCGGACACCTTCGATCGCTGGGTGGACGAGCGCCAGGCCCGCTTCGATGCGCGCTTCCGGGACGCCTATCAATACGCCGACGAAGAGATCGTTGGCATGGAAGACCTGGCGGACAATGGCCGCTGGGAAGATATTCCCGAATACGGCCGCGCCTGGACGCCGACCGTGGTCGCCGCGGGCTGGCAGCCTTTCACCGTCGGCCATTTTTATTGGCAGGACCCATGGGGTTGGTCCTGGATCAGCGAGGAGCCGTGGGGCTGGGCGCCGTGCCACTATGGCCGCTGGACGTTTTACCGCTCGCGCTGGTACTGGGTGCCGGTTCGCCGCGGCACCGTGGTCGTGCGCTACGCACCCGCCGTCGTCGAATTCGTCCCCGTGCGCGGCTACATCGGCTGGTTCCCGCTCCATCCACGCGACCGCTTCGTGCCCTGGTGGTCGCGGCGCGAGCGGAATATCGAAACGGTGAATTTCGTCAACCGCACGCGCGTGGTCGTGGTCGACGAGCGCACGTTCGTATCGAGCCGCAGAGTGACGACGAACATCGTGCGGGATACCACGATAATCCGCGAAGTGACGACGGTGCGCACCATCGAGCGGCGCGCCCCGGTGCCGCAGCGCGAATCCATCCGCGTGGTTTCCGAGCGCCGGCAGGTCGAGCGGCCGCCGGCGGCGATTGTCTCGCGCCCGGTCGTTGTGCGCACAGCGCCGTTGCCGCCGCCGCCGCGCTTCGATGAGAAGGTGAAGGTCATCCGCGAGCGCCAGGGACAGCCGCTGTCGACGCGCGAGATCGTGGATCTCGGCGCGAAGGATTTCAAATCGAATCGCCGCATGCAGATCCGGACCGTGACGGAGAGCAAAACGGACTTCAAATCGCGCGGCGGTCAGGGAAGTCAGGCGGTGCAGACGCAGCCGATCGCGCCGATCAAAGGTCGTGAAGTTGCGACGCCGGATAAACCGGTCAAAACAGAAGTGACGCGGCGCCAGCAGCGCGATCAACAGCGCGACGACCTGCAGAACCAGCAACAGCAGCAAAAAGCGCAGGAGCAGCAGCAACGCGACCTGCAAAAGCAGCAGCAGGATCAGGACCGGCTGCAAAAGAAGCAGGAGCGCGATCAGGATCAGCTGCAGAAAAAGCAGGAGCGCGACCGCGAGAAAGAGCAAAAGCAGCTCCAGGACCAGCAGCGGAAAGACCAGGAGCAGCAGCGCGACCTACAGCGGAAACAGCAGGACCAGGATCGGCTACAGAAGCAGCAACAGCAGGATCAAGACCGCAAGGACCGGCAGCTGCAGGACCAGCAGCGAAAGGATTTGGAGCGCAAGCAGCAGGATCAGGATCGGCTGCAGAAGCAGCAGGAGCGCGATCAGAAGCAGCTTCAGGACCAGCAGCGGAAAGACCAGGAGCAGCAGCAAAAGGACCTGCAGCGGAAACAGCAGGACCAGGACCGGTTACAAAAGCAGCAAAAACAGGATCAAGACCGCAAGGATCGACAGCTCCAGGACCAGCAGCGGAAAGACCAGGAGCAGCAGCAGAAGGACCTGCAGCGGAAACAGCAGGACCAGGACCGGTTGCAAAAGCAACAGCAGGATCAAGACCGGAAAGACCGGCAGCTGCAGGACCAGCAGCGGAAAGACCAGGAGGAGCAGCAGCAAAAGGACCTGCAGCGGAAACAGCAGGACCAGGATCGGTTACAAAAGCAGCAAAAACAGGATCAAGACCGCAAGGACCGGCAGCTGCAGGACCAGCAGCGGAAGGACCAGGAGCAGCAACAAAAGGACCTGCAGCGCAAACAACAAGAGCAAGATCGCTTACAGCAGCAGCGACAGCAGGATCAGGAACGCAAGGATCAGCAGCGGCAGCAGCAGCAACAGCTGCAAGATCAGAAGAAACAGGAGCAGGATCAGCGCCGGCAGGAGCTCGAGCGGCAGCGCCAGGAACAGCTCCAGCAGAAACAAAATCAAGATCAGCAGCGGCGCGAGCAATTGCAACAGCAGAAGGAGCGCAAAGGCCAGCCGCCCTCGGACGATCGGCCGCCGCGCGCTCGTGAAAAGAAAAAAGATGAGAACGGGAATGCACAGCCGCCTCCGCCGCCCGGACCTCCGCCGGGGCCGCCGCCCCGATAAACGGCGACGGAACTTTACATAATGGATGAGGCAGGGGCGGTTCGAGCGAACCGCCCCTGTTTTTTTGTCGGCTATTTATATAAGCCGTCGATGAAGCCGCTGTTGTCCAGCTCGCGCAGGTAGTGCAGGTTCCACAGCGACAGCGCGCTATACTGTCTCGCCTCGGGGATTTTCATCAGACATAATTCGTATGCGTTCCCGATCGCTTCGAGTGTCGGATAAGGCTTGATCGGCATGCGCGTCAGGCTCTCGTAGCGCACCGTGCCGGCCTCGGGCTCGCGCTTGCGCAGTCCTTCGAGAATTTTTTCCGTCTCCTCGCGATGCGTGCGCGCGTAGTGGATCGCGAGCACGAGCGCCTTGACCATGCGCTCGCCCAGACGATCCTTGCGCGCCAGCGCGGTCGTCGCCGTCGTCATCGTCGGACCGTTGATCATCGGCAGCGGGTCCAGCGGCAGAACGTTAAGCCCGGCTTCTTCGTATTGCGCCGTCGAACCGGTGATCAACGCCGCGTCCGCTTTGCCCGAGACCAGCATCTCGAACTGCTCCTTGCGGAACGCCGGCGTGATGTCCTCGCCGATCTCGACCCATTTCACGTCCTCGAATTTGAGGCCGGCGCGAAGAACGTAGAGCGCGTGATTGCCCCGCAGGTGGTTAAAGCCCGCCACGCGCCCCTCGAAGGCGAGGTCGACGACTTTCTTGCCGCGGAGCTCGGCGAGCGAGCCGATCTTCTCGCGCGAGACGAGCCGGTCGCGCACCTGATTGCTCGGAGAAGCGATGCAGACGATCGGCTTGCCCTGGCCGACGAGCGCGTAGGGAGTGATGTGGTTGCCGGAGATGAAATCGATCTTGCCCTCGAACAACGCGCCCTCCGCCTCGGGCGGGCTGGCGCAGAATTCCATCCCGCGCATTTTGATGCCGACCTGCTCCCACATTCCCGCCTTGTCCATCACTTCCCAGATCGGCAGGTGCGAATAGGCGCGGAAATAGCCGCGTATCTCGATCGGTTGGTAGTTCATGATTCCTCCAAAAACTTTACAGCCACGACACCTATAGGTCGGATCGGCGCCTCGCGCAAGCTCGCCTTGACCCCGAGTCGCCCCGCTGAATATACTCCTCTTCGAATCGGCATGAGCAAGGCGTTCTTCAAAGTCGTCGCGCCGAGCGAGGCGCGCGATATTCTGCTCCGGGTCTCGCCCGTGGCGACCGAGACGATCGACACGGTGCGCGCGCGCGGCCGCGTCCTCGCCGAGGACCTTTATTCAAAAGTCGATCTGCCGCATTTCGCGCGCGCCGCGATGGACGGCTACGCGGTCATCGCCAAAGACACCTTCGGCGCGAGCGCGGGCCAGCCGGGATACTTGAAGTTTGCCGGCACCGTCGAGATGGGGAAGGAGGCGACGCGGCCGATCGAGAAGGGCGAGGCCGTGCGCATCTCGACCGGCGGCATGATGCCGCCGGGAAGCGACGCCGTCGTCATGGTGGAATATACCGAAGAGGCCGCGACCGGCACGGTGGAGATTCATCGCGGCGTCTCGCCGGGGCAGAACGTCATACAAGTCGGCGACGACATTCAGAAAGGCGCGCCGGTCTTTGCCCGCGGGCGCCGCCTGCGCGCGCACGATCTCGGCGCGCTCACCGGCATCGGCGTTTCCAAGATCAACGTTTACAAGAAGCCGCGCGTCGCGCTCATCTCGACCGGCGACGAGATCGTCGAGGCCGAGCGCGAGCCGCTGCCCGGCCAGGTGCGCAACATCAATCAGCACTCGCTCGCGGGCCTCATCGACGAGTGCGGCGCGGAGCTGAAAGACTTCGGCGTCGTGCGCGACGAGCGCGAGGCGCTGAAAGACGCGCTCGGGCGCGCGCTCGACTGGGCCGACGTCGTCATGCTCTCGGGCGGGAGCTCGATGGGCGCGAAGGACATCGCGCTCGACGTGATCCTCTCGTTTCCCGACGCCGAGATGATCTTTCACGGCATCTCGGTGAGCCCCGGCAAGCCCACAATCTACGCGCGCGCCGCGGGCAAGCCGGTGCTCGGCCTGCCCGGCTATCCGGTCTCGGCGCTCGTCATCTTCGAGCTCTTCGCCGCGCCGCTGGTGCGCGCGCTCGGCGGCGAAGCGGCCGCCGCGGCGGGGCAATTCAAGAAAACCACGCGCGCGATCTTGAAGACAAACGTCGCGTCCCAGGCCGGGCGTGAAGATTACATCCGCGTTTGTCTCGAAGAAGCCGACGCGAAGCTTTACGCGCGGCCGCTGCCGAGCAAGTCCGGTGCGATCTTTACCTTGGTCAAGGCCGACGGCATGATCCGCGTCGATCTGAATCAGGAAGGCATCGAGCAGGGGGAGGAAGTAGAAGTAATCCTTTTCTAGTTTTGAATTTTGAGTTTTTAGTTTTGAGTTGCATTCAAAGTTCAAAACTCAACACTCAACACTCGACGAAAATGGCACGAAAGAGATATCTCAAGAAGACCCCTTTAAAGGACGCGCGCGAGCTTTTCTTGAGCCGCGTCGATCCCGCGGCGCTCGCGAGGGAGGAGATTCGCATCGACGACGCGCTCGACCGCATCACGGCCGAGCCTGTCTTTGCCAAAATTTCCGCGCCGCACTATCACGCTTCGGCGATGGACGGCATCTGCGTGCGCGCCGAAGACACCTTCGGCGCGACCGAGTTCGCGCCGAAAAAGCTCCGGCCGCTCTCCGGCGATAATTTCGCCGGCGCGTTTCAGTATGTCGACACGGGCAATGCGATCCCGCTGTGGGCGAACGCCGTCGTCATGATCGAGAAAGTCCATCAGCTCGAAGACGGCGGCGTCGAGATCTTCGACTCGGTCGCGCCGTGGAACCACGTGCGGCTCGTCGGCGAGGACGTGGTCGCGACGGAACTGCTGCTGCCGCGCGCGCACCGTCTGCGCCCGTACGATTTGGGCGCGCTGCTCGCCGCGGGTCACACGAAAGTGAAAGTCAAAGAGAAGCCGCGCGTCGCGATCCTCCCGACCGGCAACGAACTGATCGAGCCGGGCGACGAGCCGGTGCCCGGCGCGGTGATCGAGTTCAACTCCAGCGTGCTCGGCGGGTTCGTGCGCGAGTGGGGCGGCGCGCCGGTCAGGACCGCGCACGTCGGCGACGATCCCGCGAAGCTCGGCGCGGCGCTGCGCGAGGCGCTCAAGAAAAACCACGTCGCGGCGATCATCGCCGGCTCATCGGCCGGCGAGCACGACTTCACGGCGGAGGTCATCGCGCACGAGGGCGAGCTTCTGGCGCACGGCATCGACGTGATGCCGGGGAAGCCCGCCGTGCTCGGCGTCGTAGAGGGCAAGCCGGTGATCGGCATTCCCGGCTATCCGGTCTCGGCGATCGTCATCGCGCGCGAGATTCTCCGTCCGGTTGTCGAAAAGCTCCTCGGCGCCGGCGCCGGCGAATCGCCGACGGTCAAGGCGGTCGTGCCGAAGAAAATCCCCTCTCATCTCGGGCTCGAAGAGTTCGTGCGCGTCCATCTCGGCCGCGTGGAAGATAAATTGATCGCGGCGCCGCTCGGGCGCGGCGCGGGCGTGATCACGACGATGGTCCACGCCGACGGGCTGATGCGCATTCCGAGCCTGGTTGAAGGCGTCAACGCGGGCGAGGAGATGGAAGTCGAATTGCTGCGCCCGCTCGGCGATATCGAGAACACGATCCTTGCGATCGGCAGCCACGATCTCGCCATCGGCATTCTCGAAGATCGGCTGAAGCTCGCGCATCCCGAATGCAAGATCGCCGCAACCAACGTGGGCAGCCTGGGCGGCCTGTTCGCGCTTCAGCGCCGCGAGACGCATATCGCCGGCTGCCATCTGCTCGATCCCGACACCGGCGCGTACAACATTCCCGACATCAAGCGCATGATTCCGGATACACCGGTTGTGCTCGTCCATCTCGCGCGCCGCGAGCAGGGGCTGATCGTCACGCGCGGCAACCCGAAAAAAATTTCCGGCCTCGGCGCGCTCGCGCGGCGGGATTGCATGTTCGTCAACCGCCAACCCGGCTCCGGCACGCGCGTCTTGCTCGATTACGAATTGAAGCGCCTGCAGATGAATCCCGGCGCGATCCGCGGCTATGAGCGCGAGGAGTTCACGCACATGGCGGTCGGCGTCGCGGTCGCGAGCGGCCTCGCGGACGCGGGTCTCGGCGTGCGCTCGGCCGCGAACGCGCTCGGCCTCGATTTCATACCCGTCGGCGAGGAGCAGTACGATCTCGTTTTTCTCCGTTCGTTTTTCGATTCGGAAAAAGGCCGGCGGCTGCTGAAGACGATCGGCTCCGACGGATTCAAGCGGGCGGTCGCCGATCTCGGCGGCTACGATACGGCGAAGGCGGGGGAGATATTGTACCGGCAGTAATCAGGCGCGAGCCGCGAGGCAACAGGCGCGAGAGAGGGAAGAGGGGATCGGAGAGATTGTTCGGCTCCGCCTCAGAATGACAAAAAAAGCTCTTTGTCATCCTGAACGAAATGAAGGATCTCTCTTTCTTGCTCACGCCTCGCGCCTCATGCCTCACACCTATCTTTGAGGAGACATCATGGCGGAGATGAAGACGCGCTACAGCGCCGAGATCCAGCGCGCCAAAGGGCTGCTCGAGCTCGCCGCGGCCGTTTACGACACCTCGCTGTCGTACAAGACGACGCGCGCGGCGGAGCAGGCGCTTCAGACCGATTCGCGCGTCGGCTACTCTCTCACGCTCGCGCTCACGACCACGCGCGCGCAGAGCGAGAACGGCGTCTCGTTATCCTTCGCCGCAGACGGTTTCAGCGAGATCCAGGCGGTCGTGGATAAAAAAATCTCGCTCGCCTGGATCAACCCGCAGGCGGCGGCGATGATCGCCTTCAAGGGCAAGGGGCCGTTCAAGCGGCCGGCGCCGATCCGCGCGATCGCCGTCTTTCCCTCCTACGACGTCGTCGCATTCGCCGTGCGACCTTCCCTCGGCATATCCTCGCTCGCGGAGATCAAGCAGAAAAAAATTCCGCTGCGCCTCTCGACCGGCCAAACAGCGAAGCGCGCGCTCACGCACCATCCGACCATGTTCACCGTGACCTCGGTCATGAAGGCGGCGGGCTTCACGCTCGCGGACATCAAGAAATGGGGCGGCAAGATCCAATCCGTCACGCGCCCGAGCCACCCCGACCGGCGCGCTGCGATCGAGAACGGAACGATCGACGCCGTGTTCGACGAAGGCATCAAGAGCTGGGGCAAGACCGCCGTCGACCACGGCTTTCGCTTCCTGCCGATCGAAGGTCCGATCCTCAAACAGCTGACCGCGATCGGCTACCGCCAGTCGGCGGTCCCGACCTCGCGCTTCCCCGCGCTGGATGCCGACGTGCCGACGGTCGATTTCAGCGGCTGGCCGATGGTCGTGCACAAGGACATGCCGGAGGACGTCGCGTACGCCTTGTGCGAGGCGATCGAGGCGCGGAAAAATTTGATGCCGACCGACAACTACAAGCCGCTCGACGTCGCGCAGCTCTGCGCCGGCGACGACGAGGCGCCGCAGGGCGTGCCGCTCCATCCCGGCGCGGAACGTTTTTATCGCGAGCGGGGTTATCTCAAGTAACAGGTTTTTCATTTGACACCACCTCCGGCCGGTGGGATGGTTCGGGCGCACCGCTGACATTCAACTCCCTCAAGGAGGCTGAAATGAGGCGCAACTCTTTCATCCGTTTCTGCTTCGCCGTCGTATTTCTCGCGCTTCTCCTCGTTCCGCGCGCGGCCGCGCCGGCGGAGCATTTAAAGATCAAGCTCGCCAACGGCTCGAGCCCGCCGATCCTCGACTCGATCACGCCGTACGTCGCGGTCGAAGCCGGCATCTTCAAGAGGCTCGGGCTCGACGTCGAGATGGCGGAGTTCCGCGGCGACAACGTGCTCACGACCGCGATGCTCGCGGGCGACATCCAGGTGTGCTCGAACATCGGCGCGACCTCGGCGATGGTGAGCGCGTCCAAGGGCGCCAAGCTGCGCCTCTGGATGGTGCCGCAGCCGGTCACGCCGTATCATCTGATCGCGCGCAAGGATGCCGCGCCGTCGATCAAGGCGCTCGCGGGGAAGACGTTCGCGGTCTCCGGCATCGGCGCGATCTCGTATCACATCCCGCGCATGATCATGGAGCGGAACGGCCTCGACCCCGAGCACGTGAAGTACGTCGTCGCGGGCTCGAACGCCGACCGCTTCCGCGCGGTGATCTCGGGCAAGGCGGACGCGACGGTGATCAGCACGATCGAGGCGGCGAAGCTCGTGCAGTATCCCGAGCTCGTCAACCTCGCCACCGCGGCGAAGATCGTGCCGGAGATTCCGTTCACCTTCGCGATGGCGCGCGAAGATTTCATCCAGAAAGAGCCCGACGCGATGTACAAGCTCGCGCGCGGCATGATCGAGGCGAACCGCTGGATCGCCGCGAACAAGGCGGGCACCGTCGCGATCGCCGCGAAAATCATCCCCGACGAGTCGCCGGAAATTCTCGCGAAGGCCTACGACCAGGCCGACCCGCGCCTGTGGGGACCGAACGGCGACATGACGGAGGCGAACTACAAGTTCACCAGCGACTTCCTCGTCAAGGTCGGCAACATGACCGACCCGCTGCCCTACGACAAATTCTTCGACCGGCGCTTCATCGACCGTGCGCTGAAAGAGCTGGGGCGGAAATAGCCGGACTGCGCGTGAGGCGAGTTATACCTGTCGTCCAACTAATCGTTTTATTTGTGCTGGCGCTTGCTCTGCCGGCGCGCACCGCGGAAGCGCCGCCGAGCGGGGAGTCGGTGCGGGAATTGCTGCGTCTCATGCAATGGAGAGATGCGCATGAGATCTTTCTGCAAAATCTCGACCCGTCGCTGCAAGTAGCCCTCCGTCAAATTTTTCATCCGCAGGACGAGAGTCAAGAGAAGGCTTTCGCCGCCAAGGCCGCCGAGTTCGCCGCTAAGGTTAAGGAAGCATTGAGTCCTGAAAAGGTAGAGTCGATATATATCGACGTCTACCGGAAGAATCTCACGCGGCAGGAAGTCAAGGATATGATCGCATTTTACAGCAGCGAAACAGGCAGGTCGCTGGTCGCTAAGAACCCGCTAATAATTAAACAAGTGGGCGAGGCGATTCAACCGCGGGTCGAAGCAGCCTTTTTCGAACAGGTGCGGCGAGAACTTCGGCCGTTCCTGCGACGGCTGCCGAGCACGGAGTGATGCATAGCGAGGCTCGACCGGCTGCTGAAGGAT
>Ga0075426_10002533_pt1 | contig 13077 bp, 10 predicted proteins | sample SoiMethybrSBSTD5_FD_75304 | JGI IMG/M metagenome (GOLD analysis project Ga0075426, IMG submission 75304) | Bulk soil microbial communities from a Populus tree surrounding site in Tennessee, USA - Soil MetaG P. TD hybrid SBSTD5 | ecosystem: Environmental > Terrestrial > Soil > Tree plantation...
GACATCATGGAGAACATCGGCCGCGAGCCCGCCCGCGTGCACGGCACGGTACACGGCCCCGGGTACTCCGGCGCGAACGGCGTCGGGACCTGGTATGACCTCCACACCGCCGGCGCCTTCGCCGACACTTTCCACGTCTACGCCGTCGAGTGGGAGGCCCAGAGCATTCGCTGGTACGTGGACAGCACGCTGTACTTGGAGGTCACGCCGAGCGCCGTGCCCGGAGGGTGGGTGTTCAACCACAAGTTCTTCATCATTCTCAATGTCGCCATCGGCGGGTACTGGCCCGGCAACCCGGACTCGACGACCTCGTTCCCGCAGACGATGCGCGTAGACTACGTGCGAGTCTACCAGCGCTGATGGCTACTTCGGGGAGTTTCCCAGCCCCGCCCCCACCCAGCCCCGCACCCACTCTTCCATCTGAGGTAGGTCCAGCACCGCATCCCGGCACGGTCCATTAGGCAGCTGCATCGTGAGGCCGAGGACCGGGAGCTTGCCGGCGACGTCGCGCAGACCAGTCATCATGTCCCGCTCGCACGCGACGGCGACTACCGCGCGGGGGCGGCGCTCGCGGATGACGCGCCGGGCCAGCTGGCCCCGCGTCGCCACGAACACCGGCACCTCGTAGCGCCCTGCGATCTCGAGCACGCCGTCGAGCGCCTGCTTGGAGAGACAGCGCGGGATCAGCACGAGCAGCTCCCCCTTCCCGACCTTCCGCCCGCGGCGCACCGCCAACGTGTTGTAGATGTCGATCGCCGCGTGCTCGACCCAGTCGCGCTTGCCGAACGCGCGCGACAGCGCCGACGTGTAGTTCATCAGCCGCAGGTAGAGCCCGCGCTCCAGCAGCCCCTCGGGCAGCAGATTGGTCCCGCTATAGAAGGAGAGGACGGCGAGCCCGAACCAGAGCCAGGCGAGCCCGGTCACGGCGCCCAGGGCGAGCCACAGTCCCGTGGGCAGCGCGGCAGCCAGGGCCGCGAGCCGCGGCGCCACGATGTAGAGCAGCAGCGCTGAGGCGCCCGCGAGGACCGCGAGCGTGAGCGCCGCAAATCGGAAGAACAGCCCCGGGGGCGCCGAGAAGTCGCCGCCCGAAGGCAGCGGCTTGCCGTTCCACTCGTCCCACTCGTGGCCCAGCCTGCGGTCAACCTCGATGTGTATGAGTTGGGCGCGGGGCTGTGCCGGGGGCGTGGATGTAGCGGTCGCCATAGCGGATGGAAGGTAGCGCGGCGAACTTCCTGACACCAGACACCTGACACCTGTTGACCGCCCCCAACCTCCTCACTGATTCGCGTATTCGCGCCGCCTATGCCGAAGGGGCGGGCATTTACCGCATCGTGCCTCACGCGGTCGCGATTCCCGGAAACGTCGCGGAGTTGGCGGAGCTGGTGCGTTGGGCCGGAAACACCCGGACACCCCTCGTCCCGCGCGGCGCCGGCAGCGGCATGCCGGGCGGCAACGTGGGCGCGGGCGTGATCGTGGATCTGAGCCGCGGATTCACCGATCTCACGATCGACCCCAAGCGTCGAGTCGCGCGCGCCGGCGCGTCGGTCACCTGGGCCCAGGTGACGAATGCCGCACGGATCCACGGCCTCCGCCTCCCCCCCGATCCATCGTCCGGAGCTTTCGCGACCTCGGGTGGCATGGTCGCAACCAACGCTGCCGGCCCGCGCTCGGTGCGGTACGGCAGTGTGCGGAGGTGGGTGGAGGCGGTGGAGGTTGTGGAAGCGAGCGGAGAGGCCCGGACGGTGCGGCGCGGTGCTGGGACCCCGCACCCGGGACCCGACCTCCGGTCCCTCCCAGCCTTCCCCCGCACCCGGAAGAGCTCGAGCGGCTACGCGCTGGACCGCTTCGCGGAATCGGGCGACGAGCTCGACCTGCTGATCGGCTCCGAGGGCACGCTGGCGCTCGTGACGACCGTGGAGTGGCGTCTCGATCCCATCCCACCCGACCAGGCGGGCGTGGCGTTGGGCTTCGACGATCTCGGCGCGCTCGCCGAGGCGGTGCCGTTCCTGCTCTCCCTGAATCCGTCCGCTGTGGAGTTGCTCGACGCCTCGCTGCTACGCCTCATTCCTGACGCCCCTCTTCACGCCGTCTTGCTGTTGGTCGAATTCGAACGCGAGACCAGGGCGGCGGCCCGGGGCGTCGTCGGAGACGCGGTGCGCGGACTGAAGCATCACGTGGCCCACGTCGAGACGGCCATCGATCGTGCCGGCCTCGAAAAGCTTTGGGAGGTGCGGCGGCTCGCCTCGCCGGCCCTCGCCCGGCTTCCCGCCTCGCAACGATCGCTACAGCTGATTGAAGACGGCTGCGTTCCCGTGGAGCAGCTGGGCGAGTACATCGTGGGGCTCCGCGCCGCCGCCGAGCGCCACCGCGTCCCGGTGGCAATCTTCGGACACGCCGGCGACGGTCACGTCCACGTGAATGCCCTCCCCGATGTCACGCGGCCGGGCTGGACGCAGGATTTGACGCGCCTGTTCGACGACGTGGTGGACATCCTCGTGCGCCGCCACGGCGTGCCCGCGGGCGAGCACGGCGTTGGTCGGCTGCGCGCCGGTGTGCTCGAGCGCTTCTACGGAGCCGCGGGGATGGAGGTGTTTCGCGACGTCAAGCGCTCGTACGACCCGCTCTCCATTCTGAATCCCGGTGTTATTATTCCCGCGGCCGATTGGCGTCCTCTCTCATTCCTGAAGGTGGGTGACGACGCCGCCGCGATTCCCGACGATATCGCCGCCCGCCTGCGCGACATGGAGCGCACGGCGGGTTGGGCGACCCCCAAACTCGAGCTTGCCCGCTGATGGAAATTTTCCGCGACCCCAGAGTCACGCTGCTCGCTCGCCCCGAGTTCGTCGAGCCCGAGCACCTCAAGGTGCAATGGAAAGGCGAGGCCACCGCTGGCGAGCGACTCGCCGAGTACGCCGGCCGGCTCTGCTACATGAGCCAACACAATCCGATCAACCGCACGACGGCCGAGTACCTGGAGAACATCAAGAAGCAGGGACACGGCTCGGTGTTGGAGCACGCGGTGTACGTGCTGCTCGTCGAAGGCATCTCGCGCTCCTGCTCGCACGAATTAGTGCGGCATCGTGCCGGATTCGGGTACTCGCAGATCTCGCAACGCTACGTGGATGAGTCGCACGCGGCGTTCGTGCTGCCGCCCGCGATGCTCGGCGACGCGGCGCTCGAGGCGGCGTGGGAGCGCCAGGTGACGGAGGCGCAGGCCGCGTACGTGCGCGCCGTCGAAGGCCTGATGCAACGCTACGAGTGGGTAACCGACAAGGTGCACCGCCGCAAGTTGGCGCGCGAAGCGGCGCGCAGTGTCCTGCCCAACGCCACCGAAGTGAAGATCGTCGTCTCGGGAAACGCGCGCGCCTGGCGCACGATGCTCGAGCTGCGCTGCGGTGAAGGCGCGGAGCTGGAGATCCGTCGCATGGCCGTCGCGTGTCTGCGCGTGTTGCAGCGCGAGGGAGGTTCGCTCTTCTCCGATTTCGAGATCTACGTCGCCGACGACAAACAGGAAGCGGCGCGCGTCGCGTATCACAAGGTCTGATTCAACGTCGTCGTTCGACGTCGTTGCTCGACGTTGTCGCTCGACGCTTTTTTTTATTTTGCCTATTGCGCATCCCACGTGCACCGCATATTCTGATATCAGACAATGCGAATCGGTCTCGCGTACAACGAGAAACCCGACTCTACCCCCGCGCCCGCGTCCGATCAGTACGCCGAGTGGGATGACGCATCCACCATCGCCGCGGTGGAGCAGGCTCTTGGTCTCTTCGGCAGCGTCACCCGCCTCGAAGCCGACGAGCTCTTCCCCCAGAAACTCGCGCTCGCGCATCCCGACCTCGTCTTCAACATGGCCGAAGGCACGAGCGGCCTCGCGCGCGAGTCACACGTCCCGGCGATCTGTGAGTACCTGAACATTCCGTACACGGGCTCGGACCCGCTCACGCTCGCGCTGGCGCTGCACAAGGGACGCACCAAGGAGATCCTCGCGTACCGCGGCGTGCCGACCGCGCCGTTCCGCGTGATCGAGCGACCCGCCGACTTGGAGCGCATGCCGCTGCCGTTTCCGCTGTTCGTGAAGCCGGTCGCGGAAGGGTCAGGCAAAGGCATATTCGTCAACAACTTATGTGACTCGCCCAGCGTACTCGCCGAGCGCGTCCTCTTCCTCTTAGAGCGGTACGCCCAGCCGGTACTCGTCGAGACCTATCTCCCCGGTGCGGAGTTCACCGTGGCGATCCTCGGCAACGGCGCAGACGTGCGCTGTCTCCCGGTGGTTGGCTTCGACTTCGCCGTCCTTCCGGCGGGCGCCGCGCCGGTCTACGGCTATGAGGCAAAATGGGTGTGGGACACCCCCGAGCAGCCGCTCGACATCTTCCAGTGCCCCGCCGACGTCGCGCCGCCGCTCTATCGGGAGATCGAGCAGGTCGCGCTCGACGCCTATCGCGCCATCGGCTGCCGTGACTGGTGCCGCGTGGATGTGCGGATCGATCGCTTCGGCGTCCCCAACGTCATCGAGCTGAACCCGCTCCCCGGCATCATCCCCGACCCGGCGATGAACTCCTGCTTCCCCAAGGCGGCGCGGGCCGCGGGCTTCGGGTACGACGAACTGATTCACGAGATCGTCCGCATCGCATGGCGTCGCATCACGGGGCGTGACCTGCTGGTAGAGGCGCAGCATGCGGCGCCCCGACGTGACCATGCGGCGGTGAGCGCGTGAAGATCGTCATCCTCTACGACCCCGGAGCCGACGACTGGACCGCCGAAGACATCGCCGGCGTCATGCTGGCCGTGGACGCCATCGCGGCGATCTTCAGCGGGCTGGGCCATCAGACGCAGCGCGTCCCCGTGCGCCACGACATGCGGTGGTTCGGGGCCGCCCGGCGCGCCGATCTGGCCTTCAACCTGTGCGAAGGCGTCTTCGGCGTCGCCCAGTGGGAGGACCACGTGGTCGCCGCCCTCGAGTTCGCCGGTATCCCGCACACCGGTTGCGGCCTGTGGACTGTCTCGGCGTGCCGCCGCAAGGCCGTGGCGAATACGCTGCTCGCGCGCGCCGGCCTGTCGGTGCCGCGCTGGACGATCGCCCACGGGAAGATCGACGACGACTTCCCGCTTCCGGCCATCGTCAAGCCGGCCGCCGAGGACGCGAGCGCCGGACTCGACAAGTTTTCGGTGGTGACCGACCGCAAGACGCTCAAGGCCCGCGTCGCCGCGATGACCGAACAGTTCGACGAGGTGCTGGTCCAGCAGTACATCGCCGGCCGCGAGTTCAACGTCGGCTTCGTGGGCGATCGCGCCCTGCCCGTCGCCGAGATCGATTACACGGGCATGCCGGAGGGGAGCTGGCCGATCCTCACCTACGCCGCCAAGTGGGAGACCGGGTCGCCCGAGGACCTCGGCAGCCGGCCGGTCTGCCCGGCGCAGATCTCACAGCGCCTCGCCGACCGCCTCACGCGGGCTGCCGAGACGGCGTGGCGGACGATGGAAGGGACCGGCTACGGTCGCGTCGATCTGCGCGTGGACGACACGGGACGCCCCTGGGTGCTCGAGGTCAATCCCAACCCCGACCTGACCGACGAAGCCGGCCTGTCGCGCATGGCGAAGGCCGCAGGCTGGGACTACCCGGAGCTGGTGCGCCGCATCGCCGAAGTGGCGCTGCGCGAAGCGCAGGGCGCCAAGGCCGCGCGTGAGCTGCTCGCTGCGCCCCGTCGGGCACGCGCATCGCGCCCGACTTGAGCAGCTGACGCGGGCGACAGGCCGCTTCCGCGAGGAAGAGGTCGCCACCGCGGTCGAGCTGCTCGAGGAAAGCCTGTCGGGCGACGACGACTATCGCTTCGTCGGCGCGTTCGACAGCGAGCACCTGGTGGGCTATGCGTGCTGGGGGCCCACGCCTGGAACCAGCGGCACGCACGACCTGTACTGGATCGTGGTCGACGAGGCGCGGCAGGGCGCCGGTGTCGGCACGCAGCTGCTCGCGGAGATCGAGCACGGGCTCAGAGCGAAAGGCCAACGGCTGGTGGTCGTCGAAACCAGCTCGCGCGCCGACTACGCGCCCACGCGGGCCTTTTACGAGCACCGCGGCTACGCCAGAGCCGCAACCATCCCGGGGTACTACGCGCCCGGTGACGATCTGGTGATCTACACCAAGGATCTCACGGATGGAGAGCTGGCAAGAGCTTCTTCGTAAGAAGAGCATCGCCTCACTCGAGGCGCTGGCCGCGCGGTTCGGTCCGGAGCACCTGGCCGAAATCGAGCGCCTGCGGCAGGCGGCCGAGAACTTCGAGTTCCGCATCTCGCCCGCCATGGTGGACCTGATCAAGTCGCCCGGCGACCCGATCTGGCGCCAGTACGTGCCGACGGTGCAGGAGCTCGAGATCCGCGACGGCATCGTGGATTCGCTCGACGAAGACGCCAACTCGCCGGTTCCCAACATCACGCACCGCTATCCCGACCGGGCCCTCTTTCTCGTGTCCCCCGTGTGCGCCTCCTATTGCCGCTTCTGCACCCGTCGCCGCAAGGTGGGCGACCCCGAGAAGATCCCTCTGGCCCAGCTCGAGTCGGCGTTCCGCTACCTCGAGGAGCACAAGGAGATCCGCGACGTCATCATGTCGGGAGGCGACCCGCTGCTTCTCTCCGACCGCCGCCTGGACGACATCTGCCGCCGCTTGCGGGCGATCCCGCACCTCGAGGTGCTCCGGATCGGGAGCCGGGTGCCGTGCCACCTGCCGGAGCGGATCACCCCCGAGCTGTGCGCGATCCTCAAGAAGCACCACCCGCTCTATATCAACACGCACTTCAACCACCCCGATGAGCTGACCCCGGCGGCCGTGAAGGCCCTCGGCATGCTCGCCGACGCGGGCATCCCCCTTGGCTGCCAGACGGTCCTGCTGAAGGGCGTGAACGACGATGTAGAGGTGATGAAGGAGCTGATGCAGCGACTCCTCGTCGCGCGGGTACGGCCCTACTACATCTATATGTGCGACCAGGTTGCGGGCGCCGAGCACTTCCGCACATCCATCGAAAAGGGGCTCGAGATCATCAAGGGGCTGCGGGGCTGGACGTCGGGACTCGCGGTGCCGCATTTCGTGATCGATGCCCCCGGAGGCGGCGGCAAGATCCCGCTGCTCCCGGAATACGTCGTGAAGATCACCGACAAGGAAGTGGTGCTGCGGAATTACGCCGGGAAGATTTACCGCTACAAGCAACCGGCTAAGGCCACTAAGAAGAAGGAGTCGGTGCTGGAGCCCATCTTGGTGGGCTGACGGAGCTCACCCTCGATCTGGTCGACCGTCTCTATCGGGAGCATGCCGCCGCTCTGCGGGCGGCACGCGCCGCCCAGCAGCGGTGGTATACCGAACGCAGCGACGCGCGGCTCGAGCGCTTCGCCCCCTACCGTTGGATCAGCAAGGCCCTGCGCACCGCCGGCCTGCCGGCACACTATAAGCGCCGCTTCCGGCCCAAGTTCGACGACATCGAAGCGGAGATCACCTACCTCCTGGTCCGGGCCTTCCGGCCGCGCGTCGTCCTCGAAGTCGCGCCCTACTATGGATGGTCCACGACCTGGCTCCTCCAGGGCGTGCGCGACAACCACGTTGGCGGCCTCCATTCGTACGACCTCGTGGACTACAGCCGCTGGACCGTCCCACCGGAGCTGGCCCGTGAGCGCTGGCATTTCACGCAAGGCGACATTCGGGAGTTCGTGGACCGCCTCCCCCCGGGCATCGGCTACGTCTTCCTCGACGCCGCCCACACCGTCGAGTTCGCCCGCTGGTACACAAGTGAGTTGTTTCCGCGGCTTGCGGCGGGGACCGTGGTCGGTGTGCACGACATCTTCCGCGGGGACCTTGCCCCCATGCCGGAGAGCCCGGTGCTCCTCGAATGGCTCCAGCGCCGCGGCATCCCCTGCCTCACGGCAGCTCCCGGCGCGCCGGGTAGCGTCTACGATCGGACCGTGGTCCTGAAGCGGGAACTCGGGTTGGCGGACCCGATCCACGACTCGGTTAAGAATCCTATGGCGTTCTTCCGCCTGCCATAGGAGGGGTTGACGGCCGGGCGCGCCGGTGCATATTTATAACGTCACGCGCATAGAAATACGACCCTGTTCGAGGCGCCCTACTTGTCGAGAACTCGAATTAATCTGACCGTTAATCACCTGCCGGCCTCCATTAGGAGCGCCGGGGCGATATAGCGTGTCGAGAACTGCGACCCAATCCCCCGAGCCCGCTCCCAACACCGAGCGGGCTTTTCGTTGTCAGGCAGCCCCTGCCCTCGACCCTGGCCGAGAGCACGACGCCTGCGGCGTCGGGTTCGTCGCGCACGCGGGCGGCGAGCGCTCCCACACCGTCCTCGCGATGGCGCTCACGGCCGTCGCGCGCCTGGCGCACCGCGGCGCCGCGTCCAACGACCACTCGGGCGACGGCGCCGGTGTCCTCACCCAGATCCCGCGCCGCTTGCTGGATCCCGGCGGGTCCACCGGGCCCTTTGCGCTGGGCATGTTCTTCCTGCCGCAGGGGGGCACCGCACTCGAGCAGGCGATCGCGCTGATCGAGCAGGTGCTGCGGGAGCTGGGCTTGCCCGTGTACCGGTGGCGCGACGTGCCGCTCGATGCGGCGGCGCTCGGACCACTCGCCCGCGCCAGCCGGCCCGCGGTGCGCCAAGCCTTCATCGAAGCGCCCTCCGGGTGGGACGGAGACGAGGAGGTCTGGGAGCGCCGCCTCTACATCGCCCGCCGCGCGATCGAACGCGGTGCCGCACAGCAGGGCGTGGCCCCCCTGTACGTGTGCTCGCTCTCCTGCCGCACCGTCGTCTACAAGGCGCTGCTCACCGGGACCGAGCTGCCGGCGTTCTATCCCGACCTGCGCTCGCCCCTCTTCGACACGGCGATCGCCGTCTTCCACCAGCGCTACTCGACCAATACGATGCCGAGCTGGCCGCTCGCGCAGCCGTTCCAGCTGCTGGCGCACAACGGCGAGATCAATACGCTCTGGGGCAACCGCAACGCGATGCGGGCCCGCGAGGCGATGTTCCCGAAGGAGGTCAAGTCCGTCGTGTGGGAAGGCGGGAGCGACTCCGCGAGCCTCGACAATGCCTTCGAGCTGCTGGTGCGCTCGGGCCGCGACCCCGTGCATGCGCTCATGATGCTCGTCCCCGAGGCGTGGGAAGGCTCGGCGGAGCTCGATCCTGTCGTCCGCGCGTTCTACGAGTTCCACGCGCCCCTGATGGAGCCATGGGACGGTCCGGCCGCGCTCGCTTTCTCCGACGGGGTGATCGCCGGCTCGGCGGTGGATCGCAACGGGCTTCGCCCCTGCCGGTACAAGGTGACGAAGAGCCGCCTCGTGATCGCCTGCTCGGAGGTCGGCGTGGCGGACCTCGATCCCGCCGACGTCGTGGAGAGCGGCCGCCTCGGCCCCGGGGAGCTGCTCGTGGTGGACACGCGGCGTGGCGCAGTGCTCCACAGCGCCGAGGCGAAGCGCGAGGTGGCTGGCCGCTATCCGTATCAGCGCTGGGCGAGTCGCGTGTCCTGCGACCTGGCCTCCGTCCCGCCCGATGCCACGCCCGCGGCTGCGCCGCAGGATCTCGTGCCGCGCCAGCGTTCGTTCGGCTACGGCTTCGAGGATCTGCGCCACGTGCTCGAGCCGATGGCGGCGTCCGGCGCCGACGCCATCTGGAGCATGGGGGACGACACACCGATCCCACCCCTCTCGCGCACCGGCCCCAGTGTCTACGCCTACCTGCGACAGCGCTTCGCGCAGGTCACGAATCCCGCGATCGATCCCTTGCGCGAGTCGGGCGTCATGTCGCTGGCGATGTATCTGGGGCGCCGCGGCTCGCTGCTTGCGCAGCGGCTCCCGGTGCACCCGCTGGTGCGCCTCGAGCATCCCATCCTGCTCCGGCCGGAGATGGCGGCGCTGCGCCGTACTCCCGGACTCCTCGTCGCGACCCTCAGTGCGGTGTGGGACGCCGAGACTGGACCGGGGGGACTCGCGCCCGCCCTCGATCGGCTCTGCCGCGCCGCGATCCGCGATGCGCGCCGCGGGGCTACCGCGCTCGTCATCAGTGACCGCGACGAGAGCCGCTACCGCGCGCCGATCCCGATGCTGCTCGCCGTCGGCGCCGTGCACCAGCGGCTCCTCGAAGCCGGGCTCCGCACGCGCGTGGCCCTAGTCGCCGAAGCGGGCGACGCGTGGGACATCCACCACTTCGCCGCGCTGTTCGGCTACGGCGCCGAGGCGGTGCACCCGTGGCTGGCCCTGCACTCGGCGCGCACCGCAAGTTCGGGGCAAGACGTCGAGATCATGTTCCGAGCGGCGGCCGAGAAGGGGCTGCTCAAGATCCTGTCCAAGATGGGGATCTGCACGCTGCGCTCGTACGCCGGCGCGCAGCTGTTCGAAGCGCTCGGGCTCGGCGCCGAGGTAGTGGACCGCTGCCTCACCGGCACCGTGTCCGCGATCGGCGGGATCGGGTTTACCGAGCTCGCAGAGGATGTGTTGGCGCGACACGCGGCGGCGTACGCACCGGCAGTCTCCGATGACGGGGGACTCCCCGACAACGGGAGGGTCCGCTATCGCAAGGACGGTGAGGACCACGGGTGGGCTCCGCCGCTGGTGCGGGCGCTACAGGACGCCGTGAACAAGGGGGGGGCCCCCGGTTACGACGCGTTCCGCACGCGGGCCGAGGCTCGCGCGCCCGCGGGGCCGCGCGATCTGCTCGATTTCCGGGCTGCGCAGCCCATTCCCCTTGAGGAGGTGGAGCCCGTCGAGGCGATCCGCCGCCGCTTCATCTCGAGCGCCATGTCTCTGGGCGCGCTGTCGCCCGAAGCCCACGCGACCCTCGCGATCGGCATGAACCGCATGGGTGCGCGCTCGAACACCGGCGAAGGCGGAGAAGACCCGGCGACCTACGTGCTCCTCCCGAACGGCGACCGGGCCGACAACCGCATCAAGCAGGTCGCCTCCGGCCGCTTCGGCGTCACCACGGAATACCTGGTGCGCGCCGATGAGCTGGAGATCAAGATCGCGCAGGGCTCGAAGCCGGGAGAGGGCGGCCAACTGCCTGGCCACAAGGTCACGGAATTCATCGCGCGCCTGCGCCATGCGGTGCCGGGGATCCCGCTGATCTCGCCTCCACCGCATCACGACATCTACTCGATCGAGGATCTCGCGCAGTTGATCCACGATCTCAAGCAGGTGAACCCGTCGGCGCGGGTCGGCGTGAAGCTCGTCGCCGAGGCGGGTGTGGGCACTGTGGCCGCGGGCGTCGCCAAGGCGTACGCCGATTACGTGCTCGTCTCCGGACACAACGGCGGCACCGGCGCGTCGCCGTTGTCGTCGATCAAACACGCGGGCTCCCCCTGGGAGTTGGGCCTCGCGGAGACACAGGCCGTGCTGCTGCGCAACGGTTTGCGCGAGCGGATCGAAGTGCGCGTGGACGGCGGGCTGCGGACGGGGCGCGACGTCGTGGTCGCCGCCCTGCTCGGCGCCGAAGCGTACGGGTTCGGCACGGCGACCGTGGTGGCGTTGGGGTGCGCCATGGCGCGACATTGCCATCTCAATACTTGCCCCACCGGGATCGCGACTCAGCGGCCGGACTTGCGCCGCAAGTTCCGCGGCACACCGGAGCAGATCGTCGCGTACTTCACGCTGATCGCGGAAGATGTGCGGCGTATTCTGGCGGCGCTGGGGCAGCGGCGCCTCGACGATGTCATCGGGCGGGTCGAGCTGCTCGAGCGCATCGACCACCCCGAGACACCACGGGCGCGGCTGCTCGACCTCTCGTTGCTGCTCGAGCACGCCGCGGGCTCGGCCGGCGCGGAACCGGCGCAGCGGCGCCGCACGGCACTGCGCAATGACCGCCCCGGTGTGGTCTCGCTCGATGCGCAGATCCTCGAGGCGTTGGGTCCCGCGCTCGAGCGCGGCGCCCCATTCGCCGGTGCCTACCGCATCGGGAATCACCACCTGACCGTGGGCGCGCGCATTGCGGGGCAGATCGCGCACCGGTCCGGCTCGGCTGGATCGCCGGCGCCCGTCCGCCTCCGCTTCACCGGGAGCGCGGGGCAGAGCTTCGGGGCGTTCGCCCTGCCGGGCATGCAGCTGCGCCTCGAAGGGGAAGCCAACGATCACGTCGGCAAGGGGCTCTGTGGCGGGGACATTGTCATCCGCCCGTTCCGGACCGCTGCCTACGCCGACGACAAGCCGCACGTGATCCTCGGCAACACGGCATTGTACGGCGCCACGAGCGGCAGGCTGTTCGCGGCCGGGAGCGCCGGGGATCGCTTTGCGGTCCGCAACTCCGGCGCCGTGGCGGTGATCGAAGGCGCCGGGGACCACTGCTGCGAGTACATGACCGGCGGCGTGGTCGTCGTGCTCGGACCGGTGGGCCGGAATCTCGGCGCCGGGATGTCGAACGGCGTCGCGTACGTGCTCGACGAGGGCGAGGTGCCGCTCGCCGCGCGCTGCAACCCGGATATGGTCGTCGTCTCCGATCTCGAGGCGGCGGACGAGCGGCGGCTCCTGATGCTCATCCGGCAGCACTACCAGAAGACCGGAAGCCGGCGCGCCCGGGCCATCCTGACCGGATGGGCCGTGTATCGCGCCTTTTTCAAGAAGGTATCGCCCCCACCGCCAGCGCCCGTCCCTGCGGCCGCGCCGAGCGAACCTGTGGACAACCTCGCATCGACTGGGAGCCCTGCATGAAGCTGATCACGACGATCGTCCGCCCCGAACGCCTCCCTGACGTCAAGGCGGCGCTGTTTCGCGCCGGTATCACCGGGATCACCCTCAGCCGCGTGAGCGGGCACGGCGGCGAGCACGAGGTGCTGGAGCAGTACCGCGGCACCGCAGTCGTCATGGAGTTCCACGAGAAGGTGAAGATCGAGATGGTCTGCTCGGAGCCGTTCGTGGAGCCATGCATCAAGGCGATCCTCTCGTCCGCCCGGACCGGGGAAGTCGGCGACGGGAAGATTTTCGTTCAGCCCATCGAGAAGGTGGTACGCATCCGGACCGGTGAAGCGGACAACGCCGCGCTGACGGCAGTGAACGCGCAGGAAGTGCAGCGGGCAGCGATCAAGGCGGCAGGCATGGG
>Ga0075426_10002535_pt1 | contig 13070 bp, 9 predicted proteins | sample SoiMethybrSBSTD5_FD_75304 | JGI IMG/M metagenome (GOLD analysis project Ga0075426, IMG submission 75304) | Bulk soil microbial communities from a Populus tree surrounding site in Tennessee, USA - Soil MetaG P. TD hybrid SBSTD5 | ecosystem: Environmental > Terrestrial > Soil > Tree plantation...
GGGTGTGGAGCGTCTCGGAGGAGCGCGCGGGCGGGCTCTCCGCCACCATTCTGTCGGACGAGGATCGCGACGCGATCGGCAACGAGAAGAGGCCCTGATGCCCCAGACCATCGCGGCCCTTCTCACGTCGACGCGTGAAGCGGGAGCGTCGGATCTTCACATCTCCTCGGGCATGCCCCCGATCATCCGCCAGCGCGGGGAGATCGTCCGCGCCAATCTGCCGCCCCTGAGCGGCGAAGAGGCGCTCACGATCCTCCACGAGATCATGACCCCCGAGCAGCGCGCCGTGTTCGAGCGCGACCACGAGATCGACTTCGGGTTCGAGATTCCGGACGTCGCCCGATTCCGCGCGAACGTCTTCATGCAGCGGCGAGGCCCGGGCGCCGTGTTCCGCGTCATCCCGACCAAGATCCGCACGCTGGAGGAGCTGGGCTGCCCCCCCGTGCTCCGCGAGATGGCCATGAAGGAGCGCGGGCTGGTGCTGGTGACGGGTCCCACCGGGAGCGGCAAGTCCACCACGCTCGCGGCCATGATCGACTACGTGAACGCGAACAAGCAGGGGCACATCATCACCATCGAGGATCCCATCGAGTTCGTCCATGAGAGCAAGAAGTGCCTCATCAACCAGCGCGAGGTGGGATCGCATACGAAGGATTTCGCCACCGCGCTCCGGAGCGCGCTGCGCGAGGACCCCGATTGCCTGCTGGTCGGCGAGCTCCGGGACCTGGAAACCACCTCGCTCGCGATCACGGCCGCCGAGACGGGACATCTCGTGTTCGGCACGCTCCACACGAACTCTGCGGCGAAGACGGTCGATCGGCTCATCGACGTGTTCCCGGGAGACCGCCAGGCGCAGGTCCGGACCATGCTGAGCGAGTCCCTGGAAGGCGTGATCGCGCAGACGTTGATCCCGACCGCCGACGGCAAGTCGCGCGTGGCGGTGCTCGAGATCCTGACCGCCATCCCGGCGCTCCGGAACCTGATCCGCGAGGACAAGACGGCGCAGATCCTGAGCATCATGCAGGTGGGGACCCAGCACGGGATGCAAACGCTCGATCAGGCGCTCAAGGACCTGGTGACGTCGGGGCGGATCACGCGCGAGGAGGCGCTGAAGCGCACGACGAACCCGCGTCTCTTCGAAGGCTCCTCGGCATCGACGCCGGGCGCCGCGACTGGGAACAACCCGGCCGCGCGCGCCGCCACGGCGACGCGGGCCTGAGCCTCACCAAGGAGGAAGAGATCATGGCTCCATCCGTCCGAACCCTGCCCGCGCTGATTCTTCTCGCGCTCGCGGCCGCGTGGGCGCCCGGGGCTAAGGCCAAGGATCCCGCCCCGACCGAGATTCGCCTCGGCAAGACGCCGCAGCCTGTACCCCAGGCCGATCCCGCGCAGGTCCGCGTGGTCGAGCGGTTCATGGCTGCAAGGCAGAGCGCGAGCCTGGATCGCACCAAGGTTCCCGCGGCGCGCCGCTGGCTGACGGCGGCGGTCCAGGTGGACACCAACACGCTCGCCGGCGAGCCCGGACAGACCCTGGTGGCGTTCGACTTCCCCGACGGGGCGATCGAACGGCAGACCGACGGACGCTTCCGGGTCTCGGTCTATCTTCTCTTCGCGGACCGCCAGGGCAAGGTGGTCCAGAGCCGTGACGAGATGGTCACCTTCACGGGGAAAGCGGGCGCTCAAGTCTGCGCCGCCCTCAAGGTCACGAACACGATGCGCTGGGATTCCGACGAGGTGACCCGGAGCGCGGCGCGGCTCCACTCCGGCCAGGCCCTCGATGTGGCGGAACAGTCGCTCCGGAGCTGGGCCTCGCAGCAGACCCGCGTCGCGGCCTATTCCATCGAGGATGTCTATCCGGCCGGAATCGGACAGATCATGGTCCCCTGCCTCGAGTTCTCGGCGGAGTTCGGAAAGCGCGGCTATGACGTCGCCGATGTACCGATTATGATGAGGCGAGGCTCGAAGGGGTACCAGATCGAGCCTACCGCCAACTAAAAACTCGCAGTTCCCCCGGGCCGGAATTCGAGATGCGTCTCGCGCTCTTCGACATCGACGGAACGCTGCTTCGCGAGGGCATCGCCCCGAAGCTCGCGTTCGCGCGCGCGCTCCAGGAGACCTTCGACACCACGGGGCCGATCGGCGCGTTCCGCTTCGCGGGGATGACGGACCCGCAATGCGTGGCCGAGATCATGCGGATGGCCGGCATCAAGGACGAGGTGATCCTCGAGCGCCGGGAAGCCTGCCTGGACCGCTACGTGGCGCATCTCACGGTCGAGATGCGAAACCACCATGGCGCGAGGATCTTCCCGGGCGTGAAGGAGCTCCTGGCCCGGCTGAGCGGCCGCGAGGACGTCCTGGTCGGCCTCCTGACCGGAAACGTGCGGCGCGGCGCGATGCTCAAGCTGGACCGCTTCAAGCTCGGAGAGTATTTCCGCTTCGGGGCCTTCGGCGACGAGCACGAGGACCGCGGCCAGCTGGCGCGGATCGCGCTGGAGAAGGCGGAACGCATCCTGGGCCGGCCCGTCCGCGGAGAGGAGGCGACGGTGATCGGGGACACCCCCCGCGACGTCGCCTGCGCCCGCGCGATCGGCGCGCGCGCCGTCATCGTGGCGACGGGGCTCGTTTCGCGGGGGGAGCTCCTCGACGCGAAGCCCGACATCCTCCTGGAATCCTTCGCGGACGTCGAAGGCACCCTCCAGGCCATCTGTTCCTAGCGCCCCGGCCGGGGCCAAACATCTCAGGAAAACCACGTATCGCCTTTCTTCCGGAAGTGCGGGAGGATGCACCCGGGGGCGAGGCAGCGACGGAGGGCCGGTCCGATCAGAGCCACGCGCCGTAGACTTCCCACGCTTCGCTTCATCCTGGCGCTTCTCGCCGTGACGGCGGCCGGCGCGCCCTCCCCTCTGGGGACCCGATCGCCCTCGCGCTACGTGCGCGCGAGCGGCGACCGCTTCGAGGTGGTGTCCGGCCCGACCGCGCGCCCGCTGTTCATCCGCGGGGTGAATCTGGGGGCCGCGCCCCCGGGCCATTTCCCCGGCGAGTTCGCGATCACCAAGGCGGACTATCGCCGCTGGCTCCGCTTCGCCCGCGCCCTCCACGCCAACGCCGTCCGCGTCTACGCGCTCCACCCGCCCGAGCTCTACCAGGCGCTGAAGGAGGAGAACGACGCGCACCCCGGCGATCCCATCTGGCTCTTCCAGGAAGTGTGGACCGAGCTGCCCGACGGAAACGATTTCTGGGATCCGGCCTTCATGGGCGGATTCGAATCGGAGATACGCACGGCGGTGGACGCGATCCACGGGAACACGATCCTCACACCCCGTCCGGGACACGCCGCGGGGCGGTACACGGCCGACGTCAGCCCGTATCTCGCGGGCTGGCTCCTGGGGCGTGAATGGGAGCCCTACGCGGTCCGCGTCACGCAGCAGCGGCATCCCGCCGTGAAGTCGTTCCGCGGAACGTTCTTCGCGGTCGATTCCGGCACCGCGATGGAGTGCTGGCTGGGCCGTGAGCTGGATCGGGCCGCGTCCTACGAAGCCCGGCGCTACGGGCTGGCCCGCGCGGTGTCGTTCGTGAACTGGCCGACCCTGGACGTGATGCGCCATCCCACCGAGTACGAACGCGGCGGGCAGCCGGCGGAGCACGACGAGGACGCCTTCTCCGTCGATCCCGGGAGAATCCGCCCCCTCGAGACGGCCTCCCTCTCGGCGAAGACGCTCGGATACTTCGCGAATTATCACGTCTATCCCTACTACCCCGACTTCATGAATCTCGACCCGGGCTATTCCGCCTTTCGCGACAAGCACGGGGCGTGCAACTACGCCGGATACCTGACCGATTTGAAGGCGCATACGCGCGGGCTTCCGCTTCTGATCGGGGAGTTCGGGGTCCCCACGAGCCGGGGGATCGCCCATCAGCAGCCGCAGGGAATCGACCACGGAGGCATGTCGGAAGAGGAGCAGGGGAAAGACGACGCCCGTCTGCTGGAGGACATCCAGGAGACCGGATGCGCCGGCGGCCTTTTGTTCGCGCTCTACGACGAGTGGTTCAAGGTGAACTGGCTCGTGGCACGGAACGAGCAGCCCCGCGAGCGCGATCCCTTGTGGCACAACCTGCTCGACCCCGAGGAGAATTACGGCCTCGTGGGTTTCGACCCTCCCTCCGCGATCCATGTGGACGGGGACGTGGAGGACTGGGCCCGGATCGCGCCCTACGCGTCGGCGCCGGCCGGAGCGATGCTCCGCGGGCTCTACGTCACGTCCGACCAGAACCGCTTCTATCTCCGGATCGACCTCGCGCCGGGGACGGCTCCGACCGTGGGTGTCGCGCTCGACGTGCTCGATCCGGCGCGCGGGGACCGCCGGCTTCCCCGGCCGCTGAACGCGACGTGGTCCCGCGGCGCCGAGTTCGTGCTTCTCGTCGATCCTGGCGCCGCCAAGGCCGAGCTCTTCATCGACCGCGCGATGAACTATTCCCGGTGGTCGCGGATCCTCGTGAACGGAAACCCCGAACCGGACGAAGCGCCGCTCCGTCCGGTCGCGAACGAGGACGGCCGCTACATTCCCCTCATCATCGAGACGAATCGCGAGCGGGTCTCGCGGAGCGGCGTGGTGTATCCGGCGCGGCATCTGGATTGGGGCCGCCTCGAGCCCGGCCGCGAGCCGGCCCGCGCCGCCGCGTGGCCGGGAGCCGATCCCGGATACGCGTACGATCCGCACGCCGAATGGACGTTCTCCGAGTCGCGGCGGACGATCGAGATCGCGATCCCGTGGGGGCTCCTCAATGTCGGCGACCCCTCGAGCCGATCCGTGCTCGACGACAAGCCGGGCACGAGCGCGATCGAGGTCACGCCCACGTCCGGGATCGGTCTCCTGGCCTGGGCCACGAAGGCGCGGGTGTTCCGCGCCGACTCCCTCGGCCCGGCGCGCGCCGGCGGGCCCGCGCGCGTGTCCGGGGCGGAGGTCCAGTTCCTGGGTCCTCCCGGCACCACCCAATCCACTGTGGGACAGGCGATTAGAATTACGGCGCCGGAGGCCACGTCCTATTCATGGAACGGTTGGGACATGCCGATCATTTCGGAGCGGGTCAAGCAATCCGCCCGATTCGTACGGGAAACGTTCGAGGGAATGGAAGCCCGTGACCAGCGATACCCAACAAGCTCCGAAGCCAGCCACCCCTAGAAGGCGCGCCCACCTCTTCGCGTCGCTTCTCGGCGTGGTCTTCCTGAGCATGACCCTCGCCGCCGCCACATCCGCGCGGGGAGCCACGTCGAAATCGGAGGAAGCTCTGCGCGTCGCTCGCGCCGCGAGCGACCGCAAGGATTTCGATCACGCGGCCTCGACACTCCGCCGCGCCCTGAAGGCGGATCCCGAGAACCAGGATCTCCTCTCGCTCCTCGCGCGCGTGCTCGCCTGGTCGCGCCACTTCGACGAATCCATCGCGACGTACCGCACCCTCCTGGCCCGGCATCCCGGCGACGCCTTCGACCGCGCGGGCTACGCGCGGGCGCTCGCCTGGTCGGGACACAGCAAGGAAGCGATCCCCGAATTCCGCCGCGCCATCGCGCAGGATTCCACCGATCTCGAGACGAGAATCGGCTACGCGCGGGCGCTCTCCTGGGACGGCGACCTGGCCGGAGCTTCGGCGGGGTTCCGGCGCGTGATCGCCGCGGATCGAAGGAACGGCGACGCGTGGCTGGGGCTCGCCACCGTCGCGCGCTGGCGCGGCGCTCCGACCGCGTCCGACGCGTTCACCGAGCGCGCGGCCGCGCACGGCGCCGACAAGGAAGGGCTCGGCGAGGAGCGGAACGCGGTGCGGCTCGCGTTCCAGCCCACGGCCGGCGCCGGCTGGACGGGCTCGCGCGAGCGGCAGATCACGTCCGATTCGACCGCGTTTCGGCTCGAGACCGTGGGACCGTTCGTGGACGGCCGTGCGACCTTGAGCCGCACGGTCGGCATGGCGGCGCGCGTCTCGCGTCTTCACCTCTGGGAGATCAACCCGGGCCTTCCCACCGACACCACGCTCAACTACGACCTCCGGAGCACCGCGTTCCGGGGCGACCTGAATTTCCTGCGCTCCTACCCGGTGCAGGCCTCGGCGGGGATCGCCTACCAGCGCTTCGAGGCGCGGAACTCGACCGTGCTCTACCCGCTGGGGAGCGACAAGGATTTCGTGGGATTCAACGCGCGTCTGTGGGGATACGCCGGCCGCCTCACGCCGAGCGCCGGCGCGACCCGTGACTTCATCGCCATCAAGGCGACGGACGCGGCCACGGGAGCGCGCGTGCTGGTGCCGGGCGGCGTGACGAGCGCCGACCTGGGCCTGCGCTGGGATCCCAGCGCCCGCGTCACCGCGAGCGGCACGCTCGCCAGGTCGTTCTACACCGACGACAACGCCCGAACGAGCGTGGGCGGCGACGCGGCGTACCGCTTCCGCAGGGCAGAGCCGCGCCTCGCCGTGGACTACGGCCTCACCTGGTCCAACTTCTCGAAGACCTCGACGAGCTACTTCACGCCGCTCCAGAGCGTGCGGCACGCCGCGGGCCTGACCGCCGCGGGCTACTCCGAGCGGGGCGCGCTCGATTACGGGGCCCGGTACGAGTACGCCTTCATGCAGTCGGGGAATTTCGCCGACATCTCCACGAACACGGGGTCGGTGTACCTGAACGGAACCGTTCTGGGCTCCCTGCCGCTCGGGGTGGAGGCGTACGGCTCGGTGGACAACCATTCCTACCGGACGTGGGGCGTGACCCTTTCCGGCTCGGTGCGCTGGTGAGGAGGCGCGCGTGATCGATTTCCAGGTCCTGGTCATCACCCTGGGCATCCTGCTCGGCATCGTCGCGCTCACGACGCTGGCCGCGATCGGGAACAAGTTCTATTCCTCCCGCGAGGAATCCACGAAGCGGAGCTTCCTGGATCGGCTGCGCAAGAGCTTCCTGCTCCTGAAGACGGGGATTCCGGAGGATCACGCGGAAGGAATGGGCCGCATCGTGCGCGGGCTCGGGGGGCGCTGGGCCGACCTGGCGGCGCAGGAGGTGAGCCAGCTCGAGCTGGCGACGCGCCTGGACGTGATCCGCGCGCTGGAGGAGGGGGGCGTGATCGCGCGCCACCTGAGACGCGCCCGGAGCCCGATGAAATGGACCCGCGCGCACGCGCTCCGGATCCTGGGCGAGCTCAAGGTGCCGAGCTCGGTCCCCACGCTCCTGACCGCGCTCGAGGACAAGGACCCGGACGTGAGGAACGTCGCCGCGCGCTCGCTGGGAAGGATGAAGCTCCAGGCGGCCGAGGAGGCCCTGGTCGAGCTCCTGGGCAAGCACGACCAGGCGGTCTCCGCCCGGATCGCGGCGATCTGCATCGAGATGGGTCCCCGGACGGCGCCGCTCCTCATCCGGTCCCTGCGCGAGGGCGCGCCGAAGGCCCGCTTCTGGGCCGCGCGCATCCTGGGCGAGATCAAGGACGCGCGCTCCACCCGGTCTCTGGGCGAGGCTCTGACCGACAAGGAACCCGACGTGCGCTCCGCCTCGGTCTGGGCGCTGGGCATGATCGCGGACCGCGCGAGCGCCAGCCTGGTCGAGCCCGTGCTCGCCGATCCCGTCTGGTACGTCCGCGCGCACGCCGCCGAGGCCCTGGGCCGCATCGGGGATCCCAACGCCGTCACCAAGCTCGGCGAGGCGTTGCAAGACCGCTCCTGGTGGGTCCGGAAGAACGCGCTGGACGCGCTGGTCCGGATCGGGGAGCCGTCCAAGGCCGCGCTCTTGAAGACGCTGCACAGTGGGGACCGTTTCGCGCGCGATTGCGCGGTCGAGGCGCTCATGACGCTCGGAATGCCGCTCCCGGAGTCCGTGGTGAGCGAGGGAGGGGAATCCTAGAATGCCCGCGTTCACGGCGCCCGATTGGCTGATCCCGGCGATCAACGTGATCAGCTTCGTCATTCTCATCTACTTCAGCGCGCTGCAGCTCGTGCTGTTCGGCCTCTTGATCCTGTCCTTCTTCGACATGCGCCGGAGGCTGGCGCAGAATTTCTACGCCGACTACGAGGCGGTCGCCAAGTCGCACTTCACGTTCCCCATCAGCGTGCTGGTTCCCTCGTACAACGAGGAGCAGAACGTCGTCGAGGCCGTCCGCTCGGTGCTCGCCCTCGACTATCCGCAGCACGAGGTCATCGTCATCAATGACGGGTCGACGGACGAGACGCTCTCCCGGCTCCGGCGCGAGTTCAAGCTGACGATGCGGGATACGGTCTACCGGAAGAGCCTTCCGATCGAAGGCGCAATCCGCGGCATCTATCGCTCCCCCACGCACCCCAATCTCCTCGTGATCGACAAGACCCACGCCGGGAAGAGCGCCGCCCTGAACGCGGGGATCAATCTCTCGCACTACCCCCTGATCTGCACCATCGACGCGGACTCGATCTTCCAGGAGAACGCGCTCTTGCGGGTGGTGCGTCCCTTCCTGGAGGACCCGGACCGCGTCATCGCGGTCGGGGGCCAGGTGCGCGTGGCGAACGGATGCAAGGTGGAGCGCGGCCGCATCGTGGAGCCGAGGCTGCCGCAGAACGTCCTCGCCGCGTTCCAGGTGGTGGAATACCTGCGCGCGTTCGTGGCGAGCCGCCTGGGCCTCTCGGCCATGAACAACCTCCTCATTCTCTCGGGCGTGTTCAGCCTCTTCCGCAAGGACGTGGTGATCGAGGTGGGAGGCTATCGCTCCGACGTGATCACGGAGGACATGGAGCTGGTGCTGCGTCTGCACCGGCACATGCGCGAGCAGAAGCGCCCGTACCTGGTCCAGTTCCTTCCGGATCCGATCTGCTGGACCGAGGTCCCGCAGAAGGTCGGCGCCCTGGCGCGTCAGCGCGCGCGCTGGCATCGCGGACTCATCCACTGTCTCTGGATCCACCGCTCGCTGTGGTGGATGAAGAACTCCGGATCGCTGCGCTGGGTCGGACTCCCCTACTATTTCCTCTTCGAGGTGATGGGGCCTCTGGTGGAGCTCCTCGGATACATCCTGATCCCGATCGCCTACTTCCTGGGCTTCCTCTCGCCCCTGTATTTCTGGGCGTTCCTCTTCCTCGCGGTCACATCGGGGGCGTTCCTCTCCATCTCCGCGGTCTTCCTGGAGGAGCTCTCCTTCGGCCTGTACCGCAGCTGGGGCGATTTCGCCCTCATGATCGGGGTGGGAGTGCTGGAAAACTTCTCCTACCGCCTCCTGACTCTCCTCTTCCGCCTGGGCGCGATGCTCGATATCATCCTGGGGCGCGGCGGATGGGGGAAACAGGAGCGCACGGGCTTCGACAGCGTAGGTTCCTCCCCCGCCAAAGCCTGAAACGACTGCCGCGCGACTCGCCATCCGAAGGGGGGTTGTTTCGTGCGGCTTCAAAGCTGCATCGTCGGGGCTTGCCTGCTGTTCGGCCTGGCGCCCCGGGCCCAGGCCGTGGCCCCGATCTACACCGATATACCCTCCCTCCGAGGCACCCAAAAGGCGGCGGCGGCCCTGCAGCGCCTCCGGAACAAACCCGCGGGCGTGGACCGGGCGGTGCTCGCCAGCCACCTCCCAGCCGGCCATTACCGGGCGCTGGTCATCCTTCTCCAGTTCCCCCCCGACCCGGCCATCCCGGGTGATCCCGGCTTCCTGGCCGATACGCTGGCCCACACGCCGGAGGCCTACGATTCGCTGTTCTTCAGCGTCGGGACCCAGCCCCACGGCAGCGTGCGCGACTACTATCGCGAGGTCTCGGGGGGGGTGTTCGACCTCGACGGCGTGGTGACCCGCTGGTACACGGCGCCCCATCCCTACAGCTACTACGTCGACGCCCAGAACGGCTTCGGCGATCCGCCGCACAACGCCCAGCAGATGGCGCACGACGCGCTGGTCCTGGCCGACGCGGACTACGACCTGAGGCAATTCGACAACGACGGTCCGGACAACATTCCCAACTCGGGGGACGACGACGGCCTGGTGGACGGCCTCTTCGTGATTCACGCGGGCCCGGGCGGCGAGGAAACCGCCTCGGAGAACGACATCCACTCGCACGAGTGGACGCTCCCCACGGTCTACTCGAGCCCCGACATCGGCGTGCACGGCGCGATCCGGGACAGCGTCTATACCACCGAGCCCGAGAAGTGGGTGGGGCTGGCGCCCCATACCGCCCCCAACCAGATCATGTCGATCGGGACCTTCTGCCACGAGTTCGGCCACACGCAGGGGCTCCCCGACCTCTACGACACGAGCGGCCTCCCCACCTCGAGCGAGGGGGTCGGCGAATGGGACCTCATGGGCTCCGGCAATTTCTGCCATGCGCCCGGGGAATCTCTGGGGTGGAGCCCCGCGCACTTCTCGGCCTGGTCCAAGCAGACCCTGGGGTGGATCACGCCCACGAACGTGACCACCGACCAGCTGGGGGTCACGCTGCAGCCGGTGGAGTCCGGGGGGACGGTGTACCGCCTCTGGACCAACGGGGATGCCGTCGGGGAGTACTACCTGATCGAGAACCGGCAGCCGGTCGGGTTCGACAAGGGCCTCGTCCGGCGGTCGGTCGAGCAGGAGGGCCTCCAGTCGCACGGGCTTCTCATCTACCACATCGATGAATCCGCTCCCGCGAAGAACAACCTCACGCCCAAGCTCGTGGACGTCGTGGAGGCGGGTGGCGCCGAATCGGTTTCCGGCCCGGCCGGCGTCCAGAACCTAGACCTCGCGCGAAATCTCAGCGCCTCGCAGTCGGCCTGCGGCAGCGCCACCACCGTCACCGGCAACCGCGGGGACAAGTTCGACCCCTGGCCCGGCGCGCTGGGAGCGCATGATTTCGACTCCGGCACCTGTCCCAACACGCGCTCCAACTGCGGCGATTTGACCCAGGTCGCGGTTCTCAACATCAACGAGACCGCGGGCGCGATCACGGCCGACCTTCGCGTGCACGCCGCGGCGGTGGTGAGGCAGGCGATCCAGGTGGACGACTCGCCCCGCCTGGGCACGACGAACAACGGTGATGGAAAAGCCGAGGTCGGCGAGTCGGTGCGGCTCAAGATCCCCCTCTTGAACGTGAACGGAGCCCCGAGCCCCAGCCTCTACGCGAAGGTCCAGTCGCTGGACGCCTACACCACGATCACCGCGGGGGACTCCATCGCGTACGGCGCCATCGGGCTCGCCCAGGCCGACTCCGGGTCGACCGTGGAAGTCACGATCAATTCCTCCCCGGACCCCATCGGAGCCTGGCTGCGCTACGACCTGTACTCCACCTCGGGCCTCGCGATGTCGGATACGGTGCAGATCCTCCTGGGGACCAAGACCGGGATCTGCGACGACTTCGAGCACACGACCCAGCCGTGGTTCCCCGAGGCGACCCGTGCGGCATGCAACACCGTCGACGAGTGGCACCGTGAATCCGGGCAGAACCACACACCGGGAGGCGCGTGGGCCTTCAAGCTGGGGCCGGTGGGCAATATCGGAAGCTATTCCTCGAACCAGGATGCCCGGCTCATCAGCCAGCCGGTCCGGCTCACCGGCACCGCCGACACGCTCACGTTCTGGCAGCGCTATGGCTCGGCCGCGGGGACGGACGGCGTTTCCGTGGAGATCAGCGCCGACAACGGCGCGACCTGGACCCTGGTTCACCCCGTCCCGGATTACCCCTTCGGCGACCGCTGGGGCGGGAGCCAGCTCGCGTTCACGCTGGCCAAGGTTCCCCTCGCCGGATACTCGGGCGTGGTCGAGATCGGATTCCGGTTCCGGTCGGGCCCCGTGGGGGGCGGCATCGGGTGGTGGCTCGACGATGTGGCGGTCAACGGCGACGCCACGTGCGGCACGACCGCATCGGAGTTCGTTCCGCTGGACGCGCGCTATGACGCCGCGAGCTCGGGTGTGGTGGTCAGCTGGGACCTGGGAGGCGCGGGGGTCTCGACGGTGGGAATCGATCGCTCCGCCGGCGGCGGCCCGCGCGTCCGGGTCGCGAACCCGATCGGCTACTATGGGACGGGGAGCTGGGTGGATTCGGACTCGAAGCCGGGGCGGACGCAGGATTACTGGCTGGTCCTCGCCCGTGGGGACGGCGGAGTCACCGAGTACGGGCCGGTGGAAGTGACGGTTCCGGCCGGATCGGGGGCGCCCCGCGTGCTCGCCCTGGGACCCATTCGCCCGAACCCCTTCAATCCCGAGGGCACTCTGCCCGTCTCCCTGGACCGCGACGGGGTCTACACACTCCGCATCTACCGGGTGGACGGGGTTCTGGTCCGCACGCTGCACGATGGGCCGGGGACCGCGGGCGTATACTCCTTCCGATGGGACGGCCGGGACGCGTCCGGCCGGGCGCTTCCGGGCGGGGTCTACCTGATCGAGCTCAAATCCTCCCGTCGCACCCGAGTGGAGAAAGCGATCCTTCTGCGATGAGCACCGGAACGAACACGCGAATCGACGGGCCGCTGGTCTACCTGGAATCCATGGGGGCCGAGCATCTGCCCGCGATCTGGAAGGTGTATCTCGACGCGCCCGATTACTTCGAGGCCCTGACCGGGACCTCCGACTTCGACCCGACCACGGTCGAGATGATGTACGAGGAGGCGCTGGCCGAGGACACCCGGTACTTTCTCGCGGTTCGCCGCACCGACACCAAGTCGCTCATCGGCACCATCGAGTTCGAGGCGGGGGCGGACGACGTGCCGGCAACCCTGCGCGGGCTGGTGGTCGCCCAGGGGGAGCGCGGAAAGGGCTACGGACGCGCCGCGCTCGAGCTGGCGGAGGGATTCCTCGCGAACGAGCTGGGAGCGCCCACCATCGCGGCGGACGTGCCGGCGGGCTATGACGACGGGGAGCGTTTCCTGACGTCGCTGGGCTACCGCCAGCGCCGCCTCAGGTCGGGCGAGGTTCGCTGGGTGAAGCGGATCGCGGAGGCTTAGCCGGGCGCGACGCCAGGGTTTCGTTCACCTTCGAGGCGAGGGTTCCCACCTCGAAGGGCTTGCTGACCACGAAGTCGATTCCATGGGCGTCCATCACCTCGTCGCTCACCGTCGCGCCCCACCCCGTCACGAGACCCAGCACCACCTTCCGCCCTCCCTCCTTGCGGACCACCCGGGCCACCTCCCA
>Ga0075426_10002536_pt1 | contig 13068 bp, 10 predicted proteins | sample SoiMethybrSBSTD5_FD_75304 | JGI IMG/M metagenome (GOLD analysis project Ga0075426, IMG submission 75304) | Bulk soil microbial communities from a Populus tree surrounding site in Tennessee, USA - Soil MetaG P. TD hybrid SBSTD5 | ecosystem: Environmental > Terrestrial > Soil > Tree plantation...
GCCGGCCACGGGCAGATCAGGGTGATCGGCTTCGCCGGGAAGCTCTGCGCCCAGGCCGCTCCGCAGACGGCGAAGAGCAGCACGGACACGCCCGCCGCCAGCATGCGTCTCATTTTCGAGAGCCTCCTCCTTATCCTCTCAATGAATTATAGCCACTACAATACGGCTTCCCCCTCATGCTAGACGCTTCCCGCGCCGATCTGGTCGCCGGCGTAGCCGGTTCGGGCACCATGGGACGCGGCATCGTCCAGGTGCTAGCCCAATGCGGCGCGCGCACGCTCGTTTTCGACGCCCAGCCGGGCGCCGCCCGCAAGGCCCGGGATTCGATCGGCGAGACCCTCGGCAAGCTCGCCGAGCGCGGCAAGCTCGAGCGCGGGGCCGTCGACGCCACGCTGCGCCGCATCGAGGTCGTCGATCACCTCGAGGCGCTCGCGCCTTGCCAGCTGGTGGTCGAAGCGATCGTCGAGGATCTCGCCGCGAAGCGCGCGCTCTTCTCGAGGCTCGAGGGCATCGTCGGCGCCGACACCGTGCTCGCCTCGAACACCTCGTCGCTCTCCGTGACTGCCATGGCCGCAGCCTGCAAGCGGCCGCAGCGCATCGCGGGCTACCACTTCTTCAACCCGGTGCCTGTGATGAAGATCGTCGAGGTGGTCGCCGGAGAGCTGACGGATCCTGCGGTGACCGAGGCGCTCTCCGCGCTCGCGCGGCGCTTCGGCCACACGCCGATTCGCTGCAAGGACACGCCGGGATTCGTCGTCAACCACGCCGGCCGGGCCTACGTCCCGGAGGCGCTGCGCATCCTCTCGGAGGGCGTCGCCGATTTCGCCACCATCGACCGCGTCCTGGTCGACGCGGCCGGATTCCGCCTCGGCCCGTTCGGCCTGATGGACCTCGTGGGCCTCGACGTCTCCCACGCGGTGATGAAATCGATGTACCAGCAGTATTTCGAAGAGCCGAAGTACAAGCCCTCGTTCCTGTGCGAGGCGCGGGTCGCCGCGGGGCTGCTGGGCCGCAAGACCGGGCGCGGCTGGTACGCCTATTCGAAAGACGGGACGGCCGAACCGGTGGCCGATGAAGTTCCTCCAGGAACTCCAAAACCGCAGTCGGTATGGGCCGTCCCGGAGCTGAAAGAGCTGCTGGCGAAGCTCGAGGCGCGCATGGCGGCGAAGCCCGAGGCGGCCACGCTCTGCCTCGTCGCTCCGCTCGGCAAGGATGCCACGACCAGCGCGCTCGAGCTCGGCCTCGATCCGCGCCGCAGCGTGGCGGTGGATCCGCTCTTCGGCTTTTCCAAACGAAGAACGATCATGCCCACCCCCGCCACGACGGAGGAAACAAGGCGGTCTGCGCATGCGCTGCTCGCTTCCGACGGTGTGCCGGTGTCGGTGATCAAGGATTCGCCCGGCTTCGTGGCGCAGCGTGTCGTCGCGCACATCGTCAATGTCGGCTGCGACATCGCCCAGATGCGCATCGCGACGCCCGAGGACCTCGACCGGGCCGTGGTGCTGGGACTGTCTTATCCGCGCGGTCCGCTCGCCATGGGCGACGCCGCCGGCCCTGCGCGCGTCCTTGCCGTGCTCGAGGCGATGCATGATTTCTACCAGGAGCCGCGCTATCGCCCCAGCCCCTGGCTCAAGCGCCGTGCAAAACTCGGCGCATCTTTGTTAGCCCCGGATTAAAGCGTAACTGAGAGGAACTGAGCGATGCTCGATGCCTACATCTATGACGGACTGCGCACCCCCATCGGCCGGCACGCCGGCAAGCTCGCCCCGATGCGGCCCGACGACCTCGCGGCCGAGGTGATCAAGGAGGTGGTGGCGCGAAACGGCATCGAGCCGAAGGAGATCAGCGACGTCGTCCTCGGCTGCGTCAACCAGGCGGGCGAGGACTCGCGCAACGTGGCGCGCTTCGCGGCGCTGCTCTCCGGCCTGCCGCCCACGACGCCCGGCGTGACGGTGAACCGCCTCTGCGCGAGCGGCCTGCAGGCCGTGGTCGACGCGGCGCGCGCCGTCAGCGTGGGCGAAGGCGATCTCTACATCGCCGGCGGCGTCGAGAGCATGAGCCGCGCGCCCTACGTCTTCTCCAAGGCCGACTCTCCCTTCAGCCGCGACGTGAAGCTGTTCGACACCACCATCGGCTCGCGCTTCCCGAACCCGAAGGTGGTCAAGCAGTTCGGCAACCATACGATGCCCGAGACCGGCGACAACGTGGCGAAGGAATTCGGCGTCTCGCGCGAGCAGGCGGACGAGTTCGCCCTCGCTTCGCAGCAGAAATACGCGAAAGCCGAAGCCGAGGGCTTCTACAAGGGCGAGATCCGCGCGGTTTCCCTTCCCTCGAAAAGGAAAGACGCACCCGCCACGCTCGTCGATGCCGACGAGCATCCGCGGCGCGACAGCACGCTCGAATCACTTCAAAAGCTGAAACCCTTGTTTGAAGGCGGCGTCGTCACCGCCGGCAACGCCTCCGGCGTGAACGACGGCGCCGCTGCGCTGGTCATCGGCAGCCGCAAGTGGGGAGAGAAGAAAGGCAGGAAGCCGATCGCCCGCATCGTGTCGGCGGCGAGCGCCGGCGTCGAGCCGCGCATCATGGGCGTGGGGCCGGCGTACGCGATTCCATTGGCGCTTCAAAGGGCCGGCCTCAAGTTGAGCGAGATGGACGTGATCGAGATCAACGAGGCTTTCGCGAGCCAGGTGCTCGGCTGCCTGAGGCTCATGGAGGTCGACTTCAAGGACCCGCGCGTCAATCCGAACGGCGGCGCGATCGCGATCGGCCATCCGCTCGGCGCCTCGGGCGCGCGCCTCGCGCTCACGGTCGCGCGCGAGCTGCAGCAGTCGGGCGGGCGCTACGCCGCGGTGTCGCTGTGCATCGGCGTGGGCCAGGGGCTCGCCGTGATCCTGGAGAGGATGCACTGATGAATGCCCCGATCAAGAAACCCAGGGCCGAGTTCGTCTGGGAGGACCCGCTGCTGCTCGAGCAGCAGCTCACCGAGGACGAGCGCATGGTGCGCGACGCCGCGCACGCGTACTGCCAGGACAAGCTCGCGCCGCGGGTGCTCGAAGCGTTCAGATCCGAGAAAACGGACCCGAGCATTTTCCGCGAGATGGGCGCGCTCGGCCTGCTCGGCCCCACGATCCCGGCCGAGTACGGCGGCCCGGGCCTGAACTACGTTTCCTACGGCCTCATCGCGCGCGAAGTCGAGCGCGTCGACTCGGGCTACCGCTCGATGATGAGCGTGCAGTCGTCCCTCGTCATGTTGCCGATCCATGAGTTTGGGAATCCGGAAACCAGGAAGAAATTTCTGCCGCGGCTCGCGAGCGGCGAGTGGATCGGCTGCTTCGGCCTCACCGAGCCCAACCACGGCTCCGATCCGGGCTCGATGCAGACGCGCGCGAAGCAGGTGTCCGGCGGATACAGCCTGACCGGGACGAAGATGTGGATCTCGAACTCGCCGATCGCCGACGTGTTCGTCGTCTGGGCCAAAGAAAATGAACAAATTAGAGGATTTGTTCTGGAGAAAGGCATGAAGGGCTTGTCCGCGCCTGCGATCCACGGCAAGGTCGGTCTGCGCGCTTCGATCACCGGCGAAGTCGTGATGGACGACGTCTTCTGCCCGGAGGAGAACGCGTTTCCAGAAGTGCGCGGCCTGAAGGGCCCGTTCACCTGCCTCAATTCGGCGCGCTATGGCATCGCGTGGGGCGCGCTCGGCGCAGCGGAAGATTGCTGGCATCGCGCGCGCCAGTACGTTCTAGACCGCAAGCAGTTCGGCCGGCCGCTCGCGGCCAACCAGCTGGTGCAGAAGAAGCTCGCCGACATGCAGACCGAGATTACGCTCGGGTTGCAAGGGTGCCTGCGCCTCGGGCGCATGAAGGACGAAGGCATCGCAACGCCCGAGATCACCTCGATCATGAAGCGCAATTCGTGCGGCAAGGCGCTGGACATAGCCCGCGTCGCGCGCGACATGCTCGGGGGCAATGGAATCTCCGACGAGTTCGGCGTCATCCGGCACGTGGTGAACCTCGAGGTCGTCAATACCTACGAGGGCACGCACGACATCCACGCGCTGATCCTCGGCCGGGCGCAGACGGGCATCCAGGCGTTCACCTAGGCGCTGCGTGCGCCGCGGGCGCCCGCCTTTCACCTGCTGCAAGGTATTCGACCTCGGCCGCCCGGAACAGGCGTTTCGCCGTTAGCTCGATATAGCCAAAATCCGAGAACCGGACCTATGGCAGCGGCGTCAAATCCACAGGTATACTGGGTCATGACCGCCGCACTCCGCTTCGCCGCAACCTCGCTTCTCGTCCCGCTTCTCGCGCTGGTATCCGGGCTGCTGCCCGGCTTGGCGCGCGCCCAGCAGCTGGAAGACGCCATGCTGCTCGTCGCGCATCCCGCATTCCGCGACCTCGAGTATCGACAGACGGTGCTGCTCGCCGCGCCGGCGCCGAACGGCGGGCATGTCGGCGTCATTCTCAACCGGCCGACCAAGCGCTCGCTCGGCAGCCTGTTCCCGGAACACGAGCCCTCGAAGAAGGTCGTCGAGCCCGTGTTCTACGGCGGCCCGTTCTCGCGCGGCGCGCTGGTCGCGCTGGTGCGCGCAGACCATACCCCGGGCGGCGGCTCGGTGCTGCTGATGAACAATCTGTATCTCGCCTTCCGCGCGAACACGATCGACCACGTCATCGAAACCACGCCGAACGACGCGCGCTATTTCGTCGGCTACGTGGGCTGGCGGCCGGGCGAGCTGAAGAGCGAGATCGATCGCGGGCTGTGGTCGGTGATGAACGCCGAAGTCGACACCATCTTCCGCAAGGACACCGACACGCTCTGGGAAGAGCTGCTACAGCAGTCGCGCCGCATCCGCGCCGAGTCCCTGCTTCCGGTTCTCGCCGCGCGCTAGCATGCTCCGGGCGGCGCATGCCGCCCCGCTGGGGGGTGTGGGATGAGCGGGCTATGCTCGCCACCCATGAGATTCGTCCTTGCCCTAACGCTCTTCGCCCTGACCTCGGCCTTCGCCCAGGAAAAGCCGGCCGCGACCCCTCCCAATCAGGAGAACGCCACGGAGAACGCCACGGAGAACGCCACGGAAAACGCCTCAGGGAACGCTTCGGAGAACGCTTCGGGCGGGGCCACGGCGCCGCGCCCCAACTTCCGCCGGGACGCCGCCTCGAGCCAGGGGCTGTTCGAGCGCCTGGACAAGAATCATGACGGCTATCTGACCGGCACCGAGCTCACCAGCCAGGAGGCCCTCAGCGCCAACTGGCTGGGCGTCGACCGGAACGGCGACGGGCGGATCAGCCGCGACGAGTTCACAGCCGTTACTCCCGCCGAAACGGCCGGAAGATAGCGACGTCTTGAAGGAATAGCCCTTTCGGCCTACTGTTCTCCTCCCTGCCCACCCCCACAGGAGGAGACGATGAGGTACGCGCTCGCAGCGCTTTTCGGCGCTTTATTGCTGGCGTCCTGCGCCACCCCGACCAAAGAGCAAAGCCTGGTCAGCAAGGCCGCCGATGCCATGGGCGGCGCCAGGGCCCTCGGCGATATCAAGACGATCAGCACCAGCGGCACTTCGAAATGGTGGGAGCCCGAGCAGTCCGAAGTTCCGGGAGGCGAGCCGCGCTTCTCGGCGGAGGGGAAGATCGATTCGATCTCCGATCTCGCTTCCCGTACGACCCGGTACGACTACCAGAAGAACTTCGCCTACCCGACGGCGCGCACCTTTACCTATAGCGAGGTCGTGACGCCCCAGGCCGGCTATGTGATCGGCATCGACAGCAACGGCCGCAACGCCGAGAGCCTGAAGGCGAACCCGCCGGCGCACTCGATGTCGGGTTACCGCCTTGCGACCACGCAGCGCGAGCGCGCGCGCACCGGCATCGCAGGGATGATTTCGGCGATGCTCGCGAATCCCGACGCGGTCAAGCCCGCCGCCGACATCAACGGCCTTCCGGCCGTGGAGTACCAGGGCTTCATCGTCGCGTTCGACCCGAAGACGGGCTTGCCCGAGCGCGTGCGCAATCTCGACTACGACAACATCTGGGGCGACGTGAATTACGACTCCGTGCTGTCCGATTGGCGTGAGTTCAGCGGCGTCAAGATCCCGATGAAGCGCAGCGTCCAGCTGAACGGCCGCCTGGTGCAGGAAACGCAGCTCACCGACGTGCGCATCAACCCGCCGATCGACCAGGCGCGCCTGCAGATCCCGGCCGGCGTGCTGGCCAATGCCGCGAAGCCCGCGACGGGCAACGTGCCCTACCAGTGGGTGATCCGCCGCCAGTACATCGGCACCTACCTGGATTCCGACAACGTGAGCTACGACACCAAGGCCGCCTCGCCCGGCCTGCGGCTGCAGCAGCTCTCGCCCGGCGTGTTCCAGCTCGTCGGCGGCTCGCACAACGCCTTGGTCGTCGAGATGAGCGATCACCTGATCGTGGTCGACGCGCCGGTCAGCGACGCGCAGTCGATGTGGCTGCTGAACGCCACCAAGTCGCAATTCTCCGGCAAGCCGATCCGCTGGGTGGTGCTCACGCACCATCACATGGACCATGCCGGCGGCGTGCGCGGCCTGCTCAACGACGGCGCCACGTTGGTCGTCGGCCAGGGCAACTACAAGCACTTCAACGACGTCCTGAGGGCGCCGGCCACGCGCAATCCCGACATGAAGGTCATGGACCTCACCCGCATTCCGATCATGGAAGTGACGCAAAGCCATGTCATGACCGACAGCAAGGGGCGCCAGGTGATGGCCTATGCGATGGACAACCCGCACGCCAAGGGCATGCTGATGGTGTGGGTGCCCGACGCCAAGCTCGGCTACGTGACCGACCTCTGGAATCCGGGCCAGCCGCTCCCGCCGAAGCCGAACGCGGGCCAGGCCGCGGTCGTCAGCGCCGTGAAGAAAGCCGGCATCCAGCCCGAGCGCTTCGCCGGCGGCCACGGCTCGGTCGACGAGTATCAGAAGCTCGAGAAGCTGATGGGACAATAGCAACCGCAACCCCAAAGAGGGAGCAGGCCACGCCTGCTCCCTTTTTTATGCCGCAGCCTTGACGCTCTTCTTCTTCTCGAACGTCGTCTTGCCGCCGCGGTAGTCCACCGCGATGACGTCCTTCGGCGCGAAGCGCCCCTCGAGGATCGCCTTGGCGAGCGGGTTCTCGATCTCCGACTGGATCGCGCGCTTGAGCGGCCGCGCGCCGTAGACCGGGTCGAAGCCGACCTTCGCCAGCTCGCCGAGCGCGGCGTCGGAGATCTCGAGACCGTAGTCCATCTTCGCCAGCCGTTGCTTCAGGACCTCGAGCTGGATGCGCGCGATCGACTTGATGTGCTCCTCGCCGAGGGCGTGGAACACCACGATCTCGTCGATTCGGTTCACGAACTCGGGCCGGAACTGCGTCTTCACCTCGCCCATCACGGCGAGCTTGACGACCTGGTAGTCGCTTCCCGCCATGCTCTGGATCATCTGCGAGCCGAGGTTCGAGGTCATGACGAGCACGGTGTTCTTGAAGTCGACGGTGCGCCCCTGCCCGTCGGTGAGACGGCCTTCGTCGAGGATCTGCAGGAACACGTTGAACACGTCCGGGTGCGCCTTCTCGACCTCGTCGAACAGGACCACCGAGTAGGGCTTTCTCCGTACTTGTTCGGTCAACTGGCCGCCCTCCTCGTAGCCGACGTAGCCCGGCGGCGCACCGATCAGCCGCGCGACGGAGTGCCGCTCGCCGTATTCGGACATGTCGATGCGGATGAGGTGGTCTTCCGAATCGAACAGGAACGACGCGAGCGCCTTGCAGAGCTCGGTCTTGCCGACGCCCGTCGGCCCGAGGAAGAGAAAGCTTCCGTAGGGCCGGTTGGGATCCGACAGGCCGGAGCGCGAGCGCCGGATGGCGTCGGACACGAGGCGCACCGCCTCGTCCTGCCCGACCACGCGCTTGTGCAGCACCTCCTCCATGCGGATGAGCTTCTCGCGCTCGCCCTGCATCATCTTCGACACCGGGATGCCGGTCGCGCGCGAGACGACCTCGGCGATCTCTTCCGCGCCGACCTGGGTGCGCAGCAGCTTCGGCTTGGCGCCCTTCTCGGACGATTCGGCCTTTTTCAGCTGGGCCTCGAGTTGAGGCAGCTTGCCGTATTGCAACTCCGCCAGCCTGTCGTACTGACCCTTCCGATGCAGGTCGGCCATCTCGAGTCGCAGCTTCTCGATCGCCTCCTTGATGTGCGCAGTGCCCTGGACCGTCGCCTTCTCGGCCTTCCATTCCTCCTCGAGGTCGGAATACTGCTTTTGAAGATTCTCAATTTCGCGCTCGAGGAGGGCAAGGCGCTTGAGCGAAGCTTCATCTTTCTCCTTCTTCACCGCCTCGCGCTCGATCTTGAGCTGGATCAGGCGGCGCTCGAGCCGGTCGAGCGCCTCGGGCTTGGAGTCGATCTCCATCTTGATGCGCGCCGCCGCCTCGTCGATCAGGTCGATCGCCTTGTCGGGGAGGAAGCGGTCGGTGATGTAGCGGTGCGAGAGCTCCGCGGCCGCGACGATGGCCGGGTCGGTGATCTCGACGCCGTGGTGCACCTCGTAGCGCTCCTGCAGGCCGCGCAGGATTGCAATGGTGTCCTCGACGCTCGGCTCCTCGACCAGCACCTTCTGGAAGCGGCGCTCGAGCGCGGCGTCCTTCTCGATGTTCTTGCGGTACTCGTCGAGCGTGGTGGCGCCGATGCAGTGCAGCTCGCCGCGCGCAAGCGCCGGCTTCAGCATGTTGCCGGCGTCGATCGCGCCTTCGGCTTTGCCCGCGCCGACCAGCGTGTGGATCTCGTCGATGAAGATGATGGTGCTGCCCTCGTCCCTGGCGAGGTCCTTCAGCACCGCCTTCAGGCGCTCCTCGAACTCGCCGCGGTACTTGGCACCGGCGAGGAGCGATGCCAGGTCGAGCACCAGCAGACGCTTGTTCTTGAGAGACTCGGGGACCTCGCCGTTGACGATGCGCTGCGCCAGACCCTCGACGATGGCGGTCTTGCCCACGCCGGGCTCGCCGATCAGCACGGGGTTGTTCTTGGTGCGCCGCTGCAGGATCTGGACGCAGCGCCGGATCTCCTCGTCGCGGCCGATGACCGGGTCGAGCTTGCCCTGCCGGGCTCTCTCGGTCAGGTCGAGCGTGTATTTCGCGAGAGCGCCTCGCTGCGATTCGTCGGCCTGACCGCTCACGGCTTGCCCTCCTCTCACTTCCTCGATCGCTTTCTCGAGCGCGTTGCGCGTGAGTCCCGCCTCCTTCAGCAGGCTGCCGACCCGGCCCTTGTCGGAAACCGCGGCGAGGACAAACAGCTCGGAGGCGATGTACTGGTCGCCGCGCTTCTGCGCCTCCTTGTCGGCGACGTTGAGAAGCTGGGCGAGGTCGCGCGAGATCATCACCTCGCCGGGAGTGCCCTCGACCTTCGGCAGCTTCTCGATCACCTGGGACAGGTTTTTCCTGAGCACCGAGGCATTGCCGCCCGCCTTGGCGACGAGGCCGGCGATGCCGCCGTCCTCCTGACCGAGGAGCGCCAGCAGCAAATGGTCGGGCTCGATGTACTGCTGGTCCCTTCCCAGGGCCATGCTCTGGGCCTCGGAGAGCGCCTCCTGCAGCCTGGTGGTGAACTTGTCGAATCGCATCAGATTGATCCGTTTGGTTATTTCATTACACCTGCCACGCAGATGGGGGCCCGGCGGCCCACATTCAAGGCGAAAATAGCCGTCCCGTTGCTCATACCCCGCTCCGCCCCCATCTCATGGCGATGGAACGAAAGACGCAGTTCAACCTCGTGTATCTCATTTTCGCGCTGCTCGCGATGGTGCTCGTCCAGCAGTCCTGGCAGCGCTACCAGACCGTCGAGGTGGTGCCGTACAGCGAGTTCGAGCAGTTCCTCGCCCAGGACAAGATCGCCGAGGTCACGGTCTCCGACCAGCACATCACCGGCAAGCTCAAGTCGCCCGAGAAGGGCAAGTCGATCGTCGTCGCCAACCTGGTGCCGCCCGAGATCGCCGAGCGCCTCGACAAGTACAAGGTGAAATACACGCGCGTACAGGAGAGCACGTTCTTTCGCGACCTGCTCTCCTGGATCGTTCCAGCGCTCGTCTTCTTCGGCATCTGGTTCCTCCTGGCGCGCCGCATGTCCAACCAGGGCGGCGGCGGGCTCGGCAGCTTCATGGCGATCGGCAAGAGCCGCGCCCGCATCTACGTCGAAAACAAGACCGGCGTGACCTTCAGGGACGTTGCGGGCGTCGAGGAGGCGAAGGCCGAGCTGCAGGAAGTGGTCGACTTCCTCAGGGACCCGAAGAAATACGGGCGCCTGGGCGCGCGCGTGCCCAAGGGCGTGCTGCTCGTCGGTCCGCCGGGCACCGGAAAGACGCTGCTCGCGCGCGCGGTGGCGGGCGAAGCCGGCGTGGCGTTCTTCTCCATCTCGGGCGCCGAGTTCGTCGAGATGTTCGTCGGCGTCGGCGCGGCGCGCGTGCGCGATCTCTTCGAGCAGGCGCGGCAGAAGGCGCCCGCCATCATCTTCATCGACGAGCTCGACGCGCTCGGCCGGGCGCGCGGCGCGGGCGGCATCGGCGGGCACGACGAGCGCGAGCAGACGCTGAACCAGCTCCTGGTGGAGCTCGACGGCTTCGACCCGAGCACGGGCCTCGTCCTGCTTGCCGCCACCAACCGCCCCGAGATCCTCGACCCGGCGCTGCTGCGCGCCGGGCGCTTCGACCGCGTGGTGCTGGTCGACCGGCCCGACAAGCCGGGACGGCTGCAGATCCTGCAGGTGCACGCGCGCAAGGTGAAGCTGGCCGCGGACGTCGACCTCGACAAGATCGCCGCCTCGACGGCCGGGTTCTCCGGCGCAGACCTCGCGAACCTCGTGAACGAAGCCGCGCTCCTCGCCACCCGCCGCGGCGCCGACGCAGTGAGCGGCGACGACTTTGCCGAGGCGATCGAGCGCATGATCGCCGGCCTCGAGAAGAAGAGCCGGGTGCTGAACGAGCAGGAACGGCGCGTGGTCGCGCACCACGAGCTCGGTCACGCCGTCGTAGCGATGGCGCTGCCCGGGACCGACCCGGTGCAAAAGATCTCGATCATCCCGCGCGGGGTCGCGGCGCTCGGCTACACCCTGCAGCGCCCCACCGAGGACCGTTTTCTCATGACGCGCGAGGAGCTCGAGAACAAGATGGCAGTGCTCCTCGGCGGGCGCGCGGCCGAGGAGGTCATGTTCGACCACCTTTCCACCGGCGCGGCCAACGATCTCGCCAAGGTGACCGAGATCGCGCGCAGCATGGTGATGCGCTACGCCATGGTAAAGGCGCTCGGCCACGTGGCCTACGAGGAGGAGCGCCCGCCCTTCCTCGGCGGCCCGCTGCCGAGCGGCCACCGCGAGTACAGCGAAGCGACCGCGCGGGAGATCGACGTCGCCGTGCGCCAGATCGTGGACGGGACGTACGAAAAAGCCCTGGCGATCCTGAGGCGGGAGCGTGCGCTGCTCGAGCAGTGGGCGAAGAAGCTGCTCGACAAGGAGACGCTGGTGGAGACCGAGCTCGACGAGCTCAGGCGCGCCGTGACTCCGGCCTAGCCGGTCTTTCTTCCTCCGGGCGGATCCCAGCGCTCGGCCGCCGTGTCGTCCGAGGCTTTGGCTTCCACCCACTCGGCGGAGCCGGCGCGGTGCTCCTTCTTCCAGAAGGGAGCGCGCGTCTTCAGGTAGTCCATGATGAACTCGCAGGCGGCGAAGGCCTCGCCGCGGTGGGCGGACGCCACCGCGACCAGCACGATCTGGTCGGCCGGCTTCAGTTCCCCATAGCGATGGATCACGGTGACGTCGATCAGCTTCCAGCGCTCGGACGCCTGCCCGACGATCTTGCCGATCTCGCGCTCGGTCATGCCGGCGTAGTGCTCGAGCGTCATCGGCACGTCGCGCACCAGGCCGACGAAGCTCGCGACCGCGCCGACCTTGCCGCCGCCCGAGATCCCGCGCACTTCGGCGTTGAGGTCGAAGTCCTGCTGCTGGATCGAGACCTTCATCCGCCGGTCACCGGGGGGAAGAACGCGACTTCGTCGCCCGCCTCGATGCGCGCCGAGGGCTGCACCATGTCCTGGTTCACGGCGGCGCGGATCAGCGCCTTTCCGCCGAACGCCTTGCCATAGGCGCCGCCGCGCTGCCCCAGGTGCTCACGCAGCGCCGCTACCGTGGTCACGCCCGAAGGAAGATCGACCTCTTCGCCGGAGCGGCCGAGCTGCTCGCGCAACGAGGCGAAGAAAAGAAGCCGGATCTTCATGAGAAAAGCCCCGCGTAGGGCAGGAAGCGGACCGTCTCGCCCCTTCGAATCGCATGCGCGGCCGGATTGTCGATCAGCCCGTCGGCCCACGCCGTGGAAGTGAGCACCGCGGAGTCCTGGGTCGGGTAGAGATCCAGGCCGCCCTGCGCGTTCCATTTCGCGCGCAGGAACTCGCGGCGCGAGTCCGGCTCGGTCCAGTCGAAATCGGCGCGCGCCGCGATGGCCTTCGGCTCCACGTGCAGCAGCCCCTGCGTGCGCAGGAGAAATGGGCGCACGAAGATCAGGAAGGTGACGAAGCTCGAGACCGGGTTTCCGGGCAGGCCGATGAAGGCGGCATTGGCGATCCGGCCGAACGCGAGCGGCCGGCCCGGCTTCATCGCGATGCGCCACATGAGGAGGCGCCCTTCGGCCTCGACAGCGGGCTTCACGTAGTCGGCGTCGCCGACCGAGACGCCGCCTGAAGTCACGATGAGGTCGCACTCCTGCGCGGCGCGGCGCAGCACCTCGCGCGTCGCCTCGAGGCTGTCGGGCACGATGCCGTAGTCGCGCACCTCGCAGTCGAACGCGTGCGCCAGGCCGCGCAGCGTGAAGCGGTTGGAGTTGTAGATGCGCCCCGGCGCGAGCGGCTCGCCCGGCATGACCAGCTCGTCGCCGGTGAAAAAGAGGCCGAGGCGCACCTTCCTGAAGACCGGCAGCGTCTTGATTCCGACGGAGGCGGCGAGGCCCGTGTCCTGCGGCAGCAGGCGCTTTCCCGCCGGCAGGATCTCGGAATTCTTGCGGATGTCGCTCCCGACATAGCGCACCCAGTCGCC
>Ga0075426_10002540_pt1 | contig 13063 bp, 12 predicted proteins | sample SoiMethybrSBSTD5_FD_75304 | JGI IMG/M metagenome (GOLD analysis project Ga0075426, IMG submission 75304) | Bulk soil microbial communities from a Populus tree surrounding site in Tennessee, USA - Soil MetaG P. TD hybrid SBSTD5 | ecosystem: Environmental > Terrestrial > Soil > Tree plantation...
CGCAACGGAGAGCATGCGCTCGCTCTGATCGAGGCCGACGACGTCGCCGCGCAGGTGTCGGGTGAGGAAGCCCGTCCCGCAGGCGACGTCGAGCGTGCGCGCGGGCGGCAGCGAGCCGATCAGCTCGGCGAGCACGCCGACCTCCTCGTCCCAGCCGGGGCGGTCGCGCTCCGCAAAGCTGCCGCGGCCGAGCCACCAGTCGTCGTACTCGAACGCGCGCCGGTCGTAGTACGTCTTCAAGGCTCCTACAGTAGTAACCGTGCGGCTGCCCCTCGAATCCGTGCCGAACTTCTCCGAGGGCCGCGACCGTGAGACGATCGACGCGCTCGCCGTCGCCCTGTCCGGCCCGGCGGAGCTGCTCGACGTCCACGCCGATCCGGACCACAACCGCTCCGTGTTCACGCTCGTCGGTGAGGAGGACGCCCTGGTCGCCGCGCTCCTCGCCGGCGTCGCGTGTGCACGGGAGCGGATCGACCTGCGCGAGCACCGGGGCGCGCATCCGCGCATCGGAGCCGCCGACGTCGTCCCCGTCGTCGCACTCGACCCTGCGGACGCGGAGCGCGCACGTGAATGCGCGCTGCTCGTCGCGCGACGGATCGGCGCCGAGCTGCAACTTCCGGTCTTCCTCTACGGCGAGTCGGGCGACGGCCGCGGGCCTGCGTTCTTCCGGCATGGAGACCTTCAGCAGCGCATCGATGCCGGGGAAGTCCGGCCCGATTTCGGACCGGCGCGGCTCGATCCCCGCGCCGGCGGCGTGATCGTCGGCGCACGGAGGCCGCTGATCGCGTTCAACGTCAACCTTGCGAGTGACGACGTCGAGGTCGCGCGCGAGATTGCAGCCGCGGTTCGCGAGCGCGGCGGCGGCTTTCCCGGCGTGCGCGCTCTCGGCCTGTTGCTGTCGCGTGCAGGTCACGCGCAGGTGAGCATGAACGTCGAGGACTACGAGGCGGCGGCGCTGCACGACATCCTCGCCCGCGTCGAGCGGGAGGCGCAGGAGCGCGGAGTCGCCGTTTCCGGCGCCGAGCTCGTCGGGCTGATGCCGGCCGGCGCCGCGGTCGCCGCGGCCGGAAGCTTGCTGCGCATCGACGGCTTCAATCCGGAGCACGTGCTCGAGCTGCGGCTGTTGCGGCGAGGCTCACCATCCCCACCAGCGGCAGGCTGAGCGCCGCCGCCCAGAAGACGGTCTGCGTCGCGGCGACGGCGAACAGCGGCCCCATCAGCAGCAGCCCGGTCGCGTGGCCGCCGCGGTGCACGAGTGAGATCAACCCGACGACGCGTCCGAGCAGCGAGTCAGGGATCTCCTCCTGTGCGGCCGAGTAGAGCAGGATCATCAGCGCGGCCTGGATCGCGCCGCTGATCAGCCCGGCCAGCAACGCGACCGGAAGCGAACCGGCGAGCGCGAAGAGGCCGTACGCGACGGCGTAGGGGATCCACAGCAGCATGCTCGCGCGCGCCTTCTGCCTCACGCGCACGCGTGAGAGCACGACGCCGACGGCCACGGCGCCGATCGCGTACGCCGCGGCGATCGCGGAGAAGCTGCCGGCGCCGAGCCCGAGCGTGTCGCGCACGAGCTGAGGCACGCCGACCATCCAGGCGCCGGACCCGATCGTGATCCCGACCGCGAGCGCAGCGACAGCGGCGGCGAGGACCGGTCGCGGCCGCAGCGCCGCGAAGCCCTCGCGGATGCGGGGAGGTGCAGCGCCGTCGGCAGCGTGAGCCCGTGCGCGAATGCCGACCAGGAACGCGGCGGAGACGAAAAACGACGCAGCGTTCAGGAGGAAGAACGCGCTCAGCGGCATGAACACGAGCAGTCCGCCGGCGGCAGCCCAGCCGCCGACACGCACTGCCTCGGCCGTCGCACGAACCAGGCCGTTCGCCGGCTGCACGTTTTCGCGGTCGACGAGCGTGGGGAGGAGCGCGCCGTACGCAGGCTCGAAGTAGCTCGTTGCGGTCTCGAGCGCGAAGGCAGCGACGACGAGCATCCACAGGTCGAGCCGGCCCGTGAGCCCGGCGATCGCGACGGGCACGAGCACAGCACCACGGGAGACGTCCGCCAGCACCATCACCCGGCGCCGGTCGCTGCGGTCGGCGACGAGGCCGCCGTGCAGCCCGAACAGCAGCGCCGGGACGCTGTCCGCCAGTCGCACGGCGAGGATGCCGAGCGGGCCTGCGCTGACGAGCGCGAACCACATGAGGGCGACGTAGTGGAACGAGTCCCCGAGCTCGCTGGCGACGACGGCGGAGTACGTCCGCCGGAAGTCCGCGCGCCTCAGCAGGTCGACGGCGCGCCGCGGCGGGATCGTCGCGTCGAGGTCTTCCTCCGGCCAAGCGGTGACGGGATCGGCCACCGCGAGGGAGACTAGAGTGACCGCCGATGGCTCAGGCGACGGCGATCCGCCTGACCGGAGACGACCTCCGGGTCGACGACGTCTGCGCGGTCGCGTACGGCAACGCATCGGCGGCGCTGTCGGACGAGGCGCGGACGAAGATGCGTGCCGCGCGTGAGCTCGTGGAACGGGCCGCACATGGCACGCGCGAGCACACCTACGGCATCAACACGGGCTTCGGGCGCTTCGTCTCGAAGTCGATCCCCGAGGAGCAGACCGAGGAGCTGCAGCTGCGGCTGCTGCGGAGTCACGCGTGCGGCGTCGGCGACCCGTATCCGACGGAGATCGTGCGGGCCGCGATGCTGCTGCGCGCGAACGCGCTGGCCAAGGGGACGTCGGGCGCGCGGGTCGAGACGGTCGAGCTCCTGCTCGAATGCCTCGCCCACGGCGTCGTCCCGCGCGTGCCGAGCCGCGGATCGGTCGGCGCGAGCGGCGACCTCGCACCGCTTGCCCACCTCGCCCTGCCGCTCGTCGGCGAGGGCGAGGCCGTGTATGACGGGGAGCTGCTTGCCGGCGCGGATGCTCTCGCGGCGGCCGGGCTCGAACCGACGCGGCTGGCGGCGAAGGAAGGGCTTTCGCTGATCAACGGCACGCAGTTCATGGCCGCCTACGGCGCGCTCGGGCTCGTGCGCGCGCGGCGGCTTGCGCTGGCCGCGGATCTTGCCTGCGCCCTGTCGCTCGAGGCGCTGCAGGGATCGCGCACGAGCTTCCTGCCGCAGATCCATGCGCTGCGGCCGCTCCGCGGTCAGGCGGCGTCCGCGTCGAACGTCCTCCGGCTGATCGAAGGGTCGGCGATCAACGAGGCGCACAGGTGGTGCGACAAGGTGCAAGACGCGTACTCGTTGCGCTGCGCGCCGCAGGTGCACGGCGCCTCGCGTGACCTGCTCGACTACGTCGAGGGCACGGTCGCCGTCGAGCTCAACGCTGCGACGGACAACCCCCTCGTGCTCGTCGACGACGAGCTGCTCGTCTCGAACGGCAATTTCCACGGACAGCCGCTCGCGTTTGCGCTCGACGCCATGGCGATGGCGAGCTCCGAGCTCGCGAGCATCTCCGAGCGCCGCGTCGAGCGCCTCGTCAACCCGAACCTCTCCGACGGCCTGCCTGCGTTCCTGACCTCGGATGGCGGCCTCAACTCGGGCTTCATGATCCCGCAGTACGTGGCGGCTTCGCTCGTCAGCGAGAACAAGTCGTTGTGCCATCCCGCGAGCGTCGACTCGATCCCGACGAGCGCCGGGCAGGAAGATCACGTCTCGATGGGGAACGCCGCCGGGTTGAAGGCGTGGCAGGTGCTCGCGAACTCCGAGCGCGCGCTCGCGATCGAGTTGCTTGCAGGTGCGCAGGGCGTGGAGTTCCTCGCGCCGCTCGAGCCTGGGGCGGGCGTCCGTGCGACGCACGCCTTCGTGCGGTCGCTCTCGCCACGGCTCGGCGACGACCGGCCGCTTGCCGCGGACATCGAAGCCGTTGCGGAGGCGATACGCGACGGCTCGCTGATCGCGGCGGTCCAGTCAGACGTCGGTGAGCTGGCATGAGTGTGGCTCGTTCGCTCGACGCCGTCGTCGAGGAGCTGTGCGGCGATCTCTCGCGCATCCGCGCTCCCCGCGGAGTGGAGTTACACGCGCGCGCATGGTCGACCGAGGCGCCGCTGCGGATGTTGCTGAACAACCTCGACCAGGAGGTGGCCGAGCGGCCCGAGGAGCTGGTCGTCTACGGCGGGTCGGGGAAGGCGGCGCGCGACCCCGAGGCACTGCGCGCGATCGTCCGGTCGCTGCTCGAGCTCCGCGAGGACGAGACGCTGCTCGTCCAGAGCGGGAAGCCCGTCGCCGTCTTCCGCACACACGCCGGTGCGCCCCGCGTGCTGATCGCGAACTCGCTGCTCGTGCCGCGCTGGGCGACCTGGGAGGAGTTCCGCCGGCTCGAGGCGCTGGGGCTGACGATGTACGGGCAGATGACCGCCGGGAGCTGGATCTACATCGGCTCGCAGGGGATCCTCCAGGGGACGTTCCAGACGTTCGCTGCAGCCGGTGAGAAGCACTTCGGCTCGCCCGACCTCTCGGGCCGGACGGTCCTGACGGCCGGCCTCGGCGGGATGGGCGGAGCGCAGCCGCTCGCGGGGACGATGGCCGGCGCGGCGATCCTCTGCGTCGAGGTCGACCCGGCCCGGATCGAGCGCCGGCTCGAGACGCGCTATCTCGACGAGTCGACGGACTCGCTCGACGACGCAGTGCAGCGGATCCGTGCCGCGGCGGCCGAGGGGCGTGCGCTGTCGGTCGGGCTGCTGGGGAACGCCGCGGAGGTCGTCCCCGAGCTGGCACGCCGCGGCGAGCATTTCGATCTGGTCACGGATCAGACCGCAGCGCACGATCCACTCACCGGCTACATACCCACGGGGCTGTCCGTCGGAGACGCCGCTGCGTTGCGCGAGTCCGACCCCGACGAGTACCTACGGCGCGCACGTGTGTCGATTGTGCAACACGTCGAAGCGCTGCTCGAATACGCTCGCGCGGGCAGCTATGTTTTCGATTATGGCAACAACCTTCGAGGTGAGGCGCGTGAAGGTGGCGTAACGGAGGCGTTCTCATACCCGGGCTTCGTCCCGGCCTATATCCGGCCGCTCTTCTGTCGGGGTGTCGGCCCGTTCCGCTGGGCGGCGCTGTCGGGAGAGGCGGCGGACATCGCGGCGATCGACGCGACGCTCCGCGACCTCTTTCCCGACGACGTGCTCCTCCAGCGGTGGCTGGAGCTCGCGCCGGAGCGTGTCGCGTTCCAGGGCTTGCCGGCTCGGATCTGTTGGCTCGGCTTCGGCGACCGTGCGCGCGCGGGCCTCGCGATCAACGAACTGGTGCGTTCCGGCGAGGTGAAGGCGCCCGTCGTGATCGGGCGGGATCACCTCGACTCCGGCTCCGTCGCCTCGCCGTACCGCGAGACGGAGGCGATGCGTGACGGCTCCGATGCAATCGCCGACTGGCCGATCCTGAACGCGCTGCTCAACGTCGCCGCGGGCGCGACGTGGGTGAGCGTGCACCACGGCGGCGGCGTCGGCATCGGCAACTCGATCCACGCGGGCATGGTCGTGGTCGCCGACGGGACGGACGACGCGGCCGAGCGGCTCGAGCGGGTGCTCACGACCGATCCGGGCACGGGCGTCATGCGGCACGTAGACGCGGGGTACCCGGAGGCCGAGGCAGCGGCCCGAGCGCACGGCCTCGTCGCGCCGATGTCGGGCTCCGAGACGGAATGAGCTCCACGGGCGGCGGGCGCCGCCTGCTCATCCGCGATCTCGCACAGGTGGCGACGCCGCGCGGGACCGAGGCCCCTCTGCGAGGACACGCCCTCGGCGACGTCGAGGTGCTGGAAGACGCGTACGTCCTCTGCGTGGACGGCAACGTCGAAGCGATCGGGCGCATGCAGGACCTGCGCTCGGTCGAGGGCGAGGTCGAGGAGCTCGATGCGCGCGGCCTCTGCGCCGTGCCGGGGCTCGTCGATTGCCACACGCATGCGTGCTTCGCGGGCGACCGCGTCGAGGAGTTCGCGCTGCGGGCCGGCGGCGCGACGTACGAGGAGCTGCACGCGGCGGGAGGCGGGATCATGGCGACCGTCAGCGCGACGCGGGCGGCGAGCGAGGCAGAGCTCGCCGACGCCGTCCGCACGCACCGCACGTGGATGCTGCGTGCCGGCACGACGACCTTCGAGTCGAAGTCCGGGTACGGCCTCGACCGCGCCACGGAGCTGGCGTCCCTGAAGGCGATCGCCGCAGCGGGCGGCGTCCCGACGTGGCTGGGCGCCCACGCGGTGCCGCCCGAGTTCCCCGACGCGGACGCGTACGTCGACTTCATGGTGGCCGAGGTCTTGCCGGATGCAGCCGAGCTCGCGGAGGCTGCCGACGTCTTCCTCGAGCGCGGCGCCTTCGACGTTGCGCAAGCGCGCCGCTACCTCGAAGCCTGTGGCGCTGCGGGCCTCGCGCTCCGCCTGCACGGCGACCAGTTCACCCAGCAGGGGGCGGTGGCGCTCGCGATCGAGCTGGGCGCACGCTCGGTCGACCACCTCGAGGCGACCGGCGACGACGGCGTCCGCGCGCTGGCCGCTGGCGCGGTCGTCGCCGTGCTGCTCCCCGCGAGCGCGCTCTTCCTCGGCCGGCCGATGCCGCCGGCGCGCGCGCTCGTCGATTCAGGCGCGGCCGTCGCGCTCGCGACCGACTTCAACCCGGGCAGCGCGTTCTGCGAGAGCCTCCCGCTCGTCTGCTCGCTGGCGGCGACGCAGCTGAAGCTGTCCCCGTCCGAGGCGCTCTCCGCCTGCACGGTGAACGCCGCGCACGTGCTCGGCCGGGCGGACCGCGTGGGTCGCCTCGGGCCGGGCTATGCGGCCGACATCCTGCTGCTCGATGCCCCCGACTGGCGCTACCTCGCCTATCACCTGGGCGGCGCCGTCGTGAGCCGTGTCGTGGCCGGCGGCAGCCCGGCGGCGTTACCCTAGAGGCGATGCCCACGAAGAAGCAGCGCCGGCGTCAGCAAAAGTCACGCCGGCACGATTACGAGTACGTCTACGTCGACGGCGAGGGGAACGAGGTCGAGGTCGACCCCGAAGATCTCCCGGCCGAGAAGCAGAACGCCAAGGTCGACGCACGCGCGGCGAAGAGCACGAACAAGCGGGCCCCGGCTCGCGCCGGCCAGCGCGTGATCGAGCCGCCGTCGTGGCGGCGCGCTCTGAAACGCGCCGTGATCTGGGCGCCGTTGCTCGTCGTCGCGATGATGCTGATCAACCGGAACGTGTCGCCGATGCAGTGGGTGACATCGGCGCTGTTCCTGGTCGCCTTCTTCATCCCGATCAGCTATTTCACGGACTCGATCGCGTACCGCATGTACCGCAAGCGCATCGACAGGCCGACGACGCCGAAAGCGCGCTAGGGCGAGGGTCGCTCGCCGCGGTAATGCCCCTCGCCGGGCCACGGCGAGAACACCATCAGCAGCCGCGCGCCCGACTCGCTCTTGATCGAGCGGCGCTCGTCCGCCTCGAAGGAGAAGAAGCACCCGGCCGTCCCTTCGATCGTCTCGCCGCCGGACTCGACGCGCACGGCGCCGTCGACCACCGAGACGAGGGCGCCTTCCTTGACCTGGTGGTCGCCGAGCGCCTGGCCGGGCTCGAGCACGATCAACACCGCGCGCGCGCCCGGATCGGACCGCAGCACCACCGGAGAACGGCTGCCGCCCGGCGTCTGGATCTCGCTCAGGTTCCAGCTCTGCACCGCGCGGATCCTAAGCGAAACCCGTCGTTAGACTCGATCGCCCGTGAGCCTCGTCGTCGACGCATACCCACTCGGCCGTGCCGGGACCAACTGTTACGTCGTGCGCGCCGAGCGCGGGGCGCACGAGGCCGTCGTCGTCGACCCGGGCGCAGACGCGGCGCGCCTCCGCCTCGAGCTCGCCGGCTTCGGGACGCGCTGCGCGGCAATCCTGATCACGCACGGGCACTGGGACCATCTCGGCGGCGTCGCCGATCTCGCGGAGGGGACGGGCGCACCCGTGCACATGGCCGAGGACGAGCGCATGCTGCTCGAAGACATCAACAGCTTCGTCCCGCCGGGCGTCCACCTGAGGCCGTACACGCCGGACGTCCTGCTGCAGGGCGACGAGACGCTCCAGCTCGCGGGCATCGCCTTCGAGACGCTGCGCGTCCCGGGGCACTCTCCTGCCCACCTCGCGTATCACGCCGACGGCTGCCTGTTCTCGGGCGACGTCCTCTTCGCCGGGTCGGTCGGCCGTGTCGACCTACCCGGCGCCGATTGGGACACGCTCGTCGCGTCGATCCGCATGCTCGCCGAGCGTTATCCGCCGGAGACCGTCGTCTACCCGGGTCACGGCCCCGAGACGACGCTCGGCGCCGAGCTCGCGCGCAATCCGTTCCTCGCGGAGCTGCGCGCGTGACGCGCTTCGAGGCGCCGCGCGGCACGCACGACATCCTCCCGTCCGAGCAGCCGCTCTGGCAGTGGGTGACGCGGCAGATGGAGGAGGTTTGCGCCCTCTACGGCTACCGCCGCATAGACACGCCCGCGATCGAGGACACAGAGCTGATCGTCCGCACGTCGGGCGGCGGCTCGGACGTCGTGCAGAAGGAGACCTATACGTTCCACGACCGCGGCGGCCGCTCGCTCACGCTGCGGCCCGAGGCGACGGCGCCGATCTGCCGCGCCTACATCCAGCATGGGCTGCATCGCGAGCCGCAGCCGCAGAAGCTCTACACGATCGGGCCGATGTGGCGATACGACCGTCCGCAGAAGGGCCGCTACCGCGAGCACTGGCAGCTGTCGGTCGAGGCGATCGGGAGCGACGACCCGGCCGTCGACGCCGAGGTGATCCAGCTGTACGCCGAGCTGCTGCGGCGGCTCGGCGTCAAGCGCTACACGCTCGAGCTGAACTCGATCGGGGATCTGAACTGTCGGCCCGCGTACGTCGAGCGCCTCTCGGCGTGGCTGGACGACCACGATTCGGAGCTCGACGAGGAGGCGCGCGCGAAGCGCGCCACGACGCCGCTCCGCGTCTTCGACGTCAAGAGCGAGCGGGTGCAGGCCGTCCTCGCGGACGCACCGAAGATCGGCGACTCCCTGTGCGACGCCTGCCGGGAGCACTTCGAGCGCGTGCGCGCCTTCCTCGACGCCTACGGCGTGCAGTACGAGCTCCTGCCGACGCTTGTCCGCGGGCTGGACTACTACACACGCACGACCTTCGAGTTCAAGAGCGAGGATCTCGGCGCGAAGGACACGATCTGCGGCGGGGGGCGCTACGACGGGCTGATCGAGGAGATCGGCGGCGCGCCGACGCCGGGCATCGGGTTCGGAGCCGGCGTCGAGCGGCTGATCCTCTCGGTCCCCGGAGGCGAGCGCGATGAGAAGCCGGTCGACGTCTACTTCGTCGCCGCCGACAGTGCCGACCGGGCGCGTGTCGCGCCGCTGCTGGCGGAGCTACGGCGACGCGGTCTGCGGGCGGACATGGACTACGGCGGCCGGTCGCAGAAGGGGCAGCTCGGCCAGGCCGGGCGGCAGCGCGCGGGCTGGACGGTGATCGTCGAAGGGGATCGCGCGACGGTGCGCGAGCCCGGCCGGGACGACTGGACGGCGCAGCTCGGCGAGCTGGTCGAGCGGATCTCCGGATGAGGTGGCGCGACCTCTATTGCGGTGAGCTCCGGCCGGACGACGTCGGGCGCACCGTCGCCGTCGCCGGCTGGGTCGCGCGGCGCCGAGACCACGGCGGCCTGATCTTCATCGACCTGCGCGACCACACGGGCCTCGTCCAGCTCGTCGTCAACCCGGAGCGCTCGCCGGATGCCGCGCAGGCCGCGCACGCAATCCGCTCGGAGTTCGTCGTCCGTGCGAGCGGCGAGGTCGTTGCGCGAGCGCCCGACGCAGTCAATCCGAACATCGCGACCGGCGCCGTCGAGATCCAGGTGGATGAGCTGGAGATCGTCGCCCGCTCCGAGCCACTGCCGTTCCAGCTCGACGACGACAACGTCGAAGAGCCGCTCCGGCTGCGCTACCGCTACCTCGACCTGCGCCGCGACCGGATGCAGCGCAACCTGCGCCTGTCGGCGACCGTGATCCGTGCGATTCGCGACTCGATGGAGGAGCAGGGCTTCATCGACATCTGGACTCCGACGATGACGCTCGGCACGCCCGAAGGCGCACGCGATTTCCTCGTTCCGGTGCGGCTGCAGCCCGGCAGGTTCTTCGCGCTGGCCCAGTCGCCGCAGCTGTTCAAGCAGACGTTCATGATCGGCGGGCTCGACCGCTACTACCAGATCGCGACGTGCTGGCGCGACGAGGATCTCCGCGCCGACCGGCAGTTCGAGTTCCGCCAGCTCGACCTCGAGCTCGCGTTCCCCACGCGCGAGGAGGTCATGGATGTGCTCGAGCGCGTCGTCGTGGGGTCGTTCGAAGCTGTCGGGCGGCCCGCGCCCGAACGGCCGTTCCACCGACTTTCGTACGCGGACGCCATGCGCCGTTACGGGTCCGACAAGCCCGACACGCGCTTCGGCCTCGAGATCCAGGACGCGACCGACGTCACGCGTGGTTCCGAGTTCGGCGTGTTCAAGAACGCCGAGTGCGTTCGCTTCCTCGTGGCGCCCGCCGTCTTCTCCCGCGCGGAGCTACAGCGGCTCGAGGAATTCGCGAAGGAGTGGGGCGCAAAAGGGCTCGCATATGTCGTCGTGGACGAGTCGGGCGAGCTCCGCTCGCCGATCGCGAAGTTCCTCTCGGCAGACGAGCTGGCCGCATTCGCTGCGCCGCCCGGCTCGACGGTCCTCTTCGCGGCCGACAAGCAGGCGATGGTCGAGCGTGTCCTCGGGGCGCTGCGCAGCGAGCTCGGCGAACGGCTCGGCCTGATCGACATCGACAGGAACGACCTGCTGTGGGTGATCGACTTCCCGCTTTTCCTCGAGGACGAGGAGACCGGTCAATGGACGTTCGTCCACCACCCGTTCACGAGCCCGCTCGACGGCCACGAGGACCTGATCGAGAGCGATCCGGGCACGGCGCTCAGCCAGCACTACGACCTGATCTGGAACGGGTGGGAGCTCGGCTCCGGCTCGATCAGGATCCATCGTCAGGACATCCAGGAGCGCGTCTTTCGCGCGATGGGGATGACGGACGAGGAGGCGCAGGCGAAGTTCGGCTGGTTCCTCGAGGCGCTCCAGATGGGCGCGCCGCCGCACGGCGGCTTCGCGCTCGGGATCGAGCGCTTCGTCGCGCTCTTCGCCGGCGAGGCGAACATCCGCGAGATCATCCCGTTCCCGAAGACGGCGAGCGGATCCGACCCACTCACGGGTGCGCCCTCGCCGACGACGGAGGAACGACTGTCCGAGCTCGGAATCAGACTGGGAACACCGCCGCCGCCTAAAGATCGTTAGGGCACGGCCGATGAAACCTGTACTTTTCTTGAACAGATGGCAGCACAGGAACCCGGACAACAACCGTCGCTGACCGCTCTCCCGCGGCTGGAAGACCTGCCGCAGAAGGGCGACGGCTACGACGTCGACGCCGTCCAGGGCGCCTTCGAGGCGTTTCGTCGCCACTCGGCGCAATTGCAGGCGCAGCTGCGCGTGCTGCAGGCGGCGAGCCGCAGTGGCCAGACGGTGGAGCCGACTGGTCACGCAGTGCGAATGGACGCGCTGCACCTGATCCGCTCCGCCGCCGAGTTTGCCGACACGGTCGAGGCCGACGCACAGCGCGCGTCCGAGGTCCAGCTGGCGAAGACGGAGGAAGAGGTCCGCCGCCGGCGCCGGGAACAGCAGGACCGCGACGCCGAGATCGAGCGCTACCGCCAGGAGAGCGAGCGTCAGCGTGCCGAGGTGCTCAACGCCGCGCGGAACGAGGCGCGCGAGCTGCTCGCGAACGCGAACCGCGACGCGACGCAGGAGCTGCGCGAGGCCGAGGCGAAGGGCAACCGCCTGCTCGAGCAATCCCGGCACCAGGCGACGGAGCTGACGAACGCGACGCGCGCCGAGGTCGAGCAAACTCTCGAGTGGGCGCGTGCGCAGGCCGGGGCGATCCTCAGCCGCGCACAGACGGGTACTGAGCAGCTGCTCGCTGCGGCGGGGCTCGGCGAGCAGGAGATCAAGCGTGTCGCCGAGTCGATCGTCGAGGCGGCGAAGGGATCCATCGAAGCAACGCGCACGCCGCCCGCGGCGGCTGCGCGCCCGGCGGCACCCGTTGCAGCGCCGCCGGTCTCGTCCGAGCCGGCCGAGGAAGCGGAAGCGCCCCCGGCCGTGGAAGACGAGTCGCAGCACGAAGAGCAGCCGTAGGATCCGCACGTGGTCCTCGGGCCCCGGTTCCTGATAGAGGCCGGATTCATCGTTGCCGTCGCCGTCGTCGCGGGAGTCGCCGATCTCTCCACTTGGGCGATCATCGGCGCCGTCGCGGCCGCGTGGATCCTCGTCGCCCTCGTCGAGATGGCGGTCTGGGCGCGGCACGCGAGCCGACGAAAGGCCGTGGGGCCGACCCCGGCCGCCGAGCCGCCGGTCCTCGCCGAGCGCGAGCCCATGGACGTGGTTCCGCAGAGCCGCGAGGCTCCCCCGGCGCCGAAGATCGCCGCCGCTCCTCCGCCGCCGGAGCCTGAACCGGCGCCCGAGGAGCCGGAGCCCGAGACGACGCCCGGCCCCGAGCCGGAGGTCGCATACCTCCCGGCGGCCGAGGCCCCGCGCGAGTGGAACCTCTGGGAGCTCGAGCGCGTCGCACGCGACAACGCGACCGACGACGTCGCCAAGAACGAGGAGCGGGCGTACCTCCTCATGTACCTGCGCGAGTTCGCAGGGCCGGACGGCATGCTGCCGGCCGACTTCGACGGCCTCGTGCGCGACGCCTTCGGCGACCTGCTCCGCGTTGTGGCGCTGTGAGCCCGGCGCTCGTCCAGCGCGGCGTCTGGCTCGTCGGCATCTGCTTCGTCGCAGTGATCGCGGCGGTCGCGATTGCGCGGCGAGGGGACGACAGCTCCGACCAGAACCTCCCGGGCGCCGTTGCGGTGCCCGGCACGAAGAACGGCTACTACACCGGACGCGCGGCGCCGTATTCACCGTCGGCCGATCATCCGCGCACCGCGTGCGGGCAGCCGTTCACCGACAGGACGCAGGGCGTCGCCCATCCCGTCCTCCCCTGCGGCGTGCGCGTGTACATCCGCTTCCACGGCAACGAG
>Ga0075426_10002541_pt1 | contig 13063 bp, 12 predicted proteins | sample SoiMethybrSBSTD5_FD_75304 | JGI IMG/M metagenome (GOLD analysis project Ga0075426, IMG submission 75304) | Bulk soil microbial communities from a Populus tree surrounding site in Tennessee, USA - Soil MetaG P. TD hybrid SBSTD5 | ecosystem: Environmental > Terrestrial > Soil > Tree plantation...
CCGGCACTAACGTTTGGCGCCAGTACAGTGCCTGGCCCCCGGCGCAGGCGCAGAAGCGCACGCTCTATTTCGAGGCGAACGGGAAGCTTTCCTTCAGCCCACCTACCGCGGCGGGAAACGCTTTTGACGAATACGTGAGCGATGCCAACCGTCCGGTGCCCTTCATTGATTACACGGTGCTCGATGTTCCCCAGGAATACATGGTTTCCGACCAGCGCTTTGCTTCGCGGCGCCCGGACGTGCTGGTGTACCAGACCGACCCGCTGGAGGAAGACGTGACGCTCGCGGGGCCGGTGGCACCCAAGCTGCACGTTTCCACCTCAGGGACAGACTCCGATTGGGTGGTGAAGCTAATTGACGTGTATCCGCCGGATTACCCGGAACCGGAGGAACGAAAGCATGAAGCCGACGTGCCCCCGCCGGTGGACTCCATGAGCAGCTACCAGCAACTAGTACGAGGCGAGCCGATGCGCGGCAAATTCCGCCATGGCTTTGAAAAGGCAGTGCCTTTCACCCCGGGCAAGGTGGAGGAGGTGAATTTCACCATGCCGGATGTGAACCATACCTTCCGCCGGGGGCACCGCATCATGATCCAGGTGCAGAGCTCCTGGTTCCCGCTGGTGGACCGGAATCCGCAGACGTTTGTGGATATTCCCAATGCCAAACCCAGCGACTTCCAGAAGGCCACGGAGCGGGTATATCGCTCAGCCAGCCAGCCTTCAGGCGTAGAGGTGGAGGTATTGCCCGCCAAATAGGCGAGGTTTCCGGTGGTGCACGCGAGATGCTTCGGGGCTAAAGCCCCTCTGGATGAGGGCTTCCGGTGGTAAGAAGGCGACAAAAAGGAGGCGAGCTGCGCTCGCCCTGGACGGGGCAAAGCCCCGTCCCCACCCATGCAGCGGAGCTCCATCAGAAGACCCGACGGAACCAAACCCCTACGGGTCGCGTATTGGCTGTTGTGTGCTAACGGAGTCAGGCCGAACCCGTCCAAGGGATAGCAGGCAAGGAGCAGACCATGAAGGCGACCAACAAAGCATGGTACTGGGTGGCGGCAGGGGTGCTGGCCCTCGGACTGAATGGCTACTATCACGACGGAGGGCTTCAGGGGCTGCATCGCCTGGCCAACAACGTCACATCCACAGTGGCGGAAACCAAGGCCCAGTTCAGCCAGGTGGCAATGTTAGCCGATGTGGCCATGACCACTCATGCCCGAATCCTCTGTCCACGGGCAACACCCAATACGATGGTCGCGGTTAATGCGGCTATGCCGCCGCAGGCCGCGGCTCGGCTGGCTGACTGGCAAGTGCGGCTTAGCGCAGCGAAAGCGGCGCGGGTGCAGGCCCGGGTAGCGCGGCTGCAGCAGGTGGTGGTCCAGCGAGAGATGCAACGGGCGCAGGTGGAACTGCAGAATGGCCGGATCAAGGTGCTGACGAATCAGGGGCAGGTGCAGATAGCGTGGCCGCGCGTGCAGGTTAATGTCCCGCAAGCCCCAGTGGTGGATATCTCCGAACCCAATTAGAGGCTCACAAATCCGGGCCTTGCGAATCCACCATCTGGCGCGGGTTAAAATCGGCCTGAAATCCTGTTGCCGCTCCCCGTTCAATAAACTTCACGTCTTTTGCGTTGCCCGCAATCAGCGGGCGACCGGCAGCATCTGTTTTTGGAAAATGAAAGACCACCCCGCTGATCCTGCCATCCTGAGCACGAGCGACTTCCACCCGAGCGGGGCTTATCTTCTGTTTGCTTACTGATAGGTAGCTCTTGTTCTTCAGGGCAGCCTCATCGGCATGATCAAAAGCAGACATGTTGGGACCAACCACGGCGAGGAGGAATTCGGCGGGGGCCGGAGGCAGATGCTGGTCCATGGACTCGGGCGAAATCTGCTTCTGCAGAACCAGGGACCGCGCCCACGCCTCCCGCAGGGTGCGCGATGAGACCCAACGGACCACGAACATCAGCTGCTGAGTGTCGCCTCCGGCTTCCGCCTCCTTGGAATGGCTGCCCATCATGTCCACCCCGCTTACATCTTCGGCGGGAGCATCGGGGGCTTCCAGGGCGGTGCGGGAAATGCGCTTGGACCAGGGCGAGTCGTAAAGGATCTTGCGAACGTCGCTGGCGTCCCAGTTTTTGTAGGTCTTGTCTTTCCAGGGATCTCGCGCGGAGGCACTGGCGGCCAGCACAAAGGTGAGAGCAACAGCAAGGGCAAGTTTCACGCGTGCCTCCGGAAAACGCATTGGGGTGGTCTGGCTCGTGGCGCCGACCCGTGCAACATCATACCCCTCGGAGCGAATGCGGAGCCTTCACTGCTTGCGCATGTGGATTTCCGTGCCGCCGCGCTCGAAGCGAACTTCATCCATCAACTGATTGATCAGGTAGATCCCGCGCCCGTGGTTGGAGTAAATGTTGTCGCCCACGATGGGGTTGGGAATGGAAGCGGGATCGAAACCGGGACCGGGATCGCGGACCACGATCAGCATGCCGTGAGACTCGTCGCAGGCCACACAGCACTCCACTCGCTTGGAGGAATCTTCGCCGCAGCCATGACGTATGGCGTTGGCCAGCGACTCGCGGACGGCAGTCTCAATCTCGAACTCCTTGCCCACAGCACACTTCATTTCACGGGCGAGCGCGAGTATGGCTTGCACTACCGGCGAGATGGACTCAAGGTGAGCGGTGATGGTGATATCCACCTGCACCTTCAATTGCTTGCCTTCAAAGGCACACCGTGAATTGCCCGAATCGGTCATGAACGATCCCGAGCTGCGGAAATGAAGAACTCTGGGGCATTGTAGCTGAGGTGAGTTCCTTTTTGGGCGAAAGTATGGACGAAAGTCACGCTCCCAGGTGACCCCAGTCACCGCTGGCTGCCCTGCGGGCTGCCTAACATCAGAATGTTGGGGGTTTGTCCGCAGGGGCAAAGGACTTAGGAGGGTGGCATGGCCCATCAGTTGACGACCTGCACCTATTGCGGGGTCGGCTGCGGCCTGTACCTGGAGACGTCCGATAACCGGGTTATCGGGGTGTATCCCAGCGTTTCTCATCCCACCAACCAGGGAAAGATCTGCGTGCGCGGCTGGCACGTGCACGAAATCGCCAGCTCAGCCGAGCGCCTCAAAAAGCCACTGTTGAAGAAACATGGCGAACTGGAGGAAGCGGAATGGGATGAGGCTTTCGAGTTCGTGGCGGCCCGGCTGCAGCAAATCCGCAAGGGGCACGGGCCTGATGCCATAGCTTTCCTGAATTCCCCGCGCTGCTCCAATGAGGATACCTACCTTCTGCAGAAGTTGGCCCGGGCGGTGATCGGCACCAACAACGTGGACCAGGGCAGCGGAGTTTTCTGCAACAACTCCATTGATGTGCTGCTGGAAACGACGGGTGTGGCCGCGGCCAGCACCTCCCTGGCCGACCTGGCCGAAAGCGAGGTGGTGGTGGTGGACGGGGTGGACCTGGGCCGCCGCATGCCAACGGTGGGAGGCGCCGTCATCCGCGCCAAGCTGAGGGGAGCCAAGCTGATGGTGATCGGGACGAGGCGCCATCGGGTAGCGGAAAACGCCGACCGATTTCTGCAGATCCGGCCAGGCACCGAAGTGCCGCTCTACGGCGCCATGGCCAAGGTGATCGTGGACCGCGGGCTGATGGACCTGGGGTTTATCAAGGCGCGCTGCCGCAATTATGAGGATTTCCTGCAGCAGGTGCGGGAATACGATCTGCTGCATGCCGCGGAAGCGTGCGGGGTCCCAGCGGAGGCCATCGAGGGCGCTGCCGTGGATTTTGCGCGCGCCCGCGCCGCCACCCTTCTGTATTCCACCAGCATGGAAGCGCGCAGCCGCGACACCATCCGTGCGGTGGTAAATCTGGCGCTGCTCACCGGCAACATGGGCAAGCCTGGGGCGGGCATTCTGGCCCTGAGCGAGCAGAACAACCTGCAGGGGGTTTGCGATATGGGTATGCTGCCCGATCGCCTGCCGGGTTACCGGCGCGTGGATGATGCGAGCGCCCGGGCGGAACTGGAGACGCTGTGGCAGGCGAAGTTGCCATCCGCTTCCGGCCTGCAGGCTGGCTCTTTGCTGGGCAATGGCGCCGCCTCTCCTGTGAAGGCGCTGTGGGTATGCCAGTACGACCCGGCCAGCGCCGCCGGCCTGGAGGAGACAGCGGGGTTGTTTCGCAACCGCGAACTGCTTGTAACCCAGCAGTTGTTCATGACCGAGGCAGCCCGCTTGGCCGACGTGGTGCTGCCTACCACGGCGTACGGCGAAGAGCAGGTCTCGTTCACCAGCACGGAACGGCGGATTCAATTAGCACAAAAGGTCATCGAGCCAGCGCCCGGGCTGATGCCGGCGTGGCAACAGCTGACCCGGGTGGCGCGGCTGCTGGGCGCGAATTGGGATTACACCTCCGCGGCCCAGGTGATGGAGGAAATCGGCCAAGCGGTTCCCTTCTACAGCGGGGCCAGTTACGAGAACCTGGGGCGCGAGTATGGGCGGCAGTGGCCCTGCACCAAGGACCGGCCGCTGGGGACGCGCTACTTGTTTGGCGAAAACGGCACGAAGTTCAAGTTCGCCGTGGTTCCCATGCCGCCGCAGATTGCAGCCGCCACGGAGTTTCCCTTCCGGCTATTTTTTGGCAGCTCTCTTTATTACTGGGCACAAGACGTGCTCGTCCGGCACAGCGAGACGCTCAAACGCGAGTACCGCGTCTTGTGGCTGGATTATCCGCAAGGTTTTGTCGAGATCAACAGTGAGGACGCAAAGCAGCTGGGCATTCGAGATGGGCAGAAGGTCCGACTCAGGACCGAGGCTGCTGCCGCGGAAGCTACCGCGCGGGTTACGCCGGAAGTGATGAGCGGCACGATTTTCGTGCCCTACTTCCTGCGCGAGGTGGAGAAGAAACTCCTTCAGAACAGAGCTGATCGCAGCCAACTGGTGCCGGTGCGGCTGGAGAAGGAGGCCGCATGAAAGCGCGGGTGCTGCGCAACGCCGACGTGCTGGCCGTGGTGGACCTGCTGCGCGGGCAGGGGTACGAGGTTCTGGCACCCTTTTGCGGGCGCGGGCGCGATACATGCTTCGACACGGTGACCGATGACAACCGGGAGCATATCCAAATCCACCTGCCCAACCCGTATTACCCGCCGAAGCGGTTCGTGTTTCCCCATATCGAGCGCCTGATGAAAGCGGAGCGCAGCAACGGGGACCTGCGCATCGAGCCAACGTACGAAGCACCCAAGCGGGCCATTTTCGGGATCCGGTCCTGCGACGTGGCCGGCATCTACCACCTGGACCGCTTCTTCCTGGGGAAGGAATTCAGCGACATTTACTACGAGAAGCGGCGGCGCAACCTGCTGCTGATCAATGTGGTGTGCACCGACCCGGAACGCGACATCGGCAAAGAGTGCTTCTGCATGTGCGCCGACACGGGCCCAGCCGCGCGTGACCACTTCGACCTGCAATTGATGGACCTGGGTGAGGAGTTCATGGCGGTGGCCGGGACCGCCGCCGGCGAGGCGCTGCTGGCCAGTCCCATCTTCCGAAAAGGGACGAACAAACATGTGGAGAAGCGGCGCGCCATCCTGGAGCAGCTGCGGGGGAATTTTGAGAGCACCATGACCAGCTGGTTTTCTGGCGCGGTCCGCTACGTTTCGCAGGAGAAGGTCGCGGAGAAAACCTGGGAGGAGATCGGTCAGCGCTGCCTGGAATGCGGCGGGTGCACCTACGTGTGCCCGGCGTGCACCTGCTTCACGGTGAGCGACCGGCGCACCGGGGCCAAGGAAGTGGAGCGGGTGCGCACCTGGGATTCCTGCGCGCTGGGGGGGTTTACGCGCATGGCGGGCGGGTTCAACCCGCGGCGGGCGGTGCACGACCGGCGCAACCGGCGCTTCTTCCGCAAACTTTCGCACTACTTCATCCAGCGCGAGCTTTCCGTAGCTTGCGTGGGCTGCGGGCGCTGCGCTGCGGTGTGCCATGGCGATATCGGCATGCCTACGGTGGTGGAGATGATCCGGCGGGCAGCGGCGCAGGCGGAGGCCCGATGAGCGCGGCCATGCAGAACGTCTATTTGCCCAAGCCGGCGGTGCTGGAACGGGTGCTGCCGGAAATTCCCGAGGTGAAGACTTTCTACTGGCACTTTGAAGATGCGGAAGAGCAGCAGGCCTTCCATAAATTCCGTCCCGGCCAATTCGCGCAAATTTCGCTATTTGGTGTGGGCGAGTTTCCCGCTTCCCTGCCCTCCAGCCCGGGGGAGGAGGACACCTTCTTCACCATCCGCAAAGTGGGCAGCTGCACCGCGGCGCTGGACGAGTTGCAACCGGGACAGAAGTTCGCGGTGCGTGGCCCTTATGGCAACGGTTTCCCCATGGAGGAGTATTACGGCAAGGACCTGGTGTTCGTGGCCGGGGGCATCGGCCTGATTCCGCTGCGCTCGTGCATTGTGTACGCGCTGCAGCACCGTAAGTACTACGACCGCATCCAGATCTTCTACGGCGCCAAAACACCGCAAGAGCTGATGTACCTGCCCAACCTGCGGGAATGGGAGCAGTCGGCCGGAGTGGAGTGCTACCTGACTGTGGACCGTCCCGATGAAGACTGGCATGGCAACGTGGGCGTGGTGGGCAGCCTGTTCACGCGGCCGGGGGTGAAGGTGGCGGTGGACAACAGCATGGCCTTCGTATGCGGGCCTCCGGTAATGTTCCGCTTCGTAATCCGTGACCTGCTGGCCATGGGCTGCCCGGAACAAAACATTGTTTCCACCTTGGAGCGATATATGAAGTGCGGCGTGGGCAAGTGCGGCCACTGCTGCATTGGAATGGCCTATGTGTGCGTGGACGGCCCGGTATTCACCTACGAGCAGATCAAGAAGCTGGGAGAGGAGATCTGATGGAGGGTCTTGGCCAGAAACTGCAACGCACATTGCAGGGACGCCTGTGCGTGATGGGCGTAGGCAACGTGGATTATGGAGATGATGGTTTCGGAGTGTACCTGGCCGAAGAACTGTTGGCGGCGGGCGTCTCCGATGTGATCGTCGCCGGAATTGAGCCCGACCATTACCTGGGACAGATTGCGGAGCAGGGCTTTGATCACCTGCTGGTCATTGACGCCACCAACTTCAGCCATGAGCCGGGCACGGTGGTGTTCCTCGACGCCAGCGAGATTGAAGCCGCCTTTCCGCAGATTTCGACGCACAAGATTTCTCTAGGCGTGCTGGCCAAAGTTGTGGAACAGACGGGGACCAAGGTCTGGCTGCTGGGAGTACAGCCGCAATCTCTGGAGCCCGGAGAAGACTTGAGCGCCACCATGAAAACATCCATGGAAATTATCCAGCAGTTGCTGCGGGACGTGCGGCTGTGCCAGGCGGCGCCGAAGCGCTCGCTGCGTGAGGCGAAAGTAAACGCATGATGACGCCGGAACAAGCCGTGTTTGCCGCCATCCTGGTTTGCGTCGCCGGAGCAGGCATTACGCTGCTTGCGGCGCGCAGCAAGGCATTGGCAGGGTGGGTGGCGTTCGTGGCCACCGCGGCATCATCAATCCTGATATTTCTCGCCGCAGGCGAGGTTCTGCTGCATGGGCCTTCGGCTGAACCATTTAAGTTGTGGGCAGCACGCGAGCATGCCATTTGGTTTCGCCTGCACGTAGATGGATTAGCGGTTGTTTTCCTGGTGCTGGCTGCGGGCATCGCTCTTCCGGCGGCGCTTTATTCCATCCGCTACATGCAGCATTACAGCGATTATGGAGTGGGACGGTACTACCCCTGCTTCCTCCTGTTTCTGGCAGCCATGTATGGATTGCTGAGCACGACCGACATGATGTGGTCCTTCCTGGTGTTTTGGCAGCTGATGACTTTGCCAGGCTACATACTGATCCGGTTTGAATACCGGAAGGAACAGAATCGAAGAGCCAGCCGCAAGTTTCTGGTCATGATGCAGATTGCCGGTGCCGCCATCATGGGCGGCTCGGCATTGCTGGCCCCCTCCGGAGCAGAGGCCCGATTTGAGTTTGCCAGCGTCAGCGCGAACCTGCCCGGGTTGTTGGGCGCGCACCCGGGCACGGTGGCGCTGGCGTTCACACTTTTTCTCATCGGGTTCGGAATCAAGATGGGGATGTGGCCGTTCGGTCAGATATGGTTGCCGGATGCGCATCCCGCCGCGCCTTCGCCGGTCAGCGCCCTGCTCTCCGGAGTCATGATCAAGACCGGCGTATATGGCGTAATGCGCTATTTCCTCTGGCTGGTACCGGCAACGGCGCAGGACGATTTTCCGCTGGCGCGCTGGGGCATGGTGGTTGCGGTGCTGGGGACGGTCACGCTTTTCACCGGAACCATGCAGGCATTGAAGCAGGAGGAAACGAAGCGGCTGCTGGCCTTCCACAGCATTGGGCAGGTCGGCTACATCCTGCTGGGGCTGGGCGCTTGCATGGCGCTGTTGCCCGTGGGCCCAGAGGCAGGCGCTCTGGCCATGCTGGGCTTGATTGGCGCTCTGTTCCACGTACTGAACCATGGAATTTTCAAGGGCCTGTTGTTTCTGAATGCCGGCTCCATGCTGCATGCTACCGGCACACAGGATCTGAACCGGCTGGGCGGGTTGATGAAGTACATGCCCCTGACCGGAGCGACGGCGCTGGTGGGCTCGCTGGCCATCTCCGGCGTGCCGTTGTTCAACGGCTTTGGCAGCAAGTGGGCGATATTTGTGGCCGCGATTCAGGGCGCAAGTTCGGCCAAGTACCTGGCCGTGTGCGCCGCTCTCGCGATCCTGACCAGCGGGATCACGCTGGCATCGTTCATTAAGTTTTTTGGGACCAGTTTCCTTTCCAGGACGAGTGAATTGGTGGCCGAGAAGGCGGGTCTGCGACCCGCCCTGCACGGGGCAGAGCCGCATGCCCACCCAAGCTTTGGCGACACAGGGTTTGCGCACGCAGGCAGCGCCGGTACTGGAAAGTTGGAGGTAGGGTGGAGCATGCAGCTGCCGCAAATCGTGCTGGCCTTGTGCTGCGTGCTGCTGGGACTGGCGCCGGGTCTGGGCTTTGCCTTTTTAGAGAAGGCGATGGCTGCTGCGCCGCAAGGGCTGGGCGCGGTGCTGGCCCACGGGGAGCCCGTCTCCACGGGAGTGCTGGGCGGGGTAGAAGGGCTGTTGGGCGCGGCATTATTTGTGCCGGCGGGATTGTTGGCGGCGCTGGGCGCGGGCTTCCTGATCGCATATCGAATTTCACGACTGGGCGCAGCACGCCGGAGGACCGCCGTACCGTGGTTATGCGGCTATGCCCACGAGGCGGAGTGTAACCGCTACGTTGCGCACAATTTCTACGGCGAGATCAAGCGCCACTTCCACTGGGTGGGCGGGCTGCAGAACGGGAAGGCGGTGGTGGTGAAGGGGCGGACATCATGATCGCGCGCGAACGGCTCAACCAGATGAAGGAAAAGTTCGGGAGCGCTATTTTGCGCGCCGACCTGCCCAGCGACCGCCAGCTGTTTGTGTGGCTGCAGCCCGAGGCCGTAAAGGAGCTGTGCCAGCACATCTTCCGCGACCTGGACGCGCGCTATGTGATCAGCATCGGCGCCGATGACCGGCCGTTTTCCGGCGGATTCATCGTGGCCCACGATTTTGCCTTCGACACGGACCACGTGCTGTGCAGCGTCCTGACGCAGCTTCCGGCCGACGAACCGAAGATCGAGAGCATTTCCGGCGTGGTGCCGGCGGCCAACTGGGCAGAGCGCGAGATGCGCGACCTGGTAGGCATTGAGTCGGTGGGCCATCCTTATCCCAAGCGGCTGGTGCTGCCGGATGGCTGGCCGGAAGACGTGCACCCACTGCGCAAAGACGTGCCCTGGAATCATGTGCCACCGGAATTCAAAGAAGGAGCCAGCTTCGAATTCGAGAAGACGCCGGAGGGCTGCACGGTGGTGCCTTTCGGTCCTTTCCATCCCACCCTGGATGAGCCGGCGCATTTCCGGCTGTACGTGGAAGGCGAGATGGTGCGGGGCTGCGAGTACCGCGGCTTCATGGCACACCGCGGCATTGAGAAGCTGGCGGAATCGGTAATGAGCTACAACGACATACCGGTGCTGGCGGAGCGCATCTGCGGCATCTGCGGCTGCGTGCACAGCGTGGCTTACACAGAGGCCGTGGAGGCCGCGGCGGCTCTCCGCCCGCCTCCTCGAGCTGAGTACATCCGCACCATCCTGCTGGAAATGGAGCGGCTGCACAGCCACCTGCTGTGGGTGGGGCTGGCCTGCCACATCGTGGGATTCGACACGCTGTTCATGCAGGCGTTCCGTATCCGCGAGCCGGTGATGTGGATGGCGGAAAAGATCACCGGTAACCGCAAAACCTACGGGCTGTGCGTGGTGGGCGGTGTGCGCTGGGACATCACGCCGGAGCTGAAGGCCGAGCTCAACCAGGTGCTGAACAAGCTGCAGGCTGAGTGGGAGCCGCTGGTTGGGGCGGTCAGCCGCGACAAGAACATCCAGAAGCGCACGCGAGGCGTGGGCGTGGCGGATAGAAATGTGGTGAAGAACGCGGGGGCGGTGGGCCCGGTGGCGCGGGCGGCGGGGGTAGATATTGACTGCCGGCGCGACCACCCCTATGCCGCATACGACCGGGTGGATTTCCGAGTCATCACGGCGACGGGATGCGACGTGTGGTCGCGTGTGGTGGTTCGCATGAAGGAAGTGTTCGAGTCCATTGCCATTATCCGCCAGTGCCTGGAAAAGATGGAGCCCGGGCCGCTGCAACTGGAGATCAAGGACGAGCTGCCGGTGGGGCGCATTGGGCTGTCATCGGTGGAGGCGCCACGGGGCGAGAGCCATCATTTCATCATCACCGGGGAGAACAACCGGCCGCGGCGCTGGCGGGTGCGCGCGCCCACCTACCAGAATCTGCAGGCGGTGCCGGCCATGATTCGCGATCAGCAGATTGCCGACATGACGATATCGCTGGGCAGCATTGACCCATGTTTTTCCTGCACCGACCGGATGGAGACGATCGAACTGCGTTCGGGCGAGAGGAAGACCTGGTCCCAGAAGGAACTGCTGGCCTTGAGCCAGGGAAAGAAGTAACGGCATGCAGGTGGTATGGGCCATTTGCGGCGGGGCACTGAACGTAGCGCTGGTGCTGGCGCTGGCACCGCTGCTGCATGGCGTAATGCGCAGAATCACCGCCCGCATTCAATCGCGGCAGGGACCGCCGCTGCTGCAGCCGTATTTCGATCTGCTCAAGCTGCTGGGCAAGGAAGACATCGAATCCGGGGAAACACCGGGCATGCAGCGGTTGGCCGCGTGGCTGTCGCTGGCAGCAGTGCTGGCGGTAGCGTGCCTGCTGCCCATGGGCTTTGGCGCCCCTCTGAACCTGGCAGGCGACGTCATCCTGCTGATTTACCTGCTGACGCTGTGCGGAGTGAGCACGCTGCTGGCGGGCATGGCGGCGGGTTCCACCTATTCAATGATTGGAGTGAGCCGGGAAATGATGACCATGATCACGCTCGAGCCGCTGCTGGCGGTGGCCCTGGTGGTGGGCGCGCTGCATGCGGGATCGCTGCGGCTGGATGCGGTACTGAACGGCTCGGTGTACACGGGCGGCTCGGTGCCCTGGTCGGGACTGATCATGGTGACCGTGATGCTGCTCTCCCTGCAGGCTTTTGTGCAGCGAGTGCCCTTCGACGTGGCGGGAGCTGAAACAGAATTAATGGAAGGCCCCCTGATGGAGTACTCCGGGCCCAAACTGGCGCTGTTTCAGCTGGCCAGTATGGCGCGGCTGGTGATCTACTGCGCGGTTTTTGCCGGCCTCTTTCTGCCCTGGGGCTCGCAGGTGCCATTTCCGCTGGGATGGCTGCTGTTCTGGGTGAAAGTGTTTGGTCTGGTGCTGCTGGTTACATTGGTGGCGGCCACGCACGCGCGGTATCGGATAGACCAGGCGCTGCGGTACTTCGCCGGCCTACTGGGAGTTTCGGCGCTCGCCCTGGTGCTGGCGAGCTTTGGTTATTGAGGAGATGAAGCCATTTCGCTGCTGAGCAAACTCGAGGAAACGCTGCTCTGCCTGGGCGCAGGCAAAGTTACGCTGCCCTACCCCCCAGTGGGGCAAGCCGTACCGGAGGGTTTCCGGGGACGCCCGGTATTCGACGGAAACAAGTGTGTGGGTTGCGGCGGGTGCGCCAACAATTGCCCCGCGCGTTCCATCCTGATTTTCGACGTCTGCCAGGAGCTGCGGATTTTGCAGTACGTAGGCGGGCGCTGCACCTACTGCGGACGATGCGCGGAGGTTTGTCCGGAAAAAGCCATCACCATGAGCGCGGAGTTCGAAACCAGCACCAACGACATTGGCGACGCGCAGCAGCGCCTGGAGCTGTTCATGAGCACCTGCCAGCGCTGCGGGCGATGCTTCAAGGACGAGTCGGCACTGGAAAAGCTGAAGCTGACAGGGTATCGCTTCGATGATCTGCAGAATCATCGCTGGATATTTGGCGCGAGCGCATATCAGGAGAACGAGCCGGCGGTGAAGGATATTGCCATCGAAATGGATTGGTAGGCGGCCATGCTGAAGGAGCTGTGCCAGAAAATGTTCGGGCGTTCGCTGTGGGTGTACCACGCCAACAGCGGCGGCTGCAACGGGTGCGACATCGAGGTGCTGAACGCGCTGACGCCGTATTATGACGCGGAGCGCTTCGGCATCCGGCTGGTAGGCTCGCCACGCCACGCCGATGTTATGTTGTGCCAGGGTCCAGGCATGCGCGCTACCGCCCGTGCCCTGCGCGCCGCCTATGAGGCCATGCCCGCGCCCAAGCTGGTGTTTGCCATCGGGTCCTGCGCCTGCGGCGGCGGCATCTGGTTCGACAGCTACTCTGTGCTGGGGCCGGTGGAGAAAGTCGTGCCCGTGAGTTACTACATTCTTGGCTGCCCGCCGCGGCCGGAGGCCATCATCTACGGGGTTGCCGTGGCACTGGGTCTGATGGAGAAGAAAGCCGTGCCGGTAGACTTCAAGCAAACCGAGTTACCTGTTCCCCGCTACCATCCCGAAGACCTGTGCCGCCAGGGCGATCTGGTCATCTATGAGAAGGCCGAGAAGGTCTGAAACCTGATTCCTCACCAA
>Ga0075426_10002543_pt1 | contig 13050 bp, 10 predicted proteins | sample SoiMethybrSBSTD5_FD_75304 | JGI IMG/M metagenome (GOLD analysis project Ga0075426, IMG submission 75304) | Bulk soil microbial communities from a Populus tree surrounding site in Tennessee, USA - Soil MetaG P. TD hybrid SBSTD5 | ecosystem: Environmental > Terrestrial > Soil > Tree plantation...
GCGACATCGTGCTAAAATCCCCACCCGATGAGCCGGCTCTGCTCTTCCCGTTTCGAGCGAGCGGCGCGCAAATTGGGTTGGACGCGCATCGCCGGCATTGATGAAGCTGGCAGGGGCGCTTTGTTTGGCCCGGTGGTTGCCGCCGCGGTGATTCTCAATCCTAAGCGCCGCATCGTCGGTCTTGACGACTCCAAAAAACTCACCCCCGAACGCCGCGCGGAGCTTCGCGAACGCATTTGCGAACACGCCCTTGCCTGGGCCGTCGCCGAAATTGATGCGCAGCGCATCGACGCCTGGAATATCTATCAGGCTTCCCGCCAGGCCATGACCGCGGCGCTCGAAGGGCTCTCCGTATCGCCGGACTATCTCCTCATTGACGCGATGCAGCTCGACGTGCTGATTGAGCAGAAGTCCTTGATCAAAGGCGACGCGCGCAGTATTTCCATCGCCGCCGCGTCCATCCTCGCCAAAACGCACCGCGACGCGCGCATGGAGGAGTGGGACGCTACTTATCCACAATACGGACTTGCGCGCCACAAGGGATACGCCACTCCGGACCATCTCGAAGCTTTGCGTCTTCACGGGCCCACGCCGCTCCATCGCTATTCGTTCGCGCCGGTGCGCGAATCCGGCTGTTGGGCTGCAGGGGCCACGCAAACTCCTCTGCCAATTTTTTAGCGTTTCTCGGCCAAACTCCTTGTCGGAGAGGGCAATGCTACGAAGTGCATTCGTCACGCTTTTGCTCGTTGCTGCAATGACCTTCATGACTCGGCATGCGTCCTCCGAAAAAGCTCCCGAACTCGCCGCGACTCCTCCCATGGGCTGGAACAGCTGGGATGCTTACGCCGAAACCGTCAGTGAATCCGACATTCGCGCGAACGCAAAGTGGATGGCGGAACATCTCAAGGAATTCGGCTGGCAATACATCGTGGTCGATTCCGGTTGGTACGTCACGAATCACTCCGTTGGAACAAACGCGGAGACGGCCGAGTTCAGTTTGGATGATTTTGGCCTCTACGCTCCTGCCGTGAACACTTTTCCTTCGGCTGCCCAAGACGCTGGCTTCAAGCCGCTTGACGTCTGGGACCTCTGGCATAGCGACACGGAGTTTCCCTCCGGCATTCTGAACCAATTCGCACGCGCGGCAAAGTGGGCTCCCTTTTCCAGCCTTGGCCACTGGCCTGACGCGGACATGCTCCCCATTGGCTGCCTCGAACCCGCGCGCCACGCGCGTGACCCGCGATGAGCAGCGCACGCAGCTCACGCATTGTTCTATCTTTCGTTCCCCTCTCATCATGGGTGGAAATCTAACACTGTGTGATCAATGGACCGAGTCGTTGCTCACCAACCCCGAGGTTATCGCTGTGGATCAGCACTCCACCGGCAACCACGCCGTTCTTACCACAGACAAGGCCGCCGTCTGGCTGGCGCGCCCTGCCGAAGGGGAAGGATATTACCTGGCCATCTTCAATCTTGATGCGGCCCTTCAAGAATTCCACTATTCCTGGAAATACCTTGCGTTGCCCAACGGAAAATACCGCCTCCGCGACCTCTGGGAGCATAAAGACCTCGGCCCATTTGAATCCTTCAGCGTCACTCTCCCGCCTCACGCAGCCGTTCTGTACAAAGCCTCGCGTTCTCGCTAAACAGCGCTTATTTTCTGTTCGCCATGTATTCGCCTTGGGAGTTCCTAAGTAGCACGGGGATAACTGCCTGCTCACAACAAACTTTGGGTTCGTTGACTTGCCTTTTTCCCGCCTGTTAGCGTTACCAGAGTAGCTCCGAGGGCCATTTTCTGCCCGTGGCCAACCGGGGGAGTGTGTTTGGGACTGCTCCCTGGGGAGATTTGTCTCTTTTCGCGAATGGCTTATAACAAAAGCAAATACGTCGAAGCCGCACAAAAGCTGCTGAATCAGGGCAAGGTCGCCCAGGCCATCGCCGAATACCAAAACATTTTGAAGTATGAGCCTCGCGATCAGGTCACCCTGATGACCATCGGTGAGCTCTACATCCGCCAGGGCGAAACCTTTCAGGCCATCGACTATTTTGAACGCCTCGCGCAGATTTTCGTTGGCGATGGTTTCTTGACCAAAGCCATCGCCGTCTACAAGCGCATTGCCAAGCTCGCTCCCGAAGAAATCCGCCCGCTCGAAAAGCTTGCCGACCTTTACGTTCAGCAGGGCGTGATGAGCGAGGCCCGGCCTCTCTTTCTGCAGTTGGCTGAAATTCATTTGAAGCAAAATCGCCAGGCCGAGGCGGTTGGCCTGCTCAAAAAGCTCTTGCAGGCCGAACCCGATAATCTCCGCATCCAGATTCGCCTCGCCGATTTGTATCAGGCCATGGGGCAGAAAAGCGATGCGATTGAAGCGTACGTTTCGGCGGCTCAGCGTGCCCTAGCCCGCGGCGACCAGGCGGAAAGCGAAAAGCTTGCCGACAAAGCCTTGAAGCTTGATCCGGCCAACGCTGCCGCGCTCATCGTCCGCGCTCGTTCGTATTCCCTGCAGGGGGATCTTTCCAAGGCCGCCCATCTCCTTCAGCAAGTGCCAGACCTCGAAAAGGGCGGCGAGCAGACCGAACTTTTACTTGATTTCCACGTCAAGAATTCCAGCTGGGATCAAGCCGTCACTCTTGCAGTGAAGGTTTTCGAAGCTGATGCGAAGAATTACGGCCCGATGCAAAAGGTGGTCGAAGCTCTGCTCGAGGCCGGGCAAACCCAAAAGGCGAAGGGAATTCTAGAGCAATCGCGCATCCCCTTGATCGATGCCGGCGAGCATGAAGCAGTCGGAAAAATGCTCAATGCCCTGGCGGACAGAATGCCGGGCCAGGTTGAGCCGCTCGAGTGGCTCGTCGAACTTTACGGCCGTACCAGCGATTCCTTTCACATGCCGGATGCCCTGGCCCGGTTAGGCGACGCTCTCGTCGAGAACGAGCAGCTCGATCGCGCGAAGGGAATTTTCGAGCAGCTTGTAGAGCGCCAACCCGACAGTGATTCCGCCAAGCGCAAACTCAATAACGTTCTCCGCCAGTTGGGCATGCCTGCTGCTCATGCCGTAGAGGAACCTGCTGATGCTCCTAAGATTCCAGACGACCACCTGCGCGCGGAAATACCAAAGGCTCCCACTCCCAAGCTGCGCTCGGACGTAAGCGGTTTTGGCCCGGAAGTCTCCGAAAAATCGCAGGCGACCACTCCCGATCCGCAATTGGACGACGAGACCCAAAAATTCATCACTCAGTCGCTTACCGACGTTGATTTGTTTGCCAGCTACGGCCTTACTCAAAAGGCCATTGGTCTCCTCGAAGCCATTCTCCGCCGCGCCCCGCGCCACACCCCTACCCTCGAAAAGCTGCTCGACTTCGTTCTTGGCGCCGGGGACGACCGCCGCACCGCGGAACTGGCCGCGCAGTTGGAAAAAATTCACACCGAAACTGGCGACAAACGCAGCGCAGAGCGCTTTGCCGAATTGCGCCGCCGTTTCCAGCGAGCCGCTGGCATTTCCGACGAGGAACTGGCCAGCGTGGTTGGTTCAGCCGAACCTGCTGCCGCGAAACAATCGGCCGAAGAGCCAGCCGAATTGGCTATTCCGGAAATCGCGGCAGTACCCGCAGCCCCCGACCCTGCTCCTACGCCCGTGGATTCTTCGCCCGCTCCTCCTGTACCCGAACCGCAGTCCGAACCGGTCGAAGCCCCTGCTGCAGCGGAGGAAGAAGAAGTCCATGAAGTGGACCTGTCGGACGAGTGGGCCACGCTGCTCGAAGAAACTCACGAGCCAGCCGCGGCAGGGCCTCCGCCGCCACCGGCTGCAAAAACTCCGCCTCCGACTGCGAAGCCTCCCGCGGCTCCGCCCCGGTCAGCGCCGCCAGCACACGTCGAAGAATTTCAGATCGCTGAAGAATCGGCTCCGGCAGCAGCGGACGAAACGCCCGCCGCAGCGGTTCCACCGATTCCGCTAGAGCAACCTGCGGCCAAAGCTCCTGCTCCCAAGCCCAAGGAAAAGCCCGCGGCAAAGGCTCCGCAAAGACCTCCGAAGCCGGCCGAGCCCCAACTAGAATTGGACCAAGAGTACGAACTCGTGCTCGAGCAGGAACAACTGGTTCCCGCTTACGATCAGAAACCTCCTCAGCCGCCTGCCCCACTGCCACCGGCGCAGCGTCCGGTAGCGCAGAATAAAGCCGCGGCTCCCCCCGCCGACGGTTTCGAATCCGACCAGTTCCTGGCGGACCTCGCCAAGGAAATCGATCAACTTGGCATGGATTCGCTCTCTCCCTCTTTCTCCAATTCGAAACCGAGCGCTCCGGCACGCCCCGCGGCAAAACCGAAAGCCTCTTCTCCGTCAACGCCTTCGGCGGAGTCCGGCCCTCTCAAGGAAGTCTTCGAAGAGTTTCGCGCCGAACTCGGGGAAATGGGCGCCGAAGAAGAAGATCTCGAGACGCACTACAATCTCGGAATCGCTTTCCGCGAGATGGGCCTTCTCGAAGAAGCCATCAGCGAATTTCAGAAAGTCGCCAAAGCCAGCGACAGCGGCCGCCCTTTCCGCTACACGATGCAATGCTGCACGCTGCTGGGGCTGGCATTTATGGAAAAAGGCCAGCCGGCCATCGCCGCAATCTGGTACGAGCGCGCCTTGCGCACTCCCGATATGGACCCGGAAAGTACCCTCGCCTTGCGGTATGATTTGGGTGTTGCCCAGGAATCTGCGGGCGAGCCGGATGCGGCGCTAAAGAGTTTCTGCCAGGTCTACGCGATGAATATCGACTACCGCGACGTAGCCGAACGGATCGCAGCTCTTCAGAAGCCCATCCGCTGACTCGAGATGCATCCAGGCGGGACGGATTTCCAAACATCGATGAACCGGATTTATCGCGCACTTCTGGTTGTACTCGCGTTCGAAATGGGCGCTTTGCTGCTATATCTGCCGTGGTCCATCTACTGGGAACAGAACTTTTTTCTCAGTCACTATCCTTTGCTGAGGTTCATCGTGCTTCATCCGTTTTTCCGCGGCGCGGTCAGTGGCATCGGCATTCTGGACATCCTCTTGGCCATCGGATGGATTGGCTCGCGACAGGATCCAGACCGTGTCCCGCCACAGTAAATCGGAGCGCGTTCCGCTGCTTTGCTACGTAACGGACCGGCGAAGTCTTGTTTCTGCAGAAGGTTCCAAAGCGCGTCATCCTCTCGATGCGCGCAAAATACTCATCGAGAAAATCGCAGCCGCGGCGGCTGCTGGCGTTGACTGGATCCAAATCCGGGAAAAGGATCTGTCCGGGAAAGAATGCAGCTCACTTACCCGCGAAGCCGTGCGACTCGCCGCAAGGTCTTCGTCCGGCGGTACTGCGAAAGTTTCAGCTTCGTCGATATCCGAAGCGGCGTGTGAGCTAGTTTCCGCGCGCATTCTCGTAAACGACCGGCTCGACGTCGCATTGGCCGCGCAAGCAAGCGGCGTGCATCTGAGCGAAAAGAGCTTGCCCGCTGGAGAGGCGCGGCGCCTAGCGAGTTCGTTCCGGTACGAAGATTTCTTGATCGGCGTTTCGTGCCATTCGCTCGAAGCGGCGAAAGCGGCAGAGCGCGGCGGCGCGAACTATCTTTTTTTTGGTCCCGTGTTTGCCACGCCGTCCAAGGCCACTTACGGCACGCCGCAAGGCCTTAAGCACCTCACCAAAGTCTGCCGCGCCGTCGCGGTTCCCGTGCTGGCTATCGGCGGAGTCACCATGGAAAACGCAGCGGATTGCCTTTCGACCGGAGCCTCGGGCATTGCCGCCATTCGTCTTTTCCAGGACGCCCCCAACATGGATGCTGTTGTCAGCGCTCTCCGAAACATTTCCGCGTAAGGCGAACCGCTTTTTGTGCTGTTTTCTCCTCTCTGCTCCCTAATCCGTAGCCTCCAATCCGTAATCTCTGATTCCTGCCTTCTGTTTTCGCCCCTGACTCGGTTCTCCGGTCCCTGTTCTCTTCCTCAGCGCTCCTGCAAACGCCGCAGAAGGCGAATTTGCCCCGCGTGGTAGACATCGTGAAACGCCACGCCATATACGTGTCGGAGAAACTTGGCGCCGCGTGGCGTGCGCAAGACTTTTGCCACCGCCGCGCGCAGGGCGCGGTGTTCACGCTCCAGCAATTTCCTGTCGGCGGCCCAGGCGGCTTCCGTCGCGTTACCTTTCTCCGGCCGCGGAAAAAAATTGCTGCCCTTCAACACAAACGATCCCCGCTTGCTGCCTTCAATCCTCCGCCGCGCCACGTATTTCCAATAAGCCGCGTGCAGCGTCTCTTCCCAAATATTGTGGCGGCCCGCTCCCGGGCGCCACGCCGCCTGCACCACCGACACGCCTTTAAGGGACTGTCTCAGGTTCGGCCCGTGCCAAGTTTTTTTCTCATACGCCTCATCCAACAGAGCCAGCAGCAGTTTTGCCGTTTGCGTTTTCGTAGGACTCACGTCACCCCCCTCGGGGCAAGCAGTATATCGTTCTCCGTTGTAAGTTATTGGTTGCGGAAAAAGGGTGGCACCTCCAGGAGGAGAGACGCCGACAGAGTAAAAGGGCGCTGCTGCATCCAGTTGATAGATGGGATGCGCTTAGACTTATTGGTTGTTGAATACTATTAAGGTGAGGATCTCGGAGACTTTTGCGAATGAAATCCCTTGGTAAACAAATCCGGTTGAGTGCCACGGACCTGAGCAACCACCTGGCTTGCCGGCATTTGACGAACCTGGACTTACAGGTGGCGCGGGGCGAGAGGACTGCTCCCGACTTTGCCGCGCCGGATTTGAAGGTCATCCAGGAACTTGGGCTGCGGCATGAAAAGAGGTACCTGGCTCACCTTGCTACGCAGGGACTGGCGGTGGAAAACCTTGGCCATATTCCCCACAAGGAAGAAGAACGACTGATCGAGGAAACGCTGGCACTTACGGAGCGCGGCGCTCAGGTGATTGCGCAGGGAGCGCTCAGCGACGGGGAATGGTTCGGACGGCCGGACGTGTTGCGGCGCGTAGAGACGCCCAGCAAGCGGTGGGCATGGTCTTACGAAGTGGAAGACACAAAGCTGGCTCAAGACACGAAGGCCGCGACGATTCTGCAGCTCTCGTTGTACTCAGACTTGCTCGCGAAAATCCAGGGCACGGCTCCGAAATTTTTCTACGTTGTTCCCCCCAGCCCGGATTTTGCCAGGGAAGAATACCGCGTGTCCGAATACGCGGCGTACTACCGGTATGTAAAGGACAGGCTTGCTGATGCCGTCGGAGAAGGCTCGCCTCTCAAGGAAACGGACATACAGAAAACGGCTACAGCTTCAGCGGGCGGCGGGCAGTTTGAGCTGGTATTCGAAAGGGGAACAGGCGGAGCGAAAGTCCCGACGTATCCTGAGCCTGTGGAGCACTGCAACATCTGCAAATGGTTTCGCGAGTGCGACCAGCAGCGGCGAGGGGACGATCATCTGTCGGTCGTGGCGGGAATCCGGCGGCAGCAGCGGAATCAGCTGGAAGAGTGGAACACCGAGACCATGGCAAAGCTGGCAGTGCTGCCTATTCCACTGAAGGATAGGCCAAGGCGGGGCTCGCGTGAGGCAATCGAACACGTGCGGGAGCAGGCGCGCGTGCAGGTTGCGGGCCGCAACGAGAACAAACTCGTTCATGAGTTATTGCCGGTAGTGGAGGCAACTGGTTTTTGCAGATTGCCGGAGCCTTCCCATGGTGATGTTTTCCTGGATCTGGAGGGTGATCCGTTCGCGGGCGAACAGGGATTGCAATATCTGTTCGGGTTTGCAATGTGGAATGCAGACGGCGAATTGAGTTACGAGAAACGATGGGCTCTGAACAGAGAAGAGGAGAAAAAAGGCTTTGAATGGCTGGTGGACGAAATCACACGGCGGCGCGAGGCCGATTCGAAGATGCATGTGTATCACTTCGGGGCGTACGAGCCGGGAACGCTAAAGCGATTGATGGGATTGCACGCGACCAGGGAGGGCGAAATCGACGGAATGCTGCGCGCGGGCGCGCTTGTGGACTTGCATCAGGCGTTCAAACAGGGTGTGCGTGCGAGCGTGGAAGAGTATTCGCTGAAAAAAATAGAGGCATTTTTCGGTTTTGAGCGAAAAACGCCGCTGGATCAATCGCGGCAGGCGATGCGGTACATCGAGCACCGGCTCGAGTTGGGCTGGGGCGAGGAAGCGATGCCCGAGCAGATCCGCGAAACGATGGAGGGATACAACGCGGACGATTGCTTTTCCGCGGCAAACCTGCGGGATTGGCTGGAGACAGAGCGGCAGAAACTGTTAAAGAGCGGCACAGACGCGCCGCGCTTTGTGAATCGGGAGGAAGAAGCATCCGAAGAGTTGGACGAAAGACAGAAGCGCGTCGCTGCGCTGGTGGTCAAACTAACCGCGGATGTTCCTGCAGACCCCGCGGAACGCACGGAGGAACAGCAGGCGCGTTGGCTGCTGGCCCAGCTTCAGGACTGGCATAGGCGAGAGAACAAAGCGACGTGGTGGGAGGGCTACCGGCTGGCGGAACTGGACGAAGAAGAGTTGCTAGAGGATCGCGCCGGCTTGGGGGGCATGCGGTTTGTCGAGAGGTTGAGAATCGAACGAAAAATTCCTGTAGACCGGTACGCGTTCGAGAAGCAAGAGACGGAAGCGCGCGTGGAAAAAGACGCTTATCACAAGGGCGAGAGATTTGGCGAAGTGATGACAGTGGACGTCGCGAAGCGAACAGTGGACATCAAGAAGACTCGAAAAATGGCGGAAGTGCATCCGCGGGCCGTCTATTTGTGGGATAGGCCCTTTGAAGTGAGGGAACATGCGGAAGCCCTTTTCCGGATCGGAAGCTGGGTGGAGGAGAACGGGCTTACAGCGGAAGGCCGGTATCGCGCGGCGAGGGATTTGATGTTGCGAAAGGGCCCGCGTCTTTTAAGGGGAGAGACAATCGCGCCGCTTCCCGGGGAAGAACCGAAAGCCACGGCCTGTCGGATTGCGAGCGCGTTAGATGAGGCGGTGTTCGCAATACAGGGCCCTCCTGGAGCAGGGAAGACGTTTACGGGCGCGCGAATGATTTGCGAACTAGTGAAACGGGGAAAGAAGATTGGAGTAACGGCATTAAGCCACAAGGTCATTCGGAAGTTGTTGGAGGAAGTCGTTCTGGCGGCTCACGAAGACAATGTGACCGGCGTGCGGTGCATGCAGAAGACCGACGAGGAGGAGCCAACCGACGGAATTGCGATCGCCAAGGATAACCAGGAAGTTTTGGATGCGCTGGAGTCTGGCAAAGCCACCGTTGTGGGAGGAACATCGTGGGTGTGGACGCCCGAAAGCTCTTTTGAAGCGGTGGATGTGTTGTTTATTGACGAAGCGGGACAGATGGCGCTCGCGGACGTCATCGCTGTGTCTCAGGCAGCCAAGAGTATTGTGCTGATCGGCGATCCGCAGCAGTTAGAGCGGCCATTAAAGGGGAGCCATCCGAAAGGAGCTGAGAAATCTGCGCTGGAGCACCTATTGAACGGGCGCAAGACTATTTCGAGCGCAATGGGGATGCTGTTACCGGAGACCTGGAGACTGCACCCGAGGATTTGCGCGTTTACTTCCGAACTTTTTTATGAGGGGCGGCTGGCTTCACGGGAAGTGCTGCAGAGCCGGCTTTTGGATGGTCACAGATGGCTGAAAGGGGCGGGACTGTGGTTCGTACCCATGGGGCACTCGGGAAATCAGAATGCCGCGGCCGAGGAAGTGGAAGTTGTAGCGCGGATCGTGGAAGGGTTGCTCCAGCCGCAAGTGAAATGGTTTTATGGCGCAGGAAACCGCAGGAATTTGAAGGAAGACGACATTTTGATTGTTGCGCCGTATAACGCGCAGGTTTCAGATCTGGCGGCTCGGCTGCCGAACATGCGCATTGGTACGGTGGACAAGTTTCAGGGGCAGGAAGCGCCGGTGGTGATCTATTCGCTGACGACATCGTCCCCGGAGGATGCGCCGCGCGGGATGGAGTTTTTGTACAGCTTGAACCGGCTGAATGTAGCGACATCGCGTGCGATGACGGCAGTGATCTTGGTGGGGAGTCCTCGGCTGTTTGAGGCAGAGTGCCGGACGCCGCGTCAGATGCAGCTGGCGAACGCCTTGTGTGCCTACCGGGAAATGGCGACAGAAGTGGATGCGGACGCGATTTAGCCGGGAACGCCATTCTCCAGAATGGCGCTTTAAGCCCCTCCAATAGGCAGGTTCGCCCATGCCATTGGTTGGCTGCGAACAGGAGACGCCAATCAGAGATTGGCGTGCCCATGGAAACTCATTTCTGGCCGAACTGCTGTAAGGTGACGTTCACCAGGAACGGGCTGTCGAACTCCGTGGTTTCGCCCCAGCCTTTGCCGACCACGGGCAGGAGCCGCGCGGAGAGCGGCTTGTGCCACTTCACGGAGAGGCTGGCCATATCCGCGATGATCAGTGAAAGCTGTTCAGCGGTGGTATCGCCCGGCAGAGGAATGGTGTCCAGGCCGGTGCCGCACACGGCAGAGTAAGCAAGCAGCGCGTCCACAGAAATGCGGCCTTCGCTCCAGCGCTGCGCCAGACGAGCGTCTTCCAGAACCGGCAGCATCAGTCCGGAGTAGCCAGTCTGCTTTGCTTTCACGTCCTTGATGGCGGCCGTAATTGTGGCTGCCGCGGTCATCGTGCCGCTCATGCCAAAGGGTTGCTTGGTCAGGTTTTCAATAGCCACGCCAATCGAAGCGTCTTTTGCGGGCGACGGCGCGGGCGAAAGGTCAATGCCCATGTAGGTCCAGCCGGTCTCGGAGTCCACGCGTCCGGCATGATGCTCGACGTCGAAAGCCACATTCGCCATCGCGTCGGTGAGCCTCTGGCGGGCCGAAGGCAGATCTGGCGCGTCTTTGAACGCGGCGGCAACCACGGGAGCCGACTCTAGCGCAATGGCGAACTGGTGGCCAAAACCAGTTAGATACGCGGCAGGGAAGAACGGCGACAGCGGCGGCACATTGGCGATGGCGGCAAAGCGGAAGTTGCCCTGACTGTGCTCCGTGGAGTTTTCGAGCTTTTTCATAACGCGCGCCGCCGCCGCGATGGCGCCCCAGCGCACGCCGTCTTCGCCCGCCACAACCACCGTGCCGTTCAGATTTTTCGTGCTGGCGAGGATCTCCGCAAGCAAATCGGCCTGCGAAGCGGGGTCGTTGGCGTTGAGCATCGCCGGGCCGATAGACATCGCGAATTTTTGCTGCTCGGCAAGCGCGTCCAGCAGCTTGAAGAAACCTACAGCTTGCTGCGTGTTCATTCCCTGGATGTATTCCGGAAACGGCTGTGTGGCAATTCGAATGGTCTGGACCTGGTAGCCGCGCGATTCGAACGTCACCTGGGCGCGGTGCAGCATTTTTAGCGCGTCAGCGATCTGGCGCTGGTAGTCGCGCCAATCTAAGTTGACAAACGCAGTGACGGCGCGGATTTTGGGATTGGCGGGATTTGCAGCGTTTGCGGCCGCCTGTTGCGCGGGCGCGTGTTTCGTTTGCCCTTGTGCTGGGTGCGCTGATGTTGCTAAGGCGAAAGCTGTGAGTGCGAGGAACGTAAAAAAACAAAATCCACGGCGAGGTTGCATGCAGATTCTCCCGGAAGGCACGATACATCGTGCGAAAGCGGCTTACAAGATTCGGATAACGGGTCATTGCTCAAAAAGACTTGTAGCTTAAGAATGCGGGGCCGTATGGCCAATTTGCATTTCTGGCTTTTAGTCGAGTTTATGGTCCTTGCCAACCTTGCGTTTTTTGGAGCCGCCTTGTTTAACTGGGCCAAGCCAATGTCACAACGATACAACGCGTGGACTACTAGGTTTCGGGAACGACACCCGCAAATTTCCAAACCGCCCAGCCAGGAAATGGTCTCTTTGAACTACAAGATTATGGTTTTTGTTTTTCGCGCCTTTGGTGCAATTTTGTTCGCCGAGGCCGTCTATTTTTTCTTTCATGCCGTCAAGCGAATTCCCCGCTAATTTACGCCCAGGCTCCTAGACAAACGCGGAAATGCCGGTGACGCGCTCGCCGATCACCAGCTTATGAATGTCGTTGGTGCCTTCGTAGGTGTAAACGCTTTCGAGATTGTTCATGTGGCGCATGATGCAGTAATCGTCCACGATGCCGTTCGCGCCGAGAATGTCGCGGGCCTTCCGTGCCGTTTCGAGTGCGATGCCCACGTTGTTCATTTTCAGCATGGAAATGTGCGAGGGATCGACCTTCTTTTGGTCTTTGAGCCGGCCAACATGCAGCGCTAACAGTTGGCCTTTTACGATTTCAGTGATCATCCAGGCGAGTTTTTCCTGCACGAGCTGGTGTGAAGCGATGGGCTTATTCGCAAACTGTTTGCGCGTTTTCGCGTATTGCAGCGCAGTGTCGTAGCACGCCATCGCCGCTCCCAGCGCGCCCCAGCCGATACCGTAGCGCGCCTGGTTCAAGCAGCTGAGCGGGCCTTTCAACCCGACGACGCCGGGCAGCAAATTATCTTCCGGAATCTCGCAATCGCTGAACGACAACCCTGAGGTGACTGACGCGCGCAGCGACCATTTGCCGTGAACGTCCCAGGCTTTGGAGCCGGGCGTGCCTTTTTCGACCAGAAAGCCGCGGACTTTGTCGTCTTCGCCTTTGGCCCACACGACAGCGACGTCCGCAATGGAGCCGCTGGTGATCCACATCTTTTCGCCGTTCAAGACATACTTGCGGCCTTTTTTTACCGCGCGCGTGAGCATCCCGCCGGGATTCGAACCGAATTGCGGCTCGGTGAGGCCGAAACAGCCGATCGCTTTTCCCTGCTGGAGGAGCGGCAGCCATTTATCTTTCTGTGCGTCGCTGCCGTAGGAATAAATCGGGTACATCACCAGCGCGCCCTGTACGGAAACAAAACTGCGCAAGCCGGAATCCCCGCGCTCGAGTTCCTGAGTCATCAAGCCGTAGGCAACATTGGACATACCGGCGCACCCGTAGCCTTGTAAATTCGCGCCAAAGAATCCGAGCTCGCCGAGCTGCGGAACCAGGTGCATCGGAAAAGTGGCTTCGCGGCTGTGTTTTTCGATGATGGGAATGACTTCG
>Ga0075426_10002544_pt1 | contig 13046 bp, 13 predicted proteins | sample SoiMethybrSBSTD5_FD_75304 | JGI IMG/M metagenome (GOLD analysis project Ga0075426, IMG submission 75304) | Bulk soil microbial communities from a Populus tree surrounding site in Tennessee, USA - Soil MetaG P. TD hybrid SBSTD5 | ecosystem: Environmental > Terrestrial > Soil > Tree plantation...
GAGCAACCCGATCGCCCGCGACATCCAGAACGTCGTTTCCGACGCCCAGGAGCTGCTGAAGACCGTGCAGGCCGAAGGCGAAAGCCGGCTTGCCGACGTGAAATCGAAGATGCAGGTGAAGCTCGATTCCGCCAAGCAGATGCTCGGGCAGCTGCAGACGAACGTGCAGGATGCCGGAAAGGTCGCCATCGACCAGACCGATACCTACGTGCGCCAGAACCCGTGGTACGCCGTGGGCATCAGCGCGGCGGTGGGCGCGTTGGTCGGTTTCCTGATCGCCCGCAGGTAGCGAGGGGGACGAGCGTGCCACGCGAATCAACCGGCATCGTCGGCGATATCAAGGGCATCGCCTCGACGGGGCTGCGCGCGGTGCGCACACGGCTCGAGCTCCTCGCCATCGAGCTGAAGGAGGAGAAGGCGTGGATCGCGCGGTGGCTCATCGCCGCGGTGACCGCGCTCTATCTCGTCACGTTCGGCCTGCTGCTCGCGGTTTTCGCGCTCGTCGTCTGGGCATCCGCGGAGAATCGCCCGCTGATCCTGGGCGGCTTCGCGGTGCTGTTCCTGGCGACCGGCGCGGGCGCGGCTGCCTGGATCGTGTCGTCCTCGAAGCATCGATCGCCGCTCTTCCGGGACACGATCGCGGTGCTCAAGGGCGACGAGCAGGCGCTGCGCGAACCGCTGCGAGGCACCGGTGACTGAGCTGGAAATCCTCCACCGGCGCCGCGAGCTCGTCCTGCTGTCGGCCGAGCTGCAGCGCGCCACGCTCGCGCGGCGCATCGCGCGCGTCGAGACGAGTCCGGTGCGAATGGCGCTCGGATTCGCCAAGCGCGCCGCGACCGTGCCGCTCGCGTTGAAGGTGGGCTCGATGGTTGCGCGGATGGCGATGCGTGCGTATCGGCGGCGCTCCAAGCGGGGACGCCTTTTTGCAACCTAACTAAAGGAGACTCTCATGCTTTACTGGGCAGCCGTGTTCTTCATCGTCGCGCTGATCGCCGCCGTGCTGGGCTTCGGCGGCATCGCCGCCGGCGCCGCGGGCATCGCGAAGATCCTGTTCTTCATCTTCCTCGTGGCCTTCGTGGTGTCGCTGCTGATGGGCGTGTTCCGCCGCTCGGTCTAGAGGAGAGCCGCCATGCTGAAGCCACAGTACCTGGGGGCCGCGCTCGCCGCGGCCCTCGTGGCGGCGTGCGCGTCCGACGACCGCGTCGCGTACTCGCAGCCGACGTATTACCCGGCCGCGCCGGCGGCGTACTACGGCGATAACGCCTATGCCGATTACGCCCGCGTAGTCGCGATCGACGTCGAGCGCACCGCAGGTTCCACCGGAGCGGGCGCCGTCATCGGCGGCATCGCCGGCGGAGTCCTCGGCCACCAGCTCGGCAGCGGCCGCGGCAACGACGCGGCGACCGTCGCCGGCGCGATCGGCGGCGCGGTCGCAGGCAACGAGATCGAGAAGCGCCGCGCCTCGGGCGAGCGCTATCGCATCACGGTGCGCTTCCGCGACGGCCGCGAGGCGAGCTACGTGCAGAACGACCTCAACGGCATCCGCGTCGGGGATCGCGTGCGCGTGGACGGGGATCACCTCGCTCTCGGATAGGCGCTAGTCGCCATCGCGGGGAGACGCCGTGGGGTAAGATTCCGGGCCCCATGGCATCTCCCCATTTTCATTCTTCATTCCCGCCGCTGGATCCTCTCGGGCATGCCTGACCGGCTCGTCGAGCTCTACGACCGCCTCGCGCGCAAGGTCGACGCCATGGAGGCGCGGATCGGCGCGATCGGGCGCGGGGAACAGACCGACCTCGAGAGCCTGCGCGCCGACTGGCGCGAGCTCGCCGGCCTCGCGCGCGAGCAGAAGGAGTACCTCGACGAGATCGCGCGGCGCACGCAGGAGCTCTCGTCGCTCTCGGCGTTCCTGCAGACGCACGGCGAGCGCGAGAAAGCGCGGCTCGCGCGCGAGCTGCACGACGGCCTGGGCGGCATCCTCACGCCCGCGCGCATGGATCTGTCGTGGCTGCAGGAGCGGCTCGGGCAGGATCCGCAATACGCGCATCGCATGGCGCGGCTCTCGGCGCTCATCGACCAGGGCATCGACTTGAAGCGCCGCATCATCGAGGAGCTGCATCCGTCGCTGCTCGATCACCTGGGTCTCGCTGCGGCGCTGCGGTGGTACACGGACGAGGCGTGCAAGGCCGCGAGCGTCGCGACCGAGGTGCGAGTGGACGCCGATGTGGGACGCCTCACTCCGGACCTCGAGATCGCGCTTTACCGCCTGGTGCAGGAGAGCGTGACCAATGCCTGCCGCCACGCGAAGGCGAAGCGCGTCGTGGTGAGCATCGAGCGCGCCGACGAAGGGCTGCGCCTCACCGTGGTGGACGACGGCATCGGGATCGAAGACGTGGGGCGTGCGCGCGAGCAGTCCCACGGGCTCGCGGGCATGAGCCAGCGCGCGCGTGCGCTCGGCGGAACGTTCGCCGTGCACAGCACGAAGGGCGCGGGTACGCGGGTGGAAGTGTTCGTGCCCCTCGCCGGGGCGAGCGGGATCAGTTCTTCCGGCCGGACAGCAGCTCGCCAATGAGCCGCGGGATGGTCGCGAAATCCTTGCTCTTGTCGAGGAAGTAGTCCGCGCCCGCCTCGAAGGCGGCGACTTTCAGCGCCGGCACCGCGTGGTTCGTGAGCACCACGATGCACGCGGGATTCGCGCCCGTGGCGGCGCGCAACCTGCGGATCACGCCGAAGCCCGTGCCCTGCGCGAGCTGCAGGTCGACGATCGCGAGCCCGATCGTGTAGCGGTCGCACGCGGCGAGCGCCTCGTCCTCGGTGGCCGCGGTGGCGACGACCTCGACGCGGTGCGGAATCGACACGAGCTCCACGAGGCGCTCGGCGATCTGCGGCGAGTCCTCGACGACGAGCGCGTTCATCAGCTCCTCGGCGTCGTTGCGCGGGTCGTACTCGGGCGGGCGGACCGGACGCTCGTTCGCCCCCTCGCGCGGCGCCGGGGCGTGCGCGTGGAACATGGAGTCGAAAAGCGACATGTCAGGCGATCAGCTGATTCTTGACTGCGTAATAAGTGATGTCCGCGTTCGACTTGAAGTTCATTTTTTCGAGGATGCGCGAACGGTACGTGCTCACCGTCTTCACGCTGAGGAAGAGCTCCTTCGCGATCTCGGAGACGCTCTGGCCGGCGGCGAGCTTGCAGAAGATCTGGAACTCGCGCTCCGAGAGCTGCGTGTGCGACGGCTGGTCGGCCGCGGGACCGGCGAGTCCCTGCGCGAGCTTGTCGGCGATGCGCGGGCTCACGTAGCGGCGGCCCTGCGCGGCGGCGACGACCGCGGAGACGAGGTTCTCGCTCGGCGCGTCCTTCGCGACGAAGCCCGAAGCTCCCGCCTTGAGCAGGTTGATCGCGTACTGGTCCTCGGGATAGCCGCTCACGATGAGCACCGACATCTCGGGACGGATCGCCTTGCAGCGGTTGAGGACGTCCACACCCGACATGTCGGAGAGCGACAGGTCGACGAGCGCGACGTCGAAAGCCTGCGAGCGCACCTGGGAGATGGCCTCCTCGCCGGTGCGAGCTTCGCCCGCGACTTCCATGTCGACGCGGCCCGCGAAGACCTGCTTCAGGCCCATGCGCACTACGTCGTGGTCATCGACGATCAGGAGTCGGATCATTCCCTGGTTTCCAGCTGGTGTCACGTTCGCACCCATTACAGCACGGCGCCCCGGAAAGACGGGCGTCGGCGCCGACGGATTCCGTTGTAGGACTAATCCTACATCGGCAGCAGGAATCGGCTCAGAATGAATAGCGGAAGAGGATGCGGTCGCGCTTGATTGATAGGGTTTCACGGCGGAGTCCTGGAATGTCCGGCATGTAGTTGCGGACGGACGCGACCTCGATGCGTCCGGAGCTTGGGTCGTAGCAGACGGCGGAGATGCCGTCGCACGCGGAGTGGCTTTCGCTCGGGTGCGAAGCGTGGCGCGGAAGCACCTCGATCTCGGGCTCGACGGCGGGGTGGGAAACGAACGGCGCAGCATCGTGCGCTGGCGCGGCTGCGAGCGCGGCCTTAGGGCGCAGCTGCAAAGGCGGCGCCTGCGGCTCGGCTCCCGCGGCCGGTGTCGCCAAGGCCATCGCGAGCAATCCTGCGGCGATCTTCATCCTTCCCCCGTTGCACGTGTGGGAACGATCCTGCACCCAGCGGCTTCGGCGGTATGCAGGATGCAAGCGGCTCACGCTGTCCCCGGGGCTCATCGTCCCGCGTAGGACAGCGCCGACCGAGGGCGGGAGGTTTCTGACCAAAAAGTGCGGCTTAGTCGGCGCGTGCGCGCGGCGTTCTCCAATATCGCCGTCGTGCGGCGCGACCTAATGTGGGCCATCCACCGACAAGCCCGCGCCGATGTCCAGCTACAGCTCCCATTTCGTCCGCGCTTTTGCCGCCTGCGCCGCGTTTTCCGCATGCATCGCGCTCGGCGCGCCGACGCTCGCCCCGATTCCCGCCGCGCCCGCATACGGCCAGCCGGTGCAGCTGCAATTGCGCGATTCGCTAGGCCCCATCTATCTTCCGGCGACGCGCTACTCGCGGTCGCGCAACATCCTCACCGTCGAATACGAATACGCGCCGGGCGTGAGGTTCAGCCCGATGCGTGCCGATTTCGACCTCGCGCCGGTGGACTTCGGCGAGCTCGCGCCGGGCGACTACGCGCTCGAGGCACACATTTTTGACATGTCGCGTCCGTCGGCGCCGCCGCAGGTCGTGTCCTCGGGCCTGAGCGTCGCCCCGCCTTCCGACTACGGCATGTACACGGTGCCGCGAGAGCCGCAGGCGCTCGAGCCCATGCAGGTGCTCGTGAACAGCGCCGCGTTCGTCGACCCCGCCACGTTCCGCGCGTCGGTGAGCGGCAACGTGGTTCGCATCGACTTCGACTACTACTCGCATTCGCCGGTGCTCTGGGGCAATCCGCCGCCTGGCGCGGTCCCCCTCGGGTCGGTCGGCGTGAGCGGCCTCGCGCCGGGGCATTACCAGCTCGAGGGTTGGGGACGTGCGAAGGACACGGGGATGAGCGAGCGCTACTTCGCGCGCGACCTCGTCATCGCGCCGACCGCGTGGGTGATCGAGTTCTACTCGCCGGAGAAGGACCACTACTTCATGACCGCGAGCTCCGAGGAGATCGCGCGCCTCGACAGCGGCGCCGAGCCCGGCTGGAAGCGCACGGGCCAGCGCTTCAAGGCGTGGCTGCACCCCGAAGACGCGCCGGTCGGCGTGATGCCCGTGTGCCGCTTCTACGCCGCGGGACCGAGCTCGCACTTCTATTCGGCGAATCCCGCCGACTGCGACTGGCTCAAGCAGCTCGAGCAGATGCAGCGCATGCAGGCGCAGGATGCCGGCAAGCCCTTCCTCGGCTGGGGCTACGAAGGCACCGCGTTCTATTCGCTCGCGCCGCAGAACGGCGTCTGTCCGGGCGGGATGACCGCGGTCTACCGCGCGTACAACAAGGGCGCCACGGGCTCCAACCACCGCTTCATGGCCGATGCGCGCCAACGCGCGGCGATGCTGGTGCAGTGGGGCGACGAAGGCGCCGCGTTCTGCTCGCCGCTCTGAGCGGCGTGATGATGGCGAGCAACCGCGCCTCGTCGGCGCGCAATCCGCGCGGCGCTTTCGCGTGCCGCGTCGGGCGCTGCCACGTCGCCGGGTCGAGCACGCGCGGGTGCACGTAGCTCTTGCGGCAAATGGCGGGCGTGTTGCCGAGCTGCTGCGAGGCCGCGCGCACCGCCGCGGCGACGTGCGTCACGCCGACGCGCTCGCACCGGCGTAGCAGGCCCGCCACGTACACGCTTCCCGCCCACGTGCGGAAATCCTTCGTGGTCACGTCGCAGCCCGCGATCTCCTTGAGGTAGTCGTTCACGTCGGAGGAGCCCACCGACTGGACTTCGCCCGCTTCGTCCTGGTACTGGAAGAGCTCCTGTCCGGGCAGGTCGCGGCAATGGCGCACGATGCGCGCGAGCTGCGGATCGTCGACGCGGATGCGGTGGAACTTGCCGCTCTTGCCGCGGAACTGGAATTCGACGCGCGCGCCGTTCACGCGCACGTGGCGGTTGCGCATCGTCGTCAGCCCGAAAGAATCGTTCTCCTCGGCGTAGCGCTCGTTGCCGATGCGGATGCAGGTGCGCTCGAGGAGCTCCACCAGGAGCGCGAGCACCTTGCGCCGCGGCAGCCCCGGCGCCGCCATGTCGGCGCGAACCTGGCGGCGGATGCGCGGGAGCGCCGCGGCGAATTGCGTGAGGTGCTCGAACTTGTCGGCGTCGCGCAGCTCCCGCCAGCGCGGGTGATAGCGATACTGCTTGCGGCCTTTCGCGTCGCGTCCGGTGGCCTGCAGGTGGCCGCGTTCGTCGCCGCAGATCCAGACATCCGACCAGGCGGGCGGGATCGCAAGGCGCTTGATGCGCTCGAGCGTCGCCTCGTCGGTGACGCCCTGGCCTTTCGCGTCGACATAGTGGAATCCGTGCCCCGCCGTCTCGCGCTTAAGGCCCGACTCGCCGTCGCGCGAATAGCGCAGCCCCCCCATGGGCAGGGGGCTCGCCGTGCGCCGGTGCTTCGGTAGGGACGTGGGGGGCATCGTCGCGTAAGAATTTCCGTTCGTCGCAAGAATCTCCGGCACGAAAAGGGGCGCGAAGTTCTCGCGCCCCCTGCCGCTTCGCTACGGAAGCGCTCAGCGTTTGCCGCCGGCCTGCAACATTCGTGCCGCTTAGCCGAGGAGCGGAGCGAGATCGCGTTCGAGCGCCTCGGGATCCGCGTGCAACAGGTGCACGCTCGTGGCCGATGGTTTCGCGACACCGCGTTCGAGCGCGGCGGCAAGCGCGTTGAGGTCGACGCGCGCGGCGTCGCGCACGGTGACGAGCACGCGGCCCGCGGCGCGCTCGAGCGCGGCGACGTTCGCGCCGCCGCCGAGCGCGGCGACGATCGCCTGCGCGCCCGCTGCGGGGGCGGCGAGCTCCGCGCGAATCGCGCTCGCCACCAGGTCCGCTTCGGGTCCGAGCACGACCTGCACGCCGTGCTCGCCGAGGTTCACGATGCCGCGCGCGCCAAGGCGCCGCAGCGCGGCCGCGTCGATGCTCGCGCGATCGGCGAGCTCGAGGCGAAGCCGCGTCGTGCAGGCGTCGACGTCGCGCACGTTCGCGCGGCCGCCGAGCGCCGCGACGAAATCGCGCGCGCCGCCCGTTTGCGGCGCCGGCGCCGGGCCCGTCTCGTCGCGCTCGCGTCCCGGCGTGGCGAGATCGAAGCGCACGATGCAATACCGGAAGAGCCCGTAATAAAGGAGCGCATAGACGAGCCCCACGGGAAAGAGATAGAGCGCGTGCGTCGAGCGGTTGTAGTTGAGCGCGTAATCGAAGACGCCCGCGGAGAAGCCGAATCCCATGCGGCTTCCGAGCAGATCCATCGTGACCATCGCTGCTCCGGTGAGGAGCGCGTGCACGGCGTAGAGCATCGGCGCGAGGAACATGAAGCTGAACTCGATCGGCTCGGTCACGCCGGTGAGGAACGAGGTGAGCGCCATCGACATCAGGAGCCCGCCCGTGGCGCGTTTGCGCTCGGGGCGCGCGGTGTGATACATCGCGAGGCACGCCGCGGGCAACCCGAACATCATCACCGGGAAGAATCCCGCCATGAAGACGCCGGCCGACGGGTCGCCGGCGAAGAAGCGCTTCAGATCGCCGGTGACGCCGTGGTAATCGCCGAGCAGGAACCAGGCGACGTTGTTGAGGATGTGGTGCAGCCCCGTGACGATGAGCGCGCGATTGAGCACGCCGTAGAGGAAGAGGCCGAACGAGCCCGACTCCGTGACGGCGTGGCTCAACGCATCCATGCCGTGCTCGAGGATGGGCCAGCCGAAGCCGAAGACGAACGCGAGCGCGAGTCCCGCCGCTCCCGAGACGATCGGAACGAAGCGGCGTCCGCCGAAGAAGGCGAGATAGCTCGGAAGCTTCACGTCGCTGTAGCGGTTGTAGAGCGAGCCCGCGATGAGGCCGGAGAGGATGCCGATCGGCACGCTCAGCTTCGCGAGCTGGCGCGCCTTGTACGCCGCGGCCGCGAGCGACTTCTGCGCCTCGGCCACCGCCGCCGTCACGTCGGGCGGCACCGCGATCAACACCTCCGCGCCCTTCGTCGCGACGACGAACGCGACGGCGCCCGCGAGGCCGGCGGCGCCGTGGTTCTCGCGCGCAAGCCCCACCGCCACGCCGATCGCGAAGAGCAATCCCAGGTTGGAGAAGATCGCGTCGCCGGCGGCGGCGATCGTCGCGACGTTCAGCAGGTCGGGCTGGCCGAGTCGCAGCAGCAGGCCCGCGACGGGCAGCACCGCGATCGGCAGCATGAGCGCGCGGCCGAGCCGCTGCGTGCTCTCGAGCAATGGCTTCATGACGTACCTCTTGTGAGCAGCTCGCGCACCGCGGCTGCGGAGTCGAGCTCGAGCGCGCGCCTGGCGAGCGCGCGGCAGTCGGAAAGCGACAGCTCGCGGATCGCAGCCTTGAGCCGCGGCACGAGCGCGGGAATCGCCGAGATCTCGTCGATGGCGAGGCCGAGCAGCAACGGAATCGCATCGACGTCGGAACCGACGGCGCCGCACACCGAGACGCGCTTGCCGCGCGCGTGCGCCGCTTCGACCGCGTGCGAGATGAGCCGCAGCACCGCGGGGTGCACGGGATCGAAGCGCCGCGCGAGGTCGCGATGCCCGCGGTCCATCGCGAGCGTGTACTGCGACAGGTCGTTGGTGCCGAGCGAGAAGAAATCGGCTTCGGCGGCGAGCTCCGCGGCGAGCAGCGCCGCCGCCGGCGTCTCGATCATCACGCCGATGGGCGGTGGCGCGTCGCGCCCGATCTCGCGCGCGCAAGCGGCGGCGAGCGCGCGCACGGTGCGCAGCTCGCCGGGCTCGTTCACCATCGGCAGCAGGATGCGGCACTGGCCGGGCGCGCCGGCGCGCATCGCCGCACGCAATTGCGGCCGCAGCAGGTCGGGCCGGTCGATGAGCGCGCGCAGCCCGCGCATCCCGAGCGCGGGATTCTCCTCGTGCGGCATCGGCAGGTAGGCGATCGGCTTGTCGCCGCCGGCGTCGAGCACGCGGATGTCGATCGGACGCCCGGAGAGCGCCGCGGCGATGCGTTGATAGTGCGCGAGCTGCTCGTCCTCTGCGGGCGGCTCGCGCCGGTCGAGGAACAGGAACTCGGTGCGCAGCAGCCCGCAGCCTTCAGCGCCGAGCTCGGCCGCGCGCGCCGCCTCGTCGGCCGAGCCGAGGTTCGCCTTGACGACAATGCGCACGCCGTCGCGCGTGAGCGCGGGATCGTTCGCCGCACCGCGTTCCGCTGCAAGGCGCGCATTGCGCTCGGAGGCGCCGCGGCGCGCATGCTCCACCGCGGCCGGCGGCGGATCGATGTCGAGGAAGCCGCGTTCGGCATCGAGCAGGAGCGGCGTCCCCGCCGCGATGCCGAGGACGCCGGGGCCGGCGGCGACGATGGCGGGAATGCCGCTCGCCGCGGCGATGAGCGCGACGTGCGACGTCGGGCCGCCGCGCGCGAGGGCGAGGCCCGCGAGGCAGCTCGCGTCGACCGACAAGAGCTGCGAGGGTGCGATGTCGTCGGCCAGCACGATCGATCCGGGCGCGAGCTCGCGCGCCGCGACGGGAGGCTCTCCGGCGAGCACGCGCAGGACCTGCGTCTCGATGTCGCGAAGGTCGGCCGCGCGCTCGGCCATGCGCGGCTCGGGCGAGGCGGCGAGCGTCTCCTGCATCGCACGCGTCGCGCGCCGCCACGCGTCGCCGGCGCTCTTGCCCTGGCGCATCCAGCCCGAGGCGGCGCGCGCGAGCTCCGGATCGGCGACGAGCTCCGCGTGCGCGGCGAGGAGCGTCTGCCTTTCGCCGCTCGCGCTCGCGGCGAGCCGGCGCAAATGCTCCGCGACGATGCCGAGCGCGCGATCGAGCGCGGGCTGCTCGACCGGGGCGCCGCGGCCCGCCTCGGCGACGACGGGCTCGGCCTGCGTCCACGGCGCGGCGACGCCGAGCGCGATGCCGCGGCTCGCGACGACGCCGGCGATGCGATTGGATGTCGATGGCGCCGCGACGCTCGCCGCGACGACGTGTGCGGGTGGCGCGGCCAGCAATCCGGCGAGGGCCTCGATCGCGGCGGCCGCGCCCGCGCCGCTCGCCTGCACCTCGACCACATCGCCGCAACGCACGCCGAGCGCCATGGCGGCGACGGTGCTGCGCGCATTCGCGCTGCGGCCGCGGAAGGCGAGGACGACGTCGGCATCGAAGGGCTTCAGCGCGGCGGCGAGCTGCGCGGCGGGGCGCACGTGCAGTCCGTGCTCGAATGGAATCGCGAACTCGCGACGCAGCTCCACGGCGGCTTGCGCGGGCGCGCCGTGCGCTTGCGCGGCGGGCTCGATCGCCATCACCACGTCGCGTGCCCCGACTCGCGCGTGCTCGAGGCGCCGCACGATGTGCCCCGCGGAGGGGACGATGACCGGAGTGAGCGCGGTGCGTGCGCGGCGCGCGACGAGGTCGAGGTCGAAGCGAAGCACGGGCTCGCCCGCGCGCACGCTCGCGCCGGCGGCGGCGAGCGCCACGAAGCCCTCGCCTTTCAACGCGACCGTCTCGACGCCGACGTGCACGAGCAGGTCGACGCCCGAGGCGTGTCGCACCGTCACCGCGTGCGCGAGGCGCGAGGCGACGATGAGGCCGTCGAATGGCGCGCGCACGATGCCCGCGGTCGGATCGATGGCGACGCCGTCGCCCGCCATGCGCTCGGCAAACACCGGGTCGGGCACCTGCGCGAGCGGCACGCACCAGCCGTCGAGCGGCGCCACGACCTCGATCGCGCTCACGGGCCCTCCACCAGGCGGATCGTGTTCAGCAGCCACATGGGCTCGAGCGCGGGCTGCGCGAAGCGCATGCACAGGTCGTGCTTGCCCGCGCGCGGCGCGATCGCCGCGGCGGGAAGCGTCGTCACCGTGTCCGACGGCGACGCCGGAGCGAGCGGCAACCGCGCGAGGAGCTCGCCGTCGCAACGGTCGAGGCGCACCTCGAGCTCGCCCGCGCGCGTCTCGGGCCGCGCGAACGCGATCTTCTTCACGTCCTCGCCGATGCGGAAATTGAACGGCACCTGGCCGACCGAGGCCTCGATCGCGCGCACGCCGTCGAGCGCGGCGCCGCGGAAGATCCAGCACGGATTCATGATGTCGGCGAGGAAGGTCGCGCGCGGGCCGGCGGCAGGCGCGTCATCCTCGAGCGAAAGCGCGATCGCGTCGCCGCAGAGCTCGAGCTCGTGGCTCGTGCGCGCCGTGTCGGAGGCTGGAATCCACGGCCCCGCGCGCAACGCGCTCGTCGCCGGATCGAGCCCCAGAGCGGCGACGTGCCACGATTGCGCGCCGAGCCGACGCTGGAAATCCTTCCAGTCGCGCCGCGCGGGCTGCGACCATCCGAGCTCGGCGACGGCGGCCGCGCGCGGAAACGCCATCCACTCGACGCGATCCTCGGTGCGGATGTGCTCGGTCCAGATGTTTCCCTGCACGCCGAGGACGTGACGGCGCTTGTCGGCGGCGAGCGCTTCGGGCATCGGCTCGAAGCGGTAGACGTCCTCGACGGTGACGATGCGCGCGCGCCCCGGCGGCTCGACCGGCCAGTTGCTCTGGCGGTTGTCGAAGTAGAGCGTCGGCCACGGCGAGAGCACGGTGTCGTAGCCGTCGGCGGCGGCCTTGAGTGCGCCGTCGATGCCGCGCCACGACATCACGACGGCGGAGCGCGGCAGCCCCGGCGCGAGCACCTCGTCCCAACCGACCGCGCGGCGGCCGCGCGATTCGAGATAGCGCCCGATGCGTTGGGTGAAGTAACTCTGCAGGCGCTCGGGATCGTCGCTCCCGAGGCTTCGCATCAACGTGCGCGAACGCGCCGATTGCAGCCACTGCGTCTTCACCACTTCGTCGCCGCCGATGTGGATATACGCGCCGGGAAAGAGCGCGATCGTTTCCGCGAGCACGTCTTCGAGGAAGGCGAAGGTCGAATCCTCGAGCGAATACACGTTGTCGTAGATGCCCCAATCGGCGGGCACCCGCGTTTCCGGCGCCGCGATCGCCGCGAGCCGCGGATAGGCGGCGATGGCCGCCGAAGCGTGGCCCGGCATCTCGATCTCGGGGACGACCGTGATCGCGCGCGCCGCGGCGTACGCGACGATGCGTCGTACCGTCTCCTGCGAGTAGTAGCCGCCGTAGAGGCGCGGGCGTCCGGTCGCCGGATCGATGTCGCGGCTTCCCGCGCCCGCCGGCACTCTCCATGCGCCGACCGACGTGAGGCGCGGATACTTGCGGATCTCGAGGCGCCACGCCTGGTCGTCCGTGAGATGCCAATGCAGCACGTTCAGCTTGTGCGCCGCCATCGCGTCGAGGAACTTGAGGATGAACTGCGGCGACTGGTAATGGCGCGCGGAATCGAGCAGCAGCCCGCGCCATGCGAAGCGCGGCGCGTCGTCGACGGCGAGCGCGGGGATCGTCATCGCCTCGCGCGGCTGCGAGAACGCGATGAGCTGCCAGAGCGTGATGCCGCCGTAGAAGAGTCCCGCACGCGTCGCCGCGGTCACGTCGATCCTTCGCGGCGTCACCTCGAGGCGGTAGCCTTCCGCGCCCGACGCAGACGACGCGTCGCGCCGCAGGTTGATCTCGCCGTCGCGCGCCTCGCCCGCCGCGACCGCGAGCCGGAGCCCACGCGTCTTGCGAAAGAACTCGGCGAGTGTCGCGGCGGCGCTGCGCGCCTCGGCATCGCCGCCGACCGCGACGATCGTGGTCGCGCGCCCGAGCGCGAATTCTCCGGCGGCACGCGCGATCTTCGCGGGATTGGGAATCACGGCCGGCTCGTCTTGGGCGACTGCGCACGCGGACGCCACGATGAACAAGGAAAGGAGGGCGGAGCTAAATCGCCCCGCCCTCAAGAGGGGCCTCATCCCCTGGGAGCATACAGCCGGGCGATTTCGCCCTAGAACTTGACCCTCACGGTGAAGTAGTACTGCCGGCCGTTCG
>Ga0075426_10002545_pt1 | contig 13046 bp, 10 predicted proteins | sample SoiMethybrSBSTD5_FD_75304 | JGI IMG/M metagenome (GOLD analysis project Ga0075426, IMG submission 75304) | Bulk soil microbial communities from a Populus tree surrounding site in Tennessee, USA - Soil MetaG P. TD hybrid SBSTD5 | ecosystem: Environmental > Terrestrial > Soil > Tree plantation...
GATCGCGTCGGTTAACGCACGGCGCGTATCACCGAGGACGCTCGCCGCTTCCTGCAGCCGGCGGCGATCGTCATCCGAGTTGGTTCGCGTCCTCGGCAGCGCGGCGACCATCATCAGCAGCGACGCGCCGACTGCGGCGGACAGCGCGGATGCCGATCCTCCGCCCGGCGTCGGATCGGACGAGCTGAACGCGGCGAGCAGATCGCGAACGGATCGATCGGCGAGCTTCACACGATCTTTCCTTTCTTCACTACCGTGCGGATCGTCTCCGCGCCGACGCGGATCAAATCGATCGCCGGTCCGTCGACCACGACCGCGTCCATCTGCTTGCCGACTTCGAGGCTGCCGACGCGATCGTGCCGATCGAGCGAGTACGCGGCGTTAATCGTCGCGCCGACGAGCGCTTCCTCGAAGGTGAGGCCCATGCCGAAGCACGCGAGCGTCATCGCGAACGGCATCGCGGGCGAGAATCCTCCGCCGGGATTGACGTCGGTGGCAATCGCCACCGGCACGCCTTTCGAGATGAACAGACGCCCGGGCGCAAAGCGTCCGAGCTTCAGATAGAAGGAGGCGATGGGCAGCAGCGTCGCGACCACGCCGGCGGCGGCAAGTCGATCGGCGGCGCGTTCGTCCGCGAAAATCAAATGATCCGCGGAGCGGACGCGAAGATCGGCCGCCACGTCGGAGCCGCCGCTCGGGGCGAGCTCGTCGGCGTGGATGCGCAGCTTGAGCCCTGCGTCGCGCGCGGCAATGAGGATCTCGCGCGACTCCTCCGGCGTGAACACGCCCCGCTCGCAGAACACGTCGCACCATTCCGCGAGCGACTCGCGCGCGATCCGCGGAATCATCTCCTGCACGAGCAGATCGACGTACGCGCGCCGCCGATCGCGGTACTCGACCGGAATCTCGTGCGCGCCCATGAACGTCGGCGAGATCTCGATCGGATGCGCCGCGGCAAGCATCTGCAGCGCGCGCAACATCTTCAGCTCGGACTGCGTCGTCAATCCGTACCCGCTCTTCGCTTCGCAGACCGTCGTGCCGCACCGGAGCATCTCGTCGAGGCGGCGGCGCGTCGACGCGACGAGCTGCTCCTCCGTCGCCGCGCGCGTCGCGACAACGGTGCTCAGGATGCCGCCGCCGTCGGCGGCAATGCGCGCGTACGACACGCCGGCGAGACGCAGCCGGAGCTCCTCGCGGCGATCGCCGGCGAAGATCACGTGTGTGTGCGGATCCACGAAACCTGGAACGACCGCGCCGCCATGGGCATCGACGATCGTGGCGTCCGGCGTCATCTCGACTTCGCGGGACAGGAGGCTCTCGAACCCGATGAACACGATCGTGCCGTGCCGGGCGGCGACGGCTGCGCGCAGGATCGATCGCGCGTCGGCCTGCGCCGGTCCGCGGCGCGGCGCCGGACCCGCGCACGTCAGGACCTCGCTGGTGTTGTGGATGAGGAAGTCGGCGAGCACACGGATATGATCGCTCGGCTGAAAGCCTCGCGCTACTTCAGGCCGGTGAGCGTGAACGTGTCGACGTGGACGTCGAACTTGACGTCGTAGGTGAACCCCGGGAACAGCTGGACCGGCTTCTTGTAGGCGCCTTCGACGAGCGTGTGGTTGTTCTCCCTTCGCACGGTCAGCGTCTCGTCGTTCACCGGGATGTCGTAGTCAGACGCGAGCTCGAACACGCGATCGCGGATCTGATCGTCGGTCTTCTCGCCGCGGTACAGCGTCGTCTGCTGCACGGCGTCGGTGAAGCGGTAGTACGCCGCATAGACCGACCCGACGCGCCACACGGCGTTCGCGAGCAGAGCGACGATCGCGAGCTTGATGATCAGCTTCAATGGATCTGGTGGAGCATGCGGTCCCACCGCGTCCGCGTGAAGAAGTGCGCGAACACCGACACGAGGTTCTTGACCGCGGTGCCGGCGCTTTCGTCCTGATAATCCTCTCGTTCGGCCTCGTACGACCAGTAAATCAGGAGCGCCTTCCCCTTGATGTTCTCCCGCGGCAGGAATCCCCAGTACCGGCTGTCCTGCGAGTTGTCGCGATTGTCGCCCATCACGAAGTACTGGTTCGCCGGCACCGTGACCGGACCGTACCGCTCGCGCACGTCGAACGACGTCACCTCGTGAAATTCGGAGTTGGTCGTCGGCGGCTGAAGAAAGTGGACGTACGGCTCGTCGAGCATCTTGCCGTTGATGTACACCTTCTTCTCTTTCACTTCGACCGTCTCACCGGGCAGGCCGATGACGCGCTTGATGAAGTCGCGTTCGGGCTCGACCGGGTACTTGAACACGATGATGTCGCTGCGCTTGATCGTGCCGATCGGCATGATCTTGCGCTCCAGCGCCGACGACACCGGCCCGAAGATGAACTTGTTGACGAGCAGATGATCGCCGATGAGAAGGTTCTCCTCCATCGACCCGGTCGGAATCTTGAACGCCTGGACGACGAACGTGCGGATGAAGAGTGCGAGGACGACGGCGATGACGATCGACTCGAAGTACTCGCGGACGATTGACTTCTTGAAACTCTCGGCCATCAATGATTGTTGTGCGTCTAAGAGCGCGTTGCGAAATCTGCAGGCGGCCCTGAAAGGGCCGCCCTACGTCGACTTTGCAACGCGCTCTAACTTTTCAGTTCTCAGTTCTCAGTTCTCAGTTCTCAGTTCTAACTTTCGCCCTCAGTCCCCATCTTCAGAACGGCGAGGAAGGCCTCCTGCGGGATCTCGACCTTGCCCACGCGCTTCATCCGCTTCTTGCCTTCCTTCTGCTTCTCGAGCAGCTTGCGTTTGCGCGTGATGTCGCCGCCGTAGCACTTGGCGAGCACGTTCTTGCGCATCGCCTTCACCGACTCGCGCGCGATGATGCGGCCGCCGATCGCGGCCTGAATCGCCACCTCGAACATCTGACGCGGGATCAGCTCGCGCATCTTCGACGCGAGGGCACGCCCGCGTTCGTACGCCGTGTCGCGGTGGACGATGATCGACAGCGCGTCCACCGGATCGCCGTTGACCAGGATGTCGAGCTTGACGAGCGGCGACGGCCAGAATCCGGTCACATGATAGTCGAGCGACGCGTAGCCGCGAGAAAGGGTCTTCAGCTTGTCGTAGAAGTCGAGCACCACCTCGTTGAACGGCAGCTCGTAGGTGATGAGCACACGATCCGACGCCGTGTACTCGAGCTTCTTCTGCACGCCGCGCTTGTCCTGACAGAGCTGCAGGATTCCGCCGACGTGCTCGGCCGGCGTCATGATCATCGCGGTGATGACCGGCTCTTCGATCTTCGCGATGCGGCCGGCGTCGGGAAGCTTCGCGGGGCTGTCGATCTCCTGGACGACGCCGTCGTTCGTCGTCACGCGGTACAGCACGCCGGGCGCGGTCGTCACGAGGTCCATGTCGAACTCGCGCTCGAGGCGCTCCTGCACGATCTCCATGTGGAGCAGACCGAGGAATCCGCAGCGGAAGCCGAACCCGAGCGCCGCCGACGTTTCCGGCTCATAGAAGAACGACGCGTCGTTCAGCCGCAGCTTCTCGAGCGCGTCGCGCAGCTCGGGGTACTCATGTCCCTCCACCGGATAGAGACCGGCGAAGACCATCGGCTTCAGCTCCTTGAACCCGGGGAACGGCTCGGCGGTCGGACGCGCGCTCTCGGTGATCGTGTCGCCGATCTTCGCGTCGCCGATGTTCTTGATGTTCGCGACGAGGAACCCGACTTCGCCCACACCGAGCTCGTCGACTTCGACCGGCTTCGGGGAGAACACGCCGAGCTGCAGCGACTCGTAATCCTGTCCCTGCGCCATCAGGCGGATCTTCATTCCCGGACGGATCGATCCGTCGATGACGCGAATGACGATGACCACGCCGCGGTACGAGTCGTACCACGAATCGAAGATGAGCGCCTTCAGCGGCGCGTCAGGTTTGCCCGCCGGCGGCGGCAAGCGGTGGACGATGGCTTCGAGGATGTCGGGCACGCCGGTTCCGAGCTTCGCGCTCGCAAGAATGGCGTGGTCGCCGTCGAGGCCGATGATGTCGGAGATCTGCCGTCGTGCTTCTTCCGGCTGGGCGCCGGGCAGATCGATCTTGTTGATGACCGGGATGATCTCGAGGTTGTCGTCGACGGCGAGATACGCATTCGCGAGCGTCTGCGCTTCGACGCCCTGCGACGCATCGACGAGCAGCAGCGCGCCTTCGCACGCGGCGAGCGAGCGCGTCACCTCGTACGAGAAGTCGACGTGGCCGGGCGTGTCGATGAGGTTCAGGACGTATTGCTCGCCGTCGTTCCCCGTGTAGTTCAGCCGGACCGGATGCGCCTTGATGGTGATGCCGCGCTCGCGCTCGAGATCCATGGCATCGAGCACCTGCGCTTCCATCTCGCGCGCCTGCAGCGCGCCTGTCGTCTCCAGGAAGCGATCGGCAAGCGTCGACTTGCCGTGATCGATGTGCGCGATGACCGAGAAATTACGGATGTGAGCGGGATCCATCTAGCTTCGAGCGGCTTTACAGCAACCACGAAAACGCGAAGTGCACGAAGACGCACGAAGAAAACCTCTGAAAGTTCTTCTTCGTGTACCTTCGTGTTCTTCGTGTCTTCGTGGTTGCCGTACTGCACGGGCGAGTGAGGCGATCACCGCGCCTCCAGCGGGACAAACCGCTGCGGATACTCGGGCCCGATGTACTCCGCGCGCGGTCGAATCAGACGGTTGTTCGCGTATTGTTCGAGCACGTGCGCGGTCCAGCCGGATATGCGGCTCACGGCGAAGATCGGCGTGAACAGCTCGACGGGAATACCAAGCGAGTAGTACGTCGACGCGGAGTAGAAATCGACGTTCGGGTTCAGCTTCTTCTCGCTCTTCACCACCGCCTCGATCCGCTGCGACAACTCGGACCAGATCGGCTGGCCCGCGCGCTGTCCGAGCTCGCGCGACATTTGCCGCAAGTGCGTCGCGCGCGGATCTTCCGTGTGATACACGCGGTGCCCGAAACCGGGAATCTTCTCCCTGCGCGCGAGCTTCGCGCGGACGACCTCCTCCGCTTTGTCCGGCGACGCGTCGGGCCCGATTTCGAGGAGCATCCGCATGACGTCGGCGTTGGCGCCGCCATGCAGCGGGCCCTTCAGCGTCCCGATCGCCGCGACGATCGCGGAGTGGATGTCGGTGAGCGTCGCGGCCGCGACGCGCGCGGCGAACGTCGACGCGTTCAGCTCGTGATCGGCGTGCAGGATCAGCGCGACGTCGAACGCCCGCGTCGCGAGCCCGCTCGGACGATCGCCGGTCAACATGTACAGGAAGTTCGCAGCGTGGCCGAGCGCGGGATCCGGTTGAATCGGACCTCCGCCGGCCGTCATGCGCCCCATCGTCGCGACGATCGATTCGATCTGCGCGGTGAGGCGAACGGCCTTGCGGTAGTTCGCGTTCGGCGAGTTGTCGGCGGAATCGGGATCGTACTGCCCGAGCGCGGAGGTCAGCGTCCGCAGGAGATCCATCCCGTTCCCCGGCGGCAGGCCGCGCATCAGGCGCAGTATCGGCTCCTGCAGCGGCCGCGCGGCGGCGAGCTGGGACTGCAGATCGCCCAGCTCGGCGCGCGTGGGAAGCCGCCGGTGCCACAGCAGATAACAGACCTCTTCGAACGTGGCGTAGCGCGCGAGGTCGTGGATGTCGTAGCCGCAGTACGCGAGCACGCCGCGGTCGCCATCCAGGTAGCAGATGGCGGAAGACGTCGCGACAATGTCTTCCAGCCCTGCCTTTGGTTTCGCTGCGGTCGTCATAACCTGTCGATCATACCCCTACCTTCTTGCGCGAGACAGGAACCGCGACCGGCTTGTAGACCGCGCCAATCACCGCGCACGCGGCAAGCCATTCGACAAATCCTGCGGCCGCCATCAGCAGCGCGAGCCGCCCGCCGATGTTGAGAATTGCGTAATTCACGCCGGCGACGTAGCCGATGACGAACACGCCGACGAGCACGCCGAACCGCAGACCTTCGACGACACCCGGTCCGCCCTCGTAGCCCTTCGCGAAGATGAACGCCACGGCGACCATCGCCACGAAAATTCCGACGAACATCAGCGGCAGGTACGACGGACCCACATCGTTCGGTCTGTACACACCGGGGTAGCGTCCGAATTCGTTGGCCAGCAGAGTGCCGTAGACGAGGAACCCGTACACAGCGTCGACGACGGTCGCGGCGGCAGCGGCGGCGACAAGACGGCCGTAATTCATAACGCTCTCCTTTGTGTGTTGTCGCTCGGCTGAAGCCGAGCGCGGAAGAGTCTAATGAATTCGGGTCGAGGGAGGAACTGTCGGCTGCACAGCGGACGCCTGGCCTGGCACCGGCACGACCGGGTTGCCCTGCGGCCCCATCTGGGCGTAGCGCAGGAACATCTGACCCCATTCGGTCGTCTCGCACCATCGCTCGAACACCCGGCGATCGACGAGCGGCCAGCGGTAGAAGTCGTGATAGACATCGCTCGCGAGGATGAACCCGTTGACGAGCGGCGTGTGGAAGAACAGCTTCTGGAATCTCTTCAACGGCCCGAACCAGATGAGATCGCCGCCGCCGATGCGCACGAGATTCTTACCGACATGAAAGTGCCAGTTCTCGCCGGCCGCGTCGGTGTCGCCGACGATTTCAATCTGTCGCGGATCGCCGATGCCGAGGCCGTCCTCGTGCGCGAGGCGGATGTAGTCGATCGACAGCGGATCGAAACCCATCATCTTCGCCGACACGGCATCGATCGCGACTTGATCGGCCGACGCGAGCATCACGTTCTTCACGACGGGATACATCGTCCGCGGCCCCGGGCCGTTGCCCGCGGTGGTGCCGTCCATGATGGCGAAGAGCCCCGAATGAATCTCCTTCTGGATCGCGAGCAGGTCGACCAGCGTCTCGTGAATCCACGAGTGCGTGTAGTGGCGCCTCGTGTTCAGCAGACCGCCGAACGCGTTCTTCATCGCTCCGGTCGTCGTCGTGTAGATGTGGCACTTCGTCGTCGGCAGATGAACGATGTTCTTGCCGAAGAAGAAGTCGGGAACGTGGATGCCCTCCGGATAAATCCGCTTCAGCACGCGCATGCGCGCCTTCGGCTCGTAGCGCACCCACTTCATGTCCTCGTCCTTGAAGTTGTAAAGGACCGGAATGTCGTAGCGCTTGAAGATGGGCACGTAGTGATTCAGGTCCTCGCCCTTGAACGCATTGGTGACCACGGTCTTGTTCTGGACGCAGACCTGATCGGTGAAGCCGCGCCGCGACAGCGCCTGAATCGTGCCTTCGAGCTGCCACGGCGTGGTGTTCGCCGCGGGAAACGGAAAATGCCAGGAGATGTTGTCCTTGAGGATTGTCGTCCTGCCGGCATCGAGCGCGCGCGACACCCCCGCCAGCGCGACGACGCGATCGATATCGTTGAAGATGCTGTCGGGACGAACACGAACGACGGCGACTTTGGACGTCATGAACCCTGCCGGCCGGCAGCAAGGCCCGCCGCGACGACATCGGACTCCCCGGCGTACTGCTGGACGATGGAGAGAAGTCCGGTATAGAGGAATCCGATCTGAAAGAGGACGAGGAACGGCACGGTGCCGTAAATCTGATTCGCGAGCGCGTAGAACACCGTGGCCGTGAAGTAGAGCCCGAGCGCCAGCTCGATCATCGGCTGCACGGCAACCGACTGGCGGTACTTCTTCCCGACCCACTCGTCACCGTCGGCTTCGATGCGGTACTTCGGCGTGCGGTTGAAGTCGCTCTGCTTGTTGAACAGCGCTTCGAACACCGCGCGCGTGTTGTTGATCGACAACCCGATGCCAATCGACATCAGAAACGGCAGGTACTTGATCCGCGCGCGCCAGTCGCGATGAATCTCGCGCTGGCACACCATATAGAAGTTGCAGACCGAGAACGTCGCGGCAAAGAACAACGGAACGTCGATCAACAGCATCTCGTACCAGCCCATGTTGTAGCGGATGACCATGGCTGGAAACATCAGCACGGACAGCATGCACATGAACGGGTAGTTGAAGTTCGCGGTGAGGTGGAAGAACGCCTCGGCCTTGACGCCGAGCGGAATGTTCGCGCGGAGGAGCTGCGGCAGCAGCTTGCGGCACGTCTGAATCGAGCCCTTCGCCCAGCGATGCTGCTGCAGTTTGAACGCATTCATCTCGACCGGCACTTCGGCCGGCGCGATGAGATCCGACAGGAACACGAAACGCCAGCCGCGCAGCTGCGCGCGATAGCTCAGATCGAGATCCTCGGTGAGCGTATCGTGCTGCCACCCGCCCGCATCGTCGATGGCCGTGCGGCGCCACACGCCCGCGGTGCCGTTGAAGTTGAAGAACCGTCCGCTGCGGTTCCGGCCGCCGTGCTCGAGCACGAAGTGGCCGTCGAGGAGAATCGCCTGAATCTTCGTCAGCAGCGAATAGTCCTGGTTGATGTGGCCCCAGCGCGCCTGCACCATCGCGACCTTCGAATCGGCGAAGTGCGGCATCGTGCGCGCGAGAAAGTCGTGCGTCGGAATGAAGTCGGCGTCGAAGATGGCGATGAACTCGCCGCGCGCCGTTTTCAGCCCGGCCTCAAGCGCGCCCGCCTTGAAGCCGGTGCGGTTCGCGCGATGGTAGTACTTGATGTCGATGCCCTGCTCGGCGAATCGGCGCACCGCGAGATCGGCGATGCCGCGCGTTTCGTCGGTCGAGTCGTCGAGCACCTGGATTTCGAGCAACTCGCGCGGGTAGTCAATCGCGCACACGGCCGCAATCAGCCGATCCGCGACGTACATCTCGTTGTAGAGCGGCAGCTGGATCGTGACCGGCGGCAGCGACGCGAGCGGTCCGGCGGCACGCGGTTCTTTGCCGCGATTTCTCATGTAGAGATACACGAGGTAGTAACGGTGCCACCCGTAGATGGCGAGGATGATGAGGACGAAGAAATACGTCGCGAGCGTGAGTGTCTCAGCAGGCGTCATGTTCTACTGGCACAATCATTTATATTACTGACGGGTTTAGATGACGTCAAACAAACAACTGCAGGATCTCCTCGAACGAGTAGCGCGGCACGAGATCGATCCCGACGCGGCGCGCGAGCGATTGCTCGAGGCGCTGCGTGCTCGTCCCTTCGAGGATCTTGGATTCGCTCGCGTCGATCATCACCGCTCCATCCGGCAAGGATTCCCGGAAGTGATCCTTGGTTTAGGCAAAACACCTGCCCAGATAGCGGCGATCGCCGCCGAGATCGTTCGACGCGGTTCTACGCTGCTTGTTACGCGCGCGAGCCGGGAAGCGTATGACGCGGTTCGCGCCGAAGTGCCGGACGCGACGTATTACCCTGATGCAGCGATCATCGCGCTTCGTCAACAGGACGTAAGTCCCGGGAAGGGCACGATCGTCGTCGCCGCCGCCGGCACGGCGGATTTGCCGGTGGCCGAAGAAGCTGCGAAGACGGCGGAGCTCATGGGCAACGACGTGTGCCGACTCTACGATGTCGGCGTCGCGGGTCTGCATCGTCTGCTCGGCGAGCGCGCGCGCCTGGCGTCGGCGCGCGTCGTCATCGTCGTCGCCGGAATGGAAGGCGCACTGCCGAGTGTCATCGCGGGGCTCGTCAGCGTGCCGGTCGTCGCAGTGCCGACGAGCATCGGCTACGGCGCGAGCTTCGGGGGGATTGCCGCGCTTCTCGGAATGCTGAACAGCTGCGCATCCGGCGTCTCGGTCGTCAACATCGACAACGGCTTCGGCGCGGCGACGATTGCGAGTCTGATTAATCATTTGTAGCCGCTGGAGCGGGCGTTCGCGGGCTCGAGTACGGTACAATTTGGGGTTTCCCGATCTATGCACTCCGGCGCCCTGAGGGCCCTCGAATTCGACCGAATCGTCGAGGCGGTGACGAGCTTTGCGTTGACGCCGATGGGCGCCGAGCGCCTCGCTCGGCTGACGCCGTCCCACGACCCCCACAGAGTGGCGCAACTCCTCGCGGCGACGACGGAGACAACCAGATACATCGCCGCGTACGGCGTGTTCCCGCTGCGCGCGTCGGCCGAATTGCCGCAGACGCTGGGAGCGCTCGCCGTCGAAGGTCGCGCGCTCGAGCCGCAGCGTCTGCTTGCGCTCGTCGCATTTCTCGAATCGGTCGACGAATCGCGCACCGGCGTGCGGCGCGCAGCCGGATCGTTTCCACTGCTCGAAGCGGCGACCGGCGCGGTCGCGTCGTTCAAGGGAGAGTCGGCGCAGGTCCGCGACAAAATCGAGCCGAACGGCGAAGTCGTCGACGATGCGAGCCAGCAGCTCAAGATCGTTCGCGAGCGGCTGCGCAAACAGCGCTCGCGGCTTCGGACGACGCTCGAATCGTACCTGCGCGGAAAAGAGACGGCGAAGTACTTGCAGGATCAGGTGGTGACGGAGCGGAACGGCCGCTACGTGCTCGTCGTGAAGAGCGAACATCGCAGCGGCATTCCGGGGATCGTGCACGGCACGTCGACGAGCGGCGCCAGCCTCTTCCTCGAGCCGCTCAGCACCGTTGAAATCAACAACGACATCGTCGCGCTCGAAGAACAGGAAGCGGAAGAAGTCCGCCGCATCCTGCTCGCGCTGACCGACGCGTTCCGCCAGCGCGCGGCCGACGTCGCGCGGACCATCGACGCCGCGACGGAGCTGGACGTGCTGCAGGCGCGCGCGTCCTACTCGAATTCGATCGACGGCGTGGAGCCGGCGCTCTCGGGCGACAGCGCGTTCGAGCTGCAGGCGGCGCGTCACCCGCTGCTGAAAAATCCCGTCCCGGTGACGATCAAAGTGATTCCGCCTGCGACGGTGCTGCTCGTCACCGGTCCGAATACCGGAGGCAAGACGGTTGCGCTGAAGACCGCAGGGCTGCTCGCGCTGATGATGCAGTCGGGCCTGCGCATTCCGGCCGCGGACGGATCGCGGCTGCCGGTCTTCCGATCGCTCTTCGCGGACATCGGCGACGAACAGTCGATCGAAGCGAGCCTCAGCACGTTCTCCGGCCACATCACGAACATCGCGTCGATGGATCGCTCGCTCGTCATGCCGGCGCTCGTGCTGCTCGACGAAGTGGGATCGGGAACCGATCCGATCGAAGGCGGCGCCCTCGGCGTCGCGATGGTCGATCACTTCCGCCGCCGCGGCGCGACGGTCATCGCAACGAGTCACTACGACGCGCTGAAAACGTACGCGTCGACGACTGAAGGCGTCGCGAGCGCCGCGTTCGGCTTCGACGCCGAGACGTTCGCGCCGACCTACCAATTGCTCTACGGCTCGCCGGGACGCAGCCTTGCGCTCGAAATCGCGGCGCGTCTCGGGCTGGCGCCGTCGGTCATCGCGGCCGCGCGCGAGAACGTCTCTGCGCGCGAAGCGCAGCTTGCCGAGCACCTCGCGAAAATCGATCGCGACATGCGCGCGCTCGAGCACGAACAGCGGCTCGCCATGCGGGAGCGCGAGACGCTCGAGGCCGCGGAGGGGCAGATGCGTCAGCGCGAGGACGCGCTGCGGCATCGCGAAGAGACGTTCCGGCGCCGCCTGAACGAAGAGCTCGAATCGCAGGTCCGCGCCGCGCGCCGCGAGATCGACGAGGTCATCGAGGAGCTGAAGAAGAAGACCGACGCGATGGCGCAGGACGCGGCGCGTCAGATCGTCAGCACCGGCGCCACCGGCGCCGCACGAACGGATGCGCGCGCGGCGGTGGACGGCGTCGTCAAGCGCGTGCTCGATGCGGATCCGGATTCGAAGCCTGCAGACGCAGCCACCGATTCGGGCAACGGCCGGCAGCCGGCGGTCGGCGATCGCGTCATCGTCGGCGGTCTCGGTCTCGAAGCGGTCGTTACCGGCATCCACGACGGGACGGCGGATCTCGACGTACGTGGAAAGCGGATGCGCGCGAGCGTTCGCGATCTGCGCGTGGTGGCGGCCGCGCCTCCGGCCGCGAAGGTCAGGGTGAACGTGGAGCTGCAGCCGCGCGAGACGCCGCCGTCGGATCTGAATGTCATCGGCTGCACGGTCGACGAAGCGATTGCGCGCGCCGAGCGGTTCCTCGACGAATCGCTCCTCACCGATCACCGCGTCGTGCGGTTCATTCACGGCTACGGCACCGGTCAGCTGAAACGGGCGCTGACCGGTTTCCTTCAACAGCACCCGCTCGTTGCACGCTTCGCGACGGCGCCGCCGGAACAGGGCGGCGGCGGAGTGACGGTTGTGGAGTTAAAGGACTGAGGTTATTTGTTCATTTGTACATCTGGTGATCTGGTCATTGGAAATTGATCAATCGCAAATGACCAAATGAACCGATGAACCAATGACCAGATGATGGGATTGTTTCCGCAGCATTTCATCGACGACCTCCGCCTGCAGGCCAACATCGTGCAGGTCGTGCAGGAGTACGTCTCGCTGAAGCGCGTCGGCGCCACCTATAAAGGTCTCTGCCCGTTTCACTCGGAGAAAACGCCGTCGTTCCACGTCAACGCGGAGAAAGGATTTTTTCACTGCTTCGGCTGCGGCGTCGGCGGCGACGTGTTCAAGTTCCTCGAGCTCCACGAGAAAGTCTCGTTCCCCGAAGCGGTGCGGCTGCTCGCGCAGAAGTTCGGCCTGTCGCTGCCGGAGCCGGAGGACGGAAACAGTGACGATGCGCGCCGCGATGCGGCGCTGCGCGAGGCGCTGTTGAAAGCGCACGAGATCGCGGCGGCGTATTTTCGCGAACAGCTGGGCGGTCCTGCCGGTGCGCGGGCGCGTCAACAATTGAAAGATCGCGACGTCAGCCCAACGACGATCGAGCAGCTCGGACTCGGGTTTGCGCCCAATTCCCGCGACGGGCTGAAGACTCGCCTCCTCAAGCAGGGCTTCGCACAGCCGCTCGTTGTGCAAAGCGGCCTCATCGTCCAGCGCGAGAGCGGAGAGGTGGTCGATCGCTTCAGAAACCGGCTGATGGTGCCGATCTGCCGCGACACCGGGTCGGTCATCGCCTTCGGCGGCCGTCAGATGGATCCGGACCAGGGCGGTCCGAAGTACCTCAACTCGCCCGAGACGCCGATCTATTCGAAGAGCCGGACGCTGTATGGG
>Ga0075426_10002549_pt1 | contig 13041 bp, 14 predicted proteins | sample SoiMethybrSBSTD5_FD_75304 | JGI IMG/M metagenome (GOLD analysis project Ga0075426, IMG submission 75304) | Bulk soil microbial communities from a Populus tree surrounding site in Tennessee, USA - Soil MetaG P. TD hybrid SBSTD5 | ecosystem: Environmental > Terrestrial > Soil > Tree plantation...
GTCCCCATCCTTGACCGGAAGCATATTTTGAGTACATGCGATAGAGGTCGCGCGCAAAAAGCCCGGCCTCATCACCACCCTGGCCGGCTCTAATTTCAATTATCACGCTTTGGCGTGATAATTGCCCTGAGGCATTCGAAGGGCTTCCTTCTGATTGCTTTTCTTGTTCCATTTGAGTAATATAGCACAAGGGTTGATTTTTGGAAACAGCTGTTTAACAAGGAGATACCATGGCTCGTAAGAAGTTAAAAAAGGCTTATTTTTTGTTTCTGGCGATGCGCCGGCGCCGAAGGAAAAAAAGCAAAGTTTGTTTGCCCAAACTAAAGATCGTGAACTTTGACCTAAGAAACGCGGTCGAGGTTGAAATGATGCCGGGAATAAGAGAGCCGATTTCACTGTGGTAGCCTTATAGCGGCTGGGGAGTTCCTGGCCGCATTTTTTATCCACCAAGGCTCTTGACCCATCACAAAAAAACTGCTAGTATGTTAGTTATCTATGAAGACCGATATTTACCCTGTTAAATAATTTCGCTTTAGCGAAATTAGCCCGTAGGGCTATTTAACTGGGTGAATCCAACCAATGAAAGTAGATATCCACCCACAATATTATCCAAAAGCAAAAGTTACCTGCGCTTGCGGTAACAGTTTTTTTGTCGGCTCTACCAAAGAACATATTGAAACTGAAATTTGCGCAAAATGCCACCCATTTTATACTAAACAAGAAAAGGTAATTGATACCTTGGGACGGGTGCAAAAGTTTAAAGAAAAGCTTTCAAAAAAGAGTACTGAACCTAAAAAGGCTAAGATAAGTAAGGCGCGTAAGACTAAAACTCAATAATGGCAACTGATACTAAAATCAATTTAAATACTGAAGATATGGAAAAAGCTGGCCTGCACTTTGGCCATGCTGTTTCCAGGTTACATCCTAAAATGAAGCCGTATGTCTCAGGTATTAAAAATAATGTCCACATCATTGACCTCAAGAAAACGGCTGAAGAATTTGAACGGGCATTAAAATACATTGCCAAACTTACGGGAGAAGGCAAAATTATTTTATTTGTTGGCACCAAGCCTCAAATGAAGCAGTTTGCTCGAGAAGCCGCCGAAGCCTGCAATATGCCATATGTCACCGAGCGCTGGTTGGGCGGCACATTTACCAATTTTGAAACAATTGTAAAACGGGTACAATATTTTAAGGACTTAGAAATCAAGCGTGCTCAAGGTTTCTTTGAAAAACATACTAAAAAAGAACGCTTGAACATTGATAAAGAAATTGCTTCTCTCAAAGTGAAATTTGAAGGAATCCGTAACATGGATAAGTTACCCGAAGCCGCATTAATTCTGGACATGCGCGAGGACGAAACAGCCGTCCGGGAAGCCAAGCGCAAGGGGGTTAAGGTCATTGGCGTAGCCGACACGAATGTTGATCCTAATTTTGCCGATTATCCTATTTTTGCAAATGACGATGCAATTAGCTCAGTAAAATATATCTTAGAAAAAGTAAAAGAAACAATTCTCAACTCAAAGTAATGGCAAACATCGAAGACATCAAAAAATTACGAGATGAAACTGGAGTTTCACTCAATGAAATTAACAAGGCTTTAAAAGAAGCTGGCAATGATGTCCACAAGGCAAAAGAGTTCTTACAAAAATGGGGAGCAAAGGTAGCTGGTAAAAAGACAGATCGCGAGGTAAAGCAGGGGATTGTAGACAGTTATGTCCATTCTAACGGCAAGACAGGAGTTTTGCTGGATATCCGCTGTGAAACCGATTTTGTCGCCAAATCTCCGGACTTTAAGAATCTTGCTCATGAAATCTGCCTCCATATTGCTGCCATGAAGCCGTTGTTTGTGTCAGAAGACCAGATTCCCGAGGAAGTCATTGATGGCGAAATGAAAATATATCAAGAGGAGGTAGCGGGATCAGGAAAGCCAGAGGATATTGTGCGACAGATTATTGATGGGAAGCTGAAAAAATATAAAGAATCCGTTTCGCTGTTGAGCCAGCCATGGGTTAAAGATGATACAAAGACCATCAAAAATATTGTTGAAGATACTGTGGCAAAGGTTGGAGAAAATATAGAGGTTAAGCGTTTTTCAAGGTTTGATATATAGAAATGCTCAGCATTTATATATTTAATCGTTCGGTCGATATGAAAGTAGAATTTTCATATCTCCCTCGCTCATAAATATGATTCAACTTATTGCGTTCATCATCTTTCTTGTTTCACTGTCTGCGGCAGTGATTGTGTTGTATAAAAAAATGCCGGTGCTCGCCGGTTTACCCCAGAATGGCCACCATGGCCTCAGAAAACCTGAAGTGATTATAAAGATAGAAAAGAAAATAAGAGAACGGCATTTCCATTTGTTTCAAAAGCAGATGCTCTTACACAGGATTCTTTCAAAAACCCGTGTTTGGATTTTACGCATTGAACGGAAAATTGACGAGATGCTTCACGGCATTCGCCAAAACGCCCAAGAATTAGATAAAAAAATACGGCCCAAGAAGTGATAGGTAACGAGGCCGTATGAGTGCCATCTTAGCTCAGCGGCAGAGCAACTGTTTTGTAAACAGTAGGTCCCGAGTTCGAATCTCGGAGATGGCTCACGAAGTGAGACAGTTCTCACAGATGGGGTCGGGGACGGGTCGCGAGATTTCTCTGCGTAAGCAGAGAATCCCGACCTAGATTGAGTATCTTCCCGTGAAGGAAAACAGCGCCGCGAGGATTCCAGAGCGGACACGTTAGAAACCGTGGGTTTCTAAGGAGCGAGTTTACGAGCGACGGAGATGGCTCCAAAGGTACTTGACAGGGGGTTTATTTCAGATAGAATACAGGTACGGTAAATTAAAACCTACAACAACACATACTATATTCTAAAACTTAGGTAGTTTAAGAATATCCACGAAGGCATCTTGTGCAAGATATCTTCGTGGGTATTTTTTTCGGAAAGCATATTGAAAAATTCAGCCAGTTAAATAATTTCGCTTCGCGAAATTAGTGCGGAGCACTATTTAACCGGGCTAAATACTGTATCCCGATCTCATGATACTGATGATATCGGGGAAATATTAGTTTCTTAAAGTTGTTTCGAATAAGTCAGCCAGTACTTAACTGGCGTCTAGCCCGATCAAATAATTTTTGCCAAAAGCAAAAATTAGCCGAAAGGCTATTTGACCGGGTAAATTTTGAGAGTTTGATCCTAGCTCAGGGTGAACGCTGGGAACGTGGATACCGGCATGCAAGTCAAGGGGCCCGCAAGGGCACCGGCGAACGGCTTAGTAACACGTAGGTACATACCGTAAAGTGGAGCACAGCTCGTCGAAAGACGGGGTAATTCTCCATAGTCCCGCAAGGGTAAACACGCAAGTGGCTTTACGAATGGCCTGCGGCCTATCAGCTTGTTGGCGGGGTAAAAGCCCACCAAGGCGATGACGGGTAGGGGGTGTGAGAGCACGGCCCCCAAGAGTTGGACTGCGACACGGCCAACACTCCTACGGGAGGCTGCAGTCGAGAATCTTCCGCAATGGACGAAAGTCTGACGGAGCGACGTTCCGTGAAGGATGAAGCCCTTCGGGGTGTAAACTTCTTTTGTATGGGAAAAAGTTATTGATTGTACCATAAGAATAAGGGGTTCCTAACTCTGTGCCAGCAGGAGCGGTAATACAGAGACCCCAAGCGTTACCCGGATTTATTGGGCGTAAAGGGTGTGTAGGTGGTGTGGTAAGTGAAACGTTAAAACTCATCGGCTTAACCTTTGAGATGCGTTTCATACTGCCACGCTGAGAGGGCGCTAGAGGCAAACGGAACCGACCAAGTAGGGGTGAAATCCGTTGATATGGTCGGGAACACCAAAAGCGAAGGCAGTTTGCTGGGGCGACCCTGACACTGAAACACGAAAGCGTGGGGAGCAAAAAGGATTAGATACCCTTGTAGTCCACGCCGTAAACGATGGATGCTGGATATTGGCAGTGTCGACCCTGCCAGTGTCGAAGCTAACGCGTTAAGCATCCCGCCTGGGAAGTACGAACGCAAGTTTAAAACTCAAAGGAATAGACGGGGACTCACACAAGCAGTGGACCATGTGGCTTAATTCGACAACAAACGAAGAACCTTACCCAGACTAGAAACCCAACTGACCATTCGGTGAAAGCCGAACTTCGCAAGACAGTTGGGCAGGTGCTGCATGGTTGTCGTCAGTTCGTGTCTTGAGACGTACCGTTCATTCGGGTAACGAACGCAACCCTTGTCCTGTGTTTTACATGTCACAGGAGACTGCCCGAGATAATTGGGAGGAAGGCGAGGATGACGCCAAATCAGCATGGCCCTTGATGTCTGGGGCCGCACACGTGGTACAATGGCTGGTACAATGGGTACCGAAAGCGCAAGCTGGAGGATAATCCCACCAAAGCCAGTCTCAGTTCGGATTGAGGGCTGAAACTCGCCCTCATGAAGTTGGAATTGCTAGTAATCGCCGATCAGCTACGCGGCGATGAATACGTTCCTGAGTCTTGTACTCACCGCCCGTCAAGCCAAGCGAGCTGGGGATAGCCGAAGTTCCATGCAAATGGGCCTAAGCTAGATTCAGTGAGAGGGGCTAAGTCGTAACAAGGCATGGGTAGCGGAAGCTGCTCATGGATCATTTTTTTAAAAATTTTAGATAAAATCTGAAATTTTTAGTGTTGACTATTTTAAAGAAAGAATCATTTTGACTAAGGCGCCTGTCCAGCCTTCTATGCTAAAGAATAAAAACCTATAGCTTAGAAGGCTGGACGGTCGAAGCTTTAGTCAAGATATTATTCTCCTTTAAAAGATATGCGTTTAGTCTGGTTCGGCACAAAACCAACTATTCGAAGCAACTTTAAGAAACTAAGTATTGAATCCAGAAATCTTTTGATATACTTACTGGTAGGTCAGAAGATTTCTGGATTCTATTGATGAAATCTGGGGGAATGCGTCACTAAACTGAAAGGGGTGGGACCGAGTAGGTATAAGGGCGTTATTCCTCCAGACGGGGCTGTAGCTCAGCTTGGCTAGAGCATCGAGCGCGGGGCTCGAGGGTCACCAGTTCAAATCTGGTCAGTCCCTGTTAGTTGATGTTGTTTCACATAAGCAGATGTAGCTCAGCTGGTAGAGCATTGGGTTTTAGACCCAAAGGTCACGGGTTCGAGTCCCGTCATCTGCTTTGCTGGGCGGTTAGTGGATTATCACTGGCAGCGTTGATAGTTTGCTGACCGCCTGGCATTATTCCCCCGTAGCTCAGCCTGGACTAGAGTGCCGCTCTGATAAAGCGGAAGTCGTGGGTTCAAATCCCACCGGGGGTAATGGAGTAGAAAGTTTTCCTCGTCCTTTTACGAGGGGGTGAGGGGATACCATCTACTTCAAAGAGCCGAATAGTTAGGGGTGCTTCTGGGGCGTACCCAGATGCATTCACAGGATCTCTAACTGTCCGGCTTTTTTCTTGCCCGGTTAAACAATTTTTGACAAGTCAAAAATTAAAATTCAAATGAATTTTGTTTAACTGGGGTGAACTTGAAAATTGGTAAAAAATATGGTAATAGTGGGCAATGCCACAGTATTTTACCAAAGAAGGGCTTGAAAAGCTCAAAAAAGAGCTTGGCGAGTTGAAAACCACTGAAATGCGGAGGATTACCAAGCTTGTTTCAGAAGCAGCCGCTTTTGGCGACTTGAAGGAAAATTCGGCATACCACGAAGCCCGGAATATGAAGTCATTCTTACTGGGACGCATTGAGCAATTGGAAGCCGCTATTAACGAGGCAGTTATTATCGCCAAAAAAGAAGGAGGAAAAATACAGGTTGGCTCTGAGATTGATATCGAGTTGAATGGCAAAAAGGAAACGTATAGTATTGTCGCTCCCGGCGAAGCAGATGTTTTAAAAAACAAAATTTCATATCAGTCGCCCATGGGTAAAGCTTTATTGAATAAATCACAAGAAGAAGAGTTTGATTTTGAAATTAATGGGAAAAAGTTAAAAATAAAAGTTACAAAAATTAAGTGATTTTGGGCCTATAGTATAGTGGTAATACACCTCATTTGCAATGAGGAGATATGAGTTCGATTCTCATTAGGTCCACTGAAAAAGCGCCCCGACCGCGGTCGGGGCGCTTTGGTTTACCGGTAGATAGCATCAACCTTTCGCCCATTGTACAGCCTGATGGCATCGGGCTTTGATGAAGGAGGTTTGCCTCTCCATATGACCAGGACCATCCCTGACGGGAATTCAACAGTCCCATACCCGTTTCCTTCGCGGATAACATACCAATGTAGAGAAAAATCCCCGTTAGGCAAATCGGTAAACTTGCCGTTTTCACCTTGTGCGGCAGTGCGCCTATGAAGAACTGTTTGGGCTTCGCCGTCTTTTACTTCAAGAACCCCTCGGTATCTGAGTTTTTCAGCTACTTGTTCCCTGACTCGTCGTTCGATCTCTATTTCTGTTTTCACACCAGCCAAAGGATCGTTAGAGGGAGCACTGGGGAAACGAAGCGCATACACAAGTGCGCCCATAAACATCGCGATGGGAATGGCGACGATAAGCGCGAGAACCGGCATCCAGTGTTGTTTTGCCGAAGACACCATTTCGGCAAGAAAAGTTCGAGCCACATTCGTCTCCTTATGACAAAGAACCGTGGCTTCACTATATCACAATTGCACAAAAAAGAGCCGCGGACATGCGGCTCTAGTTATTCCGGAGGATAGCGCAGATAGTAAACCTATTACAATAAGTTCACTATCAAGCGACATGGGAAATACAGAGCAAAGTTTTTTATTCAGTTTTTCCGTATTGAAGAACGGCGAGAAGTGAGAAATCAATAAGGAGTCCAAAAATCCATACGAGCGATTGCCACCAATTGTCACCAGCGGGAGTGTTAAGAATAAGAGCTCGCACCCAGTTAACGGTTACGGTAATGGGACTGATGTTGGCGAATGTTTGCAGCCAATGGGGCATGGTGCCAATAGGGACAAAAATTGAGCTGGCAAATACCAAGGGGAAAACCCAAATAAAACCTGCTACTTGCGCCGTTTCGGTATTTTTTACACTAAGGCCAATCGTAGCTGAGATCCATGAGAATGAAAATCCAAAGAGAGCAATGATTCCGAGAGCTAAAATGACATGGAGAATGCTGCCCTCAGGACGAAAGCCAATAATAAAGGCTACGGTAATCATAAGGACCATGACAAAAATATTGCGGCACAAATCTGCGAGCGTCCGGCCCGCGAGCACTGCTGATCGCGCCATGGGTAAACTGCGGAACCGGCTGATAATTCCTGCTGACATATCTTCAGCCAGACCAACGCCAGTTTGAATAGAGCCAAAAATAACCACCTGGGTGAGAATTCCGGGCACCAGATAATTTAAGTAGTTCGTACCTGGGGTTTGAATCGCTCCGCCAAATACATAGGTAAATAACAAAAGGAATAATACCGGCTGAATGGTAGAAAAAATCAATAGCTGGGGCAAGCGAATATAGCGCATAATGCCTCTCCAGGTCATTGTGTAGATATCTGAAAGGAGCCACCGCAAGCCTCCGGGCGCGGGTGCGTGTGCTGTTGACGTAGATTTTTCGAGAATTATTTCTTCGGTCATGTTAGAATTTTTTGGTTAATTCTAAGAATACTTCGTCAAGTGTTGGTTTGCGTAATTCAATATCTGAAACTTCAATGCCGGCGGCATCAACTTTACGAATCATCTCAGGCAACGTTTTTGATCCCTCGTGCACTGAAAACGAAACCAGTCCTGATGGCATGTCAATATGCGGGTGATATTCTTTAAGAGTTTCCGCCAACATGCCTAATTTTGTTTTATCGGCAGGGTGGATTTCCATTACCCCTGCACCAATTTGAGCTTTTAGTTCTTTGGCGGTACCCTGGGCAACAACTTTACCCTGGTCAATAATAACGATAGTGTCTGCTAACCGATCAGCTTCTTCTAAATATTGAGTAGTCAGTAAAACCGTTGTTCCTGTTTTAACTAAATGTTCAATAACCTCCCATAATTCAAGACGGCTTTGCGGATCAAGACCGGTGGTTGGCTCGTCTAAAAACAAAATTTTTGGCTCGCCAATGAGACTTGAGGCAACGTCAAGGCGGCGTCGCATGCCTCCTGAGTATGTTTTGACGGTACGGTTTGCCGCATCAGTAAGGGAAAATTCTTCTAATAATTTTTGAGCGCGCCGTTTCGCTTCTTTGGAAGGAAGGTGGTATAACGCGCCAACCATTTCCAGGTTTTCCTTGCCAGTGAGGTTTTCGTCAACGGCGGCGTATTGACCGGCCAATCCAATAAGATTACGCACGGTACTTGGATTCTTGACAACGTCAATGCCCGCAACAAATGCAGTTCCTTTATTAGGTTTAAGAAGCGTCGTTAAAATATTAACTAAGGTAGTTTTTCCCGCACCATTAGGCCCTAAAAGACCAAAAACAGTGCCTTCTGGCACATCAAAGCTCACGCCTTGCAATGCGTGGACGTTTTTATATGAGCGATGAACATCTTGTACCGAAATAATTGGTTCAGCCATAAGATTCAGTTAATTATTGGAGTCTACTGTAAAATGATCAGTTATGCAACCATTTTCTTGCTACAATATATTTTTTCTACAAAAAAATAGGCCTAAAAGCTTCTTTTTGTTGTTTGTAAGATGGTGGTGTATATTCCGTCGTGGGTTTTACGCTGTAAGAGAGAGTGCCAACTTTCTGTTACAGGGGAAAGGTCGGAACAACAACTAAAAAGCCTCTCGTAGCAAAACAAAAAGGCTTTTTAGAAACAACTCAATAGCTTTTACTATCAAGTCTTACTTTATATGTACACCACTTATAAAGAAGTTTCAAGATAGTAAATAAAAAAATGAAAAAAATAATCGCAAAAATAGTGTTAATGACAATGTTGGCAGCGCCTATGGCCGCAGTGCTTCCTTCAGTAATAGTTGCGGCTACCACATGGGACACCACGGGAAGCTACGTAATCAACATGACGTATTTAGGAGGAAATTACAGCCACGACATGCACTTGACTCAAGACGGTTCAGATAACCTTACCGGTAACGGCGGACATCCTGCCGGAGCTAACAGTTATACGTGGGTAATAACTTCTGGTACTGTTTCGGGAAGTACTATTGATTTTATGGCAAATTACACTGCAACTCCTGATGCAGTGACCCCGCAAACCGTACTCCATATAACAGGTACTATAGCTTCGGACGGAACCATGTCAGGAACATGGTCTGATAATTATCAAGGAAGTTCACGGGAAGGAACATGGGCCACGGTAACGGGAACAGCACATCAAAAGAGTACTAACACTGATGGTTTCGTTACTACGAATGCCGCTACCGCAATTACTTCAAGTGATGCAACATTAAATGGCACCAATGGGGGTACTGCTGCTACGGGACATTCATTCTGGGTTTCAACGTCTCCATTTTCAACAGCAAGTCCAACTATTCCATCGGGAGTTTATTCAACGCCTGACATGGGAGCTATAGCCGCAAATACTCCGTGGTCAGCGCAGCTTTCTTCACTCACCACGAGCGGTGTGCCTTCAAACATGCCGGCAATAACGCCAAATACCACATATTATTTTGCGGCGTGGTCACTGGTAAATGGCACCTGGCATCCAGGGCAAGTGTTAAACTTTACCACTTTACAAAGCCAAACCCCTCCTACAGTAAAAGTTACCATTGTAAAGTTTATTGATGGGACAATGGCAACGGCAAGTTCAGCAGCAAACAACAGCTTTCCTATGAGCGCAACATGGAACGCCCAGAATATTGGATCTGGATCAGGAACATTCAGTTTGGGTCCAACAGGATTCAATAATCCTAATGCATACACGGCTACCACTTCTGATATGACCACGGGGGCATCGTATAGCACCCAAGAAACATTTGGTCAGAGTTCTATTGTTGGTCAGGTATGCCATCCGGGCCAAAATGCGCCAGCCTATGAATTAATGGGTTATTCAACGGGAAATACATTAGCCCTCGCTCAACAGGCACCAATGTCTCAAGGCACGCCATCATTTACCAACCTTCAATCCGATAAATTCATTATCGTATGGAATCATAAGTGTGGCTCCTCTAATGATAATGGAGGAATTGGAGGTAATGTAAATGATAACGGCATATTGAAGGTAGATTCAATTACCGTAGTCAAGTCTTCGGCAACAGCAAATGGCACCTTTGAAGATGGCTGGAAATACATTTTCCACATCACCGATCCTAACAATGAGCCAAAGATTGCCATGAAATTCGCTGATTGGATAAGCGGGAGCAATACAATTCCCGTAGCCAACAATATGAGAATTTCTTCTGCACAGGCAAATAATGGGGGAGCAACCATTATGGTGACTGCCGCAAATACCTACACGTCACCTCTTACGATGGTAACTGACCTTAACCCCAGCATGGCTGGAAGGCAGGTTGATGTTACCGTAGAAGTGAAAATTCCTACGGGAACTGCTGCAGGTTCATACAACACAACATATGGAGTACAGTCGACTCCATAAAAATTGAATTATCGTAACAATGATTAACGTAAAAAAAATCATTGCAATTCAAACGGTAGCGTTGTGCGCCATCGTGTTACTGGCCAGCACACCTGCGTATGCTTCAGAAGTTACCGGTAACCTTAATTCTTCAACTGACCCTAATGGTCAAATTGGGGGAACAGTTGGAGGAGGGAGCACTGTTTCAGGTACCATTTCGGGCGGTTCAAATAATGACATTTCAGGAACCGTTTCTGGCGGAGGAGGTGGTGGCGGAAGCACTGTTTCTGGTACCGTAAATAATGGTACCGGAGGCGCCAGCAACCTTTCTGGTGGCGTATCGAGTGGCGGATCCTCGGGAGGAACAACCCAACCATATGTTGGAGGTTTAGTATTGGGGTTGTCAACAGGATATACCCCCGCCCTTCCGAATACCGGTTTTGGACCACCTGACGATGAAGCCAACAGCGCGCCATTTAATTCTCTTGCCCTGTTTGTGGGCTTAGGAATTATAGCTGCGTTCATTGGATATGAAATAGTCAGGCGCCACAAGCAACGGGTATTGCAGTGATATAAACTAAAAAGCCCTGTCACGGGGCTTTTTAGTTTCATTTTGCACATTTACAAAAAATGTGGTATTTTTTCAACATGAGCTTAAGTATAGGAATTGTCGGCTTGCCGAATGTGGGCAAGTCCACTTTATTTAAAACACTTACTAAAAAACAGGTATTGATTGCCAATTATCCCTTTGCCACCATTGACCCGAATGTTGGTGTTGTTGCTGTCCCTGATGAACGCATAGACAAGCTCACAGAATTTTCAACATCAGCCCAGAAAATATATGCCACTATTGAATTCGTGGATATCGCCGGATTAGTAAAGGGGGCGGCAGAAGGGGAAGGGCTTGGCAATAAGTTTTTAGCGAATATTCGCGAAACCGATGCTATTGTCTATGTGTTGCGTGCCTTCCAAAATACCGACATCATCAATACCCAGCAAACAGTAGATCCTGTGCGCGACAAAGAAATTTTAGACGTAGAACTTATTTTAAAAGATTTAGAAACCGTCAATAAGCGTATTGATGGCGTGGCCGGAGATGTACGAGCTGGAAAGAAAGATGCCGTCAAAGAAAATGAAGTATTAAAGAAAGCTCAAAAACTTTTACAAGAACAAAAGATCCTCATTGACCAAGAGTTTACCGAAGACGAATCTGAAATTTTAAAACAGTTTCAGCTACTAACATTCAAACCTCGGCTGTATTTATTAAACGGAAAACCAGAAGAAGTGGCAGATAGCGTGAAAGCTTCTTTAAAGAACTACGTCATTGTTGATGTTGGGACCGAATTTGAAGCTGAAAACCTTTCCCGCCAAGAACGAATAGAATTAGGGCTTCCTGAATTATCGGGTATGGATATATTGATTAAAAAATCGTATGAACTTCTTGGCTTAATTACCTTTTTAACGACAGGTCCCGATGAAACACGGGCCTGGACTATTCATGTGGGCGACAAAGCCCCGCAGGCGGCAGGGGTTATTCATTCAGATTTTGAGCAGAAATTTGTAAAAGCAGAAGTGATCTTCTGGGAAGATTTACTGAAATCAGGAAGCTACGCAAAAGCTCGTGAACAAGGCCTCATCAGAACCGAAGGAAAAGAGTATATGGTAAAAGATGGCGATGTGATAGAATTTAAGCATGGATAAATAAAAAACCCGCTGCTGAAAACTTAATTTATAACATATGACACTTTTAGAATTTTCACAAATACTTATTAATTTCACTGTTTCCATTGCCGCTATTCTATTTATTGTTTTTTGGTTGGTATTAGGAACAACAGTAGTGCGTATAGCCAAAAAAATTGAGAATGGCATTGAAACCATTAAAAAAGATTCAGCGGCAGTTCGTGAAAAGGTAAACCATTTCTTTGCTGAAATATCTTTGGTAGCCTTAGCGTCAAAGATTAATGGCTGGTTTAATAAACGTAAAAAATATAAATAAGATATAAATACTATGGCAAAAAATGCTGCAAAATTTATTACAGGGGCAGTTGCGGGGGTGGCGCTGGGAATCGCGGCGGGTTTATTTTTACAGTCAAAGCGGGGCAAGAAACTCCGCAAGGACGCTGAAGGTTATATGGCAGATTTTTATAAGTATATTTCACCAAAACTCAAAAAGATTGAAAAAATGAGTAGGGAAGAGTATCGGGAATTCATGGATATGGCGTTGGAGCAATATGCCCAAGCTAAAAAAATTTCTGGGCCAATGATAAAAGAGCTGAAGGCAACGGTGCAGAAATCCTGGAATCATTTTGCCGATCAGCTGAGGGGAGAATAGGGAGCATGTAAAAACAGGCTTGAGATCAAGCCTGTTTTTTGATATATTGACAAGCATGAAATTTAAGATAACAACCGATAAAAGCATTAACGATATTATGAGGACAATCGGGTATCAGCTGGCATATTTTCAGAATGCTGGTGAGGTATCTATTGTGCGACAGATTGGACGGAGTGACTATCCACGGTTTCATCTCTATATAAAAGAGAA
>Ga0075426_10002553_pt1 | contig 13025 bp, 10 predicted proteins | sample SoiMethybrSBSTD5_FD_75304 | JGI IMG/M metagenome (GOLD analysis project Ga0075426, IMG submission 75304) | Bulk soil microbial communities from a Populus tree surrounding site in Tennessee, USA - Soil MetaG P. TD hybrid SBSTD5 | ecosystem: Environmental > Terrestrial > Soil > Tree plantation...
CACAGGCGTTTGCACCCGCGGATGGCGGAGCAGGATCCGGGTCAGTTCCATCCCGGAATAGCCGGTTGCGCCGAGCACAGCGACTTTGAGCTTCGCGTCCATTAAGCAAGCAATCCTTGAATGCGTTCTGCCAGCCGACCGGCCGCGCGTTTGTCGGGGCAGACGATCAGAATAGTGTCATCGCCGGCAATGGTTCCGAGCGCCTCCGGCCAGTTCTCGCCATCGAGGGCAGCAGCCACGGGTTGCGCACTGCCAACGCTGGTCTTGGTGACAAGCAGGTTCTGCGCCGCACGCACACTGGTGACAAATTCGCGCACCATGCGCGACACCGGCGGGAGGTCACTCTCTCCGGCCACTTCCCTGCCCGGCAGCGAGTATCCTTCGACGGTCTTGACCAAACCCAGCTCGCGAATGTCACGGGAGAGTGTCGCCTGTCCGGCGTCAAAGCCGCGCTTATGCAGCAGACGTTGCAGCTCCTCCTGGCTGGCGATAGAAGCTTCGTCCAGCAGATCGAGGATGACTTTATGGCGCGACAGTTTGCTCATGGATAAATATTCATATAAATGAATACTTATTCATTATGTTACGGAATCTGCGGGTATTGTCAAGCGGAAATCCCAGGGAAGAATCAGCGAAGGAGGAGTGTCACAGAGAGGACTTGGGTGCGGACAATTACCTGTTACTGCACTTCAACCGATACCAAGTCGCCGCCACCTTTCGCGTCAGCCCGGTAGTTCACATTGACTGGCAGGTTCGTCCACTCACAGGAGAATTTATCGGCCCCCATGACGACCAGCGATTTGTAGTCCGCAGTGCGCAGCTTTAATGTGGCCGCGCCTTTCGACACCAGCAATATGGCGGAGGGTGCTTGCGAGCAATCGACTGAGAGCAGTTTCGCCTTTAAGAACTTTATCGACCGCTTGTCGATTCGAGGTGCGGCAGGGACTTCCGTGACTTGAATCTCAGGGTTTTCATCTGCGGAACCTGGTTCGTCCCCTGTCTCACGTTTTATCTTGTCATGTGTGGACGTTTTCCCTGCTACTCCCCCACTCGCCTCTTGCTTTGGCGGTGAGTCCTCCTGTGGGGGAATACCGAATCGCTTGAGGTAAGGCAGGTCGTGCAAATCTTTTTTCGCCGCCGCCGCAACGTGGACGTCCTGACTGGCTGCCAGCCGATCCAGCAAAGCAGTAGCGTTGTCCCACTTCCTGGCGGCGAGGTAGGCCTCCGCAAAACGCAACTGATATTGTTCATTGCGAGGACTGAGCTGCACCGCCATCTTCATACTCTCTACAGCGGCGTTGGCGCCGCCGCCGACGAGCCGCGCCCAGCCGAGCATGTTATAGGCCTCGGCGAACTCAGGAAAGCGATCGATCACAATGTGGAGACTCTCCATCATGTTAGCGAGGCCCTGAATTTTCGCGCCTTTTTCGCCTGAGTGATAGCTGGCCAGCGCCAGACCAAAGCGGCTCCAGGGATCGGAAGAACTGATCTGCACGGCAGAATTCAGTTCTTCGAAGGCCTCTTTCGTCTCTCCTTTTTGAATGTGCGCCCAGGCAAGCGCACGGTGTGAGACCGCGGTCTCAGTCCGCTCATCAGAAGCCAAGTGTTCCAGTTCTTGAGTTGCCTGCTCCCGGCGTTCAGGGATACGCAGCTTCATTTCATCTACCAGCGCTGTGGCTTCTGCCAGGGGAACCTGGTTTGCGGTGGTGCTCACCTCGTCGATGGAAAATGGCAACGCTGACTCGTTGAGCCGCTCAGGGACGGCGGGTTTGTTTGGCGGCATGCTTGGCGGTGGTGAAGCGGGAGCAAGTTTCAAAGCATGAAAATAGTTTTTGACAGCGCTATCAAGCTGCGCCATGGGCATTCCAAAAGCTTGCTCGACGGCTTGCGCCACCGGGAGATTCTGCAGCTCAACCAAACCGAAATAGGTTCCGGTTTCGGAGAGCTTGTTCTGGCTGACTAAATAGTGCACCAGGATCCATGACTGGGCGGCAAACAGTTGGTCAGGCGGGGCTTCGCCGCTGGCGACGTGGGTCTTCGACTGCAGCAGGTCGGGGAGATTCATCCAGGATGCGTGACCAAGAATTTCGCCCAGTGGCTGCGGACCGGCGCCGTTCATGCGCGACGCGGAAGCGTTGTCAGTGGGGCTTGACCTCATGTCCTGCCGAGGCAGTCGCCCTGGATCACCTCCCAACTCGGTCTTCAGCGGCGTGAAATACAGCGATGCGAAATACTGGGCAACGCCTTCGTCAAACCATGGCTGCGTGGGCGGATAGTTGTAGTCCAGAAAATAACGAGCCAGTGGATGCTCGATGGCGCGCCAGCAATCGGGATCAGAAGCGTTGAGCACAATAAAGACCTGGTCCTCGCCGGAGAGGTAAAAGCCAGGAGCGGTGAGCGGCTGTCCGTTAATGAGCGGCGCGAGTTGCGAATACTTCGCCGGATCGGACAGGGCGATGATCTCTATAGGCTCTCCCATGCGGACCTGCTTGCGCATGAGCAGTTCCCCGAACACGGCGCGCATCTGCTCGAACCGTGCGGCGATCTCATGACCTTTCTTCTGGTTCGCATCGGTAAGGACGATGAAGTGGTCGGAACTGATGCGAAGCCAGTGGGGTTCGGCGGCGTGAGCCGACATCGCTGCCAGCAGCACTGCAATCAAGGCGCAAACTCCGAATCCTCTGTCATTCCGAGCACCTTCAGGTGCGAGGAATCTGCTTTTTTTTCGACGGAAGGAGAAAAGCAGATTCCTCACCGCTGAAGCGGTTCGGAATGACAGGTCATTTAGGGATTGGCAGGACAATAAGTTCTGTGACGTTGCTGGCATGTTTCGGAACAGCTTCTTGGCGATGCTAGCACAACATCCCCACGGTTTTTGTTGCACGGATTAAGGGAATCCCTTATTATGTGGACATGAATATCACTCTTTCGCTCGATGACAAACTCATCAAAGAACTGCGCAAACTTGCGATCGATCGCGATACCACTCTGACGGGACTCGTCCGCGACTACTTGGAGAAGCTGGCGGCGGAAAATGCCACATCCGGTCGGAAGCGTCGGGAGTTGGAAGCGCTCGAACGCAGTTTCAAGCAATACAGCCGCAGGCTTGGAAAACGGACTTGGAAGCGTGAAGACCTTTATGTCCGCTCTTGAGTTTCTCGACAGCAACATTCTCGTTTACGCCTACGACAACACTCAGCCTAAGAAACAGCTAATTGCTCAAGAACTGGTCAAGCGGGCCCTTCTCGGCGATTGTGTTGCGTCGACACAGAGCTTTGCTGAATTCTCTGCGACTTTGTTACACAAGTTCTCGCCACCATACCGTCCGGATGAGGTGCTCGCAATTCTGGACACACTGTCGCCAATCAGACTGGTGTTGCCTGACACCGGAGTCGTCCGGCGTGCTGTCGAGGCGCGGGAGGTTTATGGCCTTCATTTTTACGATGGAATGATCGTTGCTGCCGCAGAACGCGCCGGTTGCGAACGGATCTGGTCCGAGGATTTGAATACCGGACAAAAGTATTTCGAGATTACGGTCGCGAATCCGTTTAATAGATGAGATCGTCTGCGTTTCACTCGCTGAGGAGCGGTTGGGGCGCTCTGATTGCTCTTCACTGTGCGGGAAACGTAACCTGGGCTTTAAGTGCTACCGGCAGCTCATCCCCTCTGAAATATTGCCCCTTGCCCGACTTCATCTCCGGCATGGCAATGTACGGCTTCTCATAATTGTTATTCGCATTCCAGAACAAGAATCCCACTCCGCCCTTGTTCTTCGCCGTCAGCACTTGCACTTCAATATATTTCGGAGAATACGTCTTCGTCCGCCATGCGAATGCCTGCAGCCACGGGCGAATCACGACGCCACTACCCTTGGTGATCAACTGGAAACGATCCATCGATTCGCCAATAAAGTGCTCAGGCGCGTCTCCCGGCCGGGCAATGTTGTCCATGCCAAAGAAGTGCGACGGATAAATCATCGGAGAGAGCACGTCGCAGTACTTCGCCATGCGCACAATATCCTGCCCAGTGTGGGACAGGTCGACTGGACGTTGCCACGCCATTACGCCGAACACATCGAGCGAGAGCAGTACACCACGGGTGTGGATCACCATGTAGGAGCGACGGAGGAAATCGGCGATAACATCAGATCGCTGCCACTCAGGATGTGATTTCTGATATGAAAAACCAGCATCTTTTTGTTCGCCTTCAGCGGGAAAGCGCACGTAATCGAACTGGATTTCATCAGCCCCGCCGGCGATCGCGGCCTGGGCCAGGGCTATGTCGTACTCCTGTACCTCAATGCGCGAGGGATCGGTCCAGACCAGCTTGCCATTCTCCCGCCAGGGCTGGCCACTTTTCTTAGACTTCACAGCCAGCTCGGGATGGGCAACCACCAGGCGCTCGTCGCGGAAGATGGCAATTCGCGCGATGGCGTGCATGCCCTGGGCATGGAGAAAATGAGTGTACTTAGGCACATCGCGGATGTAGGTTTTATGGGCGCCGAGCAGAGGATGCTCAAAGGGAATATTTACGGTGCCATCGCTGTCTTTAATATCGAAGACCACGGCGTTTCCGCCGGCATCGTGCCAGCGGCGCACGATTTTCATTCCGTGGTCGCTACCTGCCATTAATCCGGTGAGGTAGATGGCACGTACTTCGAAATCTTTAGGAACGGCAACCGCTTTTTCAGCTATAGGCGCCGGAAGAATTCCAGGAATTGTAAGTTGCTGTCCAGATTTTAAAAACGTGCCATGCACGTCTGGGTTCGAGCCCCGGATTGCTTCCGCAAGATCCGACGAAGTGAGATAGGAAGTCTGCGACAGATAATTCCGGGCTACAGAAATAACTGTATCGCCGCGATGAGTTTCATAGAGTGCGGTCCCCGGCAGCGGCAGTCTCGGCAGCGGTACTGATGGGCTGCCAAGAGTCGCGCTTGCGGGAACCAGCTGCGGGCCCTGCGCTGCAGCCCTAATCGTCCGGAATTCTATTATCCCGAACCCGACGGCGAAGCAGAGAACGGTGAAAAGCAATTTTGGCGTGTGCCGGCGCAAGTTTTTCTCCAGAGACATCGTTGTTTTGATGCTACTTACGGAGAAATCCGCTGGCCAGTTACGGGTGGTCACGGTCGGCGGGAAAAGAGCTTTCTCGGCGGGAAGAGCAATGCCACAGCAAACACCTGATGGCCGGGGCCGAATCCCCAAAAACCCGGTTTCTTCCTCCCTGCGCAAAACATTTCCCTTTACACGATCTCACTTGGTAATGTAAGTGTCTCCCACGAGGTAGCTGTGGCATCTAAGTCTTGTAGTAAGCAAAGTTTGGGCTTACTGAGAGTTGGCGAGTTGTTTGCTCTACTGCTGATCGGAAGCTGGTCTGGAAGGTGACAAATTTTGTCACTTTTTTAGAGCGTTAGAGTAACAGCCTCGCTGTGAGAAAGGGACAACAAGTAGAAAGCCATGAAGACCATAGCCAGCACAGTTCTTGATCCTAGCCGCCGGAGCTCAGACGCTAAGGATTTCGAAGGCGGCCTTCGCCGCAAGATTGTCGGCCAGGACGCGGCCGTTGACAAGGTAGTCGAAATTTATCAGATGTTCCAGGCCGGATTGAATGCCCCTGGGCGGCCGGTAGGAAATCTGCTTTTCCTCGGTCCGACCGGATCAGGCAAGACTCGAGTGGTCGAAGCGCTGGCTGAGACCCTGTTCGGCGACGCGCGCGCCTGCATCAAGATCGACTGCGCCGAGTTCCAGCACTCGCATGAAATCGCAAAACTGATCGGCTCGCCTCCGGGATACCTCGGACACCGTGAGACGCACCCGCTGCTGACGCAGGAAGCCCTGAATCAGTGGCACACGGACAAGCTGAAGCTTTCTATTCTGTTATTTGACGAGATCGAAAAAGCTTCCGACGCGCTCTGGCAGCTTTTGCTCGGCATCCTCGACAAGGCTACGCTCACGCTCGGCGATAACCGCCGGGTGGACCTCTCGCAATGCATCATTATTATGACCTCAAACCTGGGGGCGGGCGAGATGAGCAACCTGGTCGGGGGTGGTTTCGGCTTTGCGCCCAAAGAGAACGTGGTCGATCAGAGCTTCGACGACAAGATCGACCGCACCGCGGTTGAAGCGGCGCGGCGCAAATTCACGCCCGAGTTCATGAACCGCATCGATAAGGTAGTTGTATTCAAGACTCTGCGTTCTGAACATCTGCAGCAGATCCTTGAAATCGAGCTGGGCATGGTGCAGCAGCGGGTGCTGATGGCGTCCGCGGCCAATCAGTTCGTTTTCTCGTGCACCCCCAAGGTCAAGGGTTTTCTGTTGAGCGAGGGAACAGATCCACGTTACGGCGCGCGCCATCTGAAGCGTGCGATTGAACGGCATCTGGTCTTCCCGCTCGCCAACCTGGTCGCAACCGGCCAGATTCGGCTGGGGGATTTCGTTCGCGTTGACCTCGGCCCGGAGAGCCGTCTTACTTTCGTGAAAGAGGCTGAGGGTGCGATGGTTCCAATGCTTATGGAGCGCTACGGCGCTGCCGCAGGAGCGCCAACCTTGGTCAGTCGCACGGCACGGCCAATTGCCAAACCCAAAGAGTTCACCGCCTCACCTAGCAGTGAAACCAAGTAGTCTCCTGATCGGATACTCAATTGAAAGGCCCGGAAAACCTGCCGGGCCTTTCGTATTTTGCTAGTAACAAAGAACATTGCGGGAAGCGTTCGCCCTGCAGGTGTCATCGAATGACGGTGAACAGAACACGAAAGCATTCGTTCCTTCGACATCATTCCCTGACGATTGTGTCCGGCGCAGTGCTGCTTTGCTGGATCGTCCTGTACAGCCGTTCAAACCCGAATACCCACTGGGGCTCGTTTTTCGGCAATGCCATTGCTGACTGGACCGGCTTGGTTGTGACAGTGGTGGCGACTAAGTTCATGTACGAGATTGGCTCGGCTGAAAGCCGTAAGCTGCCAAATCGAGTCCTGTCCCCGATCCTGAGGGTACTTGAAGCCCACTCTCTGACTCTCTTTCTCCTGCTGACTGGCGCGGGTTGGGTAATTCTGTTTGCGCATTCCGACGCAAACTCTAAATGGGGACAGGTGGTTGGGAATATCGTCTCCGAATGGACACAGATCCTTGGCTTGCTCCTCATGACGAAGAGACTGGTCGAGACGCGCTCGAAGGAAAGCCGGAAATGATCCGGTTTCACTTTTGATCCGATTTGCCGCCCCAGCAGAATTGGTTTAGCCTCGTCTAATTCTCAAACGCTTTCATCACTGCAGGAGGTTTCATGTCTGTGATTCACCTGCTGATCAACAATACCCCTCACGACGTAGAAATCGCCCCAGACACTCCGCTGTTATGGGTCTTACGGGACAAACTGAACCTCACCGGAACGAAATACGGATGCGGGCTGGGCGTCTGCGGCGCCTGCACCGTGCACCTCGATGGCGAGGCAACGCGCTCTTGCCAAACTGCGGTTTCGACTGTCGGCAATCGCAAGATCACGACTATTGAAGGACTTTCCGCCAACGGCGCTCACCCGGTGCAAGCCGCGTGGATAGCCGAGCAGGTGCCGCAATGCGGATACTGCCAGTGCGGACAGATCATGTCGGCGGCTGCATTGCTCGCAAAGACGCCGAAACCCAGCGACGACGAAATCGATCAAGCCATGGGCGGAAACCTGTGCCGCTGCGGAATGTATCAGCGAATCCGCCGCGCCATTCATCGGGCTGCGAAAGGAGCATGAATATGACCCTCAACCGTCGGGCTTTTATCGCTACCAGCACTCTCGCCGGAACCGGGCTGGTAATCGGTTTTCAACTTCCCGGTCCGCTTTTGTTCGCGCAGGAGAACGAGCGGGCGAAGAAGAAACCCATGCCCAATCCGTTTATGGCATGGGTGCATGTAAAGCCGAGTGGCGAGATTTCGCTAATCATTGCGAAATCGGAAATGGGCCAGGGAATTCGCACCGGCCTGGCGATCCCGCTCGCAGATGAAGCCGAAGTCGATTTGAACCACGTCACAGTCGAGCAAGCGGAAACGCGGCCAGATATTTACAACCACATGGGCACGGGAGGGAGCAGCAGCACGCAAGAAAACTACATGCCCTACCGGCGGGCTGGCGCGACCGTGCGCGAGCTGATGATCACTGCTGCGGCCACGAAATGGAATGTGCCTCGCACACAATGCTTCGCGCGAGATGGCGCGGTGCTGCGCAAGGGATCAGCGCAAAAGGCAACGTATGGCGAGCTGATTGAAACAGCATCGAAGCTGCCGGTTCCCGATCCCGAGAAAGTGCCACTCAAGAAAGAATCGGAGTTCCGGCTGATCGGCAAGCAAGTGCAGCGGGTCGATATTCCGGCAAAGGTCAATGGCAGCGCGCAATTTGGCTTGGATGTGCGCGTGCCCGATATGCTTTTTGCGGTGGTCGCGCGCTGCTCCACGTTTGGGGGCAAGCCGGCGAAATTCGACGCCGCCAAAGCCAAATCCATGCCCGGTGTTCGCGACGTATTTGAAATTCCCGCGCTCAGCGGAGGAAAGTTCACGGCAGGCGGAATTGTAGTTGTGGCCGACTCGACCTGGGAGGGGATGCAGGCGCGGCGAGCGCTGGACATAACGTGGGACAACGGCACAGCGGTTTCTGAATCCAGCGAAACCATAAACGACGCCCTGCGCTCGGCTGCTTCAAAACCTGGTAAGCGGGTGCGCAACGACGGCGACGTGGATACCGCCCTCGCCAAAGCAGCGAAACCCATCGAAGCCGTATACGAGCTGCCGTTCCAGGCCCATGCCACCCTGGAGCCGCTGAACATCACGATCCATCGTCGCGAAGGCGAATGCGAGGTGTGGGCGCCCACGCAATCTCCGGATTGGGTGCAAGGCATCGTCGCCGAAATTTTGGGACTACCGCCGCAGAAAGTGACTGTGCATACCACGCTCATGGGCGGTGGATTCGGCCGCCGTTACATGCCCGATTATCCCGCGGAGGCCGCGCAAATCGCCAAGGTCGTCAACCGTCCGGTGCAGCTGGTGTGGTCACGCGAAGACGACATGACCCACGATTTCTTTCGCCCAGCCTCGTGCCATCGTTTGCGCGGCGCAGTCGACGAGCATGGACGTCCGGTCGCGTGGTCGCATTCGATGGCGTCTACCTCCATCAATGGTTACTGGCATCCCGAGCAGAACAAGCCGGAGGACTCCGAAGTCGGCGGCGCGAAGCAGGTACCCTATGCCATTCCGAACGTCCGGGTCGAGTATAACGATGTGCAGACCGCGGTGCAGCGCGCGTGGTGGCGCTCGGTTGAGCACTCGTTCAACGGCTTCGTGGTCGAAAGCTTCATTGATGAGCTGGCGGCCGGCTCGCATCAGGATCCTGTCGAATTTCGCCGAAGCCTTCTCGCGGCACCAAAAAGTACGAAGCCGCGTGGCGACGATGATCCCGATCCGAAGCGGCTGCTCGGGGTCCTGAACGTTGCCGCAGAAAAATCCGGCTGGGGCAAGCCTCTGCCCAAAGGCTCGGGACGTGGGATCGCCGCGTACTTTTCCTTCGGCAGCTACTTCGGCGAGGTTGCGGAAGTTTCATTCAGCAAAGAGAGTGGCTTGAAAATTCATCGCATTGTTGCTGTCGTGGATTGTGGGACAGCCGTGAATCCCGAGGGCATCCGCGCACAGGCGGAGAGCGCGATCATTTATGGATTGAGCGCCGCGTTGAAAAACGCTATCACCATCAAGAATGGCGCGGTCGAGCAGACGAATTTCACCGACTACGATCCGGTTCGCATAAACGAGGCGCCGCTGATCGAGGTCCATCTTGCGCCCAGTGGCGACGACTGTGGAGGCATGGGGGAGCCAGCCCTGCCCCCACTTGCACCGGCGATTGCGAATGCGATTTATGCCGCGACGGGAAAGCGATTGCGCAAGCTGCCGTTCGATTTGACGTCGCTCGCCTAGTTCATCCCCAGCGTGCCCCCCTTCTCGCAGCTTTTGCAGAGGACGGAATACTTTAGAGTCAAAATCCCCTTCGACTCCGCTCAGGGCAGGCTCTGTCTCGCAAAATTCGCGCGGGACAAGGACGGGGCTCCCGGGATCCGGGGCACTCTTAGACACATTGCGACCGCAGCCAAATTCATTTAGCCTCGTCTTTCCATCTTCTACAGGCAATGACCCACAAAATCACTCTCATTCCCGGCGATGGCATTGGCACCGAGGTCACCCAAGCGGTCGTCCGCATTCTGGAGGCAACTGGCCTTCAGTTCGAGTGGGAGACCGTACAAGCGGGCGCCGAAGCTTACGAGAAATACAAGGAATACATCCCCAAGGCGCTGACCGAGTCCATCGAGCGCACGCGGGTTGGGCTGAAAGGGCCGATAACAACCCCGATCGGCGGTGGCTTTGCCAGCATCAACGTGCAACTGCGCAAACAGTTCGAGCTTTACGCAAATTTTCGTCCGGTCCGCAATCTGCCGCACATTCCTACGCGCTATCCGGATATTGATCTGGTCATCATTCGTGAAAACACCGAGGGCCTTTACTCCGGGCTAGAGCATGAAGTCGTGCCGGGCGTTGTGGAGAGCCTGAAGATCATCACTGAAAAAGCTTCAACACGCATCGCCCGCTTCGCCTTTGAGTACGCGCGCAAGAATAAGCGCAAAAAAATCCATTCTATTCACAAAGCCAATATCATGAAGTTGTCCGACGGCCTGTTTCTGCGCTGCTCGCGCAACGTGTCGAAGGAGTATCCGGAGATCACTTATGGCGAGCACATCGTGGACAACACCTGCATGCAGCTGGTGATGAACCCGTATCAGTACGACGTGATGGTGATGGAGAACCTTTACGGCGACATTATTTCTGATTTGTGCGCTGGACTAGTCGGCGGGCTCGGCCTTGTTCCCAGCGCCAACCTCGGCGACCAGTGCGCAATCTTCGAAGCGGTCCATGGCTCAGCGCCGGATATCGCTGGCAAGAATCTCGCGAATCCCACTGCACTGCTGCGCTCAGCCCTACTGATGCTGCGGCACATTGGAGAACCAGATGCTGCGCTAAAAATCCGCAATGCCCTGGAAAGGGTATATCGAGATCGTGACAAGCTGACGAAAGATGTCGGAGGAAAAGCGGGGACCAAGGAATTTGCAGATGCGGTGATACAGGCGCTCTAGGGGCATAGGGGCGACCCTCCCGCTGATGACTGCGCTTATCCGTTAGCCCCGTGGCACTTCTTGTACTTCTTCCCGGAGCCGCAGGGGCAAGGGTCGTTGCGGCCGACTTTAGCGCTGCCGCGCACCACTCGCTGGATCGGCTGGCGCTCGCCGGCACCGGCCATACGGGCCTGTTCGAGTTCGCGACGCTTGCGGCGCTGGAAAGCCTCTTCAAGGTCATCGACGGAAGTGGCGACCGAACGGGGCGGACGATGACCGTTTCCATCGGTTCCGCCGCCAGAGCCAAGGGCAGGAACTCCTGCCGGACCGCCCTGGTCTTGATCTTGCGGACCTCCGGTGGCGGAGCCCGCGGAACCAGAGTCGCCGCGGGTAGGGTCGCCGCGGGTGATGATCTGCATAAGGTAAAGATAACGGACGGTATCTTCCTGGAAGCGCTGCATCATGTCTTCGAACATGTCGAAGGACTCGCGCTTGTATTCGACTAGTGGATCTTTTTGTCCGTAACCTCGGAGACCGATTCCCTCTTTAAGGTGGTCCATGTTGAGCAAGTGGTCTTTCCACTGCTGGTCAAGCACGCTCAACATCATCATGCGCTCGTGGTAGCGCATTGCTTCAGGACCGATCAATTTCTCTTTCGCGTCGTAACGTTCTTTTAATTTCTCAAAGATGGCATCGCCTAGTTCCTGGCGATTCAGGGTATCGGGCTTAATTCCTTCCGCGAGGATGTCGACCCCAAAACGCGTAAAGATCGCGTCCTTGAGCCCTTTGATATTCCAATCGGCCGGATGCGCCTTGACTGGAACATTCTGCTCGAGCAATTCGCTGAGAATGCCGGCAACATAATCCTCGAGAATGAGATCTTTCTGCTCGACGCCTTCGAGCAAGCGGCGTCGCAGTCCGTACACCGCCTCGCGCTGCTTGTTCATTACGTCGTCGTATTCGAGCAGGTGTTTGCGGGATTCAAAGTGCTGCGCCTCAACGGCTTCCTGCGCCTTCTCGATTCGGCGGCTGATCATGCGGGACTCGATGGGAACGCCCTCTTCCATTCCCAGCCGTTGCAGCAACCCTGAAACCCACTCTTTGGCGAAGATGCGCATCAGGTCATCTTCAAGAGAGAGATAGAATCGTGAAGCTCCGGGATCGCCCTGCCGGCCAGCGCGTCCACGAAGCTGGTTATCGATGCGGCGAGCTTCGTGACGCTCGGTGCCGAGAATGAACAGACCGCCCGCAGCGGTGACTTCGTCGTGCTCTTTATCGGTTTGCGCTTTGTAACGGCTGAGAGTTTCTTCCCACTGATCGGTCGGCACCATGTACTCGTTGCCGGCGTAGTACCAGACAGTGTTCTTGGTCTCGTCGACGTCGGTGCGGATCTTGCCCTGCGCCGCGCGCAGCTGTTGGGCAGTTCCCTTCTTCACGCACTCCTGCTTGGCCATGAATTCGGGATTGCCGCCAAGCAGAATGTCGGTACCTCGGCCAGCCATGTTGGTGGCGATGGTGACCATCCCTTTGCGACCGGCTTGGGCTACGATTTCCGCCTCTTTTTCGTGGTACTTGGCATTCAGAACGACTCGGCTGATACCTTTTTTCTTCAGCAAATCCGCAAGGCGTTCAGACTTTTCAATTGAAGTTGTACCGACTAGCACCGGCTGACCTGTCTCGTGCAGTCTTTGAATTTCGTCTGCAGAAGCAAGATATTTTTCTTTCTCGGTTCGATAAACCAGATCGGGATTTTCCACCCGCAACATCTGCTTGTTGGTAGGAATAACCACAACGTCCAGATTGTAGATTTTGCCGAACTCTGTAGCTTCGGTTTCGGCGGTGCCGGTCATGCCGGCAAGCTTCTTGTACATGCGGAAGTAATTCTGGAAGGTGATGGTCG
>Ga0075426_10002554_pt1 | contig 13025 bp, 5 predicted proteins | sample SoiMethybrSBSTD5_FD_75304 | JGI IMG/M metagenome (GOLD analysis project Ga0075426, IMG submission 75304) | Bulk soil microbial communities from a Populus tree surrounding site in Tennessee, USA - Soil MetaG P. TD hybrid SBSTD5 | ecosystem: Environmental > Terrestrial > Soil > Tree plantation...
GAACGGCGTCGAGCGCGCCCCCGAGACCGTCCACATCGGCGACCTCCCGATCATGGTCAAGAGCCGGCCGTGCAACCTCAACCGCGCCAACATCGAGCGCGACTCGAACTTCCCGCTCTCCGAGGAGGAGTACCGCGCGAAGCTCGTCGAGTACGGCGAGGACCCGCTCGACCCGGGCGGCTACGCGATTATCGGCGGCACCGAGCGGGTCATCATCAGCCTCGAGGACCTCGCCCCGAACCGCATCTTCGCCGAGTTCAACGAGCGCTACGGGACGCCGATCGAATCGGCGAAGGTCTTCAGCCAGCGCGGCGGCTACCGGTCCCTCACCGTCGTCGAGAAGAAGAAGGACGGGGTGCTCCAGGTCTCCGTCCCGACGGCCTCCGGCCAGATCCCGTTCGCCATCCTGATGAAAGCCCTCGGGATGAAGAACGACGAGGAGATCTTCCAGGCGGCGTTGGGCGAGCTCCTCCCGCTCGAGGAGCCGTTCGTCCAGACGATGAAGCACCTCCTCAACGTCAACCTCGAGGAGTGCATCTCGAAGAAGCTCTACCCACCCGAGGGGATCCTCACGACGGAGGACGCGCTCCTCTACCTCGAAAAGAAGTTCGCGACCGGCCAGGCCAAGGAGTACCGCCAGCGGAAGGTCGACGGGATCCTCGACCGGTCGCTGTTGCCGCACCTCGGCGACGCGAAGGCGGACCGCCTGAAGAAGGCCCTCTACCTCGCGCGGATGGCGCGGACGGTCCTCGAGCTCCACCTCCACGTCCGCGGCGAGGACGACAAGGACCACTACGCGAACAAGCGCCTCAAGCTCGCGGGCGACCTCATGGAGGACCTGTTCCGCGTCGCGTTCACGCTCCTCCTCAAGGACCTCAAGTACCAGCTCGAGCGGTCGTTCGCGCGGAAGAAGGACCTTCGGATCGCGAGCGCGATCCGGCCGGACCTCCTCACCCAGCGCCTGGTCCACGCCCTCGCGACCGGCAACTGGGTCGGCGGCCGCGCCGGCGTGAGCCAGGTGCTGGACCGGACGAGCCACATGTCGACGATGTCGCACCTGCGCCGGGTGACGAGCCCGCTCACGCGCAGCCAGCCCCACTTCGAGGCGCGCGACCTGCACCCCACGCAGTGGGGCCGGTTGTGCCCCAACGAGACGCCCGAGGGGCAGAACTGCGGCCTCGTCAAGAACTACGCCCTCTGCGTCGACGTCTCGGAAGGCGCCGACGAGGACGAGGTGACCCTCATCCTCCGCGACCTCAACACGCGCGAGATCGGCCCCGAGGTGTTCCAGGAAGGGACGGCCGCCTCGAAGGGGAAGCGCGCCGCGCGCGTCTACGTCAACGGCAATCTCATCGGTCTCCACTCCCAACCGCTCGACCTCGTCCGCGAGATCCGCGAGCGCCGTCGCGCGGGGACGCTCTCACCCTCGCTGGGCGACAAGACCTACGAGATCAATGTCCGCTACGACGAGGAGATGAACGAGGTCATCGTCCACTGCGACCCGGGCCGCCTCCGTCGCCCGCTTATCGTCGTGCGCGACGGCGTGCCGAAGGTGACGCGGAGCGATCTCGACGAGCTCGGCCAGGGGACGCTCTCGTTCACCGACCTGATCCGCCAGGGGAAGGTCGAGTGGATCGACGCCGAGGAAGAGGAGGACGCGCTCATCGCCGTCGACGCGTTCGTACCGCCCGAGCGCTGCCCCAAGTGCGAGCGGGCGCTGTCGCGCTCCGATATCCGTTGGGTCAGCGCCGGCGAGCGCGCCGAGAAGCCGATCGTTCGCTGCGGTCGGTGCCGTCACGAGTTCACGACGGAGAGCCTCCTCTCCTCAGGCCACACTCACCTCGAGATCGACCCCAACCTCATGCTCGGCGTCTGCACGGGGCTCATCCCGTACCCCGAGCACAACTCGACGCCGCGGAACACGATGGGCTCCGCGATGGCGAAGCAGGCGCTCGGCGTTGAGTCGGTGAACTATCGCCGGCGGCCCGACACGCGCGGCCACCTCTTGCACTACCCGCAGGCGCCGCTCCTGCGCACGCAGACGATGCGGTACGTCCACTTCACCGAGCGCCCCGCGGGCCAGAACTTCGTCGTCGCGGTCCTCTCCTACGAGGGGTACAATATGCAGGACGCCCTCGTCTTCTCGAAGGCGGCGATCGAGCGCGGCCTGGGCCGCTCGTCGTTCTTCCGGACGTACCGCGGGGAGGAGCGCAAGTACCCCGGCGGCCAGGAGGACCGGTTCGAGATCCCCCGCCCCGACGTCGCGGGCGCGCGCGTCGACACGGCGTACCGCAGTCTCGCCGAGGACGGCCTCATCTTCCCCGAGCTCGAGGTCACCGAAGGGGACGTGCTCGTCGGCAAGACGTCGCCGCCGCGGTTCCTCGAGGAGAAGACCGACCTGCTCACCCCCCAGAAGCGCCGCGAGACGTCGGTGACCGTGCGCTACGGCGAGGGCGGCTGGGTCGACAACGTGATCCTCACCGAGGGCGAGAACATCTCGAAGCTCGTCAAGGTCAAGGTACGCAACCAGCGCATCCCCGAGCTCGGCGACAAGTTCGCGTCCCGCCACGGCCAGAAGGGCGTCGTCGGCCTCATCGTCCCGCAGGAGAACATGCCGTTCACTCGAGACGGCGTGACGCCGGACCTGCTGATCAACCCGCACGCGATCCCCTCGCGCATGACGGTCGCCCATGTGCTCGAGATGCTGGGCGGCAAGGTCGGCGCGCTCGAGGGGCGGACGATCGACGGCACCGCCTTTTCGGGCGAGCGCGAGGAGGCGCTCCGCGAGAGCCTCCAGGCGCTCGGGTTCCACCCGTCGGGTCGCGAGACCCTCTACGACGGAATCACCGGTCGGCGCCTCGAGGCCGAGGTGTTCGTCGGCGTGATCTACTACCAGAAGCTCCACCACATGGTCGCCGGGAAAATGCACATGCGCTCCCGTGGCCCGGTCCAGATCCTCACGCGCCAGCCGACGGAAGGACGCTCGCGCCAGGGCGGCCTGCGGTTCGGTGAGATGGAGCGCGACACCTTGATCGGCCACGGCGTCGCGATGGTGATCAAGGACCGGCTCCTCGACCAGTCCGACGGGACGATCCAGTACGTCTGCGGGAACGCGGAGTGCGGCCACATCGCCATCCCCGACACGCGCGCGGGCGCGTTGCGGTGCCCGAGCTGCGGCAACACGTCGTCGATCTACCCCGTCGAGATGAGCTACTCGTTCAAGCTCCTCCTCGAGGAGCTGATCAGTTTGGGCGTCATCATGCGGCTCCAGCTCGAGGAGATGCGGTAGGTACGATATGACGCAGGGTTTGTCGAAGCGCATCCGCAGCCTCCAGTTCGCGTTCCTCTCGCCGGACGAGATCCGCCGGATGAGCGGCGTGAAGATCATCACCGCCGACACCTACGACGACGACGGCTACCCGATCGAGATGGGGTTGATGGACCTCCACCTCGGGGTCATCGAGCCGAACCTGCGCTGCCGGACGTGCGGCGGCCGCGTGAGCGAGTGCCCCGGCCACTTCGGGATCATCGAGCTCGCGATGCCGGTGATCCACGTCGGCTACGCGAAGGAGATCAAGCGCCTCCTCCAGGGGACGTGCCGCGCGTGCGGCCGGATCCTCCCCGACGCCCCGTCGGTGCGCGGCGCGGCGTTCGCGGACACCGACGACGCGGCGACCCCCGCCCCGCGGACCCGTGAGCCCAAGGAGGAGCGCTCCTGCCCCAACTGCCACGAGATCCAGCAACGGATCGTCCTCGACAAGCCCACGACGTACCGCGAGAACGGCCACAAGATCACCCCTAAGGAGGTCCGCGCCCGCCTCGAGCGGATCCCCGACGAGGACGTCCGTGCGATGGCGCTCAACCCGAAGTTCGGCCGCCCCGAGTGGATGGTGCTCACGGTCCTGCCGGTCCCGCCGGTCCAGGTACGCCCCTCGATCACCCTCGAGTCCGGGGAGCGGAGCGAGGACGACCTCACGCACAAGCTCGTCGACGTCCTGCGGATCAACCAGCGGCTCCGCGAGAACCGCGACATGGGCGCGCCCCAGCTCGTCGTCGAGGACCTGTGGGAGCTGCTCCAGTACCACGTCACCACGTACTTCGACAACCAGACGAGCGGCATCCCGCCGGCGCGGCACCGTTCGGGCCGCCCGCTCAAGACCCTCGCCCAGCGCCTCAAGGGCAAGGACGGCCGCTTCCGCTCGAACCTCTCCGGAAAGCGGGTCAACTTCTCGGCGCGGACGGTGATCTCACCGGACCCGTTCCTGTCGATCAACGAGGTCGGGATCCCGGTCGAGGTCGCGCGAGCGCTCACCGTCCCCCTCGAGGTCACCCCGCAGAACCAGGAGATCGCGAAGGAGCTGGTGAAGCGGGGCCCGACGCCGCCGACCCCCACCGACGTGACCTACACGTGCGGCGTCAACTACCTGATCCGCGAGGACGGCCAGCGGATCAAGGTGATGGAGAAGAACGCCGAGGCGTGCGCCGAGCTCGTCGCCCCGGGCTGCGTCGTCGAGCGTCAGCTGATCGACGGCGACATCGTGCTGTTCAACCGGCAGCCGTCGCTCCACCGGATGAGCATGATGGCCCACTTCGTCAAGATCCTCCCCCACAAGACGTTCCGGTTCAACCTATGCGACTGCCCGCCGTACAACGCCGATTTCGACGGCGACGAGATGAACCTGCACGTCCTCCAGAGCCAGGAGGCGAGGGCCGAGGCGAAGGTCCTCATGAAGGTCGAGGAGCACATTCTATCACCCCGGTACGGCGGCCCGATCATCGGGATGCTCCACGACCACATCACCGCGGCGTTCCTGCTCACGTACCAGAACCCGAAGTTCACGCGGAGCGAGGTCACGTACCTCCTCTCGAAGTTGCGCTACCCGATGCCGCCGCCCGCCGGCACGGAGAAGGACGGGGGCGAGTTCTGGACGGGGAAGCAGTTGTTCTCCCTCACGTTGCCGAAGAACCTCTCGATCGAGTTCCGCTCCAACATCTGGAACCGGTGCGATTGCCCGCCGATGAACTGCAAACACGACTCGTACGTCGTCGTCGAGAAGGGCGACCTCAAGGCCGGGACGATCGACGCGAAGGCGATCGCGTTCCAGAAGGGCGCGATCTTGGACGCGATCGCGCGGAACGATGGGATGCCGAGGGCGCGCCAGTTCCTCGACGAGATGAGCCGGCTCTCGATCACCGCGATCGGCCTCAAGGGGATCTCGACCGGGATCGACGACGAGGACGTCCCGACGGAGGCGAAGAAGGAGATCGAGGAGGCGCTCCACAAGGCGCACCTCAAGGTCACCGAGCTCGTCGATCAGTACCATCGCGGCGAGCTCGAGCAGATGGCCGGCCGGTCGCTCGACGAGACCCTCGAGGTGATGGTCCGGCGCGAGCTCGGCAAGGCACGCGACACCGCGGGCGACATCGCGGGCCGCTACCTCGGTCTCGAGAACCCCGCCGTGATCCTCGCGAAGTCGGGGGCCCGCGGGTCGATGCTGAACCTGACGCAGATGGCCGGTTCGGTGGGCCAGCAGTCGGTCCGTGGCGAGCGGCTGATGCGCGGCTACTACAACCGGACGCTCCCCCACTACAAGCGGGGGGACCTCGGCGCCGACGCGCGCGGGTTCGTCTCCTCGAGCTACAAGCGCGGCCTCTCGCCGACGGAGTACTTCTTCCACTCGATGGGCGGTCGCGAAGGTCTCGTCGACACGGCCGTCCGGACGAGCCGCTCCGGGTACATGCAGCGCCGTCTCATCAACGCCCTCGAGGACCTCAACGTCGCCGAGGACGGGACCGTGCGCAACACCGCGGGCACGGTCATCGAGTACAAGTACGGCGAGGACGGGATCGACCCGACGCGCTCGTTCCAGGGCGCCCCCGTGCCGCTCGATGAGATCCTCGCGCAGGTCCTCGGTCGGCGCGTGAAGCCCCTCGTCGACATGAAGGGGGACCTCATGGTCGCCGGCGCCCCGCCGGTCGGCGAAGAGGAGATGGACCTCCTCGCGGAGGCGCAGCTCGAGGAAGAGGGCGACGAGGAAGAGGCCGACGAGCTCGGCGCCCCGGAAGAGGGCCCGGACTTCGGAGGCGAGTAGCGATGGCCGACGAGAAGAAGCCGCCGAAGACCTCCTCGTACCGCGAGCGCGTCCTCGAGATCGCGAAGAAGGAGGCCGTCGACCTATCCCCGTCCCTCGCCGACGAGCTCGCGGTCCGGCTGGCGTCGGTGAAGGCGACGCCGAACGAGACCGGCAAGGTCGTGCGCGCCGTCGTCGCGCGGTTCAAGAGGGCGACCGTCGACGCCCACGAGTCGGTCGGGATCATCGCGGCGCAATCGATCGGCGAGCCGGGGACGCAGATGACCCTGCGGACGTTCCACTACGCGGGCGTCGCGGAGATGAACGTCACGCTCGGCCTGCCGCGCCTGATCGAGCTCGTCGACGCGCGCCGCGTGCCGTCGACCCCGATGATGACGGTCTACGTCGAGCGGAAGCTGCGCGCCGACCGCGAGGCGGTCCAGTCGATCGCGCTCCAGATCGAGGTGACGACGATCCCCGACGTCGCGTCGATCGGCACGGTCGTGGAAGAGCTCAAGGTCGTCGTGACGCCCCAGTCGGCGCTCCTGCAGGCGCGCGGGGTCAAGCGGAGCGATATCGAAGCCGCGCTCAAGGAGAACCTCGACGAGCGCCAGTTCAAGCTCCAGCCCGGCGGAGGCTCCGGCGAGAGCCGGTCGTTCGAGATCCACCTCGTCGACGCGGCCGCCGCGCCGACGTCGCGCGCGAAGAAGGACGACCCCGCCGAGGAGATGCCGTTCAAGAAGCTCCTCGAGGCGAGCGAGGAGGCCAAAGCGATCCGGATCAAGGGCGTCACCGGCATCAAGCGGGCGCTCATCAAGAAGGAGAAGGACGAGTACGTGATCTACACCGAGGGGTCGGCGCTCGAGGGCGTCCTCGATATCCCCGGGGTGGACCCCGCGAGGACGACCACGAACTCGGTCTTCGAGATCTACAAGGTCTTCGGCGTCGAGGCGGCGCGCGCCGCGCTCGTCCTCGAGGCGTCGCGGACGCTCTCCGAGCAGGGTCTCGGCGTCGACATCCGCCATTTGATGCTGGTCTCCGACGTCATGACGAACGAGGGCGACATCCGCGCCATCGGCCGCCACGGGATCTCAGGGAAGAAGACGAGCGTCCTCGCGCGCGCCGCGTTCGAGATCACCGCGGCCCATCTGCTTCGCGCCGCGATCACCGGCGAGGTCGATGAGCTCAAGGGCGTCGCCGAGAACATCATCGTCGGGCAGCCGATCACCCTCGGTACGGGCGCGGTGAACCTGATCTACCGACCCCCGTCGGGCGGCCGCGCGGTCGTGCCGGCGTCGGTCCCACCGGTCGATGCGGCGAAGCCGGCGGAGGCCTAGCGATGGACCTGGCCCACGCCCTCAAGGTCGCGCTCCAGACCGGCAAGGTCCGCGTCGGCGTGAACGAGGTCCTCGAGAGCGCGCGCGAGAAGAAGGCGCGGCTCCTGATCGTCTCGCGGACGTGCCCGTCGAAGGCGCTCACCGACGAGAAGAAGTTCGACCGGATCCCGATCTACCACTACGAGGGGACGGCCGTCGAGCTCGGCGCCGCGTGCGGCAAACCGTTCCCGATCAGCGCCCTTGCCGTCCTCGACCCGGGGACCTCCGCGATCCTCTCCCTCGAGACGAGCTGACCGGCCCGACGGGGACCGGGGGCGACCAGCGATGCCCGAGATCGCCTTCGACACCGAGACCCTGGGCTACATCCGCCTCTTCGAAGAGCGGACGGGGGCGCGGGTGAAGGACTGCCTCGAGGCGGAGGAGAAGCTCGTCTTCGTCGTCCAACCGGGCGAGGTCCACAAGGCCGTCGGACCGGGCGGGGTCCTCGTCGACCGCCTGAAGGGCCTCCTCAAGAAGGAGATCATGGTCGTCGAGTACTCCGACGACCCCGCGACGCTCGTGAAGAACGTCTTCTACGCCTACTCGCCGCGGACCGTCGACTTCGCCCCGAAGGGGAAGGGGCGCCACGCGACGGTGACCGTCGACCCGGCGTGGAAGGCGCGCGCGATCGGCAAGGCCGGCAAGAACCTCAAGATCGCCCGCGCGGTCCTGGTCCGCCACTCCGACATCGTGTCGGTGAACGTCGCCTAGCCGGCCGGCTCGTCCGCGCCCTCGGCCGTTGCCGGTGGGACGTCCGGCTCCGTCTCGACCTCGGGCCCGGAGGAGGGACCCGTCGGAGGGCGGCGACGCGTTCGCAGCAGGACGACCGCAGCCGCGACGACGACCAGCACCACGACGACCCCGAGCACCACCGCGACGAGCGGGAACGACGCCCCCTGGGACGGCGTGCTCGGGCACGCTGGGCCGGGGCAGGCGGAGCCGCCCGGGTTGGTGACCGTGACCGTCACGGTGCCGTTCGCGAGCCCGCCCAAGGTGTCGGCGAGGTCGACCCGCACGGGGTAGACGCCCGCGGTCGTGGGCGTGCACGCGAAGTGGGAGACGTTGCCGGCGGCGCAGCCGGGAGGTAGTCCGGACCAAGCGTACGAGTCGACGCCCGAGCCACCGGTCGGCGTGGCGGTGAACGTGATGTTCGTCTGGTGGGCCACCGGGGTGGCGTTGGAGACCGCCGGGGGCAGGACCCCGAGCGTCGCGTAGATGGTGATCGAGATCGCATCGACGGCCGTCTCGCCGATCGCGTCGGTCGCGGTCATGCTCGCGTGGTAGTGTCCGGCCAGCGTGTAGACGTGGTAGGCGGTAGGGCCGGTGCCGGAGGCCCCATCGCCGAACGACCACGCGAAGCTGAACGGCGTGGCGCCGCCGGTCGGTAGCCCGGTGAACGAGATGTTGCTCGGCGCGTCCCCGACGACGCGCGAGACGGTCGAGGTCGCGGTGAACGGCGCGACGACGGTCACCGTCGCCGACGCGGTCGCCGTCGACCCCGCGGAGTCGGCGACCAGCAGCGTAACGTCGTAGGCGCCCGGCGCGGTGTACGTGTGGAACCCGCTCGCGAGGGTCGACGTGGCGCCGTCGCCGAACGTCCACTGGGCGGTGTAGGAAGGGAACCCGCCCGAGGTGCCCGCGTCGTAACTGACGACCAGGGGAGAGGTGCCCTGCAGCGGCAGCACCGTCGCGACCGTCGTCAGAGGGGACGCGACGTCGACGGTCACCGACCCGATCGCGACGTACCCGAGCTCGTCGGAGACCGTCACGTTGGTCGTATAGTCGCCGACGCGGGCGAACGAGTGGTTGATCGCTGTCACGTTCCCGCCGTCGGCCGACCCGTCGCCGAACTGCCAGGAGAGCGTGTAGGGCGCGAGTCCGCCCGAGGCCGTCGCGGCGAACTGGACGTCGACCGGGACGATGCCGCGGGTCAACGACGGGGTCGCGACGACCGCGATGCGCGCGAGCACCGTGACGTTCACCTGGGCGGCCGCGGTCTCGCCGAGGGTGTCCGATACGGTCACCGCCGCCGAGTAGGCGCCCGCCGACGCATAGCTGTGGGTCGGCGAAGCGGCGGTCGATGTGCCGCCGTCGCCGAAGGCCCAGTGATAGGTGAACGGTCCAAGGCCCCCCGAGATCGGCGCCGTGAACGTGACGCTCATCGGCGCCTCGCCGAGGAGGCGCGACGCGCTCGCCGAGGTGGAGATCGCGTGGATCACGACGATTGCGACAGTCCGGTTGATCGAGCGGCCCTGCCCGTCGGTCGCGTGCCACGTGACGTTGTAGGTGCCCGTCGCGGCGAACTCGTGGACCACACGATCGGTCGTCGCGTTCGGCGACCCGTCGCCGAAGCTCCAGTTGTACGAGTAGGGTCCGACCCCGCCCGCCACCGCCGAGGTGAGGGTCACGTTGAACGGCCCGACGCCCACCGTCGAGGTCGCGGCGACCGTGCCGATGAACGGGGCGGCCGGATAGGTCCACGTCTGGTTCTCGTAGTACCCGGCCTGGTCCCCGCCCGCGAACACGACGACCAGTTTCGCGACGGGGTCCGAGGCCATGGCGAAGCAGCACCGCGCGGAAGGGGCGCCACCGGAGGGGTCGATCAGCCCCGTGACGTCGGTCCAGGATCCGTTCGCGTAGCTCCACAGGGCGCTCGAGTCGCCGCAGCCGGCGCTCGCGTCGGTCAGGCCGCTGAACAGGAGCATCCCACGATGCAGGTAGTCGTAGGCGAATCCACCGCCGACCAGGGCCGGGGGATGCGAGGTCGGCGCGCTGAGGTTCCATCCGGTCGCAAACGTCCAGGTTGAACTGTAGTCGGCGCAGTTGCCCCCGACGGTCTGTCCTCCGAAGAGGATCGCGCGGTTCTCGCTCGGGTCCCAACCCGAGTACGGGAAGCTCGTGCGGAGCGGAGCGAGAGGGAAGCTCGACGAGACGTTCCTCCACGTCGTCCCCGAAAGGTACCAGGTGTCGTTGAACCCGAGCCAGACCCCCGAGTAGGGATCCAAGGCGGTGCCGCCGAAGAGCACGGTCTTCCCCACGACGGGGTCGAAGAACATCGCGCTCCAGCCGCGCGGGGCGGGGCCTACGGTCGACGTCGCGTTGTGCCAACCGGTCGCGTCGAAGGTCCACGTGTCGTTGAAGAAGTGCGAGGTATCCCGCCCCCCGAACAGGACGAGGTGCGCGGCGATCGGATCCCAGACGACGGTGTCGCCCCATCGGGCCGGTGGCGAGAGGGGCAAACCGCCGGTCGCGTTCAGGTTCGTCCACGCCCCGTCGGCGAACAGCCAGGTGTCGTCGACCGCCGCGAAGCTCGGGTCGTACCCTCCGAACAATAGCAGCCCACCCCGCGCGGGGTCGTACGCCATCGACGTTTGGGCGCGGATCGTCGGCGCCGTCGAGAGGTTGCTGGAGAGGTCGTTCCAACGGTCGGTGGACTGGACGGAGATGTCGACCGAAGCATTGTACTCGGTCCCGAGCGTATCGGTGGCCGTCCATCGGACCGTGAAGAGCCCCCAGGTCGTGAACAGGTGCGAGACGTTCTGGCCCGACGCGTTCGGCGAGCCGTCCCCGAAGTCCCAGGCGTAGCTCGCGACGGGCGTACCGGCCGATAGGTTCGAAAAGAACGACACGTTCAGCGGGGCCCTCCCGGAGGTCGGCGTGGCGCTGATCGTTCCGAACGGGCCGCTGACCGTGACGGTGGTCGAGGCGTTGAACCTCTGCCCGGTCGAATCCGTGGCGGTCCAGTTGACGAGATAGCTCCCGGCGCGAGCGTACACGTGCGACACGTTCTGTCCGGTCGCGTTCGGCGAGCCGTCCCCGAAGCTCCAATTGTACCCGACGATCGTTACGCTGCCGGTGACGAGGGACGTGAACGAGACGTTGAGCGGTGCCGCCCCGTGGTCCGGGGTCGCGTAGATCGCCCCGACGGCGGCGGGGGGCAGTAGCGCCCACGTCTCCGAAAGATAGGTCCCCGAGACCTCGAAGTTGCCGCCGAACATGATGACCGCGCCCACGTCGGGATCGAACGCCATGCTCGCGCAGCACCGACCGGGCGGGGAGGCGCCACTGCCGGCGGCGGCCGGGGTGATGTTCACCCAGGTGCCCGCGACGTAGGACCACGTGTCGGTCGGGTTGTAGCAGCCGCCGGCTCCGGTGTCGGCGAGCCCACCGTAGACCACGAGCTGGGACGCGTTGCTATCATAGACCGTCGCGCCCCCGGTGAACGGGCCCGGGTGGTTGGTCGGCGCCGTCTGGTTCCAGCCTCCCGTGAACGTCCAGGTCGTGTTGAAATCATGGCACGTGGCCGGGACGGCCGATCCCCCGAACACGACGCCCTCGTTGGACGCGTTGTCCCACGCGGCGAACGCGTTGTTGTCCGCCGGCGGCGCCTTCCCGAGGAGGGCGGTGACGCTGGTCCACGTCGAACCGGAAAAGTACCACGTATCGTTGTAGGCGACCCACGAGTAGCCGCAGTAGCAGGAGCCGCCGAAGAGGACCAGCTTCTGCAGCACGGGGTCGAAGAACATCTGGTAGAATCCACGGACCGACGGCGCGCTGGGGGTCACGGTGGCGACCTGGTGCCAACCGGTCGCGTTGAACAGCCAGGTGTCGTTGTAGAAGCTTGAGACGTCGCGACCGCCGAACAGGACCAACGCGGACGCGTTCGGGTCCCAGACTAGCGACGACCCCCAACGGGCGGGCGGGGACGTCGTCAGGGTCGAGGTGATGTCCGTCCAACCGCTCGCGTTGAACGTCCAGGTGTCGCCCGCGGCGGGCAGGTAGGGATCGTACCCTCCGAACAGCACGATCTCGTGGAGCGCCGGGTCGTACGCCATCGTCGTCAGTCCACGTCCCGACGGGGCGGTGGCGAGCTGGGAGGAGATATCCGTCCAGGTCCCGCTCGTCGCGAACGTCGAGGACGGCTGGACGACCGCCGAGCGCGCGGTGGTTCGCGACGGGGAGGTGTGCCCGACTGAGTGACCCGCGGGCGCGGCTGGAGCGAGCGTCGCTCCGCGCGTCGCCGGAAGCGGAAAGGCCAGAATCAGCAGGACCAAGATAGATAGAACCACGGAGTAGGCACCTGGGCGGAGGGAAATCCGGCCGCGAAGCATGTGGCTTCGGATATCGTTCGACTAGTAATCCTTTGGTCCGACTCGAGCGCGAACCGGTCCGCGGGCCGACCCCGACCGCCCCGTCGGCGCCCGCCAGATTCTTTATCGGGCCTTGGAGTGGCGGGCTCGTGGTCGACCCGACGCCGCCCCGCTCCGTGCGCGGGGTGCTTTTCGACCTCGGTGGGACCCTCGTGGACGAGCGGGCCTTCGACACGATGGTGGAGTTTGCCGCGGTCGCCGGCCTGGAGCTCGACGAGGGGCACCTCGCGCACGCGTACGCCGAGGTCGAGCGCGAATCCGACGGCCCGCAGCGATGGTCCGTCGAGCGGTTCTGGGCCGCCGTGCTCGAGCGCGCCGCCGGCCGGCCCGTGGCCCCCACCGTCACCGAGCGGTTCTTCGAGCAGACCCGCCGCTGGTCGCCCGTGCCGAGGCTCTACTCGGATACGACGCGCTGCCTGACCCAGCTC